>Ga0315277_10011344_pt1 | contig 11237 bp, 9 predicted proteins | sample YL17G05_15_MG_FD_203695 | JGI IMG/M metagenome (GOLD analysis project Ga0315277, IMG submission 203695) | Sediment microbial communities from Yellowstone Lake, YNP, Wyoming, USA - YL17G05_15 | ecosystem: Environmental > Aquatic > Freshwater > Lake > Sediment | place: USA: Wyoming | collected...
ATCTTCTTTGTGCCCCTGGTCGTTGTCCTTCTGCTCACCAAGGGCCAGAACATGGACCTGTGGGCGGTGGGAGTGTTTCTGGCCGCGGCCGTGACCGATCTTCTGGACGGGTACGTGGCGCGCAAGCGAGGTCAAATCACCACGCTCGGGATCATGCTCGATCCAATTGCCGACAAGCTCCTCATTTCCGCCGCGCTCATCTCACTGGTGGAGCGCAACCTGATCCCCGCCTGGATGGTGGTGATCATTGTGGGAAGGGAGTTCGCGGTTTCCGGGCTGCGCGCCATTGCCTACGCCGAGGGTTTCGCGCTGCAGGCTTCCGAGTTGGGCAAGACGAAGATGGTCTTTCAGGTGGTCGCCGTCACGGTGGTGGTGCTGGAGCGGCGCTACCCGGTCGTGCATCCTTTGGGGGAGGTCATGCTGTGGGTGGTGGTTGTCTTCGCGCTAGCTTCGGCGGTCCAGTACTTCTGGAGCTTTTGGAGAAATCTGGATGTGCGTGTCAAGCACCGCGCGGCGCGACCCATGGTGATCCTGCGCGTCGGCGAAAAGCCAGAAGAAGAAAAAGATGTTGCCGCTCAGTGAAGCCGATCAACAGTCCCTCCTCCATCTGGCCCGCCGGGCGCTGGAGGAAGGCGTCCGGCACGCCCTCCTCCCCGAGATTGACCCGCCGCCGGGAGCGCTGACCGAAAAGCGCGGAGCGTTTGTGACCTTGTTCAAAGGGAAAAGACTGCGCGGCTGCATCGGGTACATCGAGCCGCTTAAACCCCTCTATCTGACCGTCTGTGAGTGTGCGCTGGCTGCCGCTCTGCGCGACCCACGTTTCGATCCCGTGAGCCCGAGCGAGCTTCCCTCTTTGAGGCTGGAGGTCTCTGTCCTCTCCCCGCTCGAGGATATTTCCGCGGCGCAAGTCGAGGTGGGCCGCCACGGGCTGCTGGTCTCCCGAGGTCTCCAACGCGGCCTCCTGCTGCCGCAGGTGGCCGTCGAGTGGAAGTGGGACAGGAAACAGTTCCTCGAGGAAACTTGCGCAAAGGCTGCCCTTCCCCCCGACGCCTGGGAGAAGGGAGCCAGGATCCAGGCGTTCACCGCGCAGGTCTTCGGGGAGACGCCCGGCGCCGCGCGCTCCTCCCCGCACGCCGCCTGACCGCCCGATAACCCCCCAAAAGGAAAAGGGCGGGAGTGCTCTCCCGCCCCCTCATTGGCCATAGCTTTCGCTGACGCGAATCCTGGTGCGTCGCGCGCCTTACTCCAGCTCGACCCCGTCGCCCAAAAAGATTTCTCGCGAACTGTTGGTCACAATGACGACGGACGACTTCTCGTGCGTGGCGAGAACCACCAGCTCGCCGGTGGTCTCGCGCGGTGGCTCGGGCATGGTTTGGAACCCCTCGCTCCTGCTGTCGCGGAGGATGTGAAATATCCGGAAGCGCTGGCCCGGCGAAACTCCATCCGACTGACCGAGGTTGATGTAAGCCCGGCTGCCCACGCCGAAGCATGCCGCGTTATCCACACCTGCCGTAATGGCGCCCGCCAGCTTGCCATTGGGCAGGACGAAACGGTCAGGTTTCGCGGAAGGTGTGTACTGCGGGATCGTCCGGGCCTGGTAAGGCACGGCGATGTCTCCGGTACGAACCGCGGCACAGGCAAAGGTGACTTCGGCGATCGCCCCGTGTGGGGTAACGCTCACGACCTTGACCCTGCCCACATCTTCGTAGGCCCAGCCGAGAGACCGGACAGAGCCACCTTGCCCCTCGTACCACTTGATCCGCATGAGCTCCTTCGCGGAGCGGACCACCGAGAACTCGGTTCCAACCGCAAAATTGACGCCGGTGTGGCTTCGCATGTACACAAAGTCCCCCACTTGAAACAGGCGAAGGGAGGCACGAAAGTCGTTATCCGCGCCATCGAAGATATAACGGTCGGGGGCTATCGGCGTCCCGGAGATGAACCCCGAGCAGTTCATTTCCGTCTCGGTTGCCGCCGGGATAGCCGCGGCAGGCGATGCCTCGGGTTCCTGGGCGAGTCCCCGGGTCACGGCGAGAAGAAAAAACACTCCAGCCAGACTGATGAATTTTCGGTCCACAGGTTTCCTCCTGTCTTAATCCAAGACTGGCGCGGGTGCAAGAGACCCACAAACGTGGCTGGCGGGCAGCACCCCCTCTGCCCGGGAAGTCTAACAAAAGGGTAGCGAAAGTCAAGCAAAAGCGGTGGCGACGGTCACGAATTGGCAGGTCCCACCCCGCCATGAGAAGCCGTGGTTAGAGGCGCGTGGCTGGGAAGATGGCGTTGCTTCGGTGGGGCTGGCCGGCGCCGCATCAGAGATCAAGCCATTTAGAATCAAGGTGTTTCGGTAATAACTTCCTCGACTCTCCGCTACCGCCCCGGTTCGCTGAGCACTCGGAGTTTTTCCACAACCTCGTCGTAGGAGACTTTTTCTTTCAGACTGGCGTAGGAGCCGGGGAAATAAACCAGGGTCAGATCGGCCCCGCCCTCACCAAATTCGTTCATCACCACGGCGGCGCGCTGGTCGCGCGAGAGCCGCGTGTTGTCGATCATCGGAAAGTCAAAGTAGCTGACGTGGAACGTGAGCCGACGGACGATCGGTGATTCCTTGGGTGTGCGCACGCCGAATTCCATGGTCAGCTCGCGCCGCTTGGGGTCAACTTCGAGCACCGACAGCATGAATTCCCGCTCGGTGCCGTCGAGCGTCAGGGTTTCCTGATCGAGCTCCAGGCCGCCGGGGTTGGCGCGGAATTTGTCGAAATCGACGGTTCGGCTGAACTTCCTGCCCACCTGTTCCAAAAGCACCATCTCTTTTGTGGTGATCTGTCGCGCGACGGAATTCAGCCGATTGAAATACTCCGCCTTGGACGGGTCGGAGGACGCCGTAATTTGTTTGTTGAGGTGCACAAAGAGGGGCTTGAGGTTCAGGGACTCGTGGAAGTTATAGGCCAGCAGTTCCAGGTTCAGCATCCGGTCTTCCAGACCGCCTGAATCAGGCCGGAGAAACGACTGGATGATGGAAACGAACATGTCTTTGCGCAGCGCGCTCTCGGCTTGCTCGCGGCTGCTCATGAGCTGCGTGTAGATGCGCTCGTTCGTTTCGCGGGTTTCCCTCTGGCGGAGGAGATTCGAGGTGTAGTAGCCGAGAAGGCCCACGGCGAGGGCGGTCAACAAGCCGTTCAGGGGCTTGAAGACGATCTCCAGCTTGTCCCAGATATCCTTTCCCTTGTTCTCCATCGTTACTTTCTCCTCAGCGTGTACTGCGCGCCTTTCTTCTCAAGGATCAGGTCATATTGCACTGAGCCCTCATAGGAGTTGATCTCAAAAGACGGCGTCTGCCCCTGATAGTAAACCTTTAACGTACATTTGCCTTTGTCCGGCACGAAAAGCTTGAACGCGCCGTAGGCGTCCGTCTGCGCGGCGTAGTTGCTCGCGCCGCAGGTGACTTCCACCTTTACGTTCTGCCCAACGGGCTTGCCACCTTCGCTCACGCTTCCGTAGATTTTCCCCGCGTAGGCCGCTGCGGCCCATCCCAGAATAAGCAACATCAGCACGCATGCTCGTTTCATATCAGTGCTCCTCCTGCCTCTATCTTATTACGGCAAGACGCACTTGGCGCGATGAATCGCGAGAGGGGGCGCAAGATGCGTTTTGCAATCTTGCGGCTTTTCAATATGGAAACGCCGCAACACTGGAAAGCGAGTGTTGCGCTGCAAGTTCGACTGGGCGGGCGAACAGCTCCAGGGGCTTGAAGGCTTCGCGCAGGGCGCGCTGGTACTCCTTCACATCGTAGCCGTGCCAGCCCTCCCACATCGTGAACGCGCGGTAGCGGTCATCGGAGTAATTCGAATCGGCGTCGGTGATGATGTATTCGATCATCTCGCCCGGGCGCAGTTCGACGCCGGAACGGTCGAGTTGCCGCGCGGCGATGGCCGTGGCGTTGGCTTGCTTGTAAGCGCCGGGCGGGCGCGTCATACGCCGGCTGATGATCAACTCCTCGATCGGCGCGCTGCCGTTCTCCACGCGCTCGAGATAGCGGTTGAGCACCTCGCGCGCTTCTTCCAGCTTCCGGCAATAGCTCTCGTAGTCGTGCGCTTCGGCGACGACCGCCAGCGCTTCGCGCTGCATGCGCGCGACGATGGGCGGCGTGTCGTGCCGGCGGCACTCGAGCCCGCGGATTTTGATTTCGCTGCTGTCTTCCGGCACGCAGAAAAAGCGATTCGGTACGGGCACCTCGGCGTGTTGTTTCGAGGGCAGGAAGACCACGTAGCGATAGACCGCCTCGAGCGCCATGGGCAGGTCGGTGCGCTGCTCGATCTCCCGCGCCATGCGAGCGTAGTCTTCGCGCGTCGCCTCCGCGCGCTGGACGTAAAGTGAGTCCACCAGCGCGTGCAAGACGCGAAAACCGGCGCGCTCGGCGGTCTCCTTCGCGACCAACAATTTCTCGCGCGCCAGGGCGTTGATCGCCTCGTGCGCCTCGATCTTGCCGAAGCGCGCGTTCTTGTAACCCGTATAGCCGAAGCAGCAAACCAGCAGCCATTTGAGCGACGAGCGACGCTGTTTGTAATTGGCAAAGGTAGAGACGGGTGCTGGGTGCTGGGGGCTAGGTGCTGGGGCAGGAAAGAGCCCAGAACCCAGTACCCAGTACCCAGACCCCGAATCCCGAGTCCCAAGCCCCGCAATCCGCCGCTTGTACTCTTCGCGCTTCGCGATCAGCCGCTCGACCACGCGGCTGGTGATGCCGCGCCTTCGCTGGCAGACGCGGTAGCCGAGTTCGGGCACGCGCGGCGCATCGGGACAGCAGCGGCAATTGACCGTCTCCGGCGAGACGTTGAACCGCGCCATGATGCTCGGAAACTCGCTGATGAAATCGAGTTCCGCGACGTTCTCAAAAAATCCCAGGCGTGGAGGAAACACCAGCCCGCCGCGGTCGGCCACCAGCAATTCGTCGGGGTGCTTGGGGCTTTCCGGCTCGGCCTTCTGCTCGGGGATGAGCACGCCATCGCGCCAGGCGAGTTCCATCTGCATGTAGGAGATGCCCGTGCCGGTGGTGGTGCGCGCGCAATATTGCACGGGGAGTTTGGTGACGCGAACCAGTTCCCACAGGCCGTCCAGTTCACACTGGTCGGCGATGAAGGAGTTTTGCGTATCGACGTGCAGGCGGCCGAAGAGCGTCGTGGCGCTGGCTTTGAAGAGGATGCGGCCGTAGCTCGTGTAGCTGCGCGCGCGACTGCGCTGGACGGCGCCGCCGTAGGCAGGATCGCGGTTGATGAGCGAAAGATTCAGGCGCTCGCGCCGCCCCTGCTGCAAGAGGCCGGGGAAGAGCGTGGAATCGCCCCACTCGCTCACGATGAGGTCGGGATCGTGCGCGCGCAGCAGGCGCTCGAAGCCGGCGGCGACAGGCTCGAGCGCGTCGTCGAGTTCCAGCCAGTTGTCATCCACCGCCACTTCCAATTTGCCGCGCCGACCGTGCTTAGGATCTATCTTCCCCAGGCCTTCGATGCGAGCTCGCATGATCTTGAGCGGCGGCAATTCGAAATCAATCGCCCATTCGTCGTCGCGGGATTCGATGGCGCGGATTTCGGGACTCGGGATTCGGGACTCGGGGTTCGGGTAGGGGAGCGCTTCGCGCTCCCGCGGGAGGGCAGAGCCTTCCCCTACTAATGCCGGGCTGAAGCCCGGCGCTACTGCGAATCCCGAGTCCCGAGTCCCGGGTCCCGCTTGCGACCTTGCACATCCGGTCACTTCCACGTCCACTTTCGCCAGCGGAAAAACATTCTTCTCCCAGCAATAGAGCGGCGCGAGCATCAGGTCGGAGTTGTAGAGTCGCAGGCCGGGGTCGAAGCGCGAGGCGAAGCGGGCGAGCGCCGCAAACTGTGTCGGGTGGTGAACGGCAATCTCGAGCACGCGCAACGCCTTGCCTTCCCAGATATCGGTGCGCTCGGTAAGCGTGCACGTCACCCTCGCACGCGAAGCGATGGCTCGAGCGAGGCGATGCAAGCGGGGTTCCGGGCCGTAAGCGTAGAAGCAGGGCCGGAACGAGCGGTCAATCAGTCTCCAACGTCTCCCGCTCCCGCTCGCCGGAATCAGCCACAGCGTCATTCCCTCGGGGCAAGGATAAAGGTCGAGAATCCATCCACTGAGTCTCAAGGTTGATCCTTAAAAGCGCTTCGATGCGGCGCAGCCGGATCTCGTGGTCGAGTCCGATGGCGACGTTGATGGCGTCCATGGCGTGCACGGGGAATTCGTAAGTGCAGGCCTGGATGTAAAGCCGCACGCGGTTGAACATCAGCTCGAAGTAAGCGCGCTCCTCGCGGCGCAGGGCGCGGCCAAAGACGCGCTCCCAGTTCTGAAGCTCCTGTTCGATCAGGTCGCGGAATGTGGAAACGGTTCGGCCCATAAGGCACCTTCTCGTCGCGCGGCGGTTCCCTCACTCGGTCCGATCCGCCAACTGGCGGAGACCACCCTCTCCCGGAGGGAGAGGGCTGAGCGTAAAGAATCCATCGCGGCGCCCCTCACCTATCCGGTTCATCTTCACGACGGACGACGCTCTCCTTGAGGGAGAGGACCGGAAGTCAAAAAACCGGATTCACCTTTTCCCTCTCCCCTTGGGAGAGGGTGGGCCCGCAAAGCGGGGCCGGGTGAGGGCAGCCTGCGCTCAGCAATCAGCTTCAGCCGGTTGTCGGCGTCCACGTTGAATCGCCAGACTTCGTTTGCCGCCGCACAGAGCTTGGGGAAGAAGCTCTGGCGCGCGGGCGGGGGCGCGAAATCCTGCATGGCGGAAAAAACAGCGATGGCAATGCCGTTCGCTGTAGCACCGACCTTCAGGTCGGCACCGCCCCTCACCCGTCCGTCGGCTGACGGACACCCTCTCCCAGAGGGAGAGGGCTGGGAATTAAAAACAGATTCCGGTTCCCCTCTCCCTTGGGGAGAGGGGACAGGGGTGAGGGAACCCGCCCAGCGGCGCAGATTCGCGAGCCCTTGCTCGAAGGCCACGCGGGCGTTCCAGTCGCGCACGTCTTCGTCGAAATAGAGATCGGGAAACGCCGTGACGATCACGACCTCGGCCGGGAAATCCGCAAGGAACTTCGGCACGCGGGCGATCAATTCCGTGAGCTGGAAGCAGGTGAAGGCGCGGGCAATCTGTATGCCGCGGTTGAACCGCTCGAACGGCACACTGCGCTCGCGGGCGAAGCGCTCGAGCAGGCGCGGATCGGCGGAGTTCGCGCCGTCGAGAAAGAGCACACGCTTGCCCTCCGTGAGCAGGCGCGGCAGGAAGTAATGGCTGAGCCGCGCCACGTTGCCCGCCCCGTAAAAGACTGCCAGGCCGCGCACGGCCAACCGCCAGGGTTGGTGTAGAGGCGGCTTTACGCCGCCAAGCTGCAGCGTCGGCGATGCCGAGGCCGCTATAGGCAGCCCTGCCCTATGGGTCATGGCCGTCCCCCAAGTCCCATTTCCTTTCCCGCTCGAAGCATAGGCGAACAAAAAGCGAAAGTCAAGAGAATGTAATTAGGGCGGGGTTTTGGGCCCCGCCCTTCTCAATAGTCGAATTCCTTCCTACGCTGCGGGCTTGATGTTCTGGTTCACGCGGAAGAAGTTGGTAGGGTCGTATTTCTTCTTGATGGTGGCCAGGCGGTCGTAGTTATCGCGGAACGAAGCCTTTACGCGTTCCTGGCCCTCTTCCATCATGAAGTTGACGTAGGCGCCTCCGGACGAGTAGGGGTGCAAGGCGTCGAAGTATTCCTTGGTCCAATGGGTGATCTTCTCTTTGTTCTTGGGGTCGGGGTCGACGCCGACGATCACTCCCGCCAGCAGCGCGTCGCGATAGCTGAACGCCGTGTCGGTATTGCCGATGCGGTGAACCGCGCCGTTGATGGGATACATGTGCATGGTGGAATGCCCGGTGGGGAGCTTCTGGGCGTGCTCGAGATGCTTGGCGATCGACGCGTCGCTGATCTCCTTGAAGAAGTCCGCCCGCCAGTACCATTGCAGTCCGGGGGGATAGAGGGGATCGAACAGGCTCTGCAGCGCCGGGAAGGGCATGGGTCCCACGTGGTCAAGCGCCGGCTTGCCCACGCTGCGCATAGCTTTGGTGGCCTTGTCCGCTTTCTCGGGCGCTGCCGTCGAACACCAGATGACGGCGCACATCTTCTTGCCGTGCAGGTCGGTGGGAAACAGGGGCACGGGCGGCACAGTCAGGAAGGCGAAGAAGCCGCTCACATCCTCGGGCGCCTGGGTAATAAATTCGCGGTAAGCTTTCATCACCTGCGGCGTCTGGTCGAGTGGCCAGAAGGTGGGACCCGCGTTCACCATCTTTACCGGGTGCAGACGGAAGAGAAAAGACGTGACGACGCCGAAATTGCCGCCGCCGCCCCGCACCGCCCAGAAGAGGTCGGGGTTTTCCTCGGCGCTGGCGTTGACAAAGCTGCCGTCGGCGAGCACCACATCCACGGAGAGAAGGTTATCGATGGTGAGCCCATAGGGCCGGCTCAAGTGTCCGATGCCTCCGCCCAGAGTCAGGCCCGCGATGCCGGTCGTGGCAATCGTTCCGGTGGGCGTGGCCATGCCAAAGGCGTGTGTGGCGTGATCCACATCGCCGCCCGTACAGCCGCCCTCGGCTCGCACCGTGCGTGCCGCTGGCTTGACCCGAACGCTCCGCATCAAGGACAGGTCAATGACCAGGCCGCCGTCACAGATCCCGAGTCCGCCGGCGTTGTGTCCGCCGCCACGGATCGCTGTCAGCACGTCCTGCTCGCGCGCGGCACGCACGGCGGCTATCACGTCTGCGACGTTCACGCAGCGCGCGATGGCGCCCGGCCGCTTGTCGATCATGCCGTTGTAGACTTTCCGGGCTGCCTCATAGCCCCCGTCCGCAGGAGTGAGAATCTGACCCCGGATTTGCGGTTTCAGTTGATCGATGGCTTTCTGCACAGACATAGTTCTCCTCCCATCCTTGTGATTGAGTTTTTCCTTCGCGTTGCTACTGCCCTGACAAAAACTCTCTGTTGGCTACCCCAGTGTTTCAGTCGACCAATTCAATCGCACGGCGTGCCAGGAGGTAGGTCGATCGACCTCCAGCCATTTGATTGCTCTCAAGTGGCAGCAAAGAATGAAGCCGCGGTGTAAAGTGTAGCGCCAATTCGGACCATTTGTCACCTTAAACGAGACCCCAATAGAGGCAACCTTTTCTCCCTCCCCGCCCTTTCCCCCGGCCAGAACGTCAACTAGACTCTAAGAGGAACATCTGGTCCAGTTTCTGCGTTTGAACTAAACGAGGTGCCAACCATGCCCAGTCGAAGTCGCTTCCAGATCATTCTGGTGCTGCTCGTGGGCCTGCTCCCGCCATCCTTAGGGTTCGCGTCAGATCAAGGCGCCGTCATGTTTCGTGGCAACCCGCAACACACGGGCGTGTACGACGGCAAGGGCGGTTTCCCAATTCAGAAGGAGCGCTGGCGATTCAAGACCGGGAATGTAAACCGCTCCACGCCCGCCGTCGCCAACGGCGTGGTCTATGTGGGAAGTCACACCGGCAATCTCTATGCGATCGACGCCAAGACCGGAGCGGCAAATTGGGTGACGCAGCTGGGCGGCGAAATATCCTCTTCACCGGCGGTGGCTGAAGGAACCGTTTTTGTCGGTAATGACGCGGGCTTCTACGCCTTGGATGCGAAATCCGGTGAACGGCAATGGACAATCAAGACCGGAGAGATGCTTCCCTTCACGGGACGCTGGGACTATTTCCAATCATCGCCCACCTATTTCGCGGGGGTCGTGTACTTTGGCAGTGCCGACGGCAACATCTACTCCGTTGACGCCAGGACCGGCAATGTCCTCTGGAAGTTCAAGACCGACGGCCGCGTGCGCACTTCACCGGCGTTGGCCGACGGTGTTCTCTACTGTGGCAGCATGGACGGCAATCTCTACGCGCTCGATGCCAAGACCGGGCAACGGAAGTGGAAGTTCAAGACGGCGGGGAATTCCTTTTTCCCGCTTGGGGAAGTCCAATCAACCCCCGCCGTGGCCGACGGGATGGTTTTCTTCGGCAGCCGGGATGGATTCCTCTATGCCGTGGACGCGGCAACCGGCGAGAAGAAGTGGACCTACTCGCACGAAGGCTCCTGGTGCATCTCAGGCCCCGCCGTTGCCGACGGCATGGTTTTTGCCGGGAGTTCCGACGGCCGATTCGTAAACGCTGTCGACGAGAAAACCGGCCAGGAGAAGTGGCGCTTCAAGATGCCGTCGCGGGTCTTTACTTCCGGCGCCATTGCAGGCGGGAATGTCTACTTCGGGGCGTGGGGCGGCGAGGCGATGTGGTTTGACGCCAAGACGGGCAAAACCAAGGGCGCAACCATGGCGGAAGCTGCTGTCCAGGCTTCTCCGGTGATTGCCGACGGTGTGCTCTATTTCGCCAGCGACGATGGCTACGTCTACGCACTGGAACTGGAAGCTCCAAAGGACCGTCGCGCGATCTCGCTCGACCCCAAAATTCTCGATCAGTATGCCGGCCAATATGAGCTTATGCCCGGTCAGGTCATGACCATTACGCGGGATGGCGAGAAGCTCAGCGCCCAACTCCCCGGGCAGCCCAAGCTTGAAATCCTGCCGGAAACAGAAACCCAATTCTTTGTCAGGGAAGTGCCGGCAGAGTTCGAGTTTTTGAAGGATGAAATGGGAGGGTGCAAAGCGGTGAAGCTTCGCCAGAGTGGCTTTGAGTACACGCTCAAGAAGTTGAAGTAGCGCGCAATCGGGTGGGCGGATCATTCATTGCCCGCCGGGACTTGCGGGAATTCCCCGCTGGAGTCGCGGTATAATCCTCCATTGGGCTTCAAGCACAGGGCTGAATAGTTTCAATTTAGCTGCGGCATGGAACTCCGGAAGGTGTTCACCCGCAGTGCAAAACCACCTCGATCTCGTCTCCCATCCCAAGGAGGCGTTATCGCGATGGAGGAATAAGTATGAAGGCGAAACAAGCTGTTGCCCCGCGCCTGAGCGACGCGGCCGTCCAGGCCAAGACGGGCAAGACCTGGGCCGAGTGGTTCAAGATTCTTGACGCCGCAGGGGCGCGCAAGCTGAACCACAAGCAAATCGCCACCTATCTGCACGACGCGCACAAGGTTCCGGGTTGGTGGGCGCAGATGGTAACCGTGGGCTACGAACAGGCCCGCGGCATACGCCAGAAGCATGAGAAGCCGGAAGGATTCGAAATCGGCGGCAGCAAGACTCTGGAAGTTCCCGTGGCG
>Ga0315277_10011345_pt1 | contig 11235 bp, 11 predicted proteins | sample YL17G05_15_MG_FD_203695 | JGI IMG/M metagenome (GOLD analysis project Ga0315277, IMG submission 203695) | Sediment microbial communities from Yellowstone Lake, YNP, Wyoming, USA - YL17G05_15 | ecosystem: Environmental > Aquatic > Freshwater > Lake > Sediment | place: USA: Wyoming | collected...
GCTACGGGTAAAGCTACCGGTAGAGCTACGGGTAAAGCTACCGGTAGAGCTACGGGTAAAGCTACCGGTAGAGCTACGGGTAAAGCTACCGGTAGAGCTACGGGTAAAGCTACCGGTAGAGCTACGGGTAAAGCTACCGGTAGAGCTACGGATACCGCAACGGGTACAGGAGCGGGTAGAGCAATGGGAGCGGCAACAGATACAACAACGGGTGCAGCAGCCGGTACAGCGATTGGTGCAGCCATCGGTAGAACTACAGGTGGAGCAGCGGATACAGCGACCGATACAGCAACGGGTTGAGCTACGGGTGGAGCAACGGGTACAGCAGTGGGTACAACTATCCCTCCAATGACCCCTACCCTTGAATTATCGGCCTTGCCTTGCACCACAACCTGGGGATAATACAGGTGTTATGGCCCATGCACCGAATTCGTTCGACTGCCGTTTTCCGCATCGTGTTCCGGAAAGCAAAGCCCGTAGAGACCGTTGCTCCTGACCGCTGAAACCCAGGCAATCCTGACCCGGGTCCGTACCTATGGCTGGACCTTGTGCGTATTCGGCATGAGCCCGGGCGAAGCCTGGCGACTCGTCAAAGCCAAGGTCGAGCGTCGCAGTACGTCCCCTATCTACTCGTCTGACGGTGGCGAAGCCACTACTTCGGCCGGCAGCTCTACAAGCTGAGCCGGCAGCAGGGAATCTCCGGCGAGAGCTTTGCGATGGCGGCCCAGGTGCTCTTGGACAAGTGGGCAGCCCGCGGCTGCGACCCCAAGGTGTTGGCCAAGATCCGGAAGGACGTGTTCGACGTAGTCGAACCGAAGCCGTAGCGCTCGTCGCGGCAGCAACGCCTCAATCTCACCGCGGGCCGACGGCCTGTCGGTACACCGCGCCTGCTTGACTAGCACGGCGCTGCGTCTATCCTCTTGCCGCATGGGTACGCCTGCGCCCGACGCCGTCAAACGTCTGGTTGACCGCTTCGACCAGAACCACGACGCCTACCTTTCCGGCAGCTACAACGAGGCGCAGCTCCGCCACGAGTTCCTTGGCCCGTTCTTCGAGGCCCTGGGCTGGGATGTCTACAACCATCAGGGCAGCGCCATGCCTTACCGTGACGTCATCTTCGAGGACTCGCTGAAAGTCGGCGGCGCGACCAAAGCGCCGGACTACTGCTTCCGCATCGGCGGCATGCGCAAGTTCTTCGTCGAGGCCAAGAAACCCTCGGTCAACATCGCCACCGACGCAGGCCCGGCCTTCCAACTGCGCCGCTACGCCTGGAGCGCCAAACTGCCCCTCTCAATTCTCACCGACTTCGAGGAATTCGCGGTCTACGACTGCCGTTCGCGCCCGGTCAGGACCGACAAAGCCTCGACCGCCCGCATCAAGCTCCTCCGGTACAGCGAGTACCCTGACCGCTGGGACGAACTCTGTTCGGTCTTCTCGCCCGAGGCCATCCGCAGAGGCTCGTTCGACAAGTACGTTGAGGATACGAAAGTCAGGAAAGGCACCGCCGAAGTAGACGATGCCTTCCTCGCCGAAATCGAGGGCTGGCGCGACTCGCTCGCCCGCAACATCGCCCTGCGCAACCCCCGGCTCGGCACGCCGGACAACACCGCGGACTTGAACCTTGCCGTGCAAATGACCATTGACCGGGCCATCTTCCTGCGCATCTGCGAAGACCGGGGCATCGAAGACTACGGCACCCTGCAGAACCTCATCGGCAAGCCCGGCGTCTATCGCCGGCTGATGGAGCGGTTCGAGGACGCGGACAAACGCTACAACTCCGGCCTCTTCGACTTCCGCAAAGACACCGTCACTCCATCCCTGAAGATTGACGACAAGCTCCTCTCCGACATCCTCTCCGAACTCTACCCGCCCAAATCGCCCTACGAGTTCTCGGTCATCGCAAACTCGGTTCACAGTTCATGGTTCAAGGTCCCTGGAACCGAAGACCGGAAACCAGGAACCAAGAACCGAGAACCAGGAACCGATGAAGTCATTCGGCTGACTGCCGGCCATCAGGCCAAGGTCGAAGAAAGGTCCAAGGGCCTTGTTCCCACCCGTGCACTTGACGGGCCGTCCGCCCCGCGTAAACTGTCCGCAATGCCATCCGAACCCCGACCGGCCTTGACGGATGTATCAAGTAAGATGTCCCCGAAATCCCCCGGACAGGTCGAGCGCGGCGAAAAGAGCATCGGGGTCGAGAACCTGGTTAGAACCGCCGAGGCGCTGTCGGTCATGGCGGCAGTCCTGCTAAGAAGGTTGTAGACGGCGGCCGTAAAGAAGACCGTTGCCCGCAAGCCGAAACCCGCCATCAAGAAGCGCGTGACGGCCGGACGCAGCGCGTCGTATCGAACTCCCAAGCCCAAGCGCTTCTTTGTCCGCGAAAGCCCGCGCGGTCTGTCTCTCGACGACCTATTCGAGAAGGACCTGTTCGAATCGCGCCCCGACGAGGAAGCCATCTGCCGGGCCAGGCGTAAGGGTCTGCTGGCCGCGTTCGGCAAGTCCTATCGGCTTGTGGACTTGTTCAGCGGTGCCGGCGGGATGACTTTGGGCTTCTCCGCCGAATTCGGGCACAGCTTGGGAGTCATCAAGCGCTCAGGGATTACTGGAAAACAGCACAGTGCGGTCGCATACGGCCTGCCGCAATAGAGTTGATGGAGGACAAAGTCATGGTTCGTAAACAGGCAGTGATCACTAACTGCACGATTCGATTTCAGTCGAACTGCAAACCGAGGGGCGAACACAAGTCGGGACTGTCATGGTAGATGGCGTGCGATACCACCTAGAGAAGATGAAAGCGAAGGAGCTACTTTCTAGGTACAACGTGGACCGTGACCCGGGGTATTGGCCGGAGACTGACCGCGAAGGGAAATGCATCCTTCTTGTGTCCGTCTCCGAGTAGTCATAGATGTCAAACATGAATCCAAAGTACGGCGTTGAGTGGACCAGGGACGAGCTGATACTGGCACTGTACTACTACTGCCAAATACCCTTCGCCAGAACGAAGGCCAATAACCCGGATGTCATAAGATTGGCATCTATCATCGGAAGATCGCCAAGCTCAGTGGCGCGGAAGCTCGGGAACTTCGGGGCATTCGACCCTGTGTTGGCGAAGAGGGGCATCAGCGGCCTGACTCACTACAGCAAGATGGATAGATCTGTGTGGCAGGAGTTCACCGACAACTGGGAAGCCTTAGTCCGCGAGAGCCAGCGGGTACTCTCCTCTTTGGGGGTGAACCATCGCGCCGAAGCTCTATGGGATGAATCTCCACTTCGCCTACCAACAGGAGAAACCGAACGTCGTACGGTCGGAGTTCACCGTGTCTATCAGGATTTCTTCCGTCGCGCAGTGCTTTCCGGCTACGAATTCGCATGCTGTGTTTGCGGTGCGGACCTTCCATCTCTACTAATCGCGAGTCACATTATCCCGTGGGCGGTTGACAGGCAACATCGCCTGAATCCTGAGAACGGTCTCTGCCTCTGTGCTCTCCATGACCGGGCTTACGACAGCGGCTTGCTGGGCATAGATGACCATCTCGTTCTCTTGGTTTCGCGGGAAGCGCGCAGGAGCAGAAGCGAGTTTGTACAGACGACAATCGTGGAGTTTGCCGACAAACCCTTGCGCCCCCCTCGACGTTTCTTCCCCCGTGCCGAATTCCTCAAGTGGCATTTCCAGAACGTCTTTGCGCAGTAAGTACCGTCCCGGTCATCATTATTACCCGATGCCACCCAGGCGAACGTGAAGCCAGAACAGAAACGAACTGAATTCTTGAAACCCGAAAAGGGCTGTTACCTGCACCCGGTGCGACCGACGACCGTCGCGCACGGCGCGCTATGGTACGCGGAGTCCCTCGACGCAGATCGGATTGAGGTTGACTTTCGGACGCGACGGCGGCATAATGCTCGGGTTAAGAATGGTACGCAAAGTCGCCCGCAGAACGGGTAAAGTGCGCGGCAAGGATGGCCGGGCCAGGAACAACCCCGTGGCCCGAGCTTGTCTTGGTCGTTCCCGCGAATGTGAAGTCGAACCGGCTGATTTGAGTGGACTGATAGGAGAATACAGTACTCTGCTCAAGGGCTCTGGGCGAAGATCCACGCGGGTAGAAACTATGCTGGCAGAGAAAGCACAATGGTCTCCGGCAGCAGCTCAGCACTTGGTTCAGCTAGCGCAGGAGTACGGCTCATTCATGCTCCGTAACGCCACTGCCATCGCCATCGCCCTCGGAATCGAGGACGGTGACTTGGATTTCTAGCCGCGCTGGTGTAGCCATGCCGATGCTCCCCCTTGTGGGGTCTATAAGTTATTGGGAAACCTGGGATGTTCCCCTATTCCCAGGACCTCGGGCGCGGCCGCGCGGGACCGCATTATCTATTACCTGCTCAAATACCCGATGATTCCCATCAGCGGAGACGAACTGATGGTCGTCGCTGGCATCGGCGAATGGGCGCGAAGACTCAGGGAATTGCGCGTTCAGTTCGGATGGTCGATCCTCAGCGGCAACACCACGAAGGAGATGGCGAAGGAAGGTGAGTTCGGCATCGAGGGCATCGACGCAGGTACGCTGAAGCCGGACGACTACGTGCTGGCAAGCACGAACCAGGACCTTGAAGCCGCGCACAGGTGGCACGTTGCCAATGACACCCGCAGACTTGCTGGTGGCGTCAGAGACAAACTGCTGGCTTACATGCGTGCGAACGTCGGCAAACCCGTTACGGGAGAGGAACTCCGGTATGTCGCGAAGGGGAGGACTGAGTGGGCTCGTCGCGTCAGAGAACTCCGAACCCAAGAAGGTTGGCCTGTCGTTACCAGGAACACGGGTAGGCCCGAATTGCCTGTTGGTGCATACTTGCTGGAGGCCGACCGTCAGACGCCAGCGCATGACCGCGAGATTCCCGACCCCGTGCGGGGTTCCGTGCTGGAACGCGACCATTACCGCTGTGTTTCGTGTCGTTGGTCATTCGACAAGTGGAACAAGTCCGACCCGCGCCATCTGGAGTTACATCATGTTAAGCCGCACGTAGAGAAGGGCTCCAACAGGGCCGAGAACCTCGTCACACTATGCACAGTCTGCCATGATGACGTCCATCGGCGGTTGAAGCAAGGCGAGTCCGTTCAGTTTCAACGCTAGAGATGGTGATCCGCGCCGGGCGCTGTAGTTAGATGGCGCAGGTTCCCGCACGCGTTGCGTTAGCCTCTGTATATGTGGTTCCTGGAACCGCGCGGGACACTTCCCATATTTCAGAGCGATGTCAAGGCGCGGCATGACAAGATGGTCGTTTTCACGTGGAGAGTGATGAGCGATAAGCGCGGAACGATGAGTGCCGGACGCGGGAATGCGGCCAAGGGGCCGCACCACTATGAGCATCTCTAACCTGATTATCTACTTCGTCACCGGCGGGTTGGTCACCACCATGATCGTGGTGCTTGAGCAGACCGGCAGAAGGACGCTTTCCGAACTCGCCACCCTTATCCCGGTGTTCACCTTGGTTGCGTATTTCTTCATTGGTCAGACCAAAGGTGGTCAAGCGGTCGGCCAGCATGCCAAGTTCGTTCTCGTCGGCACAGTCATATCGTGGGTACCATACATGCTCGTAGTCGCATATCTTGCGCCGAAGATTGGCCCGAACAAGGCGATCCTCGCCGGACTTGCCGTGTTCTTTGTGCTTGCGTTGGTCTACATTGGCGTGGCAAATCGTCTTGGATTCTCCAGATAGAAGGCAGCGCGGAACGCCCCCGATCTTCCCGGGCGCTGCCAAGGCGCGGCATGACAGGATGGTCAGTCCGGTCGAGACGATGATGACAGCCGCCAGCCTGCGGCCTACAGCTTACGGCCCGCGGCGCGGCGGGACCGGATGGTGAGCTTGGTCGAGCGGTGTTGTTTATCGTTGCATCGTACATCGTTGGACCATGAGCTGTAAGCCGAAGGCGGCCATGCACGCTGTCACCGCAACCGACAGGCAGATACGCACGCTAGCGCACGGGTTGTACGGCTTGGACGGGAGAAGTAATCAGAATCGTCGAGGTGGATACGAAATGAAGAGCCGAAACCCGGGAGGCGTGGCCGGGTTTCTGGGCGACCGCTAATGCTGCAGTATTACCGCCGAGAGTGGTATTCTGAGGTCGCGGCCTTTGCCCGGCGTCTCCCTGACTTCTCATACGTGGACGCCATCCTCACGGCCCGCGTCGGCGAGTACTACCCCGGGCATCGTTACATCTGGCGAGCTGGCGGCCGGATCGTCGCGACCTGCACCCTGGCCCATCTCAACTCGGACGACGCCTGGCTGCACGGCATGCGGGTGGACCCGGGCTACAAGAACCAGGGCGTAGCCACCGCGTTGACCCGGCAACTCCTCCGTGTCGCTGCCCGCGCTGGGCGAACCTGGGTCGGGCTCTCTACCCGGCACCATTCCGGCACGGCCCCGGTCTTTCGCATCGCCGAGAAGCTGGGCATGAGACTGGAAGGCACTTATGCCTGCGATTGGTACGGCAAGCTGTCGAGACGCTTTCCGCAGCCGAGGCTGCATCGAGTGGCCAGCACCTACGATCACTATCGGCTTCTGGGTGAACAGGGAATCTTCATCTGCGATCAGGGCTGGTACTGGGCCCGGCTCCTGCCCGGGCGCAGGTCGTGTATCGACCGATTTGGTTTCCGCCTCAACGGCACACAGGTGCATCTGGTCCGGCATTGCCACAGAGCACAGGGCCGGCAGCGCTACGTCTCCCGGACCGTGAACCTCTACGACTGGCCGGCCGATTTCGGCTCCTTCCTGGCTGGTCTATTCAGTTATGCCGGCGGCCCTCGACGTGGCTTCGTCATCTGCTACCCGTCCGCCTGGAGGGGCGACCTCCGCCGTGCCGCTCGCGCGGTGGTTCCCAGCCTCAGCCCGGGCCGCACCTGCTCGCTATGGGTCTTACGGGTCTATGGCCGGCACTTGCGAGCATCGGACGGCATTGCCCAGATCATGAACCGAAAAGGCTCAGTACGGTAGGATGGTCGAGTTAGTCCAGCGTATGCCGAAGCCGCACAAGGACCTGCCCAAGCCCGCACCGCGCCCGAGAGAGCAACCCTCCAGTGCCAGAGGGTCAGATAGGAGCAATCATGTTTGAGAAGGTGACTACCGTGGCAGTCTACGCAACCGACATGGTGCGGGCAAAGCGGTTCTATGTCGAGACCCTGGGCTTCGAGGTTTCGGCTGAGCTGGGATCCGAACTCTGCTTCCTGCGCTCGAAGTCCGGGCAGATCAACGTCTATCTGGAAGCTCGCGCTAAGCCGACGAGCGTCGACAACCGCACCGCCCGGCTCGGCTTCTTCCTGCGGGCCGAAGCGAGTGCTCAGGATGCGTTCAACCGACTCAAAGCTGCCGGCGTCCGCCTGCTGCAGGACGCACCTGAGCCGGTTGCGGACGACACTGCCTGTTTCCAGTTTCTTGACCCGGATGGCAATGTGATCGATGTCGAAGGCAGAACCCCCTGAGCAGGGAACTGTCTCCGGAATGGCGAGGGGACGCTTCCCATATTTCCAGCCGATGTCAAGGCGCGGCATGGCAAGACGGTCGGTCTGGTCGAGACGATGCGGTATCGTTCATCGTTGCATCGGCGGGCTCGTACATCGTCAGTCCCGGTGACGCAGTAAGCGATTCCTGACGCAACGCTGCCGAAGGCAGTGAGTGAGGCGCGTTCGCGCCCAAGGTCATATAGCGGTTAGGAGTGAGCAGTTGGCCGCGGCCGACCCGTTTCAGATTCCAGATTCAAGATCGTGGGCTTCAGGCTCCGAGCTACAGGCTGGAGCAGACCGCGAGCCAACAGCCAGGAGTGGTCAGCCGGCGCGGGCCGGATTGCAGGCTCGGGATTACGGGAGCCGGCTATTGGCCGGCGGTCTGGATTTGGGGCGGCCGGTTACCCCGTGGCTCCGGCCGTCTCCTGCGCACCTGGTCAATCCGCTCGAGCAGGTCGGCGGTGGTCTCGTCATCCAGCCCGGTCCCCTTCAGTAGTCCCTCAACCCGTTTGCGACCGAGCCTGTCCTCACACCGGACCAGTCCGGTCAGCGCCTGCCGGGGGCCGTCGGCAACTCCGCTGGCCAGCAGGATGGTCAGGGCCTCCGCGAGTTTCGGCACGGCCTGCTTGTGCTTGCTCTTCTCCGTCAGGGCAAGCCCGATGTCACCCAGGTAGGTCGCCACACCCAGGCTGTACCCGGCCCGGCGGGCTATCGCCAGCGCTTCCTCCCCGTATTCGAGTGCCTTGTCGAGCCTGCCCTTGTCGCGGTAGATACTCCCGATGCTGGCCAGGCCGGTGACCACGCCCAGCCGGTACCCGATTTCGCGTGATATCGCCAGCGCCTGCTCGTGGTACTCAAGTGCCTTGTCAGGTTTGCCCTTGTCGCGATAGATGCTTCCGATGTTGCCGAGTTCGGTCGCCACGCCCCACTGGTCTCGGATTTCGCGTGATATCGCCAGCGCCTGCTCGTGGTACTCACGCGCCTTGTCGAGGTCGCCCTTGTCGTGCCAGATGTTCCCGGTGTTACCGAGTTGGATCGCCACTGCCCACTGGTCATCGAGCTCACGGGCTATCGCCAGCGATTCCCCCAAGTGCTCAAGCGCCTTGTCCAGTTCCCCATTATCGTGGCAAACGAGCCCGATGTTGTTAAGGGCCTGCGCCCTGCCCCGCTCGGAATTGCACTCCACCGCCAATCGGGCCGATTCCTCAAAGTCCCTGAGCGCCTGGTCCGGGCGGCCGCGAGTGTAGCGGCACACCCCGGTCAGGTTGAGGAGCGCGACAAGGTGTGTCCCGTTCGCTACCGTCATCGCCTTCTGGAAGTGCCCGATTGCCTCGTCCCAGTGGCACGCACGCATGGCGGCAAGGCCGAGTTCGAACGGCTGCCTGACCGCCGGCTCTGACGAGGGCAGGCCATCGAGATATTCCGCCATCCTGTCCAGGTCGCGCCGCATCACGTCCGGCCTCTTCCATTTCGCCTTCGCCTGCCGTTTGTCGGGACCCAGCATGCCGATGATTCGGTCTACGATGCCCGGCATGACGACGCCGAACGCGGGGGTACGATTACCCGGAGGGCCGCCGCGTCAGTGTATTGTCCTGAAACGCACACCAATCGCTGTCAGTCTAGCGACGTCCGGTCCCCGGTCAACCCCGGGAGCTCGGGACGCTCCGACGCCTCGACTTCCCGGCCCGATTCTCCACGAAGTCCGTGACGGAGCCCGAACCCCAAGCCGAGATGGGGCGAGTCAAGTACTGAGGCCTTGACCTCCTGAAGTTCCCCGAACTCGGCCCGGAGAGGACGCTCCGGCTTCGCTCAACTGATAAGACAGCGCCGCTCGGGATGACTTACTCCTGGTGCAACACCAACTGGCTATTGACAAGGGTCAGTTTCGGTTGCATCATATGGGAGTTCAAAAGGGAGGTTAGTATGCAGTTGAGGCACGCGGCGGTCTATGCTGCAGTACTTTGCGCAGTTGCCGCTACTGCATCGGCGCAGCAGCCGGCAATGATATACGGCGATACGCTGGACGAAAGAGCGCTCGCGCTGGTCGAGGGCTCGGACTCGGGGTATTGCCTTGCGGGCTGGACCCGGAGCTACGGGTACAACGCGCCCGCGTTCACCAACATCCTCGTCATCAAAACCGACCCGCTGGCCATACCGCAGTGGTCGCTGGTCTCGGTCGGGGCGAATGACGAGGAGGCGAACTCGATGGTCCGGACAGTGGACGGGGGATACGCGCTCTGCGGCTGGACGCGGAGCTACGGCCCGGGTATACCCAACGCGAATGTGCTGGTGGCCAAGCTCTCCGGCGCCGGCGTCCGGCAGTGGGCATGGGCACTGGGCGGCGCTTTCGACGACCGGGCATTTTCCATTGTCCAGACCAAGGACAGCGGCTATGCGGTGGTCGGGTACACGTACACGTATGGCCCGGCGCCGTACCCGAACGTACTGGTGATGAAGCTAAGCCCAGTCGGACTGCTCCAGTGGGCCAAGGCGTACTGGTGCAACCCGCACCTGGGCGAGGACGAGGGCTACTCGATAGTCCAGACCGTTGACGGCGGGTACGCGGTAGCCGGCCGGGCCAAGGTCCTTCTGCCCGGGAACTTCGACGCATTCGTGATGAAGCTCGACCCGCTGGGCAACCTGATATGGATGAACTTCGTCGGCGGCGAAGATGACGATGAGGCGTACTCGGTCGCGCAGGACCTGCAGGCGAACGTCATGGCCGCGGGATGGACGCGGAGCTACGGCACCAACCCGAGGGTCAGAACCGATATCTTCGTGCTCCAGTGCGCGCCCTCCGGAGTCCCGATATGGCAGTCAACGTACGGCTGGGCCACAGACGACGAACAGGTGATCGGTGACCGCTCGCTGGCCGCGACCGCTGACGGCGGTTCCGCGCTGTGCGGACCGACAAGAAGCGTAGGACCGGGAGCGCCCAGCCCGAACTTCCTGCTGCTCAAGCTGACGCCGGCCGGTAACATTCAGTGGGCCCATTCGCACCCCAGCCAGAACTACCCCGGGCTTGGGTCCGACGTGCCGTACGCGCTGGTGCAGACAGCGGCCGGCGGGTATGCTGCGGCCGGCTGGACAAACAGTTTCGGTTTCCTGGGCAAGGAGGATTTCCACTTTGCCACGTTCAGCCAGAACGGCAGCCGGGTGATATGCACCGACTCGCAGCTACCGGTCAGGGATTCGTGCCCGATCGACGGTGGCCAGATGCTGGACACGATGTGCAGCGTCTCCTGGGATTCGCTGCCCTTGGTTCCGGAGACAGTGGGCTATCACGCGATATGCGACACCATGGTCGGAGTCAAAGAGCGGCCGGGCCGGGCGCAGGGCCCGCGCGGCATTCTGCTTGCAGCGGGCGGCCGGATATCGCTCGCGCTCTCGCAGGCTGCGGACGTGGACATCCGGATGTATGCAGCCGACGGCCGGCGACTGGCAGTGCTGGCGCGTGGACGCCTTGAAGCGGGAGTTCACCCGCTGCTTCAGCCGGCTTCCGCGGCGTCCGGCGTCTACATCGTGAACGGCAGGGCCGGTGATACGTCGGTTTCGGTCAAAGTCCTGAAGCTCTAGCCGGTCGGACAGCAAAAGTAGAGGGGCGGCCCTACGGCCGCCCCTCTTGATATCGGGAGTTCTCTTGTCTACCTCAGGACCGCAGTCTTCTGGGCGTAGACGCCGGCCGGCGTCTTCACCTGCACGAGGTAGGTGCCGTTCGCGAGCTTCGTGCCGTCGAGCTTGA
>Ga0315277_10011346_pt1 | contig 11235 bp, 9 predicted proteins | sample YL17G05_15_MG_FD_203695 | JGI IMG/M metagenome (GOLD analysis project Ga0315277, IMG submission 203695) | Sediment microbial communities from Yellowstone Lake, YNP, Wyoming, USA - YL17G05_15 | ecosystem: Environmental > Aquatic > Freshwater > Lake > Sediment | place: USA: Wyoming | collected...
GCGGAAATGCAAGACAAAAATGGGGGAATGTTTGGGGTGCGGTTTCCGCAGGCTGCAGTTATCTAGTCAGAGGCCAAACTCCAGGGGACGGAGTACTCCGTCCCCGGTCTAAAAGGAGACCAACTTGATGATCACGCGACGCAACCTCCTGCAGGCAGCACTGGGGGCGCCCATCGGCGCCTCTTTCGCGCACCTGGAAGCTCTGGCGGCCCCCGTCAGGGACCAGGTCAAAATCACCGGCATCAAAGCCATGCAGGTGAAGGACCCCGGAACGCTGATCAAGATCGAGACCGACGCCGGGATCGCCGGCTACGGCCCCTGCGGCGCCAACGGCCCGTTCGCCAGAAATGTCATCGCCTCGCTGGAGGGGGGCAGGCTCCCGCAGCTTGGCCTGCTCGGGAAGGACCCGCTGGCCATTCAGGTGCATTTCCACAACATGTTTTACGCGTATCCCCAGCGCGGGCGGCAAGTCCGTGTTCTGAGCGGCATCGACATCGCATTGTGGGACCTGGCCGGGAAGATCCTCGGCAAGCCCGTCTCGAAGCTGCTCGGAGGCAACTTCCGCGACGACATCCTGCTCTATTCGCACTGCACCGGCGGAGACTACTTCAGCAAGGAGGCCTGGCGCGACCGGGCCCAGGAGCTGAAATCGGACCCCAGGGGTTTCCAGGCATTCAAGGTCGACATCCATCACCCTCTGGGCGTGTCCATGCAGCAATACATACCCAGCATCGGCCCGCAAGAGGTGCGCAAGGTCCACCGGGCCTACACCCTCGCCCGGGAGGCGTTTGGGCCGGAGATCGACATCATCGTGCACTGCCACGCCGAACTGGACCTGCCCAGCGCTATCCAGGTGGCCGAGGCGGTCGAGCACATCAAGCCGCTGTTTTTCGAGGATCCCATTTCACCGGCCTGGTCCGATTCCCGGCTGGCGCTCCGGCGCACCACGCGCATTCCCATCATGACCGGAGAGAACATCGAGCTTCCCGAGAACGCTTCGCCTTTCCTCCAGAATCAAGCCGTGGACTGCCTCCAGCCCGACCTGATCAACTCGGGCGGCATCACCGGGACCAAGATGATCGCCGACCTGGCGGCTCTGTACCGCATTCCCGTCTGCTTGCACAACGTCAGCGGCCTGGCTCTGAACATGGCCTCTCAGCAGTTTTCGGCCGCGATTTTCAACTGTCCCAGGATGGAATGCACGCGCAATGCCGACCGCACCAAGGCCGCGGCCAGCAACGCCCCGGCCATCAAGAACGGCCGCATGAAGGTCTCGACGCTCCCGGGCCTGGGCCTGGATCTGGATCAGGACTTCCTGAAGGCGGCCCGCATCGACGGCGAACCCTGGTGGGGATGAATGATGCACAATGGGCCAATGCGGCTCCTTGTGACAACGCTTGCCCTGGCTTCGTTTCTCGCGGCCCAACCAAAGCCGCTGGTTCGTGTCACGGCCATTCTGGACGGCGGCACAAACGCTTATTACACCGGCAACCGCGCTCCGCTGCTCCCCAGTCCGCTCATGAAACTGCCCGTCGGCAGCGTGCGCGCCCAAGGCTGGCTGGGGCATCAGCTCGAACTGATGAGTGAGGGCTTCACCGGCCGCCTCACTGAGATCAGTTCCTTCTGCAAGTTCGAGAACAACGCGTGGAGCCATCCGGCGGGCGAAGGTCCGAACGGCTGGGAAGAGCTTCCCTACTGGCTCAAGGGCTTCTACAACCTGGGCGTCCAGCTCAAAGACGAACGCATCCGGAAGGAAGCGCAGCGGTGGCTCGACGCCGTGCTGGCCAGCCAGCGGCCCGACGGCTGGTTCGGCGGCCGCGGCAACCTGGAGGGCGGGCGCGCGCCGGGCGCGCCTTCCGACGCCTGGCCGGGAATGCTGGCCGGGATGGTTCCCGACCTTTGGCCCAACATGGTCATGCTCTATCCGATCCGGTCGCTTTACGAAGCCACCGGCGACAAGCGGATTCTCACGTTCATGAGCAAGTATTACCGCTGGCAGACCAAGCTGCCGCTCGACCGCCTGCACCCATTTAGCTGGCAGCACTTTCGCGCCGGCGACGATCTCGACTCGATCTACTGGCTGTACAACCGCACCGGCGAGTCGTGGCTGCTGGATTTGGCCCGCGCCAAGCACGAGCGCACGGCGGACTGGGTCGCGAGCGTCCCCACATGGCACGTCGTCAACATCGCGCAGTGCTTCCGCGAGCCGGCGCAATACTACCAGCAAACCAGGGACATTCGCTACCTGCGCGTGACCGAGCGGGCCTACGACGCCATCCGCGGCATCTACGGGCAGGTTCCCGGCGGCATGTACGGCGCCGACGAGAATGCGCGTCCGGGGTTCACCGGGCCGCGCCAGGGCACGGAAACCTGCGGCTTCGTCGAGATGCTGCACAGCGACGAGATGCTGACCGCCATCACCGGCGACGGGAAATGGGCGGACCGCGCCGAAGAGATCGCCTTCAATTCGCTGCCCTGCGCGATGACGCCGGATCTCAAGGGGCTGCATTACCTGACCGCGCCCAACCAGATTCAGCTCGACCGCGAGAATAAATCGCCCCTGGTCCAGAACGGCGGCGACATGTTCTCCTACAACCCCCACCAGTATCGCTGCTGCCAGCACAACGTGGCCTTCGCCTGGCCGTACTACGCCGAGCGCTCGTGGATGGCCACGCCGGGCAACGGGCTGGCTGCCGTGTTCTATGTGGCGAGCGCGGTTTCGGCAAAGGTGGGCGACGGCACTACGGTGCGAATCAACCAGACAACGGACTATCCGTTCGACGAGGCGGTGGACTTCGCCATCTCGGCGCCCAAGCCGGTGCGGTTCCCGTTGACGCTGCGGATTCCGGCGTGGTGCGAACAGCCCAGGCTCAGCGTGAACGGCAAGCCGATATCACTCGGCAAAGCGCCGCGCGGCTGGGTCATCGTCGAGCGCGAGTGGGCCGGCGGCGACAAAGTCCGTCTCGAGCTGCCCATGCGGATCGCGGCCACCCTCTGGGCCGGGAACCGCAACACCGTCTCCGTGAACCGGGGACCGTTGACTTACTCTCTGCGCATCGGCGAGCGCTGGGAGAAGAAAGGGGGCACGGACCAATGGCCGGGCTTCGAGGTGTATCCGGCGACGCCGTGGAACTACGGCCTGATAGTCGATACCAAGGACCCCGCGGCATCCTTCGAAGTGGTCCGCAAGAAGGGGCCGCTGGCGCCCCAGCCGTTCGCACTCGACGCCGCGCCCATCGCGCTGCGCGCCAGGGGCAAACGGATTCCGCGGTGGACCCAGGAACCCAACGGCATGGTGGGCGAGGTGCAGCCCGGGCCGGTCCGCTCGTCCGAGCCGGTCGAGCAGATCACGCTCATCCCCATGGGGTCGGCCCGCCTGCGCATTTCGGCCTTCCCACAGATCGGCGAGGGCGCCGGGGCGCGCGAATGGGGCCTCGCGCCGCCGCTGGTGCTGGCGTCCACGGCTTCGCACTACGAACCGCTCCAGGAGCTGAACGGCTCGACTCCGCGTTTTACGTGGTCCGACAAGCGCGGCGCGTCCGAGTGGATCGAGTATTACTACACGCGCCCGCGACGGATCGGCGCGGTTGAAGTCCGCTGGGCGGAGGACGCCAAAGGCCCCTGCCGGCCGCCTGCGTCCTGGGCCGTGTTGTACTGGGACGGCGGCGGTTGGCAGTCGGTTCCGGGCGTCGCCAGCCGGGTTCAGTTCGGGCCGGTCGAGACCACGCGCATCCGCGTCAAGGTCGAGATGCAGGAGCGTTTCGGGGCTGGAATCGTCGAAATACGCGTTTCCGAGTAGGTCGTATACTCGAAGTATGTACACCCGCAGAGAGATCGCGCGGGCGCTGGGGGCCATTCCCGCGCTGCGCATGGGAGCTTCGGCGCAGCTTCAATCGGAGTTCGTCGCCAGGCTCAACCACCGGCTGCTTGGCCGCACCGGGCGCTGGGTGACGCCGCTCGGCCTGGGCGGACAGGCGTCGCTGCAATGGACCAACCGGGGCATCGACCCCGCGGACATTATTGTCCGGGCGATCGGGTTGGGCATCAACTACCTGGACTCGGCCAATGGCTACGGCCCCAGCCAAGCCAACTATCAGACGGCGATCTGGCGGCTGCACCTGTCGGCGGCCGATTCCGAATACAACGCCGCGTTGCGCGAGCGGCTCTACTTCGCCACCAAGACCATCCAGCGCTACGCGCTCGTTCGCACCCAGCCGCCGACTGCCCCCACGGCCATCACCGAGCTGAGGCAGTCGCTGACGGTGATGTTCGGGGACGGCAAGGGTTGGGTCCCGGACGGCGCCTGGCTGGACGCGATGCAGATTCATGCCGTCGGCAGCGACCAGCAGGTGGACCAGATCTTCGAGGGGATGGACGACCGCGCGAACCTGCGCGCGCGCGACCGCATCGGCGTGCTGGCCGGGTTGCTCGATTTCCGCGACGGCACCAACTACACGGGCCTCAATCCCGAGCACCGCCACTGGATCCGGCACATCGGCATCACCGGCCACCAGAGTTCCCTGGTGCTCATGCGCGCGCTGCGGATGGACCAGGGGAACGCGCTGGACACGCTGCTGGTGGCGCTGAACGCCAACGACCGCAACTACTGCTCGCACCAGCACAACGTGATCCCGGTGGCCGTGGCCAAGGGCATGGGCGTGATCGCCATGAAGGCGTTCGCCGACGGCGTGTTTTACGGCAAGCCGGCGCGGTTCTCGAACGCTCCGGCGGACGTGGTGCTTTCGGTGGGCCGTCCCGGAGCGGTCGAGCCTGCCGATTTGGTGCGCTATCCGCTGTCGGTTCCCGGGGTCGGCGTGCTGATCACCGGCATCGGGATGATCGACCAAGTGGCCGCCAACTTCGACGCGGCCCTCACCGACGTAGCCAGCGAAGCCGAACGCCGCAGGATTGAGAGCACGGTGGCCGACCTGCACGGAACCGCCACCAACTACTTCCAGGACAAGCGCGGGCTGACGCAACCGCCGGAGCCGAAGGTGGAGCGCGACGCCGACCGGCTGACCATCCAGTGGACCACGGCCTATGCAGGCCCCGACCCGATCCGCTCCTATCAGATCTACTCGGGGGATCGCTTGCTGCTGACGGTTCCGTTCCGCCCGCAGACCACGCTGGCGCCGCTGGCGGTTACGCTGCCGGCGAACGAGGCCGGCGAAGGGCCCTTCCGGGTGGCAGCCTCAACCACCCTGCCAGAATAATCCGGGGCTACGAAATCCCGAAACTCCGAGTTTCGAGGTTACGTAGCCTGTCCCCGAAACTCGAAGTAGTACTCGCCGCCGGCGGTGATCTCGGCGGGCCCGGTGAGAAACGCGGTCCCCTCCTCGAAGCGGATGTCGAGCGGACCTGCCGGCGTGAGCACCTGGACGGGGGTTTCGGCCAGTCCAAGGTAGATGGCGGCCGCGGCGGCGCCGGTGGAACCCGTTCCGGAACTCATGGTTTCCCCGGCTCCCCGTTCCCAGAACAGAACCTCGATGGTGTGGCGATCCACCGGGCGGAAGAAGGAAACGTTGGTCCGGTTGGGGAAGAACGGATGGCGCTCGACCTGGCGGCCCACTCCGCGCCAGTCGAAATCGAAATGCTCGACCAGGAAGGCGCACTGCGGATTGCCGGCGTCGATCAAAGTCGCATCCGCCAACGGAAGGACATCCCGGTCCGGTCCCTTGGAGCAAACCGGCTCTCCCATATTCATCTCGAACAAGAACTCGAGGCCGCTCCGCTGGATGAGCCGTAGCGACTTGGGGCCGGCGCCGGTGGCGATACGCACTTCGGGGCCGGTGGCAACGCCGGCGTCCAGAAGAAACGCCGCGGCGCAGCGCGTTCCGTTGCCGGAAATCTCGGCCACGCTCCCATCCGCGTTGAACAACTGGATGCGGCCGTGAATCTGCTCGCCCGGCGCGGGCGGCGAGACCAGCAGCCAGCCGTCGGCGCCGACGCCGGTATGCCGGTCGCAGATGGCGCGCGCGGCTTCGGGCAGGTTCTCGCGAGGCGCGTCGTTGCGCCAGGTCAGCAGGAAATCATTCTTCGCGCCGTGCGCTTTGGTGAACGGAATACGCATACCCATCCCTCAGGTAGATCTCGATGACCGGCGCTCCTTTTTCGGCAATGGTCCTGACCAGACGATACCGCAATCCGCGCCGCTCCGCCCGCTGCACGGCGGTAGCCAGTTTGTCGCCCGACATGGCCACCACCCACTGCTCGCGGAGGAAGAACTCGGGCCGCGCAACGGCGGCGTCCCAATAGGGCCGGTTGCCTTCGTGCAGCGTTCGGACCAACGGGATGCGAGCTTGCGGAAAGATGGCCGTCAGATCGCCGAACGAGTAGATGATGCCGTCCCCGGGGCGGCAGTTGGCCGCCAGGTATTCGGCCGCCTGGCGAGTCCAGGCGCGGCGCGCTTCGGAGTTGACCTGGGACTCCTTCCAGCATATCCAGGACTCGGCGCGCGGGTATCCAACCCAGGCGGAGACGCCGGCCAGTACCACGATGCCGGCGAAAAGCCCGCGCCAGCGCCGCGGCGCCGCCGTGACCAGCGCACCCGCCGCCATCGCGGCCAGCGGAAGCGCCGCCAGGCCGTAGCGCGTGTTGTAGTAACTGAACGGCCACAGGTGCGGCACGTAAATCGGCGTGCCCGACGAATACATGCTCAGAACATAGAACGCCCCCGGCAGAGCCAGCAGGAACAAGGGCCAGATCTTCCGCCGCACCAGCGCGACCAGCGCGCCCGCCGCCGCCAGCCCCACCAGCGGCCAGCTCAGGCACAGGCGCGCGGCTTCCGCGTACTGGCGGATGGCCTTGATCCAGTCGCCGTCTCCCGGATACCGTTGCATGCCTTCGGCAAGCTGGCGCGCGTAGTACGCCTTGGCCGAGTAGGGCCCGTTGTAGAATTCGAGAACGTTGCTGTAGCCCCACCCGTTGTGCGCCAGCCAGTACAACGGGCCCAGGCTCGCCAGCGCGCCGTACAGGATGGCGATTCCCATCCGGTGTTTCCCGGCCCTGACGAACAGGTACAGCGCGACAAACGGAATGAGAAACCACCCTTCGTAACGCGTGAGCGTCGCGGCCAGGGTGGCGACGCCCGCTCCGGTCGCCTTGAGCCACGACGGATGGTCGCCGAAGGCAACGCTGAAATAGAGCAGCGCGGCGAGGGCGGCGAACAGCGCCGCTTCGGTCATGGGGGTCGATTGCAGGTAAAGCAGATTCGGATTCAGCGCGAACAGGGCCACGGAGGCCGCCGCCGCGGCTGCGCTCTGCCAGGCGCGGCGCGCCGCCAGGTACAGGAACATCCCGGCCAGAACAAAACAGATGGCGGACGGGATGCCCCCGGCCAGGCCGCTTCGCCACCACTCGTCGTTGCGGACCAACGGCAGCATCAGCAGGTGCGGCAGCGGCAGCCAGGCCGTGCCGATCTGTTCGTAGTTCGGCGTGCGCGAGTCGATGATCCGGCGGGCGATGTTCAAGTGCGCCTGAGCGTCGCCGAAATAGAGCAGGTACCCTTGCTGGTAAAACCATGCCAGCGCCGCGGCGCTGACGGCTGCTAGGGCAAGCAGGACACACAGGCTGAAGCCTGTGCCACCACACAGCCTGAAGGCTGTGCTACCACGCAGCCTGAAGGCTGTGCTACCGGTTGTGCGTCGTTTCTTCAAAACTCGGTGAACCGCCGGAATTCCTCGAAACGGCCGTCGATTTCGGCGCGCGTCAGGGTGCGGAACCGCTCGACGCCGAACTTCTCGCAACAGAAGCTGCCCATGACGGAGCCGTAGATGACGGCCCGGCAGAGATCCTTCCAGCCGGCCTGATCCGGGGTGCGGCCGGCGCCCCGCTGGGCCAGGTATCCCATGAAGCCGCCCGCGAAGCAGTCGCCCGCGCCGGTGGGGTCGAAGACCGGGTCCAGCAGATAGGCCGGCGCGGCGAACATCCGGTCGCGCCGGAACAGTAAAGCGCCGTACTCGCCGCGCTTGATCACCAGCGTCGAAGGGCCCAGGTCCAGAATCGCGGCGGCGGCGCGGCGCATGTTGCTCTCGCCGGCCAGCATCCGCGCCTCGCTGTCGTTGATGATCAGACAATCCCACTCGCGAATGGTCGCGAGCAACTCCGCGCGGTCGTCTTTGATCCAATAGTTCATGGTGTCGCCGGCCACCAGTTTCAGCCCGCTCATCTGTTCCCGCACGCTGCGTTGCAGCGCCGGCTGGATGTTGCCGAGCAGCAGGTATGACTGGGAGCGGTAATGCTCCGGCAGCTTGGGCTCGAAATCGGCAAAGACGTTGAGATCGGTTCGCAGCGTGGTGCGGTCGTTCATGTCCTCGCTGTAGAGGCTGGCCCAGAAGAAGGTTTTGCCGGGCTTGGTTTCGAGACCCGCCAAATCGATCCGCCGGCTCGCCAGAAACTCGCGGTCGGCCGGATCGAAATCCTCGCCCACCACCGCCACGATACCGACGCCGGTGAAATAGCTGGCCGACAACGAAATATAGGTGCACGCGCCGCCCAGCATGCGCTCCACCTTGCCATGCGGGGTCTCCACGCCGTCATAGGCAACCGAACCAACGACCACAAGCGACATAAGTTCGATTGTAGGGCAGTGGCGCGGTTGGGTGCAGCGACGCCCCGGCGTTGTCCCCTCAGGCGCTCTCGTACAACCGGGTCAGCACAAACTCCCGGTGGCCGAGGACCTCGGCGCTGGTGAGGCGGCCGTTCGCGGTTCTGAACATCATCTCGAGCAACAGGTCGCCCGCCTGATCGAGCGTCAGCTCGCGGCGCAGCAGTCCCGATACGTCCAGATCGATGTGCTCACTCATCGTGCGCACGGTGCGCGGGTTCGCGGAGAGCTTGATCACGGGCAGGACCGGATTCCCGATCACGTTCCCTTGCCCGGTGGGGAAAAGGTGCACGACGAATCCCGCCGCGGCGACCAGCGTGACCATCTCGGCGGCCGCCGAAGAGGAATCCATGAACCACAAGCCCGGTCCCGCGGGCGCTTCGCCTTTGTCGAGCACGCCGTCGACCACGCACTTCCTGCCGATCTTCTGAATGTTGCCCAGCGCTTTCTCTTCGATCGTGGTGAGGCCGCCGGCGATGTTTCCCTTGGTCGGTTGGGAGTCGGAAAGATCGCTGGTCTTGTGGCGGTTGATCAGCTCCTGATAGCGGTCGAACATCGCCATGAACTGCCCGGCGATCTCGGGCGTGCGGCAGCGTTTCGCCACCAGGTGTTCGCCGCCGGTAATCTCGGTGGTCTCCCCAAAGACGAGCGTGACGCCGCGATCGTAGAGCTTGTCGAAGGCGTTTCCCGCCGTCGGGTTCGAAGCCAGGCCCGAAGTCGTGTCCGACTCCCCGCACTTGGTCGACACCCACAGATCCGGCAGCGGGCGCTCCTCGCGCACCAGCGCGGAGGCCCATTGCACGTACTCCTTCGCCTGCCGCGAAGCCCGCCGGATGGTCTCGTGATCGCCGTGCAGCTCGATGCCGAAGCCCGCGACGGGCTTGCCGGTCCTGGCGATGCCGTCGACCACAAGCTGGGTCCAGCTTTCCTCGATGCCGATGACGACCACCGCGGCGACATTCGGATTCGAGCCTGTGCCAATCAGGGTTCGAAAATGCAGATCCAGGTCGGCCCCGAATTGCAGGCGCCCATAGGGGTGGGGCAGCGCCATCGAGCCTTTGATATTGTGCGCGACCGCTTCGGCGGCGGCATTCGAGAGGTCGTCCAAGGGCAGGATGATGACATGATTGCGCACCCCGACGCGCCCGTTTTCGCGCCGGTAGCCATGAAAAGTCGCCTTGCTTAAGTCGATAGCCATACTATTGTTCCTCCGTCCTACCACCGCTTGGTCTTCAGATTGTGAACATGCAGATGTTCGCCCGCCTGGACCGACGCGGCAGCGCGGCCGATATCGACGCCATACTTGATTACGGTGTCGCCGCTCGCCAAGGGCTTGATTGCGAGCTTGTGACCAATGGGGATGTCGCCGAGGGCTTGCACGGCGACATCCTTGTCCTGGTCCATGATCCAGCCGCTGAGCGTGTCTCCCGCCTTGACGCCCTCGACGACAACAACTCCGACGGAGTCCCCTTCGTCGTGAACCACGAAATGAATAACCACCCGTCTTCTCCTTTCATGACAGCGCTGCCAGCCGGCGCCGCCGCTCCCGGTCCGCCTATCCCATGCCCGGCCGGCCAGGCTGTCCGTGTCGTTCCGCCGTCCGATCATGATATATCGTATCCAGGATATCTGACTATACCGCAGTCCGCGGATTTCCGCAAACCCGGTCGCGCCGCGCCGGCATCTGGAGCCGATGAATTGGGCAGCGCGGGGAGTGCCAGCGATCGTGTTCAACCACTGTTCCTCGCCTTTGTGTCTCCCTCCTGTGTTCCACTTCCGAGGTTCTGGCGCAGGAATCGCGTACTACCATCATCGGGCGCGCCACCGATTCCAGCGGCGCACTGGTGGCCGGGGCCACTGTCCAAGCCACTCACGCCGCGACGAACTCGACGGTCTCATCGACCACCAATCGCTCCCGGTCCAACGGCGTGCGCGGCGACGGCATCAACAATTTCGACCTGTCCCTGTTCAAGAACGTCCGCATCAAGGAGAAGGTCACGGCGCAGTTCCGGATCGAGAATTTCAACGCACTGAATCACGTGCAGTTCGCCGGCCCGAACGTCAACCCGGTGAACGCCGCCTTCGGCAGCAACGCCGGCGAAAAAGGCCACGGCCAGCGGCGGATAACCTTCGGCCTGAAGCTCCTGTTCTAAAGGTGGCACAGCCTTTAGGCTGTGAACACGCACGGCCTTCAGGCCTTGAACACAGCCCGAAGGCTGTGCCACGGAATGTGGCTGCAACCAACGCGCTTGGGGTATACTATTCGCGTCGAAAGGGAAATCCCGGCTTTCAGCCGGCGGCCACTTCCGCCGCGGGCTGTGAGGCCGAACAAAGGAGCGACCCATGTCCGTGATCACTATTTCCAGAGGCACATTCAGCGGCGGCAAAATGCTGGCCGAAGGCTTGAGCAGCAGACTCGGTTACCGGTGCATTGATCGGGACGCACTGGTCGAAAGAGTCGCCTCCGAACGAGTGTCTCAGCACGAACTCCGCGCGGCCCTGGAGGAGACCCCAAGCTTCCCGGGCAGGTTCAACCATAAGAGGTACGTCTACCTGTGCCTGATCCAGGCCGCCCTCATGGAAGAGGCCCGCGCCGGACAGGCGATCTACCACGGGCTGGGCGGCCAACT
>Ga0315277_10011347_pt1 | contig 11234 bp, 6 predicted proteins | sample YL17G05_15_MG_FD_203695 | JGI IMG/M metagenome (GOLD analysis project Ga0315277, IMG submission 203695) | Sediment microbial communities from Yellowstone Lake, YNP, Wyoming, USA - YL17G05_15 | ecosystem: Environmental > Aquatic > Freshwater > Lake > Sediment | place: USA: Wyoming | collected...
CTCCAATGATGAGCAGGACAAGCGCGTTGCTGCCTGTTGAGCTTTCTTTCTTTATCATATTTGCCTGATTCATTGAAAGCGTTTTAAAAGCATCAAGCAGATCGCTTATGCCGTGCCATGGCATCATTGCGCCGAGATATCCGATTATTTTTTTGTCTTTCAAGCTGAATCGGTTGATGATTTCTTCCTGGAATTTCTTATTATTTCGCATGAAGAGCTCAGCATCCGCGCCGTTTGGGATGATGAAAATCTTCCCTTTATATCTCTGTTTTATAATTGCTGCCAGGTTTTCGGTCTGTGTGATGACAAAGTTGAACAGGTTAAGGTGAAATTCATCTATCTTTTCCAGGATTTTTCTTGTGAACTTTCTGTCTCTGAACCGGACGTCCAGCACGGGCGTATTTATCTCAATGGCACAGGGGATTTTTAGCATTCTTGAGATCAGGCCGGTTGAGAACCTTGACAACTCATATCTTTCGTAGACAAGGTCGATCTTATTCCTTCTCTTCAACAGATAGTTTAGTTCTTTGAAAAAGTTCGTCACAAAGCGTGGAAAGTTAGAGATTCTGGCGGACCAGTCGGTGGTGAAGACCTGTATGCCGTCTTTTGTAAAGCTGGTTGGTTTGTCACCAGGGGGTTTGAATATTACGGTTACGTTATGACCCAACCTTGAAAACGCTTTAGCCAGGTTGTAGGGGTGAGTAAAACCCGCATCGGCATCACCAAATCTATTGTTTGAGGCAATCAGCAGTATGTTCATTTTGCTTTTGCGGTTATGCAAATCCTCCTCTCTACCTCGTAGCTGTTGTCTTTAAGCATATACCTGATGTTAATCATGTTGTTAAGTCCTATGTGTAATTCATTTTTTTTACAAATAGGCCATTTGATTTTGCCCTTTGGATGAAATGGGTTGGATGTGGAGAATAGATGAAGAGCCTGCCATCCTTATTCAGTAGCCTTCTGCATTCTGAGAGCATCCTGTTCCTCCAGAATAAAGAAGGCTTTGTTATGTGATTTTTAGCATGTCCACTGAAATATGATCTGTCGTATTCTTCTTCAGGTTTTTTCACGTTGTTTTTTATTTGATAGTACTTCCCTGTAAAAACTCAATTCATCTCTTGAGGTGTTTTCCCAGTTGAATTTATCAGCCCATTTTCTTGAGTCAATTTCAAGCTTCTTTCTTTTATCCTCATCAATGATCAGCGCTTTCATCGCGGCGTAGAGCTCATCTATGCTATTAGGTTTAATGAGGACAGCGTTGTAATTGTTTCTAACCGCTTCCCTTAGGCCGGGGATATCCGTTGCAATAATTGCCTTGCTGCATGCCGCGGCTTCTACCGCAGCGATTCCCCAGCCTTCATATCTTGATGGCATGCAGAAGAACAGGCATCTTGATAGCAGCTCAAGTTTAACCTGATCATCAATATTTAATAGTAGCTGAACGCTTTTGTTCAGTTGCAGGTTAGAAATCATTTTTTCTATTCTTTGAACGGTTTTGATTGAGCCGCGGCCCGCTATCTGAAGCCTGATACTCTGGATGTCCTTCTCAAGTTTAGCGAAAGCAGCGAGCAGGATATCAAGTCCTTTCATATATATGTCAAGCCTGCCCAGGAATAATATATTTTCACTGCTCTCCGGCTTTGCCATGAAGAGTTTTGTGTCAATTCCATTTGGTATGAAAATTACTCTTTTATGGGGGAATCTGTTCTTTAATCTCTCTTCCAGCTCCCTGGATACGACGATGATGTTATTATAGCTTCTTACGCCCAGGTATTGTGTGAGGTGGGGGATAAAGCCAAGTATTTTAAATTTCTTAAAGCTGTGCTTGCCAAGTATGTGGTGCATTATTGCAACTCGGGGTATTTTCGTCTTTTTAAAGAAAAGAATTGGGGTCAGTTCAGAGAAGCTAATAATGATGATATCAGGATTTTCTATATTAATGTACCTTTTCGCAGAAAAAGCGAAGGTTAGCCTACTGATAAGGTTACTCTTATCAGAACCACTTCTTATGACTTTTAAATTTCCCTCCTCATAATTTTTTGCATACGGGTAGTTCCCGGTCACGATAGTTATTTTGTCGGGGTGCGGTAAGCTTTTCGTAAGCTCTATTGCCCTGACGCTTCCGCCGCCGCCGCACCATGGGTTGTTAACATCATCGTAAATCAGATATAAGATCTTCAAGATTCTTTTCTATTGTCTAATACAATGATTGTGTTTAATGTGAGTGAACCAACTAAAGCTTGAATTCTCTGTACCAACTATCTCTTTCTTTATTTAGATTGTCATCGATCTCTTGTTTGGTTTTACCCCATGTTCCCTTTAATATCCCTCGAGTTTTACTGATTTTTATTTTGTTTAAAGATTTCATACTTACTCACCATGGGTATGATATATTAAGCCTTTATGCTTCACAAATTTTTTTGGGGTTAAAGTGATGGAATATTTAGATCGAACTACTGCAAAAAGTCATATAAATAGAAAAACAGGTTTCATTTTGAAAGAAATAGTTTTTAATGTTCCTGGTTTAAGAAGATTTAAAGTGGGGGGGGCATTAAATGTTTTTCAGTTGTTACCGAAAATTGATTTTTTTGCGAGGGTTTTTTGTGATGAGATTTGGTTTGTATCTTACAAGGCCGATTATAATTGGGATAACAATGCAGGCAAGGAAAATGGTATTGCTAAGTAAGAATGGATAGAAGAGATAGGATTTCTTAACCAGTTTTATCTCAAGTTTTCCTACATCATCAATAAACCAGACATTTCGATAATAGTTTGCAATGAAATGATTTGTGTTTTTCTTACCATTAATATAAAGCTCCCATTTATTGCTGAATGCTTTATTTAGAAAAAGGCATGTAGGTGAATCCGTAGTTATCTCTCCTAAAAACATGTTGTATTTTATTTGTTCTAGATTTGTATCTATTTGTTTGTAATATTTGTCAGTAAGGACCTTGATCCGATGTTTGCCTGATTTTAGAAAGATGCTTTTTATACCAAATAGGGTTAATCTATTGCCCTCATATATTTTTTCACCTTTATATTTTTCCCCGTCTATTATGAAATTGAAATCATCCTGTGAATTTCCGATCAAGCCAAGATAAATATTGAGCTTATCAGGCTCATTAACAGTTAGCTCATATTCGAGGGATTCGAGATCTATTAGTTTGATATTGTATTTTGAATCAGTTGGTAGAAGCTGAGATTTTTTGGGGATGCTTCCATTTGAAAGATTTTCTGCTGCGATATTCATTCCCAGTTCAATTTTTTTTACTCCTTTTTCGGAAAATCTGAACTTTCCAACAGCCATCATATCGAACTCCAGGTTATATTTACCTGGTTTTTCTGGAGCAATTAATTTAACGTGGAAGTTTAGGTCATCACCTGGGAAAGTTATTTTCTTGAGCGTACATAATTTGCTCTTTTCGCTTAAATATTTCTGTTCATCAGTATCAAATATTTTATAAGATAGGGCATAGTTCAGTCCGTTTTTTATTCCCCAGATTTCGCTCCCATTATTTTTTACCAGAACATCAAATGATATTTCTTGGTTGGGGATTGCTTTAACCTCACTAATGCTTGGAATATATGTTGAATCATAATCTTTACCGGTTGTAGCAGTTAAAAGAGGGAAGTCAACATGATCAAAATTCTTGGGGAGGTCTTTACTATTAAATTGATTAAAGATAAAGAAACTATTTGGATAGTCACTGAGTATATGGGATGGATAGTTAAATTCGTCCATGCCCCCATATATGAATATTGGATTTTTGCACAAAATTATTGATTTGGTATTCTCCGGTATCAGCTCTACTAGAATTTTTGAATCTAACTTGGTTTTTTTGAAATCTTTAAGGTTGACTTTTGTTATTTGATCGAGTTCAAAAGGATTGTAAAAAGTTTCGTCGAAAATCAGGTAATTTACGCCCAGAGAGACCAGGTTTCTTACCGATGAGAATGATCTTATATCTTCAATCTCTTTCATGAATTTAAGATAGTTTTCAGGATAGTACCCGCTAAGACCATAGGGTGTATTCTTAAAGTGATAGCTGGCGAAATAATTTATCTCAGCATCTCTAAGCGTGGGATCATAGATTAAAATATCGTGCTCGGATTTTGCTATTGCCTGATATGCTTTTGGAATATCTGTCATTCCATCAAAACTTTTGGGCCAAAGTGGGAAAGTAAACGTTTCGAAGAACATCATTATGAAAAGTAGGCCTCCAATGACTGCTTTGAGCGCATTTGGTTTACATATGTCGATGATTTTTTTTATTCCAAAACCACCCAATATACATAAAGCGAAAGTGAATCCTAGTGCAAATTGGGATGGTGATCTGAGGGATTTAAGACCTGGAAGGTATTTGAAAAAAAAGTAATAAGGGAGCTTCATGCCATTTAATGCAGTATTTGATCTAAGAGTTGGTCCAAATGCCATGATGAGCAGAAATAAGAACATGAAGGAGAAAGCAAATTTAATAATGCTTTCCCTTACATCTCGTTTGAAGAAAAACGCGCTTACAAAACCGATAAATGCGAATATCATTATGAGGAATCCAGTGAACCATCCTTCGCCGCCAGATAAGATTGAACTAAGGTAGTGTCTGTAAATTAGGTCGTACATGAAGTTGACACCGTTTACTATAAATAGTGTGTGGAGCTCTCCTGAGAATGAACTGATTTCCTCGTAAGTTCTGGTGAATCCTGGATTTGCAAGCTTTACTTCAAGATATGGAATTATGAAAGGCAGGATCATCAAAATTATCAAAAAGCAACTTAACAATAGAAAGGGGATTTTTTTAAGATAGATTTTTTTATAAATACCTATAAAAAATAGCAGAAGAATGATGATGATAAAGAAAAGTTGGAATCCTAAATAAAACGATGAAAGTATTGTTAGTGAGGAAAATAGTGCAAACAGGAGGCTGTTTTTTATTCTTTGTTCATCAAAAATCTTAAATAAAAATAAAACCGATAAGGGCAACCACTGTAGCTGTAAAAGCTGAATATGAGCAATGTGATGAATTCTATATGGAAAGAAAGCAAAGAAGACTCCCGATATTAATCCGGCTATCCAGCTTTTGGTTAAATATTTTACCAGGAGATAAGCAGTAAAGCCCGACGCTGCTACCACTAAGAAATAAAGAAGATTATACGCCAGGATTTTGTTTTGAACTAGTATAAGGATTATGCCATATATTAAGGAAGTGGGATATTGATGGTCTCCATATGCTAATGTATTTTCCTCGGGAAACATAATGTTGGTATTGAACAGGTCAGATGGATGAGTGGTTAGTTTGTGTAAATTAGAATTAAATATCCAAAAGTTGTAAAGCGTGTCGCCGACATTCAGAAATGAGTTATTTATATGAAGCGTAAAAGGGAAGAACATAAGAGGAGTTAGAATGCAAAATAATAAAAATATTCCTGTATTAAACAATATTTTTCTTTTTATGCTCTTTTCTAGTTCAGTATTTTTTTCCAAAAATTTAGCAATCTTTTCTTTTGAATTTTATTAAATAATGAAATAGTGGCGAAAAAATCAAACCAAGAATAAATATATTGCTTAAAATGAAAAGCGGGAAGAAGTTGGATTTTTTGATTAATTTTATTTCCAGATTACCTGTTTCTTTTATATACCATACATTTCTAAAATAGTTTCCGATGAAGTGTTCATTGTTTTGTTTCCCATTTACAAAAAGTGTCCACTGGGCACTGAAGGCTTCATCTAAGTAAAGGCATGTTTGTCCGGTAGTGTTTGCATTTGCCAGTAATTTGTTGTAACCATTATTTACAATTTTCATTGCTACTGGTTTATATAGGTTTTCAGCATCTATTTTGATATCATGAATACCCTTACTCAAATTAAGTTTATCCAGCGCAAATAGGGTAAGCCTTTCGCCTTTGTAGATTTTGTCACCTGGATATTTTTTACCGTCAAGATAAAAATTACAATCTCCATCATATTTTCCGATATAACCCATGTTAAAAATATATTCACCTGCTTTTTTTACGTTTAATTCGTACTCTAACTTTTCGAGATTTTTTAATTTAATTTCAATGCTCTGGTCCAAGGCAGCATCAAGCTTATTTATGCTTTCTTCGTCCACCCAGACGAAATTCTCTGATCCAATATAAAGAGGTAGTAGATAAGTCTCTGATCCCATTTCTTTAAACCAGAATCTTCCTTCTGCTTTCATATCAAACTCAACATAGTATTCGCCTGGTTTTTCGGGCACCTTGAATTTGACGTGAAAGTTTACATCATCTCCCGGGAAAGTAATTTTTTTAAGTGTATATATTTCATTATCTGAATTGATGACATTATTAGTTTTGGAATCAATGATCCGGTAGGATAAAACTATATCCGGATTTTCTTTGATTCCCCAAATCTCAGTTCCGCTGTTTTTCACCAGTACATCGAGGTTTGCTTCTTCACCAGGGTTATAATTTGCAGCTGGTATACTTGGGATATATTTTGCCTTGAAGCCATCTGCTTCGGAGTACGTGAGCATAGGAAAGACTGAGTGATTGTAATCATTTAATGAGTTGTCCTTATTAAACTGGCTAAAAATAACAAAACTATTCTGCTTATCCTTAAATATATAATAAGGATAATTTAACTCATCGTATCCGCCATAAATTAAAATTGGATTTTCACAGAGCATCAATCTTTGGCTATCCTCAGGCTTTAATTTGACTAAGTACTTTGCTCCCAATTCTTCTTTGTTAAAATCCTTTAAATTCTTATTTAAAATTCTTAATAGGTCATCTTTTCCATATATATTTTCATCTATAACCAGAAAGTTGATCCCGATCGAAATTAGATTTCGTACATCTGAAATTGATTCTATAAATTTTATCTCGTTAATTAATTTTCTATAACCTTGCGGAAAGTAACCGCTTAACGCGTTCGGTACTTTTTTAAAGTGATATGCAGCATAATAGTTAGTCTGTTCGTTGTTTATTGTTGGTTCGAATATAAAAAGATCCTCCCTCTTGTTTGCTATCTCTTGATAGGCTTGAGGAATGTTAACCATACCATTAAAACCTTTTGGCCATAATGGGAAGGTGAACATTTCGATGAACAAAAGTAAAAAAATAATTGAACCAATCATAGTTTTTACTTTATTGTTCTTTATGAAATTTAAAACTTTAATGGCACCGTAACCCCCAAGAACACTTAGGGCAAAGGAGAAGCCAAGCGCAAACCTGAAGGGTGCCCTAAGCGAATTAAAACCCGGAAGGTATTTGAAAAAGTAGTAGTAGGGGAGTTTTATGTTTGTAACTGTAGAGCCGTGCTTCAAATATGGCCCAAGTCCCATCACGAAGAAAAAAATGCATATTAAAAAAAATGTAATTTTTATAGTGTTATTCTTGTAATCCTTTTTGGAAAAGAATACGGAAATCGTAGCTGTGGCTGCTAGAATTAAAATCAGGAATCCGTTGAACCAACCCTCTCCAGAAAAGACTATTTTACTAAGATAACGCGAATAAATTAGATCAAAAACATAGTTCACGCTATTTATTGTGAAAAATGATTTGGGTTCTGCGGAGAACTGTATGAGAGCCTCGATTGTGCGAACAAATTCAGGGTTGGATCTACTTAATTCAAGATATGGGAATAAAAATGGAAGATTGATTATAAGTATAATAACAACAGCCAATAGCAGCCGTGCAGTTTTTTTGAGGAAATTTCTTTTATAGATAAATATAAATGAAATCCATATGAAAAATAGAATAAAGAGCAGTTGAAAACCAAGGTAAAAAGATGACAGCGTCATAAATGACGTGAAAAGCGAAAACAGGAATATATTCTTTAGTTTATTTTCTTCAAATATTTTAAAAAGGTATAAAACTGATAACGGTATCCAAAAAAGGCTAAGCAGCTGGATATGCGCAATGTGATTTATCTTATAGGGGAAAAATGCAAAAAAGACACCTGAGATAAGTCCTGCGATCTTGTTTTTTGTAAGATAATTGACAAGTAAATAGCAGCAGAATCCTGATAGTGCAAATGTCAAAAAATAGAAAAGATTATAGGCAAGTATCTTATTTTGAACAATCAGCAATATAATCCCGTATATTAAAGAGGTTAAATACTGATGTTCGCTGTAAGCAAGCGTGTTTTGTTCTGGAAAGAAGATATTTGAATTGAAAAGATCCGATGGGTGATTAAAGATTGCATGTAGGTTCCAGTTAAATGTCCAAAAATTAAACAGAGTGTCCCCAACATTTAGGAATGAATCGTTAATATGCATGGTAAACGGGAAGAACATTAATGGAGTAAGAGCACAGAATAACAATAGAATTAGCACATTGGTTAAAATCAGGTTATTGCGCATGCTTATAAATTATAAATTTTCCTGTTAAAAAAAGAAGATTTTATTTAAAATTGTTAAACTTAGAATTTGTGAGAGCTTTTAAGTTCAACTGGCGGTGTGAATGAATGTGCTTATAACTGGTGGAGCGGGTTTTATTGGCTCGCATCTGTGCGAGAGATTGTTCACTGAGAAAAAACGCGTAATTGCAATTGATAATTTTGTCACTGGCAACAGAGACAATATCAAGAACTTCATAGATGACCCCAACTTTCGGTTTATAGAACATGACATTGTAAATCCAATAGATATGGATGAGAAGGTCGATCTGATACTGCATTTTGCAAGTCCTGCAAGTCCTATTGATTATGCCAATCTTCCGATTGAGACCATGCTGGTTAACTCCATCGGGACACTCAACATGCTCGAGATTGCACGTAAGAATGACTGCAGAATACTTGTTGCATCAACATCTGAAGTTTACGGTGATCCTGATGTAAGCCCGCAGAAAGAAGAATATCATGGCAATGTGAACCCAATAGGACCAAGGTCGTGCTACGATGAGTCGAAGAGGTTTTCGGAGGCACTGACAATGTCTTACAGCAGGGTTCACGGGATTAAGTACACCATAATCAGGATTTTTAATACTTATGGCCCACGGATGAGGTTAAACGATGGGCGCGTCATTCCCAATTTCATCTCCGAATGCCTTAACAACAGGCCCATTACGATCTATGGCGATGGCAAGCAGACACGCAGCTTCTGCTATGTAGAGGATTTGGTTGAAGGTATAGATGGAGCAGTAAGAAGCGAGGATACTATTGGCCAGGTCATCAATCTTGGCAATCCATTTGAGATAACAGTTTTGGAGCTTTCCAGGTATATTAAAACACTATGCAACTCTTCCTCCGATATCGTCTTCATGCCACTTCCCAAGGACGACCCCTTACAGCGGAGACCTGATATTTCTAAAGCTAAGGCTTTGCTCGGATGGGAACCAAAGATATCGCTTCAGGAGGGCCTGAGAAGAACTATAGAGTTTTTCGCGAAGAATCATGCTGAATACGTGAACGTTGATCTGAGCGCTTTGAGGCTAAAAAAGCTTTCAGTGATCATGCCGGTCTTCAATGAAAAAAATACGATCCTTGAGGTAATCACAAGGGTTAAATATACCGAGGTGCCAGATCTTGAAAAGGAGATGATAGTTGTCGATGATGGGTCAACTGACGGCACAAAGGAGATATTAAGTGGTCTGAGTGATCCATCTATAAAGATCATTCTCCATGAAAAGAATAGAGGTAAGGGTGCTGCAATAAGGACAGGTATTTCTGTTGCAGCTGGTGACTACATAATCATTCAGGACGCCGATATGGAATATGACCCTCATGACTACAGGAAGATGTTGAAACCGATTATCGATGGCAAGGCCCAGGTTGTATATGGTTCGCGTTTTACCGGGGAGAGAAGAGATATGCTTTTCTGGCATATGCTGGGGAATAAGTTACTTTCCTTGGTGACTAATGTTTTGTATAACACTACGATATCAGACATGGAAACAGGATATAAATTATTTACAAGAGAAAGTCTTGAAGGAATAACGCTTAGATCAAACCGTTTTGAAATTGAACCGGAATTGACGGCGAAGTTTTGTCGAAAGGGACTTCGTATTTATGAAGTTCCTGTTTCATATACTGGACGGGAGAAGAGGGAAGGCAAGAAGATCTCCTGGCGGGACGGCATAATAGCACTCTGGACGCTGTTTAAATACAGGTTTATCTCCTAATATACTATTATTCTTGTTCTAGGTCTTTGATGAGCTCTTCAACCGAGTCGAAAGTCCTAACTCGCCCGGCCTTGATGTCCTCGTCAGCCTCTTTCTCGCCATCCTGCCACCTCTTAGTCCAGAAGTAGGCTTGACTCTTATCCACTAACTTCTTTGGCATTAGCACCGCTTTCTCGTCCACCACCTCAATTTCTACCAAGTCACCTTCCTCAATCCCGAGCTCCTTACGAACAGACGCTGGAAGAGTAATTTGTCCGTGTCTAGTGACCTTGCTATATACTGGCATCCCTATCACCCCCTATGGTTGCTCTAGCGTTTCATCATGACGTCCGATATTACGCAAGACGACTGTATTACCTTCAATCTGGAAAGTTATTCTAAGTGAACGACTCACTCTAGCTTCCCAGAGTCTTTCGACTCCCCTAATCTTCTTCTAATGTACTATGTTGTTGTAGATAGTCTTGATTTCGTCCGCGATTCTGTCCCAGTTGAAGTAGTTCTTCGAGAATTTTAATCCTTGTTCTGATATCCGCAGCGATTTTTCATGGTTTTCCATCACGATCATTATTTTATCTGCCAGGGATTGTGAGTCTTTCTGCTTTGCAAGGTATCCGGTCTCACCATCCTTTATTATATCGGTGATCCCGCCCACATCGCTTGCAACCACTGGCATTCGATACGAGAGCGCTTCCAGAAGTACGACGCCCAGTCCTTCAGTCTCTTCTCTGCTGTCAACTATTGAGGGTAAAACGAATATGTCACAATCTTCATAAAGTTCTTTCAGTCTTGAGCTTGCCACTCTTCCTTCAAAGATAACCCTGTCTGCCATGCCAAGTTTGCAGGCTAAGTCTCTTAAGTGGTTTAACTGATTGCCGCTTCCTACGATGTGAAGCTCGATTTCATAATCATTTACCAGTAGTGGAATTGCCTGGAGAAGATAGTTCACTCCCTTTCGCTCTATAAGTCTCCCGACGAATAAAAGCCCCCACTTATCCGAAGCCTTTTTGGTTGAGCGATTGATCTCTACTGGCGGCAACGATGATCCGTAAGGTATTATTGATGAATCCAACCCTGTTATCTTCTGCAGTTCTGACCTTGTATATGAAGATATCGCAATGATTTTTGCTGAGTGC
>Ga0315277_10011349_pt1 | contig 11233 bp, 10 predicted proteins | sample YL17G05_15_MG_FD_203695 | JGI IMG/M metagenome (GOLD analysis project Ga0315277, IMG submission 203695) | Sediment microbial communities from Yellowstone Lake, YNP, Wyoming, USA - YL17G05_15 | ecosystem: Environmental > Aquatic > Freshwater > Lake > Sediment | place: USA: Wyoming | collected...
CATAAGTGGGATTCCTTTTGAGGTACTGGTATATGTGTTTCCCCTGTGGGCCAAAACCGATTAATGCCACCGGTTCGCCCCAAATATGGAAGCGCACCGCCAGCTTTCTGGCAATGATGCGAAACACCGGCACGCTGACCAGGACGAACAGCCAAAACAAGATAAAAAGTAGGCGCGAATAACTTAACCCTGTTTGGGTAAGGAAATAGAACACCGTAAACGAAATCATAATACCGCTGCTGGTATAGGTAAGCCGCCTGATCTCCTCGAATGGGTTCATGCCTACTCCCGGATAAAGCCCGGTCAACGTATACCCGAGTATGAAAAACATCACCATCGGAGCCATTTCATAGTAATGTTCCGTTGAAAAATTACCCCCCAGCCAGGCTCTCACCTGGATGGCTACAAATCCACATAGTAAAAGCGAAAATAAATCCGCTGACGCCAGCCAGGCAGCCATGATCACTCTGCTGTATGGCGTGATCGCCCATCTCGGCAGAGCTTTTGTAGATTTCTTTAGGGCTTCAATTGCTGTTGAAGTTTCATAAGTCGTTTGCATTTCCTCACCTATTTGCCAACCTCAAACTCTTAGTTCTTCCAGCAGGTATCTATGATTTCTTCGAATCGGTCGGTGATTTGTTCAATTTCGAAGTTTTTTTCGGCATAGCTGCGTGCATTCTCTGCCATTCTTTCCCTCAGGTCCGGGTCTTCATACAAGCATCTTGCATTCCTCAGCCATTGGTTCGCTTCGCTCGGCGCACTAACCAAACCGGCCTCGTTTTCTGACACCATTCGTGCCGCCAGGTTTTCTTTTGGTATTGAAAGCAGCAACGGGCGCCGTGCACACAGATAACTCAGTACCTTGGATGGCACCGAATAAGCTCCCGCCTCTGGGTTCAGGATTGACATTAACACCTCCCCTGCCCCCAGCACCTGGGCGTATTCTTCCGCGGATTGGTACGGGAGCAATACCAGATGATCCAGCTGCTGCTTTTCTTTTTCCTCTTTCAGCCATTCTGCCGCCTCGCCTTCGGCAATCACCACCACTCGCACTTCATCCAAGGGTTGAAATTCCTTCGCCAGCTGGATGAACAGCTGGTGGGTGTGTTTGAAGCCCAAAATACCTGCATATAGGAAACAAAACTTATCATCTAGCTTAAATCTTTGCGACCATGGGTTTTGTTTGGGCTGGACGGGTAGCTCATCCAGCGGTGCCCAGTTGTGGATCACTCTTACATGCTCTTCCGTTATTTTCCACTGCTTCATTAAGGGCAGGAAGTCTTCCGAGATCACGATCACCATGTTGCTCTGTCTCACCATCCTTTGCTCGAGCCCCTCGTAATACCTCCCGATCACTGACCCTGCGATGGGCATCCTCTGTGATAGGATCTTACGCGTTGCCAGCCCGATTGCGTCCTGCATCCAGAACACGAATTTCGTTTTTCTCTGCTCGCAGGCTTTGAGGATGTATTTCTGTGCATCCAGCGGCGTGTCGGCTGAGAAAACCACCCCCGGTTGGGTGCGCTGTATTTCGTCTGCCACCTTTTTTCCATGTTCGATCTCACCTTCCCGCCGTTGAAATAGTGCATACTTGGCGAATTTTTTGTTCAATACGATTGGCGTCACCTGCAGGTTGGTTTGCTCTGCATGCTCTGCCACCCTTTTGATTGCCTGGGTCGTGTCGCTGTAGATGTACTGCACGCTATGCCCCCTCTTTGCCAGGCTCTCCGCCAATTGGCGCGTGAAGGGATACCCTCCATAATCATGCACGATGATTTTCAAAGTTGTTGCATTACTCTCGGTTGGATTGGTTTTGCCGGGTTGCCATAGCAGACCATCCCCTCGGGCAGATCGTTCAATACGGTGCTGCGTACACCCACCACTGTCCCATTGCCGATGGTCACACCAGGAGCTACAAACACATCACTCGCCAGCCACACTTCATCCCCAATGCTGATCTTTTTGGCGTAGATATCAAAGGTTGGGCTGGTGTGATCGTGCGATCCGGTACAGATATAGCAGTTCTGGGAAATTACCGTATTCGCCCCGATTTCGATTTCCCCCAGGGTGTACAAGGAAACGTCATCCCCAATCCACGAGTAATCGCCGATGGTCAGCTTCCATGGGTAAACGCATTTCACCGTCGGGCGGATGAGTACGCTTTTGCCGATTTTCGCTCCAAACAAGCGCAAGAGCCAACAACGCCAAGCATACAATAACTGTGGTGAAAAGGCAAAGAGTGTTGATTGAATAAACCACCACAACTGTACGACGAAAGAAGATCGCCCACGAAAGTTTTTAGGTAATCGAAATTGATTAAGATTTTGATAACTTGCCATTTGGGTTCACTAAATTCCCATAGTTTTTAAATCGGTATCCAACTTTTCTATAATGTTTTTCCAGCTATATTGCATTGAAAATCGTTGGCAGTCAATCCGCCCAGAAATATCATATCTCTTGATTTGATATTTTTGTAAATGTTTTAGCCATTTTTGCGGATCATTTGAAAATAAATTTGGCAGAAAATCCTGTTCAGCCATATTTTTTACGCATAATGTAGCCATCACTGGTAATCCTGCCGCGTAACAATTTAAGAGTTTAGTCTTTGCTCCAGCTGAATATTCGAATGGCAGAATTCCAAAAGTAGCTTTTTCATACAACGAGTTTAATTTTTCATCACTTATATTTGGGTAAAGCGTCCATCCTTGATTTTTACACATATTGATTACTGAAAATGTAGGATTACTTCCAGCAATCCAAACATCGATATCTTCTTGAAAATGGTTTTTAAATAAGCCCCAAAACTTTTCTTTAAAAAAGAGCAAAGCATCCTTGTTCATTTTGACGTTTAGCGAACCGCAAAATAATAAGTGTATTTTCTCATCTACAAGAGTTGTTTTTGATAGTGAGCGATATTCTATCCCTGCAGGAACAATAATATTTTGTTGCTTTGGGATATATTGGCAATACGCATTTCGATCAACCTCTGTAATGTTGGCAAAAATATTATTATTAGTTTGATGAAAATAATCTAACAACCATTTTTCAGATAATATGGCTACATATTTCTGTATGGGATTTTTTGTGTTAAGCCGGTGATTTCTATATATATCTATCTCATCGTTGTGAGTTAGAATGATTGCTGGCTTAGTTGTTAACCTTAAACTTGTAGAATAAATAAAACTATAAACAATAACCGCCTCAGGATGTACCTGAACAATTTCACCCGCTTTTTGACGATATGCATTCGTAAGAAATTTTTCTAGAAGATAGTGGCTTTTAAAAACCAAGGTGCGGATTGCAGCCAAGGTTTTAGCACGAAAGTCATTTTCAAAATTCTGTTGATTTATGATCTCACCATTTTGATAATGTGTAATCGTGTTAGCACCTAAAATTATTACATTCTCTCGAACAGAACTTAAATAACGCCCGATTTTTTCTACGTAAATATCCGCCCCATTACGAAGGGGGTATTTAAGATGAGGGGCAATAATTATAAATTTATTGCTTATTGATATGGATGAATGATTTATTGATGAGGGCATTCTATTTTAATATTGATGCTTTTGAAGTTATGCAATCAATCATGGTTCCGTATTTTCGAAAAAGTTTTATCCCCATCTTGTTAATTATTTTCTTAACAAGGATCTCCGATGAAGAAGTATCAGTGGGTAGTAAAATACTACGTATTGTGCAATTAACAGCGATCCTGATAACACTGAAAACATTAAAAACACGCTTAGTGATAACCAAAAAGTTCGTTTTGAAAAAAATATAAACACTAAATATGAGAAAAACATCAATCCTGCGATACCATATTCAATTATAAGTTTCATTACGGTATTCCAATAGGTTCCAATGTTCCATCGATAATCTTCACTTACTCCTGGTCCCAATCCAAACCAGAATTTTGCAGTATCTCCTTCCTTTGAAGTAAAATCAATGTAGGTTTTTATTGGGCTGATAAATCGCATATAACCACTCGTGTTTGGCATCCGAAATTCATTTATTCGATTGAATGTATAAGACGAAAATCCACTCGAATAAAAAAGATATAGAAATGACAATAAAATACAACCAATAAGAATGATATTTTTCCACTTTTGTGAAAATATTAATGGAAGTAAGCCAATTGCTAATAAAATTAAACCGGTTCCTGAGAAGGAAAACAGAAGTGCGGGTAAAAGTATAAGCAATCTCCAATATTTCTTGTAATAATATATTTCAATAATAATTGCCAATGCTACCATTTGGGAGAAAAATGAAGGCTCTAAAAAAATAATGCCATTAGACTTGTAAAGAAAACTCCCATTAGTGATCGGGGCACTGTAGTTGTAATTAGTAATAATAAATTGAGGGGGGATAAAACTCAACCAATCGCGATAGGAAATCCCCATTGACTGTGTTAAGAATTGAAGAACGCCAATTATTGAGCAGATCAGCATTATGGCATGGAAGTATTTAAGCGCAACAATTTGTACGTTTTCTTTGAAGGCAAATACACTCCAAAAATACAGCCCAATCAGTAAAACTAAAGATGGAACTGAAAATGACTTCGAATAGTAGGATGAGATTAAGGCTGAGATTATAATAAATAAAAATACTATCAGAAAAAAAAACAATCTTTCACGAATAATTTGTATATCTTTTTTTATTAACCAGAATAACATAAAAACAAAAAAAATAATCATTCCAATACTAAATTGGTACCCAAATAGAGTTATAGCGATGCGTTGGAATAAAATAACAATGCATACTAAAATTGCTAAGCTTGCATTTACTTCGCTAGATATTTGTAATATATTTTCTGTGTATATTGATTTTTCCATACAATTCTTGACCCTTTAAAAGGGACAACCTAGCTAAACGAAAGAAGTAAGTTTGATAAATAGAATTTTATCTTTCCATGCTTCATAATTGAATTTTTATTGAAGGGTTAATTCGTAATAGTAAAGAGATCGTCGTGTCATCAACCTAAAGTCGCGATACCTCTATCTCTACTTTGAATACCTTGACCCATTTCATCCATTACTTATCTGTTATTGTTCACACCTTCAACCCACAATGAGGACAAAACTCCCTGTCTTGCTAGTAATGTATATGTTAACCCAATACAATATCACAATGTTCAGCTGCACCCTTCGGATATATGTAAGATTATTCATTACAACTTTGAAATTCTTAGTAATAGGCTGTATGTCTCTCACAAGTTTTTCCAGAGTGTCAGTATTTGGCGTGCAACCTTCTGGCGTTCGAACTTTTCATCAGCTCGCTGTATCCCTCTAGCGCGAAGTTCTGCGCGAAGACTATCGTCATACATAATGCGGTCCAGCCCATCCGCTAACGCGAGATGATCATCTGGTTGAATGAGAAATCCAGCCTCCCCTACTACCTCCGGGATAGATCCACTTATTGTCGTCAGGACGGGAAGACCAGAAGCCATCGCCTCGACCAACACCATGCCAAACTGCTCCTGCCAAAATCTAGAAGTGATACTCGGTAGCACAAACGTATCAGCCATAGCATATAAACGAGGAAGATCGTCGTATGGAACCTGACCAAGGAACAGAAAGCGCTTGGTTAATCCATAAGCAGCAACAATCTTACGTAATTGTCCAGCCAATGGTCCATCACCAGCCAAAACAAAGTGCATCTTACCAAGCCTTTGAGTCGTCATTAGGTGCCTTGCTGCGTAAATCAGTTGAAGTAATCCTTTTGTCCTTACTAATCGCCCAACGTACAAGACTACGAATGCATCTTCATCGATACTAAGTCCGCGACGAACCTGGGCGGTATCTACCCTTTCGTGAAACCGATTAAGATCCATACCAAGCGGGATGACTTCAATACGTTCTGGATTGACCCCTTCAATCTCCAATGCAGAGGCTGCTCGTTCCGTGATCGCCATGAATCGATCCGCTCGTTGATTAACTTCTTGCTTGATATTACGACCAAAAAGAGAATTGGTAATGTTGAACGGTATATTATTCCATTGAGTTACGACAACTCGAAACGAACCCCGTTCAGCGGCTCGTACTACTTGCCGTGAAAAGTAAATATGGTTGTCAAGTGTCTGTACAACATTAAGATGAGCACGAATTAGATCAGTCTCCAGCCCTAACAGATGATTTGAGTATCCCAGAACTGTTTCGAAGAACATGTAGACTAAACGCCTGGGGCTGATTGGAAGCATGTTTATCCAATCATCAGGGCACGTGAGTCGCTTAACCGAAAATGGCACTTTGAAAACATCTGTAGAACAACGCTTACTTGTGTAAGCGGTTAATTCACAATCTCCTGATAGTGGACTATAGCATAACATTTCAACCCAATTTAGGTAGCTACCGCGTATGATAGCAGCCTTCAGCATCTTTACCTCCAGTGAAAATATGCTCACTAATCTGGCTCCTCATACCTAATATCACTCCTACAAGCTCAATCGCAGCTTGGCATTGACCTTGAGGCTGACAGTGTTTAATTGTTGTGATATATGGAGTCAGAGCAATAGAGATATTCATATCTTTGTGGGTCTGTAATACTCACTTCGGAATACTATGTATTATCCATTAATTCTCCTGTACTGACTAAGCGCATATTCATATAATTCTAGATGAGCCTTAATATGATTATCCTCGGTAAATTTGTCCAAAATTATTACCTGATCATTTAAAACTTCGGAGCGTTTAGTGACTAAGAGTTTTGAAAATTTCGTTAAGAAATTTTGATAATTTAGATCAAAACGATATATATCTGAGACCAGGTCTACATAAGATGATGTGTTCGATAAGAATACTGGACAACTATGCGATAATGCTTCTACTACGGGGTAACCGAATCCTTCGTAAAAGGAGGATGAGATATATAAGTCTGCATTGGTATACAATAAATCTAAAGCATCATCATCAATATAATTATGGAAATTTATTCTATTATTTCTATCAATGAGCTCTCTAATATCCATAAAACCCCACGAAGTTTTACCCACGATATCCAATGTGTAATCTAAATCTGCCATTTCAAGAGCACGAATGGCAAATCCGATGTTTTTCCGAGGGATGATACTTCCTACCATGAGTATTCGTAGAGGTATAGACCAATCCCGAATTTGTAATCCCGATTTTATTATTGGGTTACACTTAGGCCACACCAGTTTATAGTTATTTTTAGGGTAAAACTTTATTGCATCTTGAAGGGTACAATTTGATACGACCTTCACAATGGTCGCTCTTTTCATAGATTGGGGATATAAAACATTCCATAATAAATAACTATAAGCATCTCGGTTATGGGTTGGATAAGTTATAAATGATAGATCATGAAGGGTAATAACATTACACCTTGATTTAACAAAATGGCCGGATATTTCGCTATGCACAATATCAGCATTTACCTTTTTAGCAATATCATTTAGAACAAAATAAGGGAGAAGAAATTTACCTTTTGCTGGAACGGCGTATTCACAGATGTCGATTTTTTTTATCGACGAAATCAATTTACAGTTGATATATTTCTTGGGGAAGATTAGAAGAATACGATATAAATCTTGCTTATCAAGGGATTGCACAATATTATCTAATGCTGTTGTGAACCCACCATCATCAGTTGAATATGGCAAAGCATTTAGAAGTACTACTGTCATATTACAGCATCAGGTAGATCGATAGTTACATGCAGATCAATAGGGCACTTTTTGGCAACCGTTAGCATGTTGGCTGTGTAAATACCTCGATTATACCGGCCGATAGTAAAGAATAAATATGTGCTGATTAAGGGATAGAAGAGAAGATGCCAAAATAGAAAACGAATGGAACCCATTAATCCTGTTGGTACAGGGGGAAGTGCATAATGAGAGATATCTTTCTCGTTAAAACCCCCTAACAATAGTGATTGATTCATACTGGTTGTCATATATGCACGTTTATGAGTTATATCACCGTATAAGTAGGGTGATAGAGGTGAGATACTATTTGGTACTTGCATAATAACAATCCCATTGTCTTTCAGTGCATTACGTACCGCCCTAATCAGTTTAATGGAATAATCGAGTTCAAGATGTTCTAAAAGATCTATAATTAAGATTGCATCATATTCCTGATTCTTATTTTCGATAAACTTCAATGCATCACTTACCTCTACTTTATCAGTCCCCAACCTCTCTCGGGCATAAGAGACCTGCTCTTCACTAATATCCACACCATAAATATTTTGGTAACCAATTTCTCTCAATATATTAAGGTATCGGCCATTTCCACAGCCTATATCTACTATTTGGGCTTTCTTACTTCGAGGGAGATGTGGTAATAAAGCGTTCATGAAATATCCAATAGTTTTTGATGTTATTTTTATTTCGTCGTATCCGACGAACTTGTGTGTTGATGCATAGTGCTTGTAATAATCAATTTTCATCTGTCCTCTAACCTTTATTAATAGCTCGTATAGTTCTCAAAGCAAAACTCGGTAGGATGCTTATTGGTAAACATATTAACCAAAAAACCCAACAATCTTTATAATAACTCCACAATGCTCGATAAATATCACCTCTCGCCTGACCATTTATCTTTTGGTAGGCAATATGAGGAAGGACATTTCTGAAAATCGCATTGTTTTTTGCAGCCCTGATACTGGAAGGTGAATAAGAATATTTCTTCAAATCCGTAAATATTAAAACTGGATATTTAACAAAATAATCGCGCCAATTAAAATTACTATAATTATCTGACCTGTTCATAACAATTGATTCCGGAATAAACGCGGCATTGCAATGCGCTGACACCCCAACGTATATTGTATGCAATAAAGGAAACCCATAGTCAACGTAATGTTTAAAATCTCCTTGTGACAAGATGTTTATAATAGAGTTGTGCATTACTACTTCAGAAATATATCCCAAGGTTGAATGATACTCGACTAGCAAATCATTATGGTTATTGATATGCTCTTTATTTTTAGTGCTATAGTAAGATCTTTTGAGTTGCTGGGAAAAATCAATTGAATTGATCGAGAAGTTACAAATAATTAAGTTGTAGCCGAGTTTAATTCTCTCCAGTACTTTTGGAATAGCATCGATTGTAACCTTATCATCATCACCGAATACCCATATATATTTACCCGTTCCCATCTGCGCAACCTTGATAGAATTTTGGTTTGCTCCAATATTTTCACTATTACAAAAATATTTAATTAATGGATAGACCTTTTGAAAATCCCTCACTATTAATGCTGTCTCATCTGTGCTTGCATTGTCATTAACAATAATCTCTAGTTGATCTATGTTCTCTTTCGCGGACGCTAGCAAGCTCAATAAACACTCTTTAAGGTAACCAGCCCGATTGAATGTAGGAATACAAATCGAAAGTATCGGTCCATCTTTCATAATGTATTGTTTTCTACTATATAGTGCCATACTTTTCGTTTAGTTATAAATATCCAGGTAGCCCATCCAACTCCTAATGTGGTTGATATAACGAAGTAACCCGTTACTACACCAATTGCTCCAAAATATCTACCTAATAAATATGTAGACAATCCCATCAATATCCCCATGGATATCGAATTCACCATAAATGGTTCCTGTTTATGTGCTCGTAGGTAAGCAGCTTCCGAAGAGATAATAATATTTACAATGCTAGTTAACAAGAGCAATCCCAAGGGCAATGGTTCCAAAAATCGCTGGACCAATGGAACATGTAATTTCCATAAAACTATCATACCCCCAAAAAATACTATACCCAAAAAAACGCATACGCAAAATGTTTGAATCAAAGTGCGAAAAAATAGACGATCTAATTCCTCAAATTTCCGTTTAGCAATTAACTGACCGAAAATCGGTATCTTTGTGTATAGCCACCCTGCTGCTATAGTGTTGATTGAAGTCGTTACACTCAAACTCATTCCCATTTGTCCAGCCACAACCGCACCTGAAAATGCAAACAATACTGGATTAAAAAGCTGAAAAATTAAGAATCCGCTCACCCAACTTAGGGCAATCTTCCATTGCATTGGCCATACTTCCTGCCACCATTTGAAACCAGTACTGATGGGGCCATCCCATAAATCGGATAAAAACGATCGTTTTCTGGTGACCAACCAAGTTACGGATACTGCCAAGCGTAGCGTGCCTATCAATGGGGCTGCCATCAGGCCCCAGCCACCAATTAGTCCCAACCAAAAACTGCCATAGGCTAAAAAATCCTGCACGGCCCGCATCCGTGCCACTTCAGCCACCAAACCACATCCTTCCAAAACAGCCACAATCGGGCTGATGAGTAGATTTCCAGATGTGATAACAACCAACCAGATCCAAGGGAATTGCCAGCCCTGGGTCGTGATGGCATCTGGACTACGACCGAAGAAATAGAAACCAATAGGCACCAAGATTACCAAAATGACACCCGACGCTATACCATACCATTTCAACGCAAACCGAGACAGAGATCGTAATCGCTGTATTGCAACCGGATCTCCTATCAGGTTTCCTTCCTTCGTCCATTTTAAATGTGCTTTTTCATGGCTCGCAAATTGCATAACAATAGTTGTTAAACCCAACTCAACGAAAATTTGCAGAGCTAATAAACTGGAATATGTGTAATAAAACCCCTGTTCTATAGGCGAGAAGTAACGAGCTACTAGAAACACAGTGGCCACACCGGCTACAATTTGCCATCCACGGTATATCAGAGTATAGAAGACAGCGCGATCAATCCCAACACTGTATATTAGGCTCGTTATTCGTTGTTTAATCATTGAGATCAAAAAAAGACGTGTCTTTCTTAATTCTAAAATCACAATATATATAATATATATATGGTTATTACTTACTCTTCTTCTTCCCGCTTTTTACTCGCTACTGAAGGAATTCTGTTACGCGGAGTGTCGTGTTACCCCTCGTAATTATATCCGTGGGACGCTCCTATATTTCAGCCCTCCACTCTTCCGGCCTTCCCCATCTGTAATTTAGATAAAAATGTTTTCGCTTCTTCCCCTCCCCTAATCACCGCTCTTTGGTGATTGGTAGAGCCTGCAGTGTCTTCAAGCTTTCACTGGTTGGGCGAGTCCGGCGTTCCCTTCAGCCTGCAGTGTCTTCCTGCTTTCACTGCCGGAAGGGGGTTTTATCCGCTTATCCGTTATAAGATCCGCTGACCAGCTTCATTGATGTCACTTCTTCCCCTCCCCTAAGTTCAACAAACCCAGCTGAATTTAGGGGAGCCTTGGAGTGGTCTTTATCCGCTAATCC
>Ga0315277_10011351_pt1 | contig 11233 bp, 9 predicted proteins | sample YL17G05_15_MG_FD_203695 | JGI IMG/M metagenome (GOLD analysis project Ga0315277, IMG submission 203695) | Sediment microbial communities from Yellowstone Lake, YNP, Wyoming, USA - YL17G05_15 | ecosystem: Environmental > Aquatic > Freshwater > Lake > Sediment | place: USA: Wyoming | collected...
GTCGTGCGCGCCGATGTGGTCGAGAAAGCGTTGCAGCGCAGCGATGCGCCCGGGTTTGCCGAGCACCCGGCAATGCATGCCCACGCTCATCATCTTCGGGCTCTCGTCGCCTTCGGCATAGAGCGCGTCGAAGCTGTCGCGCAGGTAGGTGAAGAAGTGGTCGCCGGTGTTGAAGCCCTGCGGCGCGACGAAGCGCATGTCGTTCGCGTCGAGCGTGTAGGGCACGACGAGGTGCGGCACCGACTCGCCGCTGCGCTTTGTCACTTGCAGCCAGAACGGCAGGTCGTCGCCGTAATAGTCGCTGTCGTATTCATAGCCGCCCTGTTCGACGACGAGGCGGCGCGTGTTCGGGCTGTCGCGCCCGGTGTACCAGCCCAGCGGCCATTCGCCCTGCGTGGCTTCTTTCAACCACGCACTCGACTGCGCCATGTGCTCGCGCTCGAGCGCCTCGGGCAGGTGTTGGTAGTGAATCCAGCGTTGGCCGTGATTCGCGATCTCGTAGCCATGTTCCATGAACGCCGCCAGCACTTCGGGGCAACGTTGCAGCGCCATGCCGACACCGAACACGGTGAGCGGCAGGCGCCGCGATTCGAACTCGCGCAGGATGCGCCAGACTCCCGCGCGCGAGCCGTATTCGTACATCGACTCCATCGACAGATGCCGCGCCGCGAAGGCCTGCGCGCCGACGATCTCCGACAGGAACACTTCCGACGCGCTGTCTCCGTGCAGCACGTTGTTTTCGCCGCCCTCTTCGAAGTTGAGGACGAACTGCACCGCGATCTTCGCGCGTCCGGGCCAGCCGGCATGCGGCGGGTTGCGGCCGTAGCCTTTCAGGTCGCGTGGATAGTCGGCAGTGGCGGGTGGCTTGTTCATTGCAACCTCGAAGGAATTGCATCAGGTGGTGCGCAGCACCGATTGCAGATCGGGCCCACGCGGATCCAGGCGCAGATTGTTCTCCACATGGTGCAGGTGTTGTTCCATCAGGCGCACCGCAGCACGCGCATCGCGGCGCTCGATGGCGTCGACCAGCGCCACATGCTCTTCCTGCGAATGTTCGGCCGAGTGCGAAGACTGGTACATCAACGCAATCAATGAGCTGCGCGACAACAGGTCGGCAAGCATGTGGGCGAGCACTTCATTGCGCGCCATGCGTGCCAGCACGGCGTGGAAGTCGGCCAGGAGCCGGGTGCGGCCGGGGACGTCGGTGCGATGCACCGCCTCGAGTTCGGCCTTCAGGTGGCGGCGCAGTTCGGCGACCTGGCTCTGGCTGATGCTGGCGCACAGGCGCCGCACGAGGGCGGTTTCGAGCATGCGCCGGACTTCGAACACCTGGCGTGCCTCGTCGATTCCGGGCTGCGCGACGAATGCGCCGCGTGCCGGTTCAAGCGTCACCAGATGGTCGCGGCTCAATTGATTCAACGCCTGACGCACGAGGGTGCGCGAGACCTTGAAGATGTCGGCAATGCCTTGTTCGGCGAGCTTCGTGCCGGGCATCAGGCGCCGCTCGACGATGGCCTCGGTGATCGCATCGACGATGCGCTGCGTCGTGCCCACGCTCGCCGGTGCCGCGGCGAAGGCCCGGCGCGCGCGCGGTGGGCAGGCACCGCGCGCGCGCGCGGTGGGCGCGGCATGCGGCACGATGACCTTCAAGTCGGCGCGGCTGCGCGGCATCTTCGGGTTCTCCAGGGGTTATTTCGTCTGCGGCAGTGTATACACTTTGTGAAGGGCTGTTCCCGCCTGCCCGCCTTTCCGCTCCAACCCTGGACCCACCTGATCCGATCGAGAACCGCATGGGAAAACTCACGACGCACGTGCTCGACACGGTAAACGGCTGCCCGGCTGCGGGCATGCACGTCACGCTGTTGCGGATGGCCGGAGCGCACAACGAGACCTTGCGCTCGCTGCAGCTGAATCACGACGGCCGCGCCGACTCGCCGCTGCTCGAAGGCGCGGCGCTGGTGCCGGGCCGCTATCGGCTCTTGTTTTCGGTGGCCGACTACTTCCGCGGGCGCGGCGTCGAACTGCCCCAGCCACCTTTTCTCGACCAGGTGCCGCTCGATTTCGGCATCGCCGATATCGCCTTGCACTACCATGTGCCGCTGCTCGTGAGCCCGTGGAGTTACAGCACCTACCGCGGTTCCTGACCGCTTCTGACCCTCGAGGACTGGCCATGATCCTGCACCGAATGATCCATGCGCTTGGCAGCGCCATCGCGCTCACCTCGTTTGCGGCGCACGCCGCGTATCCCGAGAAGCCGATCCGCATCGTCGTCACGTTCGCCGCCGGTGGCGCGAGCGATATCGTGGCCCGCACCATCGCCGAGCCGCTGGCGAAGTCGCTCGGCCAGCCCGTCATCGTCGACAACAAGCCCGGCGCCGGCGGCACCCTTGGCGGCCTGGACGTGGTGCGCTCGCCCGCCGATGGCTACACCCTGATGCTGTCGAATTCGACGCCGCTGTCGATCGGCCCGTTCACCGTGCCCAAGCAGCCCTACGACCCGGTGAAGCAGTTCACGCATGTGGCGATGCTCGGCGTGGCGCCGGTGCTGTTCATGGCCAATCCGAAAACCGGCCCGGCGACGCTGAAAGACCTGCCCAAGGCCGCAGCCGCGCCGGGCTACAACTTCGGCAGCGGCGGGCCGGGCTCGATCGGCCACATCGTGGGCGAGATGGCGAAGGCCGCGATGAAGATCGAGATGACGCACATCCCCTACCGTGGCGGCGCGCCGATGACGACGGACCTGATCGCCGGCACGATTCCGCTGGGCATCGACGTCATCACCGCCTTTGTGCCGATGGTCAAGGCCGGTCAGATCAGGGCGCTCGGGGTGACGACGCGCAGCCGCTCACCGCTGCTGCCCGATGTGCCCACGACCACTGAGCTCGGCTTTCCCAGCCTGATCGCCGAGAACTACTTCGGTGTCTCGGGCCCGGCCGGGCTGCCGAAGGACGTGACCGACGCTCTGGCGCAGGCGCTGGCGCGGATCGTCGCTGACCCTGCGATCGTGAAGCGCTTCGAAGAACTCGGCATCACCGCCGTGAAGATGAGCGCCGCCGAGTTCGGCGACCTCGTGAGCAAACAGGCGAATGACTGGTCGCCGCTGATCAAGACCATGGACCTGAAATAGCGTGAGGCTTCGAGCCGGACTGGTACTTCGCCCCGAGCATGGACATCTACCTTTACGACTGGGCGAATCTGCTGCTGCGCTGGGCGCACATCGTGACCGCGATCGCCTGGATCGGCGCGTCGTTCCACTTCGTGCTGCTCGACGACAGCCTGTACCGGCCGGCCGACCCCGGGCTGCTTGACAAGGGCGTCGGCGGCGAAGCCTGGGCGGTGCACGGCGGCGGCTTTTACCACCACAACAAGTACCTGGTCGCGCCGAAGAATCTGCCGGACAAGCTGCATTGGTCGTATTGGGAGAGTTACTCGACCTGGCTCACCGGTTTCGCGCTGCTGACGGTGCTGTATTTCTTCAACGCCTCGTCGTTCCTGGTCGACAAGAAGATCTTCGACTGGACCCCCGGCGCGGCGATCGCCGGCGCACTGGCCTACCTCGCGCTGGGCTGGATCGTCTACGACGTGATCTGCCGCGTCTTCGGCCGCGATGCGAACGGCGACGTCGGTGGCGACCTCAAAGTCGGCGTGCTCGTGTTCATCTACACCTGCATTGCGACCTGGGTCGCCTGCAGCCTGTTTTCCGGGCGCGCCGCGTTCCTGCTCACCGGCGCGATGATCGCAACCATCATGAGCGCGAACGTGTTCATGGTCATCATTCCGGGGCAGCGCAAAGTGGTCGCGGCGATGCGTGCCGGCGCGGCAGTCGATCCGAACCACGGCCGCCGCGGCAAACAGCGCAGCGTGCACAACACCTACTTCACGCTGCCGGTGCTGGTGGCGATGCTGACGAATCACTACGGCATGCTCTACCAGCATCCGCACAACTGGCTCGTGCTCGTGCTGTTGATGCTCGCCGGCGCGCTGATTCGCTTGTTCTTCGTCTTGCGCCACAAGGGCCCGAACCGCTGGGAGTTGGTCGCCGCGGCGGTGGCGTTGATCGGCGCTGTGGTCTGGATGGTCGCGCCGAAGTTCGAGCCGGCTGCGGCGGCGCCCGCCAAGGTGGCGTTCGCGCAGGTGCAGACCGTCATCGCCGAGCGTTGCGTGCTGTGCCACAGCGCGACCGTGATCAACAAGAACGTGCAACTGCACACGCCTGAATCGATCGCGAAAAATGCCCAGGCTGTGTATCAGCAGGTGGTGCTGCAAAAAACCATGCCTCTGGGCAACGCCACACAGATGCTTGACGCTGAGCGCGCGCTGCTCAAGCGCTGGTATGAAGGCGGCGCGCCGCTGCAATGACGATCCGTGATCCCGCGCACACACTTGAATGGAGACAGCGATGAGTTCAACTGCAGTCCACCCGGTGGACGAAGTACTGCCAACGCCGCGGCTTGCCGCGCTCGGCCTGCAACACGTGCTCGTGATGTACGCCGGTGCCGTCGCGGTGCCGCTGATCGTCGGGCGCGCCCTGAAACTCACGCCCGAGCAGGTGGCGGTGCTGATCTCGGCCGATCTGTTTTGCTGTGGCCTGGTGACCTTGATCCAGTCGTTCGGCCTGGGCAAATGGTTCGGCATCAAGCTGCCGGTGATGATGGGGGTGACGTTCGCCGCTGTCGGCCCGATGGTGGCGATGGCGAACGCGCAAGGCGGCACGGAAGGTGCAAGAGCGATCTTCGGCGCGATCATCGGCGCCGGCATCCTGTCGATCCTGATCGCGCCGCTGATGAGCCGGTTGCTGCGCTTCTTTCCGCCGGTGGTCACCGGCACCATCATCGCGATCATCGGCATCAGCCTGATGCGAGTCGGCGTGGGTTGGGCGATGGGTGCGGCGCCGCAGTTCGCGCAGAGCGTCGACGTGCCGAAGCTGGTGGCGATGGTCGACGCGGCGAAGGCCAGCGCGCAGGCCGCGGCCGCCTCAGCACCCGCCGGCAGCGCCGCGCCCGCGATACGACTTCCCGGGCCGATCCCGATGCTCGACAACCCCAACTATGGGGCGCTCGACAACATGGCGGTGGCGGCGCTGGTGCTGGTCGCGATTCTGCTGCTCGTCAAGTTCGCGCGAGGCTTTGTCGCGAACATCGCGGTCTTGCTGGGCATCATCTTCGGCTGCGTGGTCGCGGTGGCAATCGGCAAGATGAGCTTCGACAAGGTTGCAAAGGCGAACTGGTTCGACGTCGTGACGCCGTTCGCATTCGGCATGCCGACCTTCGACGGCCTGATGATCCTGACGATGACGCTGGTGATGATCGTCGTCATGATCGAATCGACCGGAATGTTCCTCGCGCTGTCCGACATCACCGGCAAGCCGTTGACGCAGACCGACCTCGCCGCGGGGCTGCGCACCGACGGCCTGGGCACGCTGCTCGGCGGCATCTTCAACACCTTCCCGTACACCAGCTTTTCGCAGAACGTCGGGCTCGTCGGCGTGACCGGCGTGCGCAGCCGTTTCGTCTGTGTCGCGGCCGGCATCATCATGATCGTGCTCGGCCTGCTGCCGAAGATGTCGGCCCTGGTCGAATCGATTCCGCTATTCGTGCTCGGCGGCGCCGGCCTGGTGATGTTCGGCATGGTTGCTGCCACCGGCATCCGGATCCTGGGCAATGTCGATTTCAAAGGCAACAAGTACAACCTCTACATCGTCGCCATCTCGGTCGGCGCCGGGCTGATTCCGCTCGTCGCGCCGCGCTGGACGCAACAGATGGCGCGTGGGCTGCACCCGTTGCTCGAATCAGGCATCCTGCTGACGGCGATCACCGCGGTGCTGTTGAACTTCTACTTCAACGGTGGCAAAGCCGACCAGGCAGGTGCGGTCGAGGCGGCGAAGGCGGGTCAGGCACACTGAAATTCTTGACACTCCAGGAGCAGCCATGCCCAGCATTCGAGTCGAAATGTTCGAAGGACGCAGCGTTGACCAGAAGCGCGCGCTTGCCAAGGAGTTGACCGAAGCGACGGTGCGTGCGCTCGGCGTTCCGGCCGACAGCGTCGACGTCATGATGTTCGACATCCCGCGCCACGACTGGGCCACGGCAGGGCTGCTCTGGAGCGAGCGCAAGCCCACCGTGCCTGCCGCAACTTGAGGTCCAGGGCCAGGCCAGCCTTCGGCCTGGGTGGCACGTGAGGGCGCCATGGCAACGCTGCTGATCCGCAACGCGCGGCTGCTGGCGACGATGGACGAGCAGCGGCGCGAGATCGCCGACGGTGGCGTGTTCGTGCGCGACCACGTCATCGAAGCGGTCGGCCCGAGCACCGAGCTTCCTGCCTGCGCCGATGTGATCATCGACGCCCGCGACCAGGTCGTGTTCCCGGGCCTGGTGAATACGCACCATCACATGTTCCAGACGCTGACGCGGGTGGTGCGGCCGGCGCAAAACTGCGAGCTGTTCGACTGGCTGCGAACGCTTTACCCGATCTGGGCCCGGCTCACGCCCGAGATGGTGCGCGTCTCGACACAGACGGCGATGGCCGAGCTGCTGCTGTCGGGCTGCACCACGAGCAGCGACCACCTTTACCTGTTTCCGAACGGGGTCCGGCTCGATCACAGCATCGAGGCGGCACAGCAGGTCGGCATGCGCTTTCACGCAGCGCGCGGTTCGATGAGCGTGGGCGAGTCGGCCGGCGGCCTGCCGCCGGACAGCGTGGTCGAAAGCGAAGCGACGATCCTGCGCGATTCGCAGCGCCTGATCGAGCGCTGGCACGACGCGTCGCGCTTTGCGATGCAGCGCATCGTGATCGCGCCTTGTTCGCCGTTCTCCGTCAGCCGCGAACTGATGCGCGACGCCGCGGCCCTGGCCCGTGAACACCGGGTACACCTGCACACGCACCTGGCCGAAAATGATTTCGACATCGCCTACACGCGCGAGAAGTTCGGTTGCACCCCGGCCGAATACGCCGAGCAGCTCGGCTGGGTCGGCCCGGACGTCTGGCATGCGCATTGCGTGAAGCTCGACGCCGCGGGCATCGCGCTGTTCGCGCGCACCGGCACCGGCGTTGCGCATTGCCCGGGTTCGAACATGCGCCTGGCCTCGGGCATCGCGCCGATCCGCGCGATGCGCGACGCCGGCGTGCCGGTGTCGATCGCGGTCGACGGCTCGGCGTCGAATGATTCCGGCCACATGCTCGCTGAAGTGCGCCTGGCGTTGCTGCTGCAGCGTGTCGCCCATGGCCCGGTGAAGGGGCCGTCGGCGATGACGGCGCGTGAGGCGCTCGAGATCGCGACACTCGGCGGCGCGCGCATCCTCGGCCGCGACGACATCGGCGCATTGGCACCGGGCATGGCGGCCGACATCGTGAGCGTCAGGCTCGATGAAATCGGCATGGCAGGCGCCGCCGACGACCCGCTCGCCGCGCTGCTGTTCTGCCATGTGCCGCGCGCGACGAACGTGGTCGTGAACGGCAAGCTGCTGCTGCGCGAGGGTCAGCTGACGACGCTGGAACTGCCGCGCCTGATGGCACTGCACAACCGGCTTGCGGCACAGTTGCTGGCGTGAGGTTCGGGCGCGTGCCGGGCCGGGCGGCGACGGCTAGGGGCTGGTCGGCACGGGCCCGTTGGCCGCGTCTTTCGCGCGTTTCGCTGCCGCGCCTTCTTCGGCCAAGGCTCCCGGGTTGATATCGCGCTGCCACCATCCGAGCCCGCCGGCGTCGGCCAGTTGCGCTTGAAGATAGGCGATGAAAGTCGCCACTTTGGAAGGCAAGAGCTTCGGCGACGGATACACCGCATGCAGCTCCTGCGCCGGCAAGGCGAAGCCGTGCAGCACCTGCCGGATCGAGCCGTCCGCGATGCCTTCGCGCGCCACATACCAGGGCAACGCGGCCACGCCATGGCTGGCGCGCGCCGCGGCGAGAACCGCCGAAAGGTCGTTGCTGCGCAGGGGGCCTCGCACCTGCACCGTGAGCGCGTCGCCCGCGGCGGCGTTGAACTGCCAGCGGTCGTCGCCCTGCACGCTGCTGTAGACCAGGCAGGCGTGGCGCGCCAGATCTTGCGGCGTCAATGGTTCGCCGCAGCGCGCCAGGTAGCCGGGCGACGCGGCAATCAGCCAGGGGTTGACGCCGAGGTAGCGCGAGCCCAGCGCCGAATCCGCGAGGCGCCCCATGCGCAGCGCGATGTCCACGCCCTGCTCGACCAGGTTCACGTAGCGGTCGTCGAAACTCAGGTCGATGCTGATGTCGGCGTGTTCGCGCATGAAGTGCAGCACCAGCGGCGTCAGGACGCGCCGGCCGAATGCGACCGAAGTGCTGACGCGCAGCGTGCCGCTCAGGCGCGACTGCAGCAACATTGCCAGGTTGTCGGCTTCTTCGATTTCGCGCTGGATCGTCTTGCACTTCTGATAGTAGAGCGCACCGATCTCGGTGGCGCTGATCGACCGTGTGTTGCGGTTCAGGAGCCGTGCGCCGAGGTGCTTTTCGAGCGCGGCGACATGTTTCGTCGCCGTCGGCTGCGTCATGTGCAGCTCTTCAGCGGCCTTGCTGAAGCTGGCGCTTTCGACGATGCGGATGAAAAGCTGGATGCCGGTGATGCGGTCCATGGCAGGGGTGCGGTTCGCGCGGCCGGTGCCGGCTGCGCTGCGCATGGTAGCTGCGCAACGCGCGGCGGCGCCGGCCGCAGCAGGAAAGCGCTGGGTGCCGAGCGCCGCTGCGCCTATTCGACGCGGGGCGCGTCGGTGATGATCTCGGCGTAGCTGAACATCGGCAGCGGCGGCGGCAGTTTCAGCTTTTCGGCGGCGCTGATGCGGATCTGATAGGAGAAGCGCTTCAGCGTTTCGATCGGGATTGCCGCGGCGGCGCGCCCGCCCACGAGAATCTGCTCGGCCTTGTGCGCGGTGAACTGGCCGACGTTGTAGTAGCGGCTGACCAGCCCCGAAAGCGCCCCTGCCTGCATCAACTGTTCGGTCGATGCGAAGGTCGGCAAGCCCGCCGCCATCGCCGCGGGAATGATCACGTCTTGTGCCAGCGTGCCGAGAAAGCTGTCGGGCGGCAGATAGAGCCATTGCGCCTTGGCTTGCTTCAACTCGCGCACCATGTCGGCAGCGCCCTCGGCATGGACTTTGCGGTTCTCATCCAGGCGGAAGGCGCGCCAAACAGTGTCGAAGCCGTTCGCGCGGCCAAGCTTGCGAATCTCGTCGAGCACGGCCACCGAGTTCTGTTCGGTCGGCGTGTAGAGCACACCGAGGGTCTGAAACGGGCGGTACGCCGCCATCGCCTTGATCTGCGCCTCCACCGGCGCGACGTGCACGACGCCGGTCACGTTGCGCCGCGCCGCGCCGCCTGGCGGAACGATCTTGGCCAACACCGGCGCTGCGACCAACGTGAACACGACTGGAATGTCGGTGATGTGCGCGCGCCGATTCACGGCGTCGCAAGGGCCGATCACGCCCAGCGTGACCGAGGTGCCCCAGGTGTAGATCAGGTCCGGGCGTGTGGCCCTGATTTCATCCACGAAGCCGGGCATGAGTGTCATGTCGCGGTTCAGGTCGCGGTAGATGATCTGCACCGGGATCTTGCGCGACGAAAAGTAATCGGCGAAGCCGCGCTCGACATCGGTGCTGCCGCGAAACGTGATGGCATAGATTCGAAACGGCGACTCGGGGCGTCGAACGCTGGACTGCTGCTGGGCCCGGGCCCGGCCGAAGGGAAGCGCCGGCAACGTGGCGCCCAGGCCTGCAACGATCAGGCTGCGGCGGATTGGATCGGTGTTCATGGGTGGCGGTGCGCGGTTCAAACTGTCGTTGCCCAGGCCAGCTCCGGGCTGGGCTGGCGGCGTGTGGCCAGCAGGAAGCCGATGCCGCACACCATCACCAGGGCGCCGATCACCGCGAAACTGGTCTGGTAGCCCAGTGTCATCACCAGCACCGCGGCCAACAGCGGCCCGAGCGCATTTCCCAGGCGCTCGAGCAAACGATACAGGCCGTAGACCAAGGGCTCGCCCATCGCCGCGACTTCCGCTTCGCAGTGCTCTCGCAACAGCGCGCTCTGTGCGGATATCGAAAGCGACTGGCCAACGCCGACGAGCACGGTCGCGGCGAAGACCGAACCGACATCGCCACCCAGCAGCATCATTGCGCCGCCGGATCCCGAGATCATCAGCCCCGCGCCGACCAGCTTCTCCATGCGTTCGCGAGTCGTCGCCAGCGCCGCGGCGAGCGGCGTGCAGAGCACCATCACGACGGCGTACGCCATCAGGATGCGCCCGACCATCGTCTGCGAGCTGCCGAGCGCCAACACGTACAGCGGAACGAGGTAGAAACACATACCAGTGAGCAACACCTTTGCCGGCATCGCGGCCAGGCCGGTGAGCGTCATGAAGCGCTTGCTCAGCAGCAGCGCGCCGATCCCGCGCAGCGCCGATGTGCTCGGCTTGGTTCGCGGCTGACCGGCGCGGGCGCTGTCGGGCAGGCGCTGGATCGCCACGATCGAGACGACCGCGAGCAGCGCCGCAACGCCGAACGTCATGCGTTCGCCGATGTTGTCGGCGAGGATGCCGCCGATCGACGGGCCGCAGACCGTGGCCACCATGATCGCGCCGACGAACAGCGCGAAGCTGCGCGCCCGTGTCTCGGCCGTCGAGTGCTCCAGCACATGCCCTTGTGCCGCGACGAACACGGTGGCGTAGCCCAGCGCGCAGAGTGAGCGCCAGACGAGCAAGTCGAGCACATTCGCGGCGAAGGCGCTGGCGGCAAAGCCGAACGCGGCGATGGCCGCGCCGACGAGCATCGCGCGGCGGTAGCCGAAGCGCTGGCAGGTGGCGCCCAGGAACGGCTGCGCGAGAGCGACGATCAACATGAACAGCACGATCGGCAAGCCCACCACGACTTCCGGCGCCAACCACGAGATCGGCACGAGCAGGCTCTTGACATAACCCGGCAGGAACGGCCGGGTCAACTCTTCGGCGAGGATGAACACGAACAGCGGCGCGCGCACTCTGGCGAGCAGCCCGGCGTCGGCGGTTTCGCTCGGGTCGGCCGGACCGAAGCGGTAGCGCTGTGCAAGCAGACTCAGGCCGCTTGCCGCAGCCGCCAACCCGGGTGGGCGCTCGTGCGCGGGCAGGCGCCGCGCGGCTTCGACATCGCGCGCCAATGCCTCGTAGGCCGAATTGACGCGCAGTCGCATTCTCTCGAGCAGGCGGTGCACGGCGCCGAAAGCCTGGTCCGACGGCGCGCCAAAAGTGCTGAAGTTGCCT
>Ga0315277_10011354_pt1 | contig 11230 bp, 11 predicted proteins | sample YL17G05_15_MG_FD_203695 | JGI IMG/M metagenome (GOLD analysis project Ga0315277, IMG submission 203695) | Sediment microbial communities from Yellowstone Lake, YNP, Wyoming, USA - YL17G05_15 | ecosystem: Environmental > Aquatic > Freshwater > Lake > Sediment | place: USA: Wyoming | collected...
GCGGCCTCGACCTTCCCGCGCACGACCCGCGCGGGTTCCACGGTTTCGCCATCGCGTACGCGACGAGCGTTCGGGGCGCGTGCCACTGCGCCAGCATGAATCTATATATAGAGCAGGGCAGCAACGTGCCGCTTCCGAAGATCGACCTCGAAGGCCCGTTCGATGAGCAGTCGAGCACAGGCAAGGCTTACGTTACCGCCCGGGCGCAGGAGCTTGCCCAGATTTTTAACTCGGCGGTTGTATGCCTGTTCACTGCATGCTCCTGGGACGAGGACCAGATACTCGACGCGATGAACGCGGTAACTGGCTTCGGCTACGACCTCGATGGCCTGATGGCCGTGGGGGAGAGGGTCTGGTTCATCAAGCGCGGCCTGCAGTTCCTCTTCGGCTCTACGGGGCAGGACGATGTCATGCCTCCCAGGATCGGCGTTCCCGTTGAGGAAGGGCCTCACGCCGGCTCCATCCCCGATTTCGACCTCATGAAGAGCGAGTACTACGAGTACCGCAAGCTTGACGCGGACGGGAGGCCCACGCGAGGCAAACTCGAAGAGCTCGGGCTTGGATCGCTTGCGGATAGGCTCGATGTTTGACCTTTCCGTGACCTCAGGACTTTATCGGCCTGGAGGTGCCTGTGACTGAACGGCGGGCCGGAAGGGCGGTCATCATAGGCGCCGGCCTTTCCGGCCTGGCGGCGGGTTACCGGCTGTCGCAGGACGGCTGGGATGTCCTGGTCCTGGAGCGTGACAGCGAGGTCGGAGGCAGGTGCAGGACGGTAAAGGCGGGCGGATTCCAGTTCGACACCGGGGCCCAGTACTTCCGTGACTCTTACGACGCCACCCTCAAAACGGCCATCGAGGTCGGCCTCGGCGAACGGTTCCGGATACCCGCTGGCGTGACGGGGGTCTTTTACCGCGGGAGGGTAGTCCCCTTTTCCCCGCGATCCGTGAACCCTTTCAAACTTCTGCCCTGGGGGGCACTCGGCCTGAAAGACGCTGTCGACGTCCTCTCTGTGGCTATCCCATTCCTCCGCGGGTACCGTAGCTGCAACATGAGGTTCCCGAACTTGTGGACCGATGGCGACCGGCTTACGGCGGAAGAGTTCCTGGCGTCCAGGACATCTTCTGATTTTGTTCTCTCGCTGGCGGGCCCGCTCTGTTGCCACGCGCTCGGCACTGAACCAGGATCGGTCTCTACAGCCGCTTTTATGGCAGCTCTCCGTACCACTTTCGCCGACCGCGTCGGGTGCTTCACCGGTGGGATGGGCCTTCTTCCCGGGTCCCTTGCGGAGCGGATGCGCGTGATGTGCGGCATGGAGGCCAGACATGTGGTGCTTGAAGGCGGCAGGGTTGTGGCCGTAAGCGCAAGGCCGACTCTTGGTGGCAGGGCGAGGAGCTACCGGGCGGACCTCGTAGTGTGTGCGGTACCCGCTCCGAGCGTCGCGGCGATAACTGGCGGGCTGGCGGGCGCGGCGGAGCGGATGATATGCGAGACGGAGTACTCTCCCGAGACAGTGGTCAACCTGGGGTTTCCAGAAGAGGTCGGGGGAGAAACGGGGCCGATTCTTCTGCCGGCTAACGAGGGCTTCCGCGCAAGCTGGGCCCTTACCCACAGGAGCAAGGCAATCGAGTACGCACCTCCCGGGGCAACGGTCATTACGCTCGTTTACCAGGGAAGAGTGGCAAAGTCGCTTGCAGGAAAGGAGGACGGCGCCATCATCGAGGTCGCTCACGAGGAAGCGCGAAAGGTCTTCGGACTGGCGGGGCAATCACCCGTCGAGTGGCGGGTCGACAGGCACGAGTTCGGACGTCCCGTTGCATCGCCCGGGCACGCAGACCGCGTCCGCGAACTCTTAACCGCGGGGAGCGGAATCGATAACCTTTTCCTGGCCGGAGACTGGACGAGGACGCCCACGATTGAAGGGGCGGTCTCGAGTGGCTTATTCGCCGCCGGGTCCGCCGTCTTGCGCCTGTAGGGTGCCAGGTATAGATTACTGGATACCGTTGTAAGCCGGACCGCGCCGATCTGAGGCGTGGTTTCGATTCGAGGCGAAGGAGGCAGGCATGTCAAGGGAAAAAAAGGAAGGCCGTTCAAAGAAGAAAAGGAAGAAGCTCCGCTGGCTTGTCCTGGGGATCGGGCTTGGCGGCATCGCCTATTCGGTCGCGAACAGGCAGAGGCCGGGCCCCAGCGTTCCCGCGGGCGGGCCGGAGGAGAGGGTCGTCCTGAAGGACGAGGAGAACCTCGGAGGCCTTGGTGCCATCATGGGGGCCCTTATCAAGGAGCTCCTCAAGGACCCTCAAAAGATCGCACTGCTCGACCGGATGAATCTGACACTGGCGATCGAACCGACCGAGATGCCGGAAACAGCCATCACCCTCACGTTCTCCGACGGTTACATCGTCGTAGAACCGGGTGTGGTGCCGGACCGGGATATCCAGATAAGCACTACCATGGAGATCCTGATGCAGATGGCCGGCATGGGCTCGGGGCTCGACGCGCTCAAGTTCTTCCAGACACCGGAGGGCAAGCAACTTGTGGAGAAGGTCCGCGGGGGAGACCTCAAGATCAAGGGCCTCACCTCGCATCCAGTCGCCATGCTGAAGTTCAGCAAGTTCCTGTCCCCGAGCGCGCCCTGACCCCTCGACGAGAGCGCTGAAGGGAAGGCGGAATGGCAAGGGAGATCTATTCCCGGGACTGGGACAGGATGACGCTCAAACAGCAGAAGGAGTACCGTGACAGCAAGCTGTCCTATTTCATAAGGACGCAGCTTTACCCCTACAGCGCGTTTTACCGCGGGGTTTTCGACGAGAACAATGTTAAACCCGAGGACATCCGCAGGGTGGAGGACTTGAGAAGGCTACCTTTCACCTACAAGTCTGACATCGCCCCGAGCCCCGAAGAGCCATCGCGCTTCTTGAGATTCGCCCTGCAGCCCGAGGAAAAAATGATGCGGGAGTACATGCCGCGCCTGCAGTTCGCCCGCATGAGGTCGGAGGAGCGTTTAAAAGGAGAGGAGTACGCCAAGAGGAAACTCTCGAAGAAATACGGTCCCATTCACATCCAGTTCACCACGGGGCACACAGGCCAACCGACGCCGGTGCTCTACGCTGCCGACGACGTTGAGAGGATGGCCGAGGCGGGACGCAGGATCCTGGAGCTCGCGGGTTTCGGCAAGGAGTTGCGCTATGACGATGCCATGATCGTCAATGCCATGCCGTTCGCGCCGCACCTCGCCTTCTGGATGGCGGTTAAGGGGCTCGACAAAGCGGGGGTACTCGCGTTTCACTCCGGCGGCGGAAGGGTTGTCGGGACGGAACGCATCGTATCCGCGGTCGAGAGCCTGAAGGCCACGGGAATTGTGGGTATGCCCGGCTATGTCTATCACCTCCTGCGGACCGCCGCCGAGCTGGGAAGCGACTTCTCTTCGGTCAGGCTGGTCCTCGTATCTGGCGAGAGGATAACAGAAGGAATGAAGGAAAAGATGGGCAAGCTCCTCGAGGAGATGGGGGCGAAGAACTTCTTCGTGCTGGGGGCGCTCGGCTTCACCGAGGCCCGAAAAAGTTACTCCGAGTGCGCCCCGGAAGGAAACACCGGCTACCACCTGTTTCCCGACATGGATCACATGGAGCTGGTAGACCCTGAAAGCGGTGAACCGGTCGGTGAGGGAGAGGACGGCGAGCTCGTCTACACCTGCCTTGAGGGACAGGGGACTACTGTAATAAGGTTCCGAACAGGTGACTTTGTCAAGGGTGGGATCGTCTACGAACCATGCCCTTCGTGCAAACGCACGGTGCCCAGGCTGGCGAGCGACATCTCCCGCTCCGGGGCAGTCAGAGGTTTCTCCCTGACGAAGATAAAGGGAGCCCTCGTTAACCAGTGCGCCTACTTCTCGGTCCTGACGGATCACCCGAAGGTGGATGAGTGGCAGGTCGAGATCAGCAAGGCCGGCGATGACCCCTACGAGGTCGACGTCGTAGATGTTTACGTTGCGCCGCAGGAGGGGGCCGACCTCGAAACCCTGCGCTCCCAACTCGAGGAGGAGCTTCGGACCGCAACAGAGGTCAAACCGAACTCGATTGAGTTCCTGCCTCTGGACGATCTCGTGAAGCGTCTCATGTCTGAAAGAGAGATGAAGGAAGTCCACTTCGTGGACAGGCGGCCCGAGATATAAGCGTAACTTCCGAAAAGGAATACCCACATAAAACGCAGCACAGTCGTATAATTCTTTCTAGGAATCACTTTAGAAAAGGGGAATTACTTCCGAAGTGAATAACGGGAGTGATTGCATTGGCCGAGAAAGTCAAAAAAGCTACATCGCTTACGAACCTGCTGATTGAGGACGGGCTGGTAACCAAGCAACAGTTGCTCGAGGCACTCGAAAAGAAGCAGGACAGCGGCAAGTCACTGGCTCGTACGCTTGTGGAGATGGGCATTGTCTCGGAGGTCAAGCTCACCGAAGTGCTCGCCCACCACCTCGGCCTGCCGTTCATCGAACTGGGGAACTACGACATTGACGCGGCGGCGGTCATCCTGCTGGACGAGAGGATTGCGCGCCGGCATCTGGCCCTACCCATCGCCTACGGAGACGGCGCCCTGATAGTCGCGATGGCCGATCCAACCAACATATTCGCTCTCGAGGACATAGAGATGTATACAGGTCAGCAGATAAAGCCGGTTGTAGCCATCAAGGGGGACATCGAGGATGCGATAAGGACCTACTACCGTAGCTCGGAAGATGCCGTCGAGGAAGATTTCGTGACCGACGAGACAGACGATTCCGAGCTCGCTGACGCCATAGGACTGGCTGTGGACGACACTCCGATTGTCAAGTTCGTCAATTACGTCATAAGCGAAGCAGTGGGAAGCGGCGCGAGCGACATCCATTTCGACCCACAGAAGGAGGAGATCATCATCAGGTACAGGGTCGATGGTGTCCTCCACGACCAGAAGAGCCTTCCCATCAGGAGCCTGCCCGCGCTTTCATCCCGCCTGAAGATCATGTCGGATCTCAACATCGCTGAAAAGAGGATTCCCCAGGACGGTCACTACGACAAGATTGTGCAGGGTAAGCCCATAGACTTCCGTGTGGCGGTGCTCCCCACAGTCTTCGGGGAGAAGATAGTGCTCCGCGTCCTGGACAAGTCGAGCATCCTCCTGCGCTTGAGCGACCTCGGGTACTCGGGTGAAGCCTTTGCGATATACGAGGAGGCTTTCCGGAAGCCCAACGGCGCGATACTTGTGACCGGTCCTACCGGTAGCGGGAAGTCGACCACTCTGTACGCGACCCTCAACGTCTTGAACGATGAGACGAAGAACATCACGACGGTGGAGGACCCGGTCGAGTACCGCCTTGCGGGAATAAACCAGATACAGATTAACCCGAAGGCGGGCCTCAATTTCTCGTCGGCACTGCGTTCGATCCTGAGAACTTCTCCCGACATAATAATGGTCGGCGAGATCCGTGATCTCGAGACAGCGCAGATTGCGATCGAGTCCGCTCTCACCGGGCACCTTGTATTCAGCACACTGCACACGAACGACGCGCCGGGGGCCATCACCCGACTGACCGAGATGGGGATAGCACCGTTCCTCACGGCATCCGGCATCGTATGCGTGCTCGCGCAGAGGCTGGGCCGAAAGCTCTGTATCTGCAAGCAGGAATACGAGCCCGAAGAAGCGCTTCTCGAGAGGTTGGATTTCCCGCACAGGCCGGGCAAAAAGGTAACGGTCTTCCGGCCAAACCCCGAGGGTTGCGCGCGCTGCGCGGGGATGGGGTACAAGGGCCGGATAGCACTGGTCGAGATAATGACCATGACCCAGGAGATAGAAAACCTGACCATCGAGGAGGCATCTACCGCGGAAATCAAGCGGGTCGCAACGGAGCAGGGCATGAAGACCATGCGGAGGGATGGCTGGGAGAAGGTGCTGGAGGGTACGACCTCCATCGAAGAAGTCCTGCGAGTCGTGATCTGATCGCCTTCAGATGATTCTCCTGCACGCCGATATCGCACGCCCGGCGAGCGGCGACACCCTGACAACGTCGCCTGTGTGCGGCGCGTGAACGAACGATCCCCCACCGATATATATGCCGACGTGCCCGTTGCCCCTGAAAAAAACGAGGTCCCCGGCGGCAAGTTCCGCGACACTGACCGCCCGGCCGACGCGTACCTGCGAGTAGGTGACCCTCGGCAGGGAAACTCCGATCTGCGCGTACACATAGCACACGAGCCCGCTGCAGTCGAAGCTGTTAGGGCCTGTCGCTCCACGGATGTAAGGCTGGCCCAGGTGCTGTAGCGTCAGAAGGACTACCATGGTGGCAGCGTTGCCCTGGTCTCTGGCTACCTCGTTCAACGAGAGGCCCTTGGGCCACGAGGAGCTGCCGGTGTCCGCAGACCAGTTGCCGTAGCTTTTGAGTAGCGCCTCGACATCCACTTCCGCAGCCGCCCGGGCCTTGACCTTACCAGGTCCGATCCCCAGTTTCACCAACATTAGCGAGTGGGGCTTCACGGCCACCTCGACCTGGACCCGCTCGCCACCCGGTGCGACCTCGATACTATCGAGGGAGGCGCCGTTCAAAGAGGCGAACCTTCTCGCGGCAGGCTGCGGTTCGTCTCCCGTCGTGAACAGGGGGAAGGCCTGCTGGACGGCTGCAAGGGCGGCGGCGTCCGCAGCGTTTTGCGCCTGGTGCTTGGCCGCGAGGAAGAATCCAACGTCCGCCGCGAAAAGAGAGAGTACGAGTACCAGCACGATGCAGGCCATCAGCACAAGGCTTATCGAACCCGATTGATTGCGTGTCTTTCGATTCACGATTCCCACTCACTGACCCTTCTCGAGCGCCATGCACGTCGTCTTCTTGAACGTCGCCTTTGGCACCAGATGCCCGACGATCGGGATGAGCAGCGGCATCTTGTATGTGACGGTAACCTCGATGGGACTGCCCTTGCCACGGCCCCCGGGGAAATCCACGTCGATACCGGCAGGTTCGCCCGGAAGCCCCTTCGAAGCGTTGCCGGCTGCTTTCTCGGTCTCTCCGATATCGTTGGTCTCCGCTCCCCTGCGGGCGCCCTCCCTGCTGGCGGCGGTTACGACCAGATAGCAGTTCAGGCCAACGGCTACCTGGCAGACGGCCAATGCAACAAGGATAAGCACCGGGAGCGTCAGGGCAAGCTCGACGGTGGCCTGACCTCGCGAGCTCCGTTTAAACAAACGCATCACCTTTTCAGCAAAAGAGGTTTATGCATGCGACTATTATCAAGCCGAGCGAAAGCGGTAGCGCGTAGGGCATTCTGATCTCTTGACTCCCCGAACCCGCGGGGCGCTTCAGTGCGTCTGGAGTGCGCCACATTTCGGCCTTGAGAATCGCCAGCCTACGTCTTAAGCGGGTCGGCGACCTGTCGCTGGCGATTAGAAGAACAATCCCGATAATACCTCCAAGCGCCGCACCTACCAGAAACGAGAGCCACAACACCCGCCAGCCGACGATGGCTCCCGCTGCTGCGAGAAATTTCACGTCACCACCTCCGACCATGTGGAGGAGGAACGGAACCAGGAGGATAGAGGAACCGAGCAGACTCCCGGCAAGACTACCCGCCAGGCCGCCCGTGCCGCCTCGTAAGATGGAAAGCGTAAGACCGCAGGCGAAGCCGGTGCCGTTGAGATAATTAGGGATCTTCCCGAAGCGGATGTCGGCGCGAACCGCTGCCCCGCAGAAAAGCACCAGCGCGCAAAGCGAAACCACGTCTGCCAAGCGGCCTCCTAGAACCCGCTCGTGAGCTTCTCAAAGATCTTTCCGAAGAAGTTCTTTATGGTGCTGCCCCCTGCAGCCCAGGCGATCAGCGCGCCCGCCACCGCCGCCGCACCAAGTATCACCAGCGCATACTCGGCTGTGGTCTGTGCCTCCTCCTCCTTGATCAGCCGCTTTATCTGTTCCATGCATTGACCTCCTTTCGTTGAATAGCAATGCAAGCAAATGCTAGCACAAGCAGAGCAAGCAAGTCAAGAAGCGGGTCAGGACTCGATTCTCCGGCAGCAACGTGGGGAGGACTAAACGAGAGAGGCACTGAATATATTGATAACGGGAAACAAGGCGAGCAAGTGAAAAAGGAGGACGTATATGAGAAGCAAGAAAATAGGCCTGTTGGTTGCCTGTTTCTTGGTACTGGCACTGATCTTCGCTATGGGCGCCGGGTGCGGAAAGAAGAAAGGGCCTTCGATCACGTCTATTGCGCCGGACACCGGCCCGGCCGGTACCGAGGTCAAGATCACGGGTGAGAGTTTCGGGACCACCCAGGGTAACGGTGTCGTGCACATCGGTTCTGGTATCGCGGCTGTGGTTGCCTGGTCCGACACCAAGCTTACGGTCAAGGTCCCAACGGGACTCGAGGCGGCGACCCAGGGGCTGACTGTTCTTACCGACGCGGGAGAGAGCAACGAGATCGAGTTCACCGTGACCGCCGGCCAGGCGAACCAGCCTGAGAGGCAAGAGGGCGAGGTCGAACACGTTTCCGCGGTCCAGGCGATGGTCGCCTTCGAGCAGCAGAAAGGCGTGAGCACGGAGGGCATGACCTTCAGCGTCGTGCAGATAAGCAACAGCGACCCCAACTGGAAGATAGATGAGGCGACGAAGACCGGGTCGCCACCGATATATTTCTTGCTCCACAACGAGAACGGCAACTGGGTCGTGAAGGACGACGGCACAACGCTTACAAAGACGGAGCTGCAGGCTAAAGGAGCTCCGAGCGATCTTTACGGCGAGCCGTCACCTGCCACTCAGGCACAGGCTTTTCAGGACTACCTCAAGAAGCAGGGGATCGATCCGACCGGCATGTCCGTGACCATAACGCGGGTCAGCAAGAGCGACCCCACCTGGCAGGAGGGTATTGCTAACAAAGCTGGCGTACAGGACTTAATGGCTTCCAAGGTCATCTTCCACAAGGTTGGCGGTAACTGGACCGTTGTGGCCATGGGCACGAACTTCACGGATGCGGACCTAACGAAGCTCGGCGTTCCCAGGGACCTCATCTACACTCCGACCGAGGCGCAGACAATCTCCACGTTCATACAGTCCGGGAACGCGGAGCCCGGTGTCACGCCGACCGGCTGGGGCCTTTCTGTATACAAGGTCAGCAGGATCGACCCCGACTGGGAAGTTGTCAAGGGCGTCCAGACCGGGGTCGCGGGTGTCGATTACTTCGTCCTCCACTGGGAAAACGGTCAGTGGGTAGTCAAAGACGACGGCGGGCAGGTCGTTGCGGGGAGCATCCCCGGCATGCCGGGCGATATAACAGCTCCTTAGAGCACGCGGTTCAATGGAAGAAGCCCCCGACGCGACGGCGCCGGGGACCGGATGATGCAACACCGGGGCCTGGCCCCGGTGTTGCATTAGAACCTGTGCATAAGCGTCGTGAGGAAGATCGGCCCTACCGTAAGGATCACAGAAGCCGGCAATATGAGGAACACGAGCGGAGCGAGAAGTTTCAACGGAGCCTTTGCGACAGTGACCCTCAACTGGTCCCGGCGTCGCAGCCTTATCTCGCGCGAGAAGACCTCCAGCGTCCCCGCCAGCGGATGGCCGCGCCGTTCGGCCTCGAGGAGGGTACGGAGCAGCGATGCAAGCTCCGGCACCGGGCACCTCTCGAGAAGACGCTCGAATGCCTCAGTCCTGGCAGAGCCAAGCTCCATTTCGCGAACGGTCTGGGCGAGCGGCGTATGGAGCGGCTCCGGAGCGGCCTCTGCCGCCCCCCGGAAAGCCTGCTCCAGGTTCTTCCCGCCGAGGACGAACGCGTAGAGCATGTCCGCCGTGCCGGGCAGGGCGTGCCTGACCTCATCGAAGTACCTGTCCCTGTTTCTTACCGCCATGAGCGCGGGAAGCATCCAGCCGAAAGCGGCGCAGGGGACGGAAAGCATCAGCCCCGCACGCGAGAACCTGCTGAGGAGCAAAACGAATACCGGTGAGATCAGAGTCGCCCAGACGCGGACACCGGTGAGCCGGTCGACCGACATTCCCGACAGCGCCACGCGCCTTTCGAGGTCGGAGCAAAGCCTCTTTCGCAGAGCTACTGGCGTGAACTTCAACGGCATTTCGATGAAAGCCCAGAACGACCTCTGGATGCCGCGCTTCTCCACTTTAGTCCCGGGCAAGCCGACTCCTTCCATCTTCGCCGCTCAGGTCTTGATATCCAGTATCCTTCGTATCCACAGGAACCCCAGCAGGTCGAGCACCAGTGCGACCGCCAGCATAATGAGTCCCGGCACAGTCGCGAAAAGGGTTGAGAGCGTCCCACGGGATATAAGGGCGGACAGGCCCAGGAAAACAAGCGGCAGCGCGGCGACGATGCGACCCGAGAGCCGGCTCTGTATAGTCTGGGTGTCGAGTTCCCTCCTGATCGCCGCCCTCTCGCGCAGGGCGTCGCCGACCGCTTCCATCACGCCGCGTATGTCCGAGCCGGTCTCGCGCGAGGCGATGACGGCCTGCGCGATGAGGTACAGGTCGGAGTTGCCCAGCGATTTGCCCAGGTTCAGCAACGCTTCGCCCGGCCTTGAGCCGAGGGCCACTTCTTTTTCAAATTGCGACAGTGATGCCGCAAGCGGCGGTTTTTGGTCCGGGGCAAGAAGGCCTATCGCCTCCTCCACCGGGATTCCGCACCTCAAGTACAGCGAGAGGTCCGCCGCAAACTGGTCGCACTCCGCGGCCGTTTTTCTTTCGCCCTTTCGAGCCAGAGCTTTAAGGAAGGGGAAGGGGAGAAATGAAGTGGCCAGGGCAACGGGCGGGATCATGAGGGGGGTCCCGGATAAGGCGCAGGCGAGCGCCGGCAGCGTAATAAGAAACAGTAGCCAGGCCAGCTTGAAGTTGGACCATGTAATATTGATCGCTGTGCGCTCGAAAAAACCGCGAAGACTTCGCATATAGCGGGTGCCGTCTAACCACTCGCCCCTGGAAATGAATCGGTGCAGCCGGCCCGGCTCCTTTTCCTTTGCGGGAAGGCCGAAATGTCTTTTCAACCGCTGGCGCGCCCTCGCCCTGGAGCGTGCAGAGCTTCGCCGCCAGAGGAAATATACCGAGAGGACCATGAAGACGCCGACGGCCAGCCACCTCATGCTGTTTTCTCTCCGGGAGCGGGTCGACCGGAGAACAGGTATTCGAAATCGATGTCCCCCTCCGGCGCGCAGTGGAGTAAAGCCACCTCACCCAGCACCCTTCGGCCGTCCGGCTTTCGCTCCATGTGCAGGATCA
>Ga0315277_10011356_pt1 | contig 11230 bp, 12 predicted proteins | sample YL17G05_15_MG_FD_203695 | JGI IMG/M metagenome (GOLD analysis project Ga0315277, IMG submission 203695) | Sediment microbial communities from Yellowstone Lake, YNP, Wyoming, USA - YL17G05_15 | ecosystem: Environmental > Aquatic > Freshwater > Lake > Sediment | place: USA: Wyoming | collected...
ACGCTAATTGCCGCCCCGATGGAGATAAAAACCAGGATTATAATTACCAGCTGGTTGTTCGTTAGAACCGTTTGGACATAAATCATTATGGTGACATTTTGATGGTTCACATTTCCAAACGAATCATTTGCATAGAAATCAAGCAGGTGCGACCCGATCGATAAGTTGGCAAAAGCCGAATAATATCCAGAATTGGCCGTCCCGTTCATGCGGGTCAAGGAATAGGTGGTAGCTTGATCAACAACAACCCAGACATTTTGGATCGGCCAATCACGACTATGGACAACTATGATAAGGTGGACGGGATTGCTCGAAACTTCAATTTGCAAAGAAAATGCAATGCTTATGCTGGGAGGCGAGGATGTGTCGTTGCCAACCGTGAACGTCACGTTGTCCTGGCCCATGTTGCTGTAAATATCGAATGCTAGAGCAAAAATTGCGCAAGGCCCGGCAGGCAACGCGATATCACTGCATATGAAATATCCAAACTTATCCATGCCGATGGCGAGGCTCATATTTGCGATAAAGGTAAGAGTATTGTCGTAGAGGCACACGTTAGTTATCGGCGCTTCTTGACTACTAGCGATCACTATAAATTGCACTGGGCTCGTCACGTTTTGGTTATCCACGGGCGAGATGATGTTCACGTTGGGCGTATGAGCGGGTATCCAACCATTTACCGTGAATGTTACGTTGGCCAGAGCCGAGTTCCCTTGCGAATCGTTGGCACGCACGAAGATCACATTGTAACCGTCAGGCAGTCCAGTGGTGCAGTTGAAATACCCGTTCATGGATGTGCCATCAAGGAGGCCCATGTAACCGAGAATGGTTAAATTGCTATAATACAAACACATGTCACTTATCGGGTAGTCACCACCCTCGGCGTGGACCAGGAATTGCACCGGGTTACTCACGATTTGGAACCCTACCGGCGTGACGAAACTAACGCTGGGCATGCGGGGGGTTGACGTCCCGGTCACGTTGAACGTCACGCTGTCCTGTGCCATGTTCCCGTGCGTATCGAATGCCCGGGCAACGATCGTACAAAGCCCGGCAGGTAACGTGATGTCGCTGCAGCTGTAATTCCCGGCCATGGCCGTGCCCTGGAATCTGGTCAGGTTCGCGAGGAAGGTGAGATTGGCGTGATATAAACACACGTCCTGTATCGGCCAGTCGCCGTACCCCGCAAAGACCTGGAAGTGCACGGGGCTATTCACTGACTGGTTAACTGAAGGCATTGTAATGATAACAGTAGGCATGATGGGATCGGGTGTTTGGTTTACCGTAAATGTCACGTTGTCTTGTGCCACGTACCCTTGCGAGTCGATAGCACATACAAAGATCACGTTATATCCGGGAGGCAGCGATACGCTATAATTGTAACACCCGTACATGGCCGTGCCGTTAGCGCGTGTTATATTCGCGATGTGGGTAAAATTGATGTCGAACAGCTGCACGGCGCTTATCGGGTAGTCACCACCCTCGGCGATGACGAAGACATGCACCGGGTTCGTCACGTTCTGCAAAAACGATGGTGAGACGATGGTAACGCTAGGTATGATAGGAGCTGATGTTCCATTCACCGTGAATGTCACGTTGTCCTCGCCAATGTTGCTGTATATGTTGATTGCCCGGGCACGAATCGCGCAAGGCCCGTCAGGTAATGCGATAGCACTGCAGTTGTAATACCCAAACATGTCCATGCCGATGACGAGGCTCATGTTTGCGATAAAAGTCAGATTATCGTAGTAGATGCACACGTTAGTTATCGGCGCTTCTTGACTACTAGCGATCACTGTGAAATGCACCGGGCTCGTCACGTTTTGGTTATCCATCGGCGAGATGATGTTCACGATGGGCGAATGGGCGGTTATCTGACCATCCACCGTGAATGTTACGTTGGCCAGAGCCGAGTTCCCTTGTGAATCGTTGGCGCGCACGAAGATCACGTTGTAACCGTCCGGCAATCCAGTGGTGCAGTTGTAATACCCGTTCATGGACGTGCCATCGATGCGGCTCATGTAATCGAGCGTGGTGAAATTGCTGTAATATAACCACATAGAGCTTATCGGGTAGTCACCACCCTCGGCGTGGACCATGAATTGCACCGGGTTCCTCGCGATTTGGAAATCCACCGGCGTGACGAAGGTCACGCTGGGCATACGGGGCGTTGGCGTCCCGGTCACGTTGAACGTCACGTTGACCTGGGTCGTGTACCCTTGCGAGTCGATGGCGCGGAAAAAGGCCACGGTATAACCGGCCTGCATCGTGACGCTGTGATTGTAATAGCCGTCCATGTTCGTGCCGTTAAGGAAGGTCATGTTCGCGATGAGGGTGAAATTGCTGTAGAACAGCTGCACGGCGCTTATCGGATAATCGCCGCCCATGGCACGGATCAAGAATTGCACGGGATTGGTCACTACTTGAAAATTAATGGGTGTATCTATCAGAATGACGGGTGGATTAGCTGATGATTTGATATCTCGGTCAATGTTCGACGTGTTATTTTGCATCATCGTTGGATTCATGGAAATGGTCAACGACATGGCAATGAAGAGACACGCGGATATAAAAGCCGACGATTTGCCTTTTTTCGAGCGCATACGGTTCACCTTCTTTCTCATGTGATACTTGCGCAATCTGAATAATAAACCGAGTTCAACCAAATCGCTTTTTTTTTGTTATGCTGCGACCGTAATCGTGAAATTTTTTGAAGATTGGGGGATGAATGTGAATATCCAAAAATTTCGAGGGCTGTATCAATAGCTGCTTTTTCGCACTGAAGCGAAAAAGAGTTTCTAAAATTAAGGAAGATTCCATAGTAACAGGATCCATCTCTTTTTCATAATCATTTCTTGTCTACGCGTTCCAGTGCAAGAAATGGAAACGCTCTATCGGTCGTTGAGTTCGCGATCCTTTTTTTCCAACAACCCGTGCAATGATGATCTTGCCCAGTTTAAGCAAAAAGTGCCATGTTAACGGATCAGGTCGTAGCGGTGATTCTGACCATGGACCGAATCCAAAATGATAGCTATCTATCTGGTCTAACGTCTCCCGGTGAACTGTAACTGGGACAAGCGCGCCGTTCGCAAAATAATCGACCTCATTCTTCTCCGTTCGCAAAAATCGTTCGCAAAAATGGCCAAAAAACTTAAAAGGAAAGATTTTTATTAAATTACCAAGAGTATCACGAACTCTATTAATGCAAAAGGAATTCATTTGAGCCTTTTCTTTAAAGGCATCATGATCGTGGTATTTGATCGCCATAGTTTCAGCGATACAAGTGCAACTCAGAACAAACTAAAAGCTAGTGATAAAACACGTGTGATCTGTTAGGAATAAACTTCAACAAGAAAATCCAGGCCACCATTTCGTTCGATAACTTCCGCTTCAAGGACGATGCCAACCTCGATGGGTGGGGGCTCGCGTTTTACCCCGACCGATCCGTCCAGATTTTCAAGGAACCGGGACGAGCGTCGGCGAGCAAGCTAGCCGGATTCTTGAGCAAGTACCCAGAAATTCGGTCGAAAATCATCTTTTCGCACGTTCGCGCCGCGAGCACGGGCGGTTCACCATCGCACTTGGATACACACCCGTTCTCGCGGGAAGTCAACGGGCGAGATTTCGCGGGCGCCCACAACGGCACGATTGATAAGAGGAAGCTGGAAGCTATACTCGCGGGATCGTCTTTTAAACCAGTCGGTGGCACCGACTCGGAGCGAGCGTTCTGCTACATCTTTGGTAAGATCAAGGAGGCAAACGTGCAAAGCTGGTCGAGGCGTGATTTCGCATGGCTCGTGAACATCTTGCAAGAGGTAAACGTACCCGGGACGTTCAATGCCATCTTTTCCGATGGTGAGCATCTTTTTTGCTACGCGGATAAGGGCCTGTATAACTGCCTTTCCTTTACCCGGCGGAAAGCACCATTCCAAGAGATCGTCTTGCTTGATAAGAAACGCCGGTACCAGCAACTTGGCACGAACGAAACCGAAGCGGAGAGGCTGAGCTTCGTCAACTTGCCTGCCCACAAGGACACTGATCTGGAGGGATACATCGTGTCCACGACGGTTAGAACCGGTCCCCCCACCGACGAGCCCTGGATTCAATTCAAGGGTGGCGAGCTCATTGTATTCAAAGATGGAAAGATGGTGTTTTCAAGCGCCCGAGACACCGCGTTATACCAACTCGACAACGTGGCCGAAACGGTGCTCACGTCGGTACGGCAAGCCGATCACGCCGTGCAGGCTAGTGCCATAGCAGCCGTAACTGGCGTGCCCGAGGCGTCGGTACGACAAGGAATCGAGTCGCTGCAGCATCTAGGCGTGATCAAGGAACACACGGATAATGCGGGACATTTTTACACCACCGAGGTGAAGCGGTGGGAAATCGACGATCTTCTCAAGCTGGTTCGGACCTGAAAAACCAAAAACCAGCGGTCGATTATCATCGATGCTGGGAAAATTTTTTTTTATCATCATCTTTTTTTTCGTTATTACCTTCTTATTCTAATTTTGACGCAAAAAATTAGCACGTGAAAAATATTGGCGCGCAAAATCATAGTGGCACCAAAAATATTTTGTTTTATCGCATCAGCGTTCCCAATTTTTTTCAGTCATGACCGGGCTCATCGGGATTTTGAGCTAACTATATAAGCACGTGTCAATATTACATCGATGTAATAGAAACAAATAATTTTGGTGATTTCTCCAATAAAAAATCATGATGGTGAAAAACATGACAAAAAACACTGTAGATTTGCTCGCCGGGTTCATCGACGAGTTTGGCAAAGAAATGCTGCAGAAAGAGTCCAATTTCTTGCAGCAGCTACCCATGCAAGGAACCAACTGGGAAAACTGCTGGCTCTCGCCCGAACTATATTGCTTTTTCAAGACAAAGAAGCGTAGCAATTATAAAAATGCGCAAGGTATCGGGATTGCAGACGTGTTCTTTCAAATTCCTGTCGTGCTCACTACACTTGCTAATAAAATCATTGATTTCCATATTCTTTACACGAATGGCGAAGAGGCTTGGCTGCAAATAAAAGCCTGGGCGATGGAACAAGGTGAATCCACGAACGCTACTTTGAGAAGTCGTTGGCATTTTTCTCCAACGGCACATAATGAGGATTGCGACTTGCGGAATTTCGGGCCTATGACAGAGCCCGGTAACAAATACGGCATGTTCGGAATATCAAGCAAGCACGCCTACAAAATCGCTCCGGATAAGATCCGTGAGTGGAGCGTTAATGTCAACGAGCAAGAAGGAACATATATTACGAGATTGCGGGAATTACATCTCAAAGCGGAATTGGTCAACGATATTTCCATATACAAGCCACATTTCTTGCTAGGCTTGTTTAAAGTCTCTCCAATATGATAGGATTGCCTAGTAAGATGCCGGTCTGGTGCGAGATGCTGTGGATGATGGCGATTTACCAAAAAAGCGATAATATCTGTTTATAATGAATCCCCAGATTCTGATGAGACGTCAGATAAAAATGATGGTGCCACGAATGGAGGCGATGATGCAAAACCTTCAATAATTTTGGAAGATACAATAATCATAATCATTATTCCCACGTTCGAATCCTGCGCGAACGTATTGACGATTACGATGGCCGCGTGATCGTGATTATGGGAGATTTCTTGATGAAAAATCGGTTGGCGTTATTACCTTGTAACTAGATTTCTTGAATACGGGGATATCCGTGGTTATCAAGAAATCTGATCTTGTTACCTTTGCCGTCGCTGATATCAACGCATCTGGAAGCCTCATTCCGGTCATTGCGCGGATCTTGGCTCATTCGACTGCAATATCCTCGGACACGGGGACCAGGGTGTAATCCGAGAGATTAATTTCCGGTGCGGTGAGATGATCCAGGCACTTCAAGAAGGCAAAATGCTGCGTGGCTATATCAAGGGTATATCCGCTGAGCCGCTTGCCAGGATACAGCAGCGAATCTTGCGAGAAAGAAAGAATCCTGCAACATTTGCAGCAGATGACTACGGAAAGAATTCCGCAAAGGGTACCTTCGATTTGCGCAAAATGAACCAGATGCTCGTTTATTGGCTGGGGGAATTCACGTGGTTATAAATGCACGTCTCGCTTTGCATGAAAAATAGTGATGATTTCCACGCAATCGCTTTCAACATGGTAAACGATGCGATAATTTCCAACAATTATTTCTCGTAAATTTTTATCTATATCGCCTTTTTGCTCTGGAACCACGCGTCCGATAAAAGGAGAAGATCCGAGTGCTTCGATGCGCTTTTTTACCTTGAATGCGAGTTTCTCAGCAGATGAGGGCGAATCCTTGGCGATGCAGGCACAAATTTCCTCTAGATTCTCGATCGAACGGAAGGACCATTTTATTTGAGCCATTTTTTCAGCCGTTCCATCGCTTGCTCGTGCGTTATACACTCGCCGCGCTTGATCTGGTCACGACCTTCGATGATTTGGCGCTGGAATTCAATCTCGTACAAGATATCATCGTACGACGCATCATCAGGTAACCGCTGGATGATGGAAAGGACGTGTTCCTTCGCGTTTTGCATTTGCTCTCATATCCGATGGAACTATTTATGCCACGATACTGAGGAAAAAGAGATTATTAAAGTGTTGTGGAAGCTGGAACATGTGATTTTATCCTTTTCAAATAAAACGCTTCTAGGTCCTAAAGATAACCTTTAAACTGGGAAAACTTGAATTATTTTCGCTAAGATCGAGGATACGAGGATCAAGATCGAGGATCTTGAATTCATTCCCACCCATTCCCACCAAGGAACCATGAAGGTATAAAGGATGCGACCGAGCGTGTTGCTATCGAACAAGGGGATGATCAAGAATGGTGAAGCTGTCCTCAGTGATGAGTCCTTTCTTGAACTGGGCGCTAAAGTCCCATAGTGACTGGACTTAGCTCTTTTTTATAATCATTTCTTGTCTACGATCGATAGACATATTAATATCAAGTTGTAGATCGATTTCATGCGTTGGATATTGGATGCAAACACCATGATTTACCTGATAAAAGCAAACTTGCAGGACTTTTTTCTCCAATTGATACAAGATCCTGCAATCATCGATAGTAGCGTGCATGAAGAGGTTGTCGTGCAAGGGATAGCACGAGGTTATCTCGATGCAGTAGCAGCAAAGAAGTTTTTGGAAGATAACCAGGTACCCATCATGCCCGTGGATGTTTCGAGCGACATCATCAATTTCAAGGATGCAGGGGAGACAAGTTGCTATATTTTGACGAAGCAAGGTGGAGCGTGCATCACGTCCGACACGCGAGCGATTAAAAAATTGAAAATAGCGGGTGCAAGTTGCATGCAACTCGATATTTTCTTCCTGACCAAGTTCCTGGACAATAATTTTGATGAAACCAAACTCGAAAGTTTATTAGATGACCTTTTGCGCGTGAATGCAACAACTCCAGAACGCAAGATGCAAATATTAAAAAACGCAAGAAAAAAATGAACAGATGATACACCATGAGCAAAACCGTGAGCACCCGAATGGAAGAAGAGGAGATACAAAAGTTAAACGCCATCGCGAACGAGGAGCACCTCGATCGATCCGCACTGATCCGAAAGTTCGTTCTTGACCAGATCAAACTGCACGACATGAAACGAGCAGCCGAGCATTACCGAAAAGGCGTGGCAAGCTTGCAAGAGGCCGCGACTATGGCAGGCGCTTCGCTCTACGACATGATGGACTTCGTTGAAAAGGAGAAGATCCGTCCACCCGTGCAATCAACCCAGGAGATCGATGCCGAAATTCATGATGCCATCGGGATCGCGAAAAAAAATCGATAAGAAGATCATCAACGTAAAGGTTAACACTTCGCTTAAGCCGCGGTCAGTTTCAAGTCTTGGCGCGGGAGAACGAGAAACGATAGAATGCTGCTTGAGGAATGCTGCGATCCTGGTATGTGACGACCGCCAAGCAGTTACCCACGTGCTTTGCCTTGGCTTGAAACCTAAAAAATCCGAATATCCTCGTATCCGGTTATGTTCATTGCTTACTTTCAATACCAATCTTTCAAGTTTAATCAAAACTAAGGATGTTTTGATGTTATTCATCACGAAAGCAACTGGCATTCTATCATTCATCCCAGGGGGATCTCCATTATTCCAGAGACTATCAACGTTATCTATTAAGCGCTGAATGTCTGCTTTCGGGAAATGACCTGTTTTCTCCCAACGAGTTTGTTCGTCTATCATAAAATTCTCGGTTTGACAAGGCATTGTCGCTCAATTATCTTTCTTGAGTATCGGGACCTTCACGATATCAGCGCCTTCCGCAAGTGGGAGACACTTCACGTTCCGAAACTTGTTTTATGATGAGTGGCCCTTAATACAAAAAAGATATCAATAATTGAAGTGTTTGATTAATCAGTTAATTCGATAGCAGCTCTCGCAAAAATATTTGCCCTTCCACATAGAATAACCATCCTCACCTAAATCAATTATCTTGTTGCATTTTGCACAGTGTATTGGTTTGAATGCGGGTGGATTGGGAAGCTTTTCGAAATTGTATTGGTTCGTCCCATACCACACATACATTTCGGTTTCAAACGCCTCGCGGCATTGCTTGCAGTCTTGCCATTTTCCCGGGTGCCCTTCAACGTGGTGGAAACTACACAACGTGTACCGGTTATGGTTTCGATAGCAGCTGTTCCGCGCATACGAGAACATAACGTACTGATCCTCATCATCGCAAATCCATTGGCCGCAGCATTCGGTCTTCGTCAAGTGACCGGCTTTCCCGCAGAGTCCACACCGCTTGAGACTGGTTTTTGGAACTTTCTCTAATGATGGAGCCATTTCGGGCAATTCAAGCAAGGGAAATTTCGATTTCCTGGGAACCACGCCAGCATCTTCCCGATGACTCGGATTCGATCTAATGGATCCGGGTTGTGCTCCCGAACCGTCGCCCATCGATACGGGTTTATTGCTTCCACAGCAGCGCTTGTATTTTAGGCCGCTCCCGCAAGGACACGGCTCGTTTCGTCCTATCTTCCGACCGGGAACTTGGCCTTTTGTCGAAGATGGTTTACGGATGTGAATAACGGGATAAATTGCATCGTCTTCATCACCAACCGTGATTTCGTCTTTATGATTCCCTAATGGTTTTGCATAGAAGGGGTCATCAAACATAGGATTCGAGGTATCCTGTTGGTTCAAGCAATGTGTGGAGCAGGTCTTGCAACATGAATCTTGCATCTGAATCGAGTCATTCAACCCGGTGACCAATTTCGCGATGATGGTTTGCGGAGCGCCGGGTAGGTGCTGCTTAACCAAATCCGTGGTCACCACGAGCGAGTTTGCATTTGTTACTTGCTTGCGAATGATGATCTGCTTGAGTTTCTTGGAAATATCGATTGCCATTGGCTGGATAACGCTCTCTTGCAGCCATTTCTTGAAGGCAGGGCGTTCTAAAAACATTCCAAGGCTGGATTCGAAACCAAGCGCCATTTCGTAGCAATACCAGTTCACGTTTCTTTTCTCGTCGCTTGTCGTGTAAAAATCGGAGGGTGAGATACCTTTGTGTTCGTTCATAGCTCTTATCAACTTCATTCGTCAATTATACCTAGCTAACTCGTGTTTACGTGCCAATCCTTTTTGTCGGAACGCTATGGATGGAATCCTTAGCTGTAGAATGCTTTTTCGTTTAAGATTATAACACAATCTACGTTTAAAAACAGATACGTTATTAGCAAGGCATATAACTCACGGCTTCGTGATAGGTTCCCGTTATCAAGAGATAATTGAGGAAAAAAAGGAGTTTCGAGGATTGGAAATATCATCCACGTCACGCGGATTTACTATAATTCTTTATCAAGAACTCTTGATACGCAGCAAAATCTTCTTTCCCGGTAACTACACGAATGGCACATACACGATAAATCGATGCTTTCACTTGGAAAGGGAAAGGCACCTCCGAGCCCGGAGAAAAGGTGTCACGTTGTTAATTCCCAAACCTTCAATTGCCGCCGCGCCGATGGGGCAACCAAGACGAATAGACCATGGCGAGAGAAAAACTAGCGACCGCAGCGATCATCGTATGATAACCTCGTAAACCCGGAATTCCTTGATAATGGCATTGTACCCGACCTTCACGGTCGACAGTGCCTTGTCGGATTCCGCCCAGATCGACGCGTGTTCATAATGCGTTGCCACAAGATCCTTCAACACTTGCTCGGAATACTCGGCAAAGTTAAGCATGAGCTTGCGACCTTGATACGCGGGTTCCAGCATATAAATCTCTCCTATAACACCCGTTACCCGAGCACCTGCGAAGACTTGGAACCAATCTGGTTGCATAATGACCCCGCCGGCCAGCACATCACCATCGAAGTAGAATGCCAGCAATTTCTCGCCGTGGGGCACCAACTTGTATGCTTTGGCCGCCGTCACGAGACGGACCGCGGTTGCGAGCTGATAATCGGGCCGGTACACAAGCAAGTGGTTCATCATATCCGCCACGCGGCCTGCAATGTCACCCGGATTGTCGAGATCCGGGTTCACGACGCGGAAACTTCGATCGAGCTTGATGGCATCGATGTAAGCCCTGGTTTTACCGAAATCTTGCGAAAAATTGTAGTATTTATCCGTATGGTCAAAGTAGTCATCCGATTCGAGCTCGAAGAAGGCATATGCATCATTCCGCGTGTTGAACGACGTGCCCGCTATGACGGGAAGCCCAAATCCTGATACCTGGATTCCATATCCGAAGAGGATACGGGGGACGTTCACGGGGCCGCGTAGCGCTGTGCAACCCGCCTTTTCAGCAATATCGCGTGCTGCTTCCACGAGCCTCGCAAGAGTGTCTGCATCCAGCGCGGTCACAAGGCCGAAGCATGCCACGGTTTCCCGTCCGGCAGACCGGTACCATGGATCCTTGAACACGGCCAAGGATCCAATTGTTTTATTGCCAAATCTGTATGCCAGGAACGACACGAACCCGCCACCCAGCTCCATTTCGCTGAACGATTGCCGTACTTGATCTTCAAGGTCAAGTCCATGAATGATGCCATTGAACCGCGATCGCGCCCAGAAGTCGTCGAACTTGACTGTCTGAACGCAGTTCGGGTAATTATCCATCCATTCCAGTACCATGAGTCATCACGAGCCACCGATAGAATGAAATATTTAAAGGGAAACTCCAGACAAGTGACCGTTTTAAGTGGCGGCACCAAAATTCTTAATCTAAAAATATCGATCCTCCC
>Ga0315277_10011358_pt1 | contig 11229 bp, 12 predicted proteins | sample YL17G05_15_MG_FD_203695 | JGI IMG/M metagenome (GOLD analysis project Ga0315277, IMG submission 203695) | Sediment microbial communities from Yellowstone Lake, YNP, Wyoming, USA - YL17G05_15 | ecosystem: Environmental > Aquatic > Freshwater > Lake > Sediment | place: USA: Wyoming | collected...
TGCCTGACCTACCACTGAGTCGGCAAGTGCATGGGGCGTTCGTCTTATGCCCCTCGCGCAATGTGGCGTAGCCCGCGCAAGATACGGGTCGCCCTTAGAGTCTGTCAGAGCTACCCAGGTTTTGCGCGTTGTGCGCAGAGCCGTTACACGACGTAAGTGCTGTTAGGACAAGGTGTTACGAGCGTTTTGTCGGGAAGTGAAAGTTGCGCACCGAAAAACGGGGACGGGGGCGAAACCGCATTGGCGCTATCGAAAACGGCACGCGCAATCCGACAAACGACAGACGACCGTGAAGTTGCGCGTTGGACGTGTTTACCCAGTTTGACATAACCTGTTCTGTCGGCAACCTGTGATATCCGTGTTCGGAGGGGTGTCGAACGGGGTTCAAAGCGTGTCCGAATCGGTCCATCGGCGGGGTCGTTGTTCGGCACGTAAGCGGGTGAGTTCCAGGGCCGCTTCCTCGCACACCTGGTCGATCGGAACGGCGCGCGAGAGGTTCTGCACGGCGCGGAGGTGGGCGAAACCATACAGCGTCGGCGCGGGACCGGCGGGGCCGTGCCGCGAGGGGGGCGGATCGGGCGGGCTTGCCGGGGCCGCGGTTGCGTCGCCTTGGGGCGTCGCCGGCGGCGCGGACTTTTTCGACCGTGCCATGACTCTGTCACTCATTCACGGCAGCGGGGCAGCGGGGCGAACCCCGCCGCCCGACCACGACCGATTATGAAGTCGAGAGGGTAACCTTGACCGCCCTCGCCCATTCGCCGAACGTAATCGCGTATCGTGCTCGGACGCCTGCGAGGAACTTTTCCCGCATGAACCCAGTCTCGCTGTCCTCGCGGAGAGTGCGAAATTCAATCGGTTCTCTGTCTTGGAACACAAGGGGCCGAATGGCCACGTTGCTCTTCAAGAGGTAGAAGACCGACGCCGTGGACAACCGTGCAAACCCGATCACCCGCGCGGCGTTGGCCAGCACATTGCTTGTCGATGCGATGATCGTCGCGCTCAGGGCCTCCAGGAAGGTCAGATAGGTCTGCGGAGGCGTGATGCAAATTAATCCGGTCGCATCGTTGCTGTAGGGTTCGCCCTGGTCATCTTTCAGGGAAAGCAACTGAGAAATCGCGGCGGCCAGCGCGGTGCGGGCTTCGGCGGTGGTCGGGGCATTGATATTGGCCGCGATAGAGGTGATGGCGTTGCTCTGTGTGCCGGATTTGCCTGACACATGGCTGGCACTAAAAAACGGCAGCCCGTCGTAGGCGTTGTAACCGCTGCTGTGGCCGTTAATCAGGAGCCGAGCGCACTCGCTGTCCTTGTGCTGAGCCGCACGCTGGGCGAGTTCGCCGATACGCAAACGGATGCCGCCGACCTGGTCATCGGCCTCCTCTGAACGGTCCCATTCACAGGTAGCCTCGAAACGCTGATTGGTGATGTCGTAGGCTTGGGTGACCATCCCGACTGACTTGCGGCCGGTTCCCCATTCGCGCATGGCCGGCACGCTGCCGAGCCAACGGTAACTTTCTTTTTCAGTGGTCGAGACCAGCCTCGTGCAAATGTCTTGGTAGATCGTAGGCGTGGCGTCGAACGCCTGCTGAAACTCTGCTTTGATCCCCGCTGCGCTGAGCTGTCGGTCGGTAAGCATTGTGTCACATCCTTGTCACCCGCCAGCGGCGGGATTGCCTGGACCGCGCGATCCTTCGCGCGGGGTTATACGTAGTCCACTTCGACCAAAAATGGTCCCGCGTTCGCGGTCGTGCCCTGGGTCACGGCGAGCGTGAGCACGTCGCCCTTGGGAACGTGATGGTTGGTCACGGTGCCGAGCGAATCCTGAGCGTTGGCCGCGGGGAATATCACCGTGTTGTTGTAGGTTTTCGAGGCCACGGCCCCGGCGGTCACGGCCAGTGCGACCACGCACGTGTTGCCCGCGTCGATGCCCGTCGCCGTCGTCGCCTGGTTGCAGACCCGCGCGGCGACGATCCATCCCTCCTGATCGAAGGAATGGATCGCTCGGGCCGCGATGTCGGCGCCCGCCCCGAGGTCTTCGACCAGGTGGATGACGGTCTTGACCAGCTTGTGGCCGGGGTCGATGCGAATGATGCCGACGCCGGAACTGACGAAGTCCTGCACGATGCCGACGTAGGAGTTGCCCGCGGCGACGAAGGTCAAGGTATCGTCGCCCGACGCGAACACGGGCCGACACACGTCAGTCTGTGCCAGACCGCTGACACTGTGCTCGAAATCGCCCTGCGTGTACATGCGGACGGCCTTCGCGGCGTCGGCGCCGGCGGAATTGTCGATCTCCTCATAGGAGAGACCCTGGAAGGGATCGCCGGCCATAAGTCCCCTCGCCAGACCCGCGGAAGTCAGGCCGACGATCGCGCCCCGATACACCTTCGTCGAACCCTTGACGCGAAGGGTCCGCAACTCCTGATCGACGTAACGATCGACGTTGCGACTTGCGGTAAGTGCCATTCTGTGTCACTCCATTGACACCGCCCATCGGCGGTTTGCTAGCGCCCGCGTCCGTGCGGGCGATCGGGTTCATCCGTTGCGGGCCATCCTGTAGAAATCTTCGATTTCTTCGAGGATCGCTGGCATAGCACCCTTGTTTTCCTCGACGGCGTTCTCCCAGCCTTGCAGGGCGAGTTCGCGGGCGCGAAGGGCCCGCTTCCAGCCATCGGCAAGTCCTTCCTTCAACTCGCCTCGCTTATGCATGTCAAGCATGTACTTGGCGGAATCGACGGCCTCTTTGAGCACTTCGTTGGGGATGTCCGCGACGGTGATCGCGCCACGGTCGAGGCGCGAGGCGCGGCCCATCCATTCGTTGGCGGGGCAGACGATCGGCCCGGCGTCCTCGGGATGAGCGCAGTAGTCGAAAAAGTACTGGAGCAACGCGGCGGTGACGATCTTCGTGAAATTCGCTCCGCTGCGCTCAGCGACCTTGTCAACCAACTCTAGCAATTGCGGATTGAGCAAGAACGTTTTCTGGGTCTTCGCCATGTTTTGGCATCCTGCCTCGGGCATAAGCTACAACCTCCTGACTATACCCCCCGCTCCAGCGTGGGCAACCATCGAAACAGATTCACTCTGCGACCGCTTGACAACAGGTTGTCGCCTGGTGTACAATTATAGATAATGGGATCGGCGTCGTCAAGCCGATTACTTTAGAAAATCTCGGCCCGGAGTTCGGGCCGGTAGGGTTGGGCCGGTCGTTCCGGCCCGCGAGGATCGAAAAGGCGATTTTCAGGAGGTCAAGCGATGAGCAAGGCAACGGTCAAGATTGGGGCGAGAGGCGGGGGCCGGCGGGTCCGGCCGGGGCGAGGGGCGTGGAAGGGCGGTCTGTTCGGCGAACCGGCGTTGCGCAGGGCGCACGACCTTTTGGACAGGCTATCGCACGTGGACCTGTTGGCCGCGGTCCCGGTTTTGGAAAAGTACGCCCCGCCCAACAGAAGCGGCGCCCCGATGGGGGCTGAGCGGACGGGCGAGAGTCACCCGCCGGTGCCGTTCAGCGTGTTCGCGGACTACATCGAAACGCTGGATAGCATGATCGCGGACGCGGCTTTCTACGACGTGGAAAGTTGCGATGCGAGCGACTTGGGGACGTTCATTCACAACGTCGGGACGGCAGCCGAACGAGCCGAGGCGCTGCTGGCCCTCATGCCGGTGGCTACGCGGGTCTTCCTGCGCTGCGACGCGGCGAACGATGCGCGCAGGGAGGCGATGCACGCGGCGAGTGACAAGCGCCGGGCGGCCACGGCAGCGGCGATCGAGAAGCACTGCCCGGGGTCGGTCGCGGTCGTGAACGGCAAGAAGAAATGATCCACGAGTCGCTCAAGCGACATGACGTGGCCGACGCGAAGGCGATCGGGCGGCGCATCCGCGCGGCGCGGAAGGCTCGTTTCTGGAAAATCTGCGACCTAGCGGAGGCCGTGGGAAAAGCTGAGCAAACCGTCGCCTGTTGGGAATGCGGGGCGCGGGTGCCGCACACGTGGACGATGCTGATTCGACTGTGCTTCGCCTTGCGACGGACGCCCGAGCACTTGCTCATGGGATGGGGTCGCAACGCGGGAGAGAGGCGCTGGAAATAGACCGATCCTCCTGAACGGACGGGGACGGCGGGCTTCGCGCTCAAAACCGGGTTCGAGCGCCGTTCCCCGTCCGCGGGAGGAGTGTAAATGGTTGGTGGCTCCTTTCGCTGCTTCGGTCGGCGGGTTCCACCCCAACCCGCCGACCGGGCGGTGAGGAGCGAACAGGGTTTGGTTTCTTTCTCTGGCGGGCAGTGGCGGGTCCGGGGTTCGGCTCCTTGGTTAGACCGGACCCGCCCGCTCGCGGGAGATAGGCAGCAACGGAGAAAAAGCGATGACGGAACGAACGGTGGATCGGGCGCTTCAGGCTGAGGCGTTCACAGCGGACGTGGGCGACGGGTTGAAGACGGTTCGGCTCGTGCCGGATGGGATTACGGAATCGACCAACGGAGAGTTCGCCCTCGATGCGGAGGCGGCGGCGCTGATGATCGAAGGCTTCGATCGCCAAGGGGTCGAGTTGGTCATCGACTTCGAGCATCAAACGCTGGGCGGGGCGTACTCTGCCCCCAACGGACAAGCGCCGGCGGCGGGATGGATCACGAAGCTATGGTACGAACGCGATCGCGGCGTGTTGGCGCTGGTTCGCTGGAACCCGAAGACGCGAGACGCGATCCGCGAGGGGTCGTACGGTTACGTGTCGCCCGTGCTGATTATCCGCAAGACCGACGGGAAGGCGATCGGGCTGCACTCGGCGGCTGTGACCAACCGACCGGCCATTCCACGACTGGAGCGCTTGGCCGCGTCGCAGAACGCGGGAACGGAGACGGAGACGATGACGATCGAAACGAGCGTACACCCCATCATCGCTGAGCTTGCGGGGCTGATCGGAATGCCGGTCAAGAGCGACACGACGGGGACGGCGGTGCTGACCGCGTGCAGGGACAAGTTCAAGGCGCTGGCCGCTGACGACGCGGTAGCGATCGCGCAGAGCGTGCGAAGCGTTCTCGGTCTGTCGGCGGCCGCGGGCAAGAATGAAGTGATCGTGGCCCTGACCACGCGGGATGCGAGCGGGGCGTCGGCGGAACTGTCGGTGATGAGGCAATCGGAGCGGGATCGGCGAGCGAAGGAAGTGGTGGACAAGTACGTCCAGGCGATGGTCATCAATCCCAACCACGAGAAACAGTATGCGGCGGCCGTGGCCTTGGCGCAGGAGGATCCGGCCAAGCTGGACGCGCTGCTGGCCCGAGCCAAGCCGTGGGTCGAGCCGGGGCGGACTACTCCGCCCACTGGGCGGCAGACGGTGATCGCTCTTGCGGAGCGGGAGTACCGGGGGAACGTGGGTCACCAAAAGGCGACCAGCTTGCTTGCCTTCGTGCAAAACAGCCTGCGTGAAAAAGGTCTTGGCAAATTGAGCGAACAGGAAACATCGGAACTGGCCGTCGTCTGAAACCGGATTTCCGACGGACAGTCGGCAGGCCTGAAGGCGTTTTACGGAAGGATGACAGTCGATGACACCAACGAATTACGACAAGCATTTCAAGGTGTTGGGGAAGCTGTGCCGCCTATACGACACGGGGGGCGGCGACCTGACGGCGATGAAGACCCTGGTGTCGCGGCTGTACGACCAACTCGCAACGGGCGAACTTGCGTCGTACGATGCGGTCGTACTGTTCGGCCAATACACGAACGTGTTTGACGCCGCGATCGGAGGAACCACGTATCAACTGCGCACGATCGTGATGCAGATATCGCGTGCATACCTCATCAGCGCCATCTTTCGCAACGACCTGACCACAGTGCCCAGCAGTCCCACTGATGCCGTAGCCGTGCTCGCGGCGCTTCGCACGGAAATGTCCGCCGCGGTGGATAACAAGAAGCTGACCACCGAAGTGACGACGGGCTTGGTGAACTTCTTTAAGAACGTGCTCGGCGCGGGTGGAACCTGGAATACGGCCGCCGATGCGTCGGCGGACTACAAAGACAGCGTGTACGTCGTGGACACGATCGTAGCGTGACCGAGCCGTGCGCCGGACCGTGATGGGGGATTGATCCTCGCGTGACCCTTGCCCTTCAACAATCCAGCCCTGGCTTGACCGAGGACTGGATCACGGTCGAGGAAGCGGCGGCGCTGACCGGGGAGTCGGAACGCACGTGGCAGAGGCGAGCGGCATGGGAAGCGAAGCAGGCGCGGGCCGCGTCGCGGCCGTCGCTGGCCGTCCGGCGCTCGCCGGAGTCGGGGGGGAAGCCGGTCTGGCACGTTAGCCGGGCGATGGACCCCCGGCTGACGCCGTGTCCCCGGGCCGACGAACGCGAGAATCGGGTGCGACCGGCGCTGCTGACCAAATTCCCCCAAGGCAAGGTCGAGCGGGCGTATCGCAAGGCGTACTGGTTGCGCGAATGGCGCCGGGCGTGCGAGGGACCGCAAGCGGCGGGACTGAACGAAGAGGCGATCGCGGGGCGGATCGTCGCGGACGCCAAACGAATCGAGGGCAACGACTTCCCCATATCGGTCCGGGCGCTGCAACTGTGGCGGCGGGCATACAACGCGAAGGGCGCCGACGGGGCGATCCGCGGCGTGGAGGCCCTGATCGACCGGCGGGGCGACGAACCCAAGGGCGGCGGGGCGCATGAAGGGCGGTCGCAAGAGGCGATCGACTACTTCTACAGCCTGTACCACGCCCGACAGCAGTTCACGGTGAAGACGTGCCACAAGACGACGCTGGCCAAGGCCCTCAAGAGCGGCTGGACGTGGCCGGCGAGCTACGCGGCCACGACCAAGTGGTTGCGCACCTACGAAAAGCTCGACGAAACCTGCGCCTACCGTGAAGGTCCGACGGCCTACTCCAAACGGTACATGGCGCACATCCACATCGACTACGCCCCATTGCAGCCGGGCGAGCAGTACGTGATCGACCACACCCGATGCGACTTTTGGGCGCGCGAGGGCGACGTTCAATTCCGACCGTGGCTGACGGCGATGATCGACGCGCGCAGCCGGCTGCTGGTCGGCTGGCACTTGGCGCGGACGCCGAATCAGGACGGGATCGTCGCGGCGTTGCGCATGGCGTTCCGGGACCGGGCGATCCCCGAACGTCTGCACATGGACCACGGCAAAGACTTCCTGTCGGCGCTGCTGACCGGGTACACGAAACGCGAGGTGAATCGCCTACGGGCGGAGCACGGACCGGACTGGAAAACCGTCGTCGCCCACCAACAGACGACGTACTGGCACGGCATTCTGGCCGAGCTTGGGGTGAAGACGATCGCGGCGATCCTCTATTCGCCGTGGTCCAAGGGACTGATCGAGCGATGGTACGGGACGTTTCAGGACCAGTGCTCGAAAACCTTTGTGACCTACTGCGGGCACGACCCGGCGAGCAAGCCGGAGTGCCTTGAGGAAATCCGCTACGACGGCGGGGATGTGCCCACGCTCGACGAAGCGCGGACGGCCGTGGGCGAGTGGATCGACCTGTACAACCATACCGAGCATCGGGGCGAGGGGATGGAGGGCGAGAAGCCGATCGCGGTGTGGAACGGCGCCGAGTCTCTGCGCCGGGCGAGCGACGATGCGCTTGTGATGCTCATGCAGGGTCGCGGCGTCTACCGGGTGGGCAAGAATGGCGTGTCGTTCAAGATCGGATCGACCACGCTCACCTATGGCGGGTCCAGTGTGGCGCTTCGCGGGTTCGTGGGCCGCGACGTGATGGTGACCGCCGACGACAACGACTGTAGCTACTGCTACGCCTATACCGCGGACCGGCGGGGCCGTCGTCTGATCGGGCGACTGGACTGCAACCTGCGCGTGCCTGCCAACACGCCGGTCGAGCAACTCCGCGAGGCGATCCGCGCCGTCCGTGGCCGGCGGAAGATCATGGCCGAGGCCCGACGCGAGCAACCGGCGATGATCCGCAACGCGGCCCAGGAGGTGCGGGCGATGCAGGCGGCCGAGCGGGGCCGGGAGTTGCGGGCGACGGGGACCGACGATCATCGACCGAATGTATGCCCTGTCCGAACGGGGTTTGAAGGGCAATCGTTGCCCGTTCAAACGGCCTTCGACTCCATCCCCGACAAGTACGCGGCGTTCGTTTTTTCGGATGAGGAACCGGGCGACCTGAGCGAGCTTTTGTCCGGCGAAACGCCGTTGCCTGATCCCGATTGGGACTATAGCGATCTACTGTCGGAACCACGCACGGATGACGGCGGCGACGGATGCGCCGCAGTTGGCGACTTACTCTCTGACCGCACGGACGCGGACGGGAACGAGGATGCGTTGGCGGCGTTCGATGAGTGAGAATGAAGGTCACGACCTCAGTACGTTTTTGAACGATCGGGATCGGATACTTATGGCGGCATGGACGCTGCCCAACGACGGCCCACTGAACGACACCCAGCGGGGACAGGCGTTAGAGAACTTCGACGCCTACCGGCGTCGGCATGATCTCACCATCGCCGACGTGGCCCGGCAGGTGGACAGCCCGCGGGCGTCCACGATCCGGGACTTGCTCAAGGGAGTCTACCGGGAGCACGCCGACGATCACGTCCGCACGCTGAATAACTGGGTCGAGCAACACGCCCGGCAGCAAGCGGTCAAGCTCAAGGGCAACTTCGTCGAGACCAAGGTCGCCTTGGACGTGCTGCACGTCGCCCGGTTGGTCCGCGAAAATCAGACGATGGGCATGGTGGTCGGACCGGCCGGGATAGGGAAGACGCGCTGCGCCCAAGCCTTGCACGAAACCTACGTCGGCGCCGTGCTCATCACCGTGGGACTCGGGGCGCACAATCCCAAGGGCTTTACGTCGGCCCTCGCCGAACAACTGGGCGTGCGGGGCATGGGGGCCTTGAAATCGCAGTTCACCTACCGGTCGCAGACGGAGCGGGTGATCGCCCGATTGCAGGGGAGCAATAGGCTTCTCATCATCGACGAAGCCCACAAGCTGAACGGAGACGCCCTGGAGCGCATCCGCGAGATTCACGACGCCACGGGTTGTCCGGTGTTTATGCTGGCAACAAAAGACTTGCAGGATCGGATCGCCCGAGGGGCTGATCCCGACCACGGGCAGTTGTACTCGCGGGTGGACATCATGTGGCCGCTGACCAAGGGCCGCGATTGCCACGCGGGGGGGAAAGCCCTTTTCACCGTCGATGAAATCCGCAAGCTCTACGATCACGTTCCGATCCGGTTGTCGCCGGATGCGGCGCGGTATCTACAGGACGTGGGTTCCGACCTGGGCAAGGGATCGCTACGCCGCTGTCGGGTGCTATTGCTCTATGCAGCGCGACGGGCGCGGAAGCGAACGGGAATCGACGCCGACGCGGCGGTCACGGTGACCGCCGACGACTTGGCATACGCGGACGAACGACTGCGGCCCGACACGGATGTGGTGGAACTTGTAAAGCAACGTCGGGCGCGGGTCGCGGAGGCCGCGACGGCATGAATTGAAGACCGTTCAAGCGGCGTGCGAACGCCCCGCGGACGACCTTTGTTACGTTTAACGCGCAACGCCCCAGCTTGCCTGACCTACCACTGAGTCGGCAAGTGCATGGGGCGTTCGTCTTATGCCCCTCGCGCAATGTGGCGTAGCCCGCGCAAGATACGGGTCGCCCTTAGACTTAGAGACACAAAATTCTTTTTCTCGACCAAATCTTGCCTTGACCAGACGGGGCGCCGCGGGGTATACTGTACTAGTGATCTAGTACACTGATACAAACGGAGACGGCGTCGCCGTGAGCATCAACCCGCAAAGCCCGGTGCCGGTTTACCTTCAGATCGCGGATTACATCCGTCGGGCTGTGGCCGCCGGGGTGTACCGATCGGGCGAGGCTATCCCCTCCGTTCGGGCGCTGGCCTTGGACCTGACGGTCAATCCCAACACCGTCCAACGCGCCTTCGAGGAGTTGGAGCGGGAGGAGTTGGTCGAGGTGCGGAAGGGGGTGGGCATGTTCGTAGCTAAGGACGGCCTGGTCTCGGCGCAGGCGCAGTCCGAACAAGCGATGCAAGCGGCCTTCGTCCAGGCGATCCGCGGCGGGCGGGCGGCGCGAATCCCGTCCAGACGCATCCGCTCCGCCTTCGACGACGCCTGGCGAGATACGGAGTCGCAGCATTAGGAGCAACCTATGGCCACGGCATCACCGACATTCGCCATCGAGACGGTGGGTTTGACCAAACGATACGGCCCGAAGGAGGCGGTCAGCGATCTGACCTTGCGAATCCCGCGCGGCAGCGCGTTCGGGTTCATCGGACCCAACGGGGCCGGCAAGAGCACGACCATCAAAATGCTCATGGGCCTGGCCCGTCCGTCGGCGGGCGAGGCCCGCGTGCTCGGGTTCGACGCGGTTCACGACAGCGTCGCCGTTAAGCAGCGCGTCGGCTATGTGCCGGAGATGCATTGCATTTGCCGTTGGATGCGGGTGGGAGAGGTGATCGCCTTCTGCCGTCCGCTGTACGAGAAATGGAATGATCGCTTCTGCGCGGACCTCCTGAAGGTCTTCGAGTTGAACCCTCAAACCAAGGTGAAACAGCTCTCCAAGGGCATGGTCGCCAAGCTTGCCCTGTTACTCGCCGTCGCCCACGAACCGGAGGTCCTGATCTTCGACGAGCCGACGTCCGGGCTTGATCCCGTGGTGCGCGAGGAGTTCTTGGACGGCGTGCTGCGGACGCTCTGTGAGCGGGAGCGGACGATTCTGTTTTCCAGCCACGCTCTCAGCGATGTCCAACGGATCGCCGAGACCATCGGTCTCATCTACGAGGGACGGCTGATCGACCACTGCCGCACCGAGGACTTGCTGAACGGGACCAAACGCATCCGGGCCGTGCTGCGCGACGGTTGCGCGCCAGGCCCGCCGCCGAAGGGCACGATCTGGCAGCGCGTTCAACAACGGGAGTGGCTGATGACCGTGCGAGGCTACTCACCCGCGACGCTCGAATACCTGCAAACCAAGTACTTGCTGGACCACATCGAGGTGATCGACCTGGGCCTGGAGGACGTGTTCAAGGACCTCATCAAAGGACGAAAGGCGACGGCATGAAATCGCTGCTCTGGAAAGACTATCGCATCAATCGGCTGCTGTTGATCTTCGGGTTTGTGGTCTGCGTCGGACCGTGGGTCATCGCCATCGCCCGCAATCTGCTCCTCGAATGGCGCGGCGGCGAGGCGTGGTGGACGCCCGAGTTCTGGGCGACCACGGCCAGCTACAGCCTGGGTTTTTCAATCGC
>Ga0315277_10011363_pt1 | contig 11226 bp, 6 predicted proteins | sample YL17G05_15_MG_FD_203695 | JGI IMG/M metagenome (GOLD analysis project Ga0315277, IMG submission 203695) | Sediment microbial communities from Yellowstone Lake, YNP, Wyoming, USA - YL17G05_15 | ecosystem: Environmental > Aquatic > Freshwater > Lake > Sediment | place: USA: Wyoming | collected...
CGCGGCTCTTGCCCGCGGCAACGCCCTCCGGGCGCGGCTCGAAGGAAACCGCCGAGCTGGCCACATATTTGCGGCATTGCGAGAACGCCGTGACGTTGCGGTTTTCGTCGCCGAAGCGGCTCACCATTCTGATTTCCGCGCGCTGCGGCAAGAGGACATCGGAGTTGGCGATCTGCAGCTTCCCGTAGTCCAACTGGGTGAAGGTGCTCGCGACCTCCAGATCCGGCGGAATGTCATCCGCGCTGGAAGTGATTCGAATCAGCTCCAGGGTTTCGGCGTCGGCCCAAAAGGAGCCGTGGTAGGCGACATAGGCGCTCCGGCCAAGGTTAGAGACCGTGCTGGTGCTGCTGAGCAACGAGATGCGGTAGTCGTAGCGCAGCGTACGCCACGCGCCAAGATTCTCTCCCCCGACGTAGCGGAAGAGGGGGGCCCGGCTCAGGAAAACGTTTTTTGCCCGGAGCGCGAAATCACCGCTGGCGGTCGCGCCGAAGCCGATCATGGACGCCAGTGTCACTTCGCCAAGCTGGCGAGCGCCGGGCCAGGCATACAACTCGCGCCCGCCGACATGCGCCACCTCGAATCGCACCACGTCAACAGGCGTGAACGTGCGCGAGCCGGGGCCGCGCCAACTGCGCTCCACCGTTTCCAGGCAGGTGTAGTCGGGAAGGCTGGACAATTGTTCGGCGGCCTTCTGCTTGATGCGCGCCAGCTTCACCGTCTCCGGCGGCAGTTCCTGTGGGCCGGCCGCCAGAAGGAAGGCAGAAAGCAGAAGGCAGAAGGCTGCAAGAACAGCCACCGTTGCCGCTTTCCGCTTTTTGCCTTCTGCCTTCATGGTGTTAACGCATTGCCTGAATAGAACACTAGCGCACCGGCCGGAAGCGCCACAGCGCGGCGCGCAGCGCCCGCGCCAATGGGCGCAACAATCTCATAAGGGCCGAGCCGTGTGCCAGCGGGGAGAGACATGGCAGTTCTCCTTCCGGGAAGCCAACCAAGGGAAAGGGCCGCCCGAGCCGATGGCAGCGATCTACGAGCGAATCAAACGCCCGTCAAGCGCCGAGCCGATTCACGCGGATCGCCAGCCCGCCTTGGCGGGCGGCAGATTATAGCCCATAGCGTAAGCTATGGGTTTGCGATTCGAATCGTTTCGAAGCCCGCGTAGCGGGCGACAGACAAGCACCGCAGCATTTCTGCCGCCCGCTTTGCGGGCTACCCGGAAGATTCTTTGCGTCGTGCAGAACGCTGACCGCTGCCTCTGCGTCCCTCTGCGCCCTCTGCGGTTCGATGGACCTTGGACCTTGGACCTTGGACCTTGCTTATAGCAGCCGCTTCAGCGCGGCGCGGGCTTCAGGCACCTGCGGCAGCTTGGTCTTCGATCCCTCGAAGTGCGAAAGAAATTCCTGGTATTCGTTCACGGCCTGCTCGCGCTTGCCGGTGGCCTCGTAGATCTGGCCGAGGTGAAAATGGCAGAGCTGGGGCAGCAAAGGGGTGCGGGCGCGCACCTTGTTCCAGTTGCCCACATCGCGCTCGCGCAATAAAGCGAGCCGCAGTTGCCGCTCGGCTGCGGAGTAATCCCTGAGCAGGAGCTGCGCCCGTCCCTTGGCCAGCAAGAACCAAGGCACGGGCCAATCCGGCGCGCCGGCAGTGACCGACATCACCCCCTGCCCATCGCTCCGCGCCAGCGCCGCCCAGGCGCCGTTATAGGCGCGTAGAAAATTCAGGGACCGCTGGGTGAACCAGGGGCGCGCCGCGCGAAATTCCTCAAGGCTGCGGGCCGCCCCCGGCGCGTCGCCGGCCAACGCTTCCAGCCAGGAAACAGCCCGGTGCTCTTCGCCTCCAAGCTTCTGCTGGCGCGCGAAGGCGAGCGCCGTGCGCGCCTCGCCGAGCTGGAACGAGATCTGCCCGAAAATCTGCAGTGCCTGGCCGGCGGCATAGTTGTGCCCGGCGCGGCCGAGCTGGCCGGCGGCCCCGCGGTAGAGCTCGTTAGCGCCCTCCGGGTTGCCGCGCGCCTGCTGCAACTGCGCCTCAAACATCGGCAGATGCAGCCGCCCCACCGCCGTCGTCCGTTTTTCATACTCCTCCAACGCCGCTTCCGCCAGCGCCAGCTTCTTTTGGTCGGTGTAGAAGATTGCCAAGTTCAAGTACGAGCTATAATCGGCGGCGTCCGGCTTCAGCTCGAGCACCTTGCGATAGGCGGCTATGGCCTCGTCGTTGCGACCGGCAAAGTAGAGAACGTCGCCGCGGGTGCTGGGAGGGTTGGGGTCGTGCGGACGCAGGGCCGCGTACTGGTCGCAAGCTTGAAGGCCGGCGTTCAGGTTGCCCAACCAGGTCTGCTCGTAACACAACTGGTTCAGCATCAGTTCGTCGCGCGGATCGAGAGCCAGGCCGTCGCGCGCTACGCTGATTGCCCGCCCGTATTCGCCGAGGTGGCCGAGGGCGTACGTCAGGTTGGCTCGCGCGTCGCTGTCGCGCGGGAATTCCGAAACCAGCATTTCCGCTGCCTGCCGCCAACCCTCCCAATCGCCTCCCGCCCTAGCACGTTGCATTTGGTACCACAGCATTTCCTTGCGTGGCAGGCGCGCCTGCATCTGTTCCACCTTCCGCCTCGCCTGCTCCGCATTCCGCTGGTCTTGCACGTCGCCATACGACCAAGCCAGGTACAGGTAGGCCAGGGCGAACTGGGGATCCAACCGCACCGCTTCCTCAAGTTCCCGAATCGCTTCGCGATACGCAAAGCGCCGCTGATACTCGTGGCCGAGCTGATAGTGGCGGTAGGCTTCCATGTTGGCGGTGGATACCTCTTCGATGGCCGGCGGCTTGGCGGGCAGCTTGCCTTCGGGCAGAAGACGCTGAGCGATGTCAGCAGTCAGCCCGTCCACCATGCCGAACACGTTGTCGCCTTGCAGCCGTCCGGGGAACAGGATTCGTCCGCTGGCGGTATCCTTCAACTGCACGTCGAGGCGCAGCCGGGTGGGCCCCTCGCGCAACAGCGCTCCAGTGACGAATGCCTCGGCGCCGACACCGCGCGCCACTTCCAGCGCCAGCCCCGGGTCCATTTTGTCTTTCTTGCCAATGCGCTTGGCCTCGGCCTGCACCCGTTCGGTGGAGATCACCTCAACGCCGGCCTGCGCCAGGTTGGTGGTCAGCATTTCGGTGAGACCGCCGTCCAGCCAGTCGAGCGAGGCGTCTTGCGAAAGGTTGGAAAAGTAAAGGACGGCGACGGCCTTGCGAGCGGCGGGCGGGGCGGGCCGTGGCGCGTGGGTGTGCAGCAGCCACCAGCCCAGCGCTGTGGCGAGCAGCACAATTGCGCCGGCTGCGACCAGCAGGCGTGCGCGGGCTGGGAGCGCAGGCGTCTCGCCCGCGGGCCCCGGTTGTACCGCCGGCGTCTCGCCGGTAGGGCCCCCATGGCTCGCCGCGCCGACCGGCGCTACAACTGCGGCCGCCTCCGGCGCACAGCCTGAAGGCTGTGCCACTGCCGCCACCTGCAACCTGTCACCTGCAACCTGCGACCTGGAGTCCGAATCGCGCTTCAGTCGCTGCAACTCCGCCCGCAGGTCCGCTGCCGTCTGGTACCGCAGCCGCCGGTCTTTCTCCAGCGCCCGGTTGATGATCCGTTCCAATTCCGCCGGCACCTCCGGATTCAGCCGCACCGGAGCTACCGGAGCCTTGTGCAGAATGCCGTCGAACACCAAACCCGACGTCTGCCCCGAAAACGCCTGCCGTCCCGTGGCCATCTCGTAGAGCACCACGCCGAAGGAGAACAGGTCGGTGCGCGTGTCTATCTCTTCGCCCCGCACCTGCTCGGGCGACATGTAGGCCACGGTGCCGACCGCCGCCCCGGGGCTGGTCAATTGCTCCTCAATGAAGTCAACCGTCGCTCCTTCGGATGCCCCGGCGGCCTTGGCCTTCTCGATTGGCGTCAGCTTGGCCAGCCCGAAATCGAGGATTTTGGCTTGGCCGCGCTCGGTCACGAAGAGGTTGGCCGGCTTGATATCGCGGTGGATGATGCCCTTTTTGTGCGCCGCATCCAGCGCGTCGGCAATCTGGGTCCCCAGCTCCAGTAACTCGTCGGCCGGCAGCGGCCGGCCCAGGATGCGATGCTTCAACGTGCGGCCTTCCAGCAGCTCCATGGCGATGAAGTGCCGGCCCTCGGCCTCGTCAATGTCGTAAATAGTGCAGATATTCGGGTGGTTCAGCGCCGAGGCGGCGCGCGCTTCCCGCTGGAAGCGTTCGAGCGCGTGCTTGTCGCGGGAAAGCTCTTCGGACAGGAACTTCAGCGCCACCAGGCGGCCCAGCTTGGTGTCCTCGGCCTTATAGACGACACCCATGCCCCCGCCCCCGAGCTTCTCGAGGACCCGATAGTGCGAAATGGTGGTACCGACCATGGGATTAGCCCCCCTCACCGTTCATCCCAGGGTTCGGCCTTAGAGTCGGCGATCCAGTGTTAAGGTAACTACGCCTTGTGATACAGTCGGGTTACATTAATCTTTGGCCGCGGTTCTTGTCCAGCGGTTTCGCCGCATTCTGTTCCACATCGCCCTGGGTGGTTCGCGGGTGTGTGCCGGGATAGAATAGCCATTCAGGGGGACCACATTGCGCCGTAGAGATTTCTGCTCCGGAGCACTGGCGCTGGCCGGCTTGAAAGCCCTCGAGCCGTCCCGGCCGCGCCTGTTTCTCACCCGCGCCCGGCTCGACCAGCTAAAGCCGAAGCTTTCCGGCTCTCACAGCGAACTTTGGAAGATAGTCCGGGAGACCGCCGACAGCCTGCTGGACCGCCTGCCGCCCTCCAATTACCAAAACCAAGGCGAAATGCGGTCGGCCGGTCGGGGCATCCCCTTCCAGGCGCTGGCCTGGCTGCTCACCGGCGAAGCGCGCTACCGCGACGGCGCCAAACGCTGGCTGCTGCGCCTGTGCGAGTACCCGCGCTGGGAACAGAACGATAGCCTGGCGGCAGGCGAATGCCTGTTCGGCGTGGCCGTCGGTTACGACTGGCTGTACGACCAGTTGGACCAGCCGGAGCGGCGGTTGGTCCGGGACAAGCTGGTGCATCAGGCCGAGGCGTTGCGCAACGGGCCGCCCGTGCATCACGATCTCTGGCTGGCCAACCACAATCATGTCGAGCACCTGGGGCTGGCGGCGGCCGGGTTTGCTTTGCGCGACGAGGTTCCGCAGGCCGAGGCATGGATTCGCCAGGCCCATTCGGTCTTCCTCAAGGCCCTGGAGTTCTCCAGCCGCGACGGCGGCTCCACCGAGGGTCATCAGTACTGGGCCTATTCGGCGGAGTCAATTCTCCGCTATGCGGAACTGGCGCGCGACCTGCTGAACGAGAACCTGTACCGGCACGAGTGGCTGAAGAGCTTGCCCGATTTCGTTCTTCACAGCACGCTTCCCGATTTCTCGGCGGCCAACTGCGTGATGTCGTTCGGAGACTCTCACCGCGCATATGAAGCGCACGGCCCGGGGCACATCCTGTACCGCACCGCGGCCGAGTACCGCAACCGGCAGGCGCAGTGGCTGGCTGGCGAGATGCTGCGGCGCGGGGTGGGCCGCGCCGCCTACTGCGGCTGGGCCAGCCTGCTGTGGTACGACGAGACGCTGGCTCCGGCGCCGCCCTCGAACCTGCCCACGTTCTGGCACTGCGATGACATCGGCTGGATCACCAGCCGCAGCTCGTGGGACGCCGATGCGGTCCTGGCCGGGTTTAAAGCCGGACCGATGCACGGGCACAAGGCCCAAAAGTATTATGACGCGCATCCGGCGGATACACATGAGATCGGCGGCGGCCACGGCCATCCCGACGTCAACAGTTTCCAGGTGTATGCCTATGGGAAGTGGCTGGCCATCGATCCGGGTTACGAACGGCCCAAGTGGACGCGCAATCACAATACCGTCCTGGTGAATGGGAAAGGGCAGTTGGGTGAGGGACAGACCTGGTTCGACCGCAGGGCCGTACTGCAGGCCCGCGCTACCAGCGCCATGAGCAAGGCGGAACACCGCGGCGCCTGCGATTACGCCGTGGGCGATGCCATGAACATCTATCCCGCCGCGGCCGGACTCACTCGCTTCCGCCGCCACTTCATCTTTCTCAAGCCCGATTTCATCCTTTTCGTGGACGAACTGGCAGCGGAGCGGGCGTCCCGCTTCGAATGGTTGATGCACGTCGAGGAGGCGGTCGAACAGCGCAGCGACGCCAGCTTCCTGGTGCGCACCGGCGAAGTTGCCATGGATGTGCAGTTTCTTCTCGCGGAGGGTTTGGAGGCGAAGGCATCGGACAAGCTGCTGGCGGCCACCTTCGGATCGGCGACGAGTTGCCTGATTGTCGCGGTGTTGCACCCGCGCAGGGCGGATGCGCCCGCCGCGGTGGTGCAGCTTGAGTCGCGGCAAGCTGGGCGCCTCGCCATGGCCCTGGCCGCCGGCGAGCGCCGCGCGAAACTGACGCTCGACCTCACCAGCCAGAGCGTGACGGTGGGTTCGTAAATCAGAAGCGCCGAGAAGCGCGCTCGGCGGTGAATCCCCTGGCCGCCGTCCTGTTGTAGACTGGCAGTCGTTCCGGAGACGGGCGCTGCTTCGGGCCACAGCGGGTCCAGACGTGATTATCCGAGAGAGAGCGGGAGTCTCCCGGCGCATGAAGAGACTGCTGGTTGTTTCATTCGCCGCGTTGCTGCCGGTGTCGCCGCTGTCTGCGCAACGCACAGAGCCGCCCGCTACTCCGCCTCAGCAACGGCCGGCCCCGCCGCCGGCGCCCTCCGATGCGCCGCGCTTCACCGCCGAGATAAACCTGGTCAATGTGTCTTTTTCCGTGCACGACCGCAACGGCGCGCTGCTCGCCAACCTGGGCAAGGATGATTTCCGCCTTTACGAAGACGGCGTGCTTCAGCAGCCGAAATTCTTTTCACGCGAGCAGGACAGCGGGCTCACACTCGGCCTGACCCTGGACTGCAGCAACAGTCAGCGCGGCCTGGAGGAGGAGAACCTGCTTGTGGCCCTGGCGTTTCTGAGGCGCGTGCTTCGGCCGGCGCAGGACCGGGCGTTTGTGGCCGCCTTCGCGCGGCGCGTGCTGCTGGTGTGTCCGCTGACCGCTTCTCTCGACCGGCTGGAGGAAGGCCTTCGGCGATTGCGCAGCGGCGTTTACCAGGACCCCCTCATGGGCGCCCCGCGGCCCGGAGGGAGCGGCAGCAGCGCGGTGTTCGACGGGATCTACTGGCCGGCCAGGAAAGTGTTCGACGGCCTTGCCGGGCGCAAGGCGCTGATCATGATCGGCGACGGCAGAGAGAACGTCAGCGGCGTGTCGTTCTACGACACCATCGAGCTGCTGCAGAGCGGGGACGTGATCTTCTACGGGCTGGATAACGGCGGGACCTCGGACCTGAACCACCCCAACCTGATGCCGCGCATCGCGACGGAAACCGGCGGGCGGGAGTTCAAAGTCGAAGGCGGGACGGGGCGCCGCCAGCAGAGCAAGCTTCAGGAAGCTTTCGACGAGATCGAGCGGGAACTCCGGGCCATGTACTCCATCGCCTACGTATCCACCAACCCGGTGCGGAACGGGAAATTTCGGCGCATCGAGGTTCGGCCCGTCAATGCGGCGCACAAGATCCGCGCCCGCCCCGGCTACTACGCGCGCTGAATCTCGGCTGAAATCCGCTACGGCATTGGTCATTGCGTCGCTCCCGCAGGACCAACGCGCTGTCCGGCGCCAGCAGCATCACACGCACACCGGTTGTCGCCGAGCGGCTGCAATCCACTGCTAACCCGACGCGACCGGTCTGTGTCGGAGGGCGGCGCTGGGCGCACGAAGCAGTGCGTTCACCGGCCTCGAATGATGGGCAGGTGAGGACGCCAACAAGAGACAAGGACCTTCAAACGCCGTTAAAGGCAGGCGGGTACTTACAGAGAGTAGACGGGTACGACGACTTCGCGTCCCGCTTCCCGGCGTCCGCGCAAGCTTTCCGCTACGGTCTTCAGCACGTTCGCCGCGTAGTAGCGCACGCCACACTGAGTGCAGACACCGGCAGGGACGTTTTCAATCAGGACATATCGTCCGCACACTTTCCGATGCAAGGTCGTGCGCTTTTCGACAATCGACCCGCCACAGTGTTCGCAAGTCTCATCTTCCCAGAACCCTCTGGGCTTTCTCTCATCGTTTCGGTTGGTCTTCATAAACCGTAATCACGCGAACTTTACCCGTTTGGGTGATGCGGCAAACAATCCCAATGCGGCGTCCGTCCAGCGCCAAACCCGCCACCTCACATTTCCCCTGCTCGCGCCACGACCGCCGAATCTTGCCCGTCAGAATGCCTCGCTCCACATCATAAACGTCAAAGCCGTCCGCGGCTGCTTCATCATCGGCGTGCTCAGTGAGGTAGTACAAACCACTGCGGACAGCAGCCTGGATCTGCTTGATGCTGCTCAAGAAATGCCTTCTCCAAAACCACCACTATTGTAGCGCGAATGGCCCCACCCGTGCACCCAAGTCGGATGCTCACCCGCACGTCTGTCGCTCGCGTTTTCGACCTCTGGAACCAGATACATCCGTGTCGTTGGAGTGGGTTGAACGGGCGTGGAAGCAAGTGGTGTAGAATCACACAAGAATTGCCAGGGCGGAGGGATGTGGCCATGAACGCACTATCGCGCAGAACGTTTGTTGGAGCCGCTGCCGGTTCCCTTTCGGCCGCTCGGTCGTACGCGCGCGTCATGGGCGCCAACGACCGAATCCAGATCGGCCAGCTTGGCTGCGGGCACCGGGCATCCGGCCACCGCCGCATGCTCAAGCTGTCGGCCGAAACGGACCCGAACTTCGATCTGCGCAGCGTCTGCGACCTCTGGTCGATCAACCGGGAGAGGGCCGACGACGACGCAGAGCGGCTTCTCGGGACGCGCCCGAAGACCTTCAAGTATTCCGAGGAAATGCTCGCCGATCGCCAACTGGACGCGGTGATGATCGGCACCGGAGACCACCAGCATGCCCGGCTGCTGGCCGAGGTGGTGCGGGCGGGCAAGGACTGTTATTGCGAGAAGCCCATGGCCAACACCCTGGAGGACGCCAAATTGGCGCGCGAGGCGGTGCGCGCCGGCAAGCAGGTAGTGCAGATGGGCTCGCAATGGCTGAGCTGTCCGTATCAGCAGCAGGTGCGCGATATGGTGCGCGGCGGAAAACTCGGCAAGATCGTCTCCATCAGCCAAGGCTGGAACTTCAACGGCCCGCGCTGGCATGTACCGAAGGACGAGAACGTCGCCGCCATCCGCGAGCAAGACACCGATTGGAAGCGTTGGCTGCTCGGGCGTCCCTCGCGTCCTTTCGATCCGCGCGTCTACTTCGAGTTCCGCATCTTCAAGGACTTTTCCGGCGGCATTACCGATCAGTGGTACAGCCACGGCTCCGGGCTCGCGCACTTCTACCTGGACACGTTCATCCCGGACGACACGGTGGCCAACGGCGGCATCTTCGCCTGGCACGACGTCCGCGAGAATCCCGACACCTTCCAGTGTGTTTCGACGTTCGCCGACAAGCAGGTGTTGTACACCTACAGCACCACCTTCGGAAACGCTTACGGCGACCACACCATAATCCGCGGCACGCGCGGCACGCTTTATTCGCCGGGCGGCGAAGGCAGCCCGCAATGGTGGTTCCTCGCCGAGCCGCGGAGCGGCTGGCGGTCGAACACCGTGTTCGATCTACGCTCGGGAAAGGCCAAGCCGGAACTGGTAACCATCCCGGGGCACGAGGAAGTGCCGCCTGTCAGCCAGGACGACAACCTGAAAGCTCACACCGACGACTGGTTCCGGTGCATGCGCAGCCGGAAGACCCCGAACGGGAGCATCGCGACCGGATTCGCCCATGCCGTCGCCGTGGTCATGGCCACTCGCAGCTATCGCGAAGGGAAGAAGATGTACTGGGACCGCAAGAACGAGCAGATCCTGGACCATCCGCTTTCGGCGTAGGCCGCTATGGCGGATGACTCGGCCGGTTGCGACGCCCCACAGCCACTTCGCTGAATCACGCCGGAATCAGTTGTAGCGGATCTCGACCTCGATCTTGCCGGCCTTGCCTCGTGCCATGTCGGCCGGCAGAAAAACTCCCCTGTCGGCGTCTATCTTCTTCCACTCTTTCCCATCGACCGTTGCGCCCACGATCGTGTCTCCGCTGCCGCTGGTCTTGATATTCAGATCGGCTGCACCCCAATGGGCAATGTACGTCTGGCCGAACCGGTCAAATCGGACCCTGGGCTTGATAAAAAGTCCTTCGTGAGTGGCAACCAACCCGGCGCAGGCAACGTAGTATCCCCACGAGCCCATCCTCGGGTAAGAAGTGTAGAGAGGCGGAAAGTAACCGCCAAAACTTCCGTCCTCATTGAAATAGGCAAGGTAATAGGGATAAGTCCAGAGAGTAACCTCTTTGCGGGTGGACTCCAGATTGTAGATCAACTCGGCCGCCCTGGTTCCGTCCTCGGCGCGTCCCTGCGTGGTCAGCACGGAGGCAAGCTGCCACTGGGCCGTGCCCCGGTTGCGGCCGCTATGCTGCATCTTGCTCCCCGGGGGTTCCACGGCCCGATCCCACAGAGGCACGCGGCCGTCCGGAAAGCGGCCGCACACCCAGCCCAACTGCCCCATGCTGTTGAGCTTATAGATGGTGTCCAGAGCCGTCCGAACATAGTTTTGCGGCAATATCTGGAATCCGAAGTGGTCGCCCCAGTAGACGCCAATCAACTGCTCCAGCATCGATGCGTCCGCGTCCCAGACCCTCCCCGTGCAAAGCTTGAAATATCCCCACTTCCCGCTATCAACCCACAGTTTTTCGATGAAGCTCGACCGCGCCTTCTCGAAAAGCCCCTGGTATTGGCGCGCCAGCGCATGCTCCCCCTGAATGGCGGCCATCTTTTCCGCCATCTTCAGACCGACCAGCCACTGGGAATTCCCATAGGCGGTAAAGCCATCCATGCGCCACGAGTCGTAGCTGTTTACTCCTTCAAAGTTCACCGTGGTCAATGCCGTTTCCGGATCAAGTTCACGTTCGAGCGTGTAGTGGATCGTTTTCTTGACGTAGGGCCACATGAAATCGAGAAACTCGCGGTCTTGGGTCCACACGTAATCCTGATACGTCCGAGAAATGAACCACATGGCCTCGAGAGATCCATGCGAGCCTTGAAACAACGCCAGTTCCTGCGGGGTTTCGCCGGAAGGCCACTGGTTCCTGGCCACCTGCTTCATCTCCTGAAGCTCCAGCTTGGG
>Ga0315277_10011364_pt1 | contig 11226 bp, 2 predicted proteins | sample YL17G05_15_MG_FD_203695 | JGI IMG/M metagenome (GOLD analysis project Ga0315277, IMG submission 203695) | Sediment microbial communities from Yellowstone Lake, YNP, Wyoming, USA - YL17G05_15 | ecosystem: Environmental > Aquatic > Freshwater > Lake > Sediment | place: USA: Wyoming | collected...
CTAAGCGCTCCAGAAGCCCTGGGGATGGGTCAAGTTCAAATCACGCCTTCCCCGCTCCGTTTTGGCTCTGTGTGGGTGGACACCACCAGGACGCTCGCACTCACGCTTGATAACGTCAACGGTACGGAGGATATTGCGGTCTCCGAGATCACGGTCTCCGGTGAGGGCTTCAGCACGCGCGGCCTCGCCCCTCCGTTCACGCTCAAGCCCGGCGCGCCGCGGAGCATCGAGGTGGTTTTCGCGCCGCCGATGAAGGACCGGAACACATGGTATCTCGGCCTAGTCACTGTCACGAGCAACGCGGCGAACAGCCCAACAACGGCCAGCCTGAGCGGGAAGGGACTCATGTTTTGGGCAGGTTTTGATGAATACCCGACAGTGTGGATAGAGCGTTCCAGCGGAACGCCTGCGACCACCGCTGTGTTTCCTATCGAATTCGACATTCAATTCTTGGAGGCTGTGAGCGACCTCGACGTGGGCTCTATTCAATGGGGAGGCACAGTGAAGGCTACGAGCATGACGGCCCTCCTCGTCCCAAGGGGGCTTTCAAGCAGTCAATACACGCTTCGGGTGACGGACATCACGGGCGCGGGCGGAACCGTCAATCCGGTTATCCCAGCCAATGTGGTTGGGAAACTTCTCTTCTGGTGGGAAGGCAACCTGTCGTCGAACACCGATGCGGTCGTCACCTACGACGCGAGCCTCTTCGGCGCGAGAATCACCACGCCGTCTCCCGCCGTCACCGCCGCGTCCACGGTGACTTACAGCCTCACATTCGACGCTCCCGTGAAAGGCAATAACGTTCTGGCGCTGGTTCAGTCCAGGCTAGGCGTCGCCGGGACCAGCGCGGGCGCCGCCGTCACCGCCGTTCAGGAAACCGAGACCTCGAAAACCTACGAGGTGACGATCCATACGGGCGGGGATGGCACTCTGGCTTTGACGTTGGATGACGACGACACCATCTTGCGGGACTCGACGGGCGCGCCGCTGAACGGCGCGGGATCGGCGGTCATCCGGGGACCGATGATCGAGGTGGATAAGACCTCGCCCACCCTGGTGGCGATCCAGCGCGCCTTTGGGGCTCGGCGTGGCACGAGCGAAACGCAGGTGGTCTTCGAGGTCACTTTTTCGGACGCGGTTGAGGGCGTTGACGCAGCCGACTTCGCGGTCGCCTGCAGCGATCGGGACGCCGGCGTCGCCGAGGTGATCGGGGCGGGCAACGTGGCGTACGTCGTCTGCGACGTGGGCGCCGCGCTTGGGCCTTTTCAACTCTCCGTAATCCCTGCCGCGACGGTGACGAACCTCGTTGGGCTGACCTATGTGCCTGGCACGCCGAATCCGAACGAGGATTACTACATCACCGAGACCAGTCCTAGTCCGACACGCGTGGACAGCGATACCTGGACCCTGTATTAGAGACGCACGGGGAAGAAGGATGCATTTCCCCCGTCTCCTTTCACTCGTCAGGGCCACATTGGGGCAACGGTGCTGTTCGCGAGCCGGGCTTTTCGCCGCCGTGGGGTCGTGGAAAACCCTTGCGTCTTCGGTCTGGAAATGATGTAATCCTGGCTCGCTCCAGAAAGTGGGCAGAGAACCCGCGGGCGTGCCGGCGCATCGTCGGAGCCCGCGTTCCCGGCGCCCGCATTTGGGGAGCGTTTTCGATTCTCAGGAAAGAGGCGATGCTCTTATGCCCAAACGCGACTTTTGCCGGGTGTTCGATTTCTCGACGGAGGAGATACGCGCCCTGTTCCACCGCGCCATCGAGATGAAGCGCGAAGTGCCGCCGAAGCGCTTCGTGCGCCGACTCCAGGACAAGGTCCTCGCCATGCTTTTCGAAAAGCCCTCCCTGCGAACCCGGTGCACCTTCGAGATCGCCATGACCCAGATGGGCGGCACAGCCATCTACCTCGGCCCCAGCGAGATCGGACTCGGCAAGCGCGAGTCCGTGTATGACATCGCCAAGAATATCGAGCGCTGGTTCGACCTGGTGATGGTGCGGACCTTCGCGCAGAAGAACGTGGACGAGCTCGCGCGGCATTGCAGACTTCCGGTGATAAACGCCCTGTCCGACTCGGAGCACCCCTGCCAGGCCATGGCGGACTTCCTGACCGTGCTGGAAAAACGCGGGACCTTCGACGGTTTCAAACTCGCCTACCTGGGCGACGGAAACAATATCTGCCACTCGCTGATTGCCCTGACCGCCCGTCTGGGGACCGAAATCCGCGTGGGCGGGCCGGAAGGATACCATCCCGATCCCGCGATGCTGGCCGAGGCGCGCAAAGTGGCCGAGCAGACCGGCGCGCGCATCCTCGTCACCGCCGACCCGGCCGAAGCCGCCACCGGTGCCGACGCGATCTACACCGACGTTTGGGCCAGCATGGGCCGGGAAGCGGAAGCGGAGGAGCGGAAGGGGCGTTTCCTTCCCTACCAGGTGAACGCCGCCCTGGCCGCCGGGGCCAAGCCGGGCGCATACATCATGCACGATCTGCCGGCTCACCGCGGCGAGGAGATCACGAGCGAGATGCTGGACTCGCCGCAGTCCATCGTCTTCGTCCAGGCCGAGAACCGGCTTCACGCGCAGAAGGCGATCCTGGTTTACCTGGATGAGGTGCGGGGATGAGTCTGCCGGTCTGCCAGTCGGCCGGTCTGCCAGTCGGCCAGTCTGCCGGTCTGCCGGTCTGCCAGTCTGCCAGTCTGCCAGTCGGCCGGTCTGCCGGTCGGCCAGTCGGCCGGTCTGCCAGTCGGCCAGTCGGCCGGTCGGCCGGTCTGCCAGTCGGCCAGTCGGCCGGTCGGCCAGTCGGCCAGTCGGCCGGTCTGCCAGTCGGCCAGTCGGCCGGTTTGCGGGTTTACCGGTTGGCCTGTTTGTAGTGCGGGCTTTAGCCCGTAGGAAAGACAGGCTAAAGCCTGCACTACAAACTGTGTGCGCAAACGAGCAGATTTACACCACCACCAGCAAAGTTGCAGGCGAGACGCCCGCGCTACCTTAGACCATGAAAAACGTCCCGGACAAGCTCCCCGCCTTCCCCATCGCCCGCGCGATCTCCATCCTTAGGCGCGAGATCCGCCAGTGGGACGATCCCATCGTCACCAAGCTCGCGCGGAGGAAACGCGACCCCTTCAAGGTCCTGATCGCCACCATCCTGAGTTTGCGCACCAAGGACACCTGCACCGCCGAGGCCGCCGCGCGCCTCTTCGCCCTGGCCGACACGCCCGAGGGGCTTCTGCGCATACCCGCCGGCACGATCGCCAAGACCATCTACCCCGTGGGCTTCTATAACACCAAGGCCCGGAACATCCACTCGGTTTGCCGCGACCTGCTGGAACGCTTCGGCGGCCGCGCACCCGACACTCGCGCACCCGACACTCGCGCACCCGACACTCGCGCGCCCGACACTCGCGCACCCGACGCCCGTGTGCCCGACACTCGCGCACCCGACACTCGCGCACCCGACACTCGCGCACCCGACGCCCGTGTGCCCGACACCATCGAGGAACTGCTCACCCTCCAGGGCGTCGGGCGCAAGACGGCCAACCTCGTGCTGAGCCAGGGCTACGGGATACCCGCCATTTGCGTGGACACGCACGTCCACCGCATCACCAACCGGTGGGGCTACGTCTCGACGAAAAACCCCGAAGAAACGGAGATGCGGCTGCGCGAAATCCTGCCCAAGCGCTACTGGATCATCCTCAACGATCTTCTGGTGACCTACGGTCAGAACCTGTGCGCGCCCGTTTCGCCCTGGTGCAGCCGGTGCAAGCTGCGCTCGTTCTGCGCGCGGATCGGCGTCGCCCGGTCGCGTTAGTCAAACTCACCTGCCGAAAGACACGAGGAACGCCAACCCCCGTAACAGAAGAGCGCAAGGGAAATGGGGCTGTGGAACCGGCTCTCGTACATCCAACCGGCTCATACCAATATGCATTCAAAGTGACACAATATGGAAGAACTCACCACAGAGACACAGAGGCACAGAGAAACAACCACAAAAACCACGAAGACACAAAGATCCGGGGAACAAGAGGGTTTCTTTCCACTTTTCCATTTGATGCTTTCCTCTGTGCCTCTGTGTCTCTGTGGTGAGTTGTTTTTGGGGTTTTCTTCGTGCCCTTCGTAGATTCCTTCCCGCAATGTTCATGCATTGAACAAGGGTCTGAATCATATCTCTTTGATCGCTACTCAGTATCAATGCTCACCCGGCATAGGCGGGCCGGGGTTGGCATGTTTACTCGATGAGTTGGGCTTTCATGAGGACATAGCAGGACGGGGTTTCGTCCGTTTGGGGCCGCAGCCGCCCCAGGACAACGTACTGCTTCTCGTCCATCAAAAGGGATGGCTTGAACTCAGCCGTGTACGCCTCTGCGCTCCCGGCCTCCAATCTCACGTCCTGGAAGAGGATCCGCTTGTCGGCCTCGACCTTGGGCCGGAATTCGACGGAGAACATAGCCTTGGGAGAAGTCTTGGAAGCAGTCTCATCGCCTGGGCTCGGCTTCTCCTCCAAGCTGGAGGCCGCCGGTTGAAGGCTCGGCTTTTCCGCCATCTTAAAGGCCGCGAGTGCCTTGTCGGCTACCAGGATGTGCGGGCCCGTCCGAACGCTGAGATATCCGTTCTTCTCCCATTCCCGAAGTTTCGGATCTGCGCTCTCCCAAAAGTGCAAAAAAGTGGCTGTGGGCGCCGCGCTTTCCCCGAGAGTGCCGCTGGTCTTGGATGAAGAAGAGCGAATGGCGGCGCGAATCTTGGAATCGCTTTCCCCGAGAGTGCCGCTGGTCTTGGATGAAGAAGAGCGAATAGTGGCGTGAATCTTGGAATCGGTTGTCACGAGAGTGCCGCTGGTCTTGGATGAAGAAGAGCGAATGGCGGCGCGAATCTTGGAATCGGTTGTCACGAGAGTGCCACTGGTCTTGGATGAAGAAGAGCGAATGGCGGCGCGAATCTTGGAATCGGTTGTCAGGTACTTTTCCATTTCCCGGCGGACCTCCACGGGCGCCTTTGGATTAACATCCAGAATCAGAGTTTCCACTTCCACCTGAACCTCGGGCCGATCGAGCTGGGCGATCACTTCCTGGACCCGGGCCAGATCCCGGGGATCGGTATAGGTTACGACAATCGCGTTTTGCTTCCCAAAGCGCAAGATGCTGAAGGGTTTCTCCTGCTTTCCTCCTGGCGCCGGCTCGCCTACCCCTGCTCCAGGCGGCCCCGCGCCGGAAGCGCCTCCGGATGCTGGGGTCTGGATGCTTCCGGGCTTCATTCCAAGAGATGTTTCGATCTTGGCGAGGTTCTCCTCATTCACGGCGAGATACCTTAGGAATATGTACTCCCGTCGCTCCTTCTGCTTGAGCTGGGGAAGCGACTGGAGGTAGTCGGAAATGTTCCGCAGCCGTTCGGGATAGTCGGTGACGGTAATCTGCCTCATGGTGCGGTCAACCCGCATCCAGCGGCCTTCCGCCCCGGCTTTCTCCTTGCCTTCCTTGGCATAGAGCATGACTTCGATCACTTCCACCACGCGATTGAAGAACCCTTTGGACAACTCCGGGCTCTTCAGGAGGTCTTCGCGCGGCTCGATCACAAAAGTCGCCACGCTGAGTTCATCTTCCTTGAGCCCCGCCAGCATCGCCTTGTCGTTGAGCAACTCCTCCACCTTCACGTGTTCATCCGGCGCCGCCCGGACGATCAGACTCTCGTTCACCAGGTAAACTCTCCGTTCCGATACCAGAGGCGAGATCTGGTCCGTTCTCAGGATAGCCTCGATCCGGGACTTGATCTCATCCCCCTTCTCCTTGCGAATCTTGTATATCCGCGTCACGATCTCGCGGGGGACTCCCTTCTTGTACGCGGCAAGAAACTTCTCCAGCTTCTTGATGTTCTGCTCTGAATCGTGAATCACCAGCAAGTTGCTCCCCTCCTTCAACTGCAGAAAGGTATCGCTCCGCGGAGGTTTTCCCTCTTCTCCCCACAGAACTTTCTGCAGGGTCTGGTCCTTCATGAGAGTGCCCACCTTGGCCGCCTCTTCCACGCCGAGTTGAAAGACCTTGGTCTTGATGGGATCGGCGGTGATGGTGATCACGTTCCCCTTGCGGCTCCACTTCAGACCGATGGGAATGAGGATCGTGTCGAGGACCTCGTGCAGGGGCTTGTCCACGAAGGTGACGTTAATCATGGCCTCGCCGCCCTGGGCCACGTAGATATCCAGGTCCGAAAGCAACTCCAGGCTCCTGCGGAGCTCGCGAAGCGGAACCGGCACGTCGGTGCTCAGGCTGATGGGCATGTTCAGCTTTTTCTGAGCCGCCTTCTCCTTCTCCTCCGCCTCTTTGCGCTTGGTCTCATCGCCGAGCTGGGCCTGGTATTCCTCCGCGGTCTGATCCAGCATCACCTTAGCCTGGGCGTTGGCGGGGCGCGCCGCCGTCTCCTTATCGCTTTTCTCCCGATCCGGTCCGGCCGCGCCAGTCTTGTCGGACATCTCAATACGGACCTCTTCGTTCTTTCCCCTGGTGAGCGTCAGGTTGGCCATGCCGTGGGAATACCCCTCTTTGTCAACGTCAATCTCCAGATCGCTCGCAACGAAGGGTCCCAGGTGGAGTTTGCCGTCCTTACCGGTAACGACTGGAGAGGAGTACGGCTGCTTTATCCCTTGGGCATAGAGGCCAGCGCCCTCGATGGGGCTGCCAGATGGGTCCATCACCGAGACATCCACGTACACGTCGGCGCGCAGCAGGGTGATATCGCCACGGTCCATCGTCTGGCCCGCAACGCTCCTGATTTCGGTGATCCATTCACGCCCGTAACCTTCGGCCATTATGTCTAGATAGTATTCCACTCCCTCGGACAAGCTGGAGACTCGGAAGCGCCCATCGGCATCCACGGCGGCTGGTTCACCCAAATCTACAATCCTCAGGTTGTGCGCGTATATGATGGGGCGTCGGAGATGGGTTTTTGCCTTGGCTATCGGTTTTTTCTCTTCATCCAGCACGCGCCCGGTGATCGCGCCCCCGGCCTTCAGTTGTATCCTCAGATTGATCTCTTTTTGGTCGCCCTCGATGGGAACCATGGCCGCCAGGTTTTCCTCCGGAGCAAGCGCGTAAAGCGTCATGTCTTCCGGCGCGCTGCGCTCCGTGGTGTTGCGGGTGATATTGAGACTAAAGCCACCGGCGGCGTCGGTGCGAGTATCCTTCCGGTATATGTCAAACCCCGGCCGCACAATCGCCCCCTCAACCGGCTTGCCTCCCGGGTCGAGAACGACACCGCTGATCCAAAGCGCCGGAGCGCTCTGAAACGCGATTACCACCTCGCCGGGCGTCTCGCCTTGCTTGAGAGTGACTGTCTGACCCATTATCTCAGAGATCTGGCGATACTCCTTGCAATAGGCCCTCAGCGTGATCGTCCCTTCCGGCGCGGTGATCTTGAACTGTCCCTCCGCATCGGTTTGCACGTCGGCGCTCCATGCGTTTCCAAAGGTCCCCTGCAGACAGACCTCGACAAAGACGCCCGGCAATCCTTTTTTGGTTTTCTCGTTGATGGCGCGACCGCGAACAAGAATGCCGGGCTTCATGGACAGGTTGATCCCGTCAAGAGTCTGGCCTTCTTTGAGTTTCAGGCCGGAGAGTGGCTGCACCATTCCCTCCGCGTTCTTCGTTTCCGTGCCGGACTGCGACGACGGAGCAATCGTGTAGTTGCCTGGAGGCAGATTCTTGATTCCATAGCGCCCATCCGCGCCGGTGGTCGCCATGCTTGAAGACCCCGTGTGCCGGTCCTGCGCCAAGAGCGTGACGCCCTTGACGGGCCGGTCTGTCGCGGCGTCAATCAGCCGCCCCCGGATCGTACCGGCGGCGGCCAGTTCCAGGCGGATATCCTCCTTGCCCGCATCGAATACCATATCCCATAATACCGAGGATGTACCCAGATTTGCGTAATCGGGATGACGCACCAGGAAACCCGCCTTCCAGCCCGCCGGAATCTGCTCGAAACGGAAACGGCCCGCCGCATCGGTCTTTGCGGCCAACCGCTCCATGCCCGGAAGAACGAGGATTGTTTTCATGTTGTCGGAGCTGGTGATCAATGGGTACACCACGGCGCCGGAGACGGGTTCGCCTTTGCCGTTGACCACTTGGCCCGCCAGCGGTTTCGGCTCCCCTAACGTCAGAGTGATGGGGCCGCGTTCCCTGGCCATCTTTGCATCAGTCCCATAGCCGCCCCAGGCATAACCCGGCTTGGAGGCCACCAGGAGATAAGCGACGCCCCGCTTCTCCGGCGCCTGGGGCGGATCAAATGCGAAGTTTCCTTCCGCGTTGGTCTTCGTGCTTCCCAGCGGGGCGCCCGTGAAATCCCGTATCAGAAACCGGAACAGAAGAAACTCGGCATTTTCCACCGGCTGGCCCTTGGCGTCTTTGACGACGCCTAAGATGTTTCTTTTCTCCGGGGTGGACGGAGCCGCGTCCCGACCCTCTCCGGAAGGCTGCCGACTCTCGGCGGAATTCGGTGGGTTTTCCTGCCCGCTGCCCCGGGCTGCGCTTGCCCCTGATGATCCTTTGGCTAGAACAATATCGCCGCAATCGTGCGTCTGTCCGGCGGCGCCCTTGATCCCACGGATTTGCTCACTCCCGTAGCCCTGGGACGTCAGCTCCAGTTGATATTCGACTTCGTCGCACAAACTGGGAATTCGGAAACGCCCGTCGGCATCCGCGATAACATCATAGCCGCACGATGCGGTCGCTGTGGGGTGAAGAGTTATCCTTGCTTCGGGGATGGGCTTCTTTCCCTCATCCACCACCCGCCCGATGACTATGCCTCCGGGTTTCAGCCGGATCCACACCATGGCCTCTTCACTACGGCTATACAGCGGCGCCCGGCCCGCCAGGTTCTTCTCCGGAACCAGCGCATAGAGCGTCAAATCCGGCACCTCCGGCGCGCTCGGGAGGTCAACGGGACGGCGGATCTCAAAGTCAAAATGCCCCGTATCATCGGTCTGGATGGGGCCCGGGACGTTGCCGATTCCCGGAACTATAGTCGCCCTGCCGGCAAACGGCCCGCCATCCGGGCCGGAAACCGAACCTTTGACTCGATTCGGTACCATGCCCGGAAGGGCAATAACCACCTCTTCCGGAACTGTGCCCTTCTTGAGAGTCAACACCTGGGTATACCGGAGATCATCCACATGAGCGGCGACGGGAAGGGCTTTCACCTCGACCGAACCCTCCGGCGCCATCGCCTCAAATCGTCCCTCTGAATCGGCATCTATCACAGACCGCCAAATGGGCGCCTCTCGATCTTTCTCCTGAAAGAGACCCACTTTGATAAGTGGTATTCCCTTACGGGTTTTCTCATCTATAGCGCGGCCGTGGACCAGCACGCCCGGACTCCTGGTAAGGTCAATCCCATTGACAGTCTCGCCTTCCTTGAGCCGCACGGGGCAGCGATACCGCACGATCCCCTCTGGAGTGCTGCTCTTGCCCTCGCCACTCAAATCCGACAGGGGACCGATTGAGTAATATGTACCCTCGGCCAGATTCCGGAAGTCATAGCGTCCATCGGCGCCGGTTGTCGCAATACTAAGGGGCCAACACTCCGCAAACAAATCCACCGCCACCAGCACGACGCCCTCGACGGGCCGGCTTGTCGCCGTATCTATCACGCAGCCCCGGATACTGCCGGGAGCGGCCAGTTCCAGCCGGATACCGTCCTTGCCTGCACGGATCGGACTTTTTCCATCCGGGAATACCAACAGGTTCGCGTAATCGGGATGCCGCACCTGGACGCCGGGTTGCCAGTCCGCCGGGAGTTGCTCGAAACGAAAGCGCCCGGCCGCGTCCGTTTTCACGGCGAACCGTTCCATACCGGGAAGGGTAAGACGCAGGGCCGTGCGGTCGCGGTATGCCGAGATCCTATTCAATGGATATACCAGCGCGCCGGAAACAGGCTCGCCTTTCCGGTTGACCACCTGGCCCGCGAGCGGCTTGGGCTCCCCCAGCGTCAGTTGGACGGGATTGCTTTTCTCAACCACCTCTGTGGATTTTATTCGGGCGCCCGCCCAGGCATGGCCCGGCTTCGAGGCGATAATCTGATAGGCTCTGTCGGCCCGCACTGGCAAAGACGCAGTAAACGCGAATGCTCCATCGGCGCCGGTCTTCATGCTTCCAATGTGCGTGAACACGCCATCGGGAAGGGTATTCAAGTTACCCATCGAGATGGAGCCGTAGTATTCCAAACTGTCCACGGTGAAAAGGACATCGGCGTTTTCCACCGGCCGCCCCTCGGCGTCCTTGACGATGCCGGAGATGGTTTTCGCAGGGGCAGCTGGGGCCACGTCCCGGCTCTGTCTGGAAGGCAACCGACTCTCTGCGGAAGGCGGCTGACTCTCGGTGGAATCGGCCGGGGTTGCCTGTCCGCTGCTCCGGGCTTTGGGCGCGAACGTGAGAAAGCAACAGGCGAAGGCGATCAGCGTCAGAAGGGAAAGGAACGAGAGCCTGGCCGAGGGGCGGGTGCGCGGGTCCAGAATCCGCAGGATGCGCGCCGACAGGCTGCTCCGGTGTTCCACGATCCCCACAAGCGCGGGCAAAAGCCCCATCCGGCCAACCACCCGGTCCCGGACGCGCATCAGACTGTTCACGTATCCCTTGCGATCCAGCCGGACCGCCACCAGCACCAGGTCATCGCACGCCTTTTCGCGCTCCTGGCGGATCTGCCGGTTGGCATACCAAAGAAAGGGATGGAAGAAGTAGAGGATTCCCGACAAGACCTGGAGCCAGTTGACCAGCCAGTCCCCGCGCTTCACGTGCGCGAGTTCATGGATCAAGACGGGCGCCAGCTCTTCATTGCTCAGTTCGAGAAGGATGCGTTTCGGCAGGACGATGACCGGACGAAGAAACCCGCAAACGATGGGGCCGCATGGCGCGTCCGTCACTCGCACCTTCACGTCCCGCCGCATTCCGAGCCGCCGGGCGTACTCCGCGACGCTCCGCGAGAGGGCTTCGCCGGGCAAAGCGGCCCCGCGCAAGAGATAGTGAAAGCGGATCAGTCGAATCAGGAGGAAAGAGAGCAGCCCGGCGATCCCGACAGCCCAGGCGAGAAGGAGCAGGGCGTGTTTGCTCAAGGACACGGCGGGAGGCTGAGTCGGAGCCGCCGCGACGTCCCTCGGAACGGTCTCGTACTCCGAAATCGCGGCGTCGGGGACCTGAAAGAGGATGGGAGCGGGAGATGCGCTCTCCGCTTTGCCCACCACTTGCTCCTGGTGGACCAGC
>Ga0315277_10011366_pt1 | contig 11225 bp, 10 predicted proteins | sample YL17G05_15_MG_FD_203695 | JGI IMG/M metagenome (GOLD analysis project Ga0315277, IMG submission 203695) | Sediment microbial communities from Yellowstone Lake, YNP, Wyoming, USA - YL17G05_15 | ecosystem: Environmental > Aquatic > Freshwater > Lake > Sediment | place: USA: Wyoming | collected...
CGAACTGGCCGGACTGGATTTCGGCGAGGATCTTCTTCATTTCGGCGCGAGTCTGCCGATTGATGATGCGCGGGCCGCGGGAGTAGTCGCCGTACTCGGCGGTGTCGGAGACCGAGAAACGCATGTAGCCGAGGCCGCCCTCGTAGATCAGGTCGACGATGAGCTTGAGCTCGTGGAGACACTCGAAGTAGGCGATTTCGGGGTCGTAGCCGGCCTCGACCAAGGTTTCAAAGCCGGCCTTGATCAATTCGCTGACGCCGCCGCAGAGGACCACCTGCTCGCCGAACAGATCGCTTTCGGTCTCTTCTCTAAAGGTGGTCTCGATGATGCCGGCCTTCAAGCAGCCGAGAGCGAGGCCGTAGGCGAGAGCGCGCTGGAGGGCTTGGCCGGAGGCGTCCTGATGGACGGCGACGAGGGCGGGTACGCCGACGTTTTCGACAAACAGCTCGCGGACGCGGTGGCCGGGGGCCTTGGGAGCGATCATGCTGACGTCGATGCCGGGGGGCGGCACGATCTGAGCGAAGTGGATGTTAAAGCCGTGGGCAAACATGAGGGTCTTGCCGGGCGTCATGTGGGGCGCGATCTCCTGGTGGTAGATGGCGGCCTGAATGTGGTCGGGGACCAGGATCATGACGACGTCGCCGGCCTTGGCGGCGGCGGAGGCGGTCATGACGGGGAGGCCGGCGGCCTCGGCTTTAGCCCAGTTGGGGCTGCCGGGCTGGTCGGCGACGACGACGGCGACGCCGGAGTCGCGCAGGTTGAGCGCATGGGCGTGGCCCTGGCTGCCGTAGCCGATGATGGCGACCGTGCGGCCCTTGAGGAAGGAGATATCTCCGTCTGGTTCGTAGTAGCTTTTAGCCATTGAGAACTCCGTTTCTGGATTCAATTCTAGAATTTTCGGCTCCGGCCGGGATGGGCGGAGCCAGGCGCAGTTTCTTGGATTCGAGCGACACGGCGACCATGCCGGAGCGAGTCACCTCGATCTCGGCATAGCTGCGCATAACGTCGATGAACTCGTCGAGCTTTTCCGGGGCGCCGGTGGCTTCCAGAGCGAAACCTTCGACCGAGGAGTCGACGACGCGGGCCGAGAAGATTTCGGCCTCCTTGAGAATGGCGGTGCGATTGTCGAGGTTGGTGCGGACGCGCAGCAGGACCATTTCGCGGGCGACAGCAGGCGAGTCGCTCAAGTCGGACGCCTGCAAGACGTTGACCAGCTTGTTCATCTGTTTGATGACCTGCCGGCGAAGGCCGGGGTCGACGTCGACCACGATGGTCATGCGAGACAGGATCGGGTCGAGCGTGCGCGCGACGGTCAAGCTCTCGATGTTGTAGCCGCGGGCGCTGAGGACGCCGGTGACGCGCATGAGCGCGCCGGGCTTGTTTTCAACCAGCAGAGATATCACCTGTAACATGCGGTTTCTCCATGCGGACTATTTCGGCACGGCGACGGGCTGGGGCGGCCCGAGCACCATCTCACTGATGGCGGCGCCGGCGGGCACCATGGGGTAGACGTTCTCGAACGGCGACACCTTGACGTTGAGTAAGTAGGGGCCGGGTTCGGCGACGGCTTCCTGGAGGGCGGGAGCGAGTTCGATCGGGCTCTCGACGGTGCGGCCCTTGAGGCCGTATGCGGAAGCGAGTTTCTGGGCGTCGGGGAAAGTGTCGAGCTGAACCGATGAGAGCCGATTGTTGTAGAACAGGTCCTGCCACTGGCGCACCATGCCGAGGTGGCCGTTGTTCATGACGATGATTTTGACGGGCAGGCCGTGGTTGGCGAGGGTCGCCAGTTCGGGGATGGACATCTGGAAGCCGCCGTCGCCGCAGATGGCGAAGACGAGCTTGTCGGGGTTGGCGAAAGCGGCGCCCATGGCCGAGGGCAGGCCGAAGCCCATGGAGCCGAGGCCGCCCGAACAGATCCAATGGCGGGGCCGGTTGAAGCGGATGAACTGAGCGGACCACATCTGGTGCTGGCCGACGTCGGAGCAAACGACAGCTTCGCCGTTGGAGATGCGGTCGATTTCGACCATGAGGTGCTGGGGCTTGATTTCGCTGGCCGAGATGACGGGCTGAAGAGGGTGTTGGTCCTGCCAGTCGCGGATCTGTTTCCACCAGGCGCGGCGCGCGCCGGAGTTCTCCTGGGCCAGGGAGGGTTTCAACTCGGCGAGCACCTTGTTGAGCTTGCCGAGGACGTGCTTGGCGTCGCCGACGATGGGGAGGTCGGCGTTGCGGTTCTTCCCGATTTCGGAGGGGTCGATGTCGAGATGGATGATTCTGGCGTGTGGGGCGAAGGCAGCCAGGCGGCCGGTGACGCGGTCGTCGAAGCGGGTGCCGAGAGCGATCAACAGGTCGCAGCCGGTCATGGCCATGTTGGCGGCATAGCTGCCGTGCATGCCGGGCATACTGAGGAAATTACGGTGGGAGGAAGGCAGCGCGCCGAGCGCCATGAGGGTGCAGACGGCGGGGGCGTCGAGCGTTTCGACAAGCTCGCGAAGCTCGTCCGAGGCCTCGGCCGCGACGATGCCGCCGCCCGCGTAGACCATGGGCTGCTTGGATTCCCACATCATCTGCGCCGCGCGACGGATCTGGCCGGTGTGGCCCTCGGTGTAGATCTTGTAGCCGGGCAGGTGAATGGAGCCGACCGGAGTGTAATGGGTCTGGGCCGCGAAGACATCCTTGGGAACGTCGACCAGCACCGGGCCGGGGCGGCCGGTCTTGGCCAGATGGAAAGCCTCATGAATAACGCGAGGGAGTTCGGCGACGCTCATGACGAGGTAATTGTGCTTGGTGCAGGAGCGGGTGATGCCGAAGGTGTCGGCCTCCTGGAAGGCGTCGCTGCCGATGAGCTTGGTGGAGACCTGGCCGGTCAGTGCGACGACCGGCGTGGAGTCCATCATGGCGTTGACCAGGCCGGTGACGAGGTTGGTAGCCCCGGGGCCGGAGGTGGCGCAACAGACGCCGACTTTTCCGGTCGACATGGCGTACCCGGAGGCGGCAAAGACGGCGTTCTCCTCGTGACGCACAAGCACGTGACGCATGGGGTATTCATACAGCGCGTCGTAAAAGGGAAGGGTTACACCGCCCGGGTAACCGAACATGCACTCCACTCCTTCACGGGTCAGGCATTCGAGTAACATCCTCGCGCCACTCATCAGGTTGGACGACATAGACTCACCTTTCCACGTACATTCGCGGGCCGCCACCGGCCAGCGGGGCCGCGGCAAGTCCGGCCCATAGCAAAAAAGGCCACCGCGCCGGGCTTTTTCCCCCGCCGGTGGCCTTCGGATCTTTCTGCCGAAGTCGCTCAGGCGGGGCCGGCTACGATGACCCCGATAATCGCGACGACGATAATGGCGATTTTGAACTTCCGGGAGTAGGCAGGGATGGACCGGGAGATCCGACCGTACACTTCACCCGCGATGGCTCCTGAAAGCTCCACGTAACGAGAATAGCGAAAAAGCAGAGGAAATGCAAGGGGCCGCCAGTATAAAAAGCGCAAATCGGAGCACTGTCTGCGCGGTGTAGAAATCCCGTTCACACGCATAGAAATATTAATAAATGATTTGTTATCAATCAGTTCACAATCAACTCCGGGCGCGTCGCTCAGGTCGGAATGATACTCTTTGGCCAGTGAGGGCGGCGACGGCGTCCAGCGCAGAACGGACTGGGGGCGCCGGGGAGGAGCGGAGGAGCCGGGATGGGATCGACAAGTCGCAAAGAGACGCCCGGGAAAAGCGGCGTGGCCGGCGCGAAGAAGGGAACCAGGATTCGATCCAGGCGGGCGATCAACAAAGCCGCGCTGGTGAACAAGATGCTTCAGTCCTTCGAGGAGAAGCTGAAAAAGGACGAATTGAAGGGGACGCTGGGTGATTTCATCCGGTTACTGCAACTGGAGAAGGAACTGGAAGACGAGCAGCCGAAGGAGATCGAAGTCCGATGGGTGGAACCGTCCGAGCCGGCAAGTGCGAACGGGGAATAGGGTACCGATCGCTGCCATCGCAGGCGCGATTCCACGCATTGGGGGCGCGATTCAAGGGGTTCTCGGGCCCGATCGGGTCGGGCAAGAGCCAGGCACTGTGCCAGGAAGCGATCCGGATGAGTTACATCAACGCGGGACGATTGGGGCTGGTGGGAGCGCCGACGTACCCGATGCTGCGGGACGCGACTCAGAACACGCTATTCGAGATTCTGGACCGCAACCGGATTCCGCACGATTTCAGCAAAGCGGAGAACGTGCTCATCATGCGGGACACACGGTCGAAGGTTCTGTTCCGGGCGGTGGACGAGTTCGACCGGTTGAGGGGCACGAACCTGGCATGGTTCGGGGTGGACGAGCTGACCTACACGCCGGAGGACGCGTGGCTGGTTCTGGAGGGGCGACTTCGGGATCCGAGGGCGAAACGATTGTGCGGTTTCGCGGTGTGGACGCCGAAGGGCTACGACTGGGTCTACAGGCGGTTTCTGGACCAGCCGGTGGAAGGCTACGAGGCGGTTATCGCCAGGGCGTTCGAGAATTGTCACGTACTGGAGAGGATTCCGGACTTTTACGAGCGGCTGAAGCGCAGCTACGACGAGAACTTCTTCCGGCAGGAAGTGCTGGGCGAGTACGTGAATTCGAGCGGCGGGCGGGTGTACGCGCAGTTCGACCGCAAGACGCACATGCAAGACCTGAGCGTGGACGGTTCGGCGGCGCTGTTATGGGCGCTGGACTTCAACGTCGATCCGATGTGTTCGGTGGTCGCACAGATTGCCGGAAAGACGGTGCGGGTGCTGGATGAGATCGTGCTGGGCCGCGCCACGACGCGGCAGGCGTGCGACGAGTTCCACGCACGCTATAGGAATCACTGTGGGGGAGTGGTGATCTACGGCGACGCGTCGGGGGGACGGCAGCAGACGACGGGCAGCTCCGACTACCAGATCATCCAGGAGTATTTCCGGCAGGCAGGCTATCCACGCTGGGAGTACAAGGTGCCGAAGGCGAACCCGCCGGTGCGGGACCGGGTGATGCTGGTGAACGCCAAGCTGCGGTCGGCCAGCGAGGAAGTGCATTTGCTGATCGACCGCAAGTGCAAGGGGCTGGCGAAGGACTTCGAGCAGGTGGTTTACAAGCCGGAGAGCACGATTGTGGATAAGGAGCGCGACCCGCAGTTGACGCACCTTTCCGACGCGCTGGGGTATCTGGTGTGGCAAGAGTGCCGCGAGATGCCGGCGGCCGGGTATCGAGATCAGAGGTTGCTGTAGCAGGGGGCTGGGGAGGTGGCAGTCACACAGCCTGAAGGCCGTGCCACTTACACAGCCTGAAGGCTGTGCCACTTCGAGATCAGAGGTAGCTGTAGCAGGAGGCTGGGGGGTTGCAACAGCCAACACGGCCTGAAGGCCGTGCCACCCAAGGAGACGCCAAGGTGAATGAGATCGAGCGCGAGCATCCAGGCTACATGAGCAGGAAGGCCATGTGGCGGACGTACCGGGACCTGTACTCCGGGGGCATGCAACTGAAGGCGAACGCCACCGAGTACCTGAGCCGCAGACAAAAGGAGCCGTTGGACGTATTCGGCGAGCGATTGAGTCACGTGTTCTACGAGAATTACCTGGGTTCGATCATCGACTGGTACGCAGCGACGTTGTTCCGGCGCGAACCGCTGCTGACGATCGAAGGGGTCAACGAGAACGGCCGGCGGTTCTTCTCGGAGTTCACCGAGGACTGCGACTTGAAGGGAACGAGCCTGACGGACCTGTACCGGCGGCGGTTCGTGGAAGTGCTGGTGCTGGGCAAGAGCTTCCTGCTGTTGGATTTTCCGCGGACGGAGAAGCCCGCCAGCAACCGGGCCGAAGAGGAGGCGCTGGGGGCCTCGCGGGCGTACCTGGTCGAGTGTCCGGTGGAAGACGTGATCAACTGGAGCACCGACGAGCGGGGGAACTACACGTGGGTGGTGATCCGGTCGACGATGCAGCGCCAAGACCGAATGGAAAGCGCGACCTCGACGAAGGAAACTCGGTGGTCTTACTACGATCGGGAGACGTACCGGATCTACCGGCGGCGGGAAGGCGGCGAGGACCCCAGCGACATCCAGTTGATTGCCGAGGGACGGCACGCGCTGGCCAAGCAATGGCGGGTGCCACTGTTCGAGTTGAGCGTTTCCGAGGGGTTGTGGCTGATGAACAAGGCGGGACTGCTGCAACTGGAGCACTTCAACAAATCGAACGCGCTGGCCTGGGCGCTAACGATGGGGTTGTTCGCGATGCCGGTGGTCTACTCGGACCGGGAATGGAAAGCGATTGTGGGCGAATCGTACTACATCCAACTGGCTCCCGGAGACAAGTTCGGCTGGACGGAACCGGAGGGGAAAGTATTCCAGCTCGCGGCCGAGAATCTGAACCGGCTCAAAGAGGAGATCTATCGAGTCTGCTATCTGATGACGCAGGCGGGGGGATCGCTATCCAGTCCGGCGGCGCAGTCCGGGCTGAGCAAGCAGAGGGATTTCGCGATCACGCAGGAGGTGCTGCGGGCATACGGGGACGCGGTGAAGGACTCGATGAAGCGGGTGTTGAAGTCGGTTGAAGCCGCGCGCGAGGACGGACTGACGATCGACGTTTCGGGGCTGGACGAATTCGACATCGGCGACTTCAGCGGGGAGCTGGACGATGCCGAGAGGCTGCTGGGGCTGGGGATGCAGTCGAAGACGTTGCGGCGCGAGGTGTTCAAGAAGCTGGCCTTCAAGTACCTGTGCGACATGCGGCAGGGGGTCAAGGACCAGATCTCGAGAGAGATCGACGAGTGGCTGGACCGGGCGGCGATCTGATCACAGCCTGAAGGCTGTGCTACCGATCACGGCTGTGCCACGAAGACGGGAGAAAACGATGGAAGAGACAAAGGACGAGAAGCAGGGAGGGGTCGCGGCGGAGGGGGGCGTCCGGGCGATTGTACGCGAAGCGATTCAGGAGTTCATCTCGACCGAGCAGACGAAGGCCGAGCCGGCCTACAAGGCGGAGTTGCTGGAGGAGCGCAAGCGCCGGGAGCTGCTGGAGCGGCGGGTGAACGAGTTGGGCGAAGAGGCTCGGCGAAGCCGGCAGATGGCCGAGGAAGCGGAGCGAAACTCGACGATCCGGTCGGAATTGCAGCGGATAGGCGTCTCGAAGGTGGATCTGGCGTTCCGGGCGGTGAAGGACGACGTGGTCCGGACCGAGGATGGGCGTTTGGTGGCCCGAGGGTCGCAGGGAGAGGTTCCGCTGAAGGACTACCTGGCGCAGTTTGTGCATGAGAATCCGGAGTTGTTACCGGCGCGGATTTCCGGGGGCAGCGGTGCGGCCTCGGGGCACCGGGCGGCGCCGGCAACGAGTGGCGGGATCGACATCGAGAAGATCCGGCCGGGGATGAGTACGGAAGAGCTTGACGCGGTGCGGCGGGAGATCGCACGGATCGCGTCGCAGTCGATGCGCGGGCTTTGAGCCGCTTGCGTGGCGGGCGGCGAGAGGAAACGGTCAGGATTCACGGCCTGAAGGCCGTGCCACTGACCCGAAAAGCAATCAAGAAAAGGAGAAACAGATGGCAGCTATTACGTCAGCCAATGTGGCGAACGCGATCGTCAAGCTGGTGGCGGCCGACGCCTTGCCAGCCTTAATGGGGAACCTGGTGATGGGGAACCTGGTGAACCGGGATTTCGAACCGTCGCTGGCGCAGGCGGGCGACACGGTGAACGTGCCGATTCCGCCGGTGCTGGTGGCCAGCAACCTGGCCGAGGGGGGCACGGTGATAACGCAGAACCCGAATCTGGGGAACGCGCAAATCGTGCTGAACACGCATGCCGAGGCGACTTTCCAGATACCGGACGTGACCAAAGTCCTGGCGGTTCCGGACCTGTTGTCGTTGTACATGCAGCCAGCGGTGGTGGCGCTGGCCGAGAAGATCGAATCGGACCTGATGGCGCTGTACTCGCAGTTCACGGCGAACGCTCCGTTGGGCGCGGCGGCCACGCCGGTCACGGAGGCGGTCATTGACGCCGCCGAAACAGCCCTGTTCCAGGCGAAGGTGCCGGCGAGCCAGCCGAAGTACCTGGTGGTAGACGCGAACACCTATTCGGCGATGCGGCAGATTGCGCGTTTCAGCGAGTTCGGCAACACGGGCGAGGCCGGTTTGAGGGCGCTGGTGGACGGCTCGGTCGGGAAGATCAAGGACTTCTTCGTGTTCCGTTCGCAGTTCGTGTCGAAGACCGGATCAAGCCCGATCTCGACGCACAACCTGGCGTTCACCAAGACCGCGATCGGCCTGGTGGTTCGGCGATTGCCGCAGCCGTTGCCGGGCACGGGGGCGGCGGCGGAGTACGCGGAACTCGGCAACTTCGGGATGCGAGTGGTGATGACCTACCAGCCGAACACGTTGGCCCAGCAGTTCACGGTGGACGTTCTGTACGGGTGCGCGGTGTTGCGCAACGGTCACGGCGTTCAAGTGACGAGCTAGGGAAGGGTCACAGCCTGAAGGCTGTGCCACTATGGGCTCCCTGACGGTCGCGGTTCAGTTACGGGCCGCGGGCGTCAGGGGGCGCCGAGAAGGTCTTCTCAGAAGATGATTCACGGCCTCATCCATCGGGGACAGACTGGTGTGTCCACAAGGGACACCCTCATCTGTCCCCGATGGATGAAGGCCGCGCCGCTCGGGGCGGGAAAGGAACCAACTCAGGATGGACATGAAGGTTTACTACGAAAAACTCCGGAAGATCGAAGCGGAGATGGCTGACTGCGATGTGGTGGTGGTCAGCCTGGAGACTCCGGACGGAGGAAAGCCCGGCGTGAAGGGCGAGGTGCCGAAGGAAGTCGCGGCGAAGCTAATCGTGGAGAACCGCGCGCGAGTGGCGACCGAGGAAGAGACGGCGAACTTCCGGACGGAAGCGGCCGAGGCAAAGCGGCTGGCGGACCAGACGGCGGCGGCGAACCGGGTGCAGCTCGCGGTCCTGTCGGAAGCGGACCTGAGAGTGTTGAGAGGGCAGCAGCGGGCCCAGAAATCGTGAGCGGAAGACCATGGCGCTCTATACCGACGGAAGCATTTCGAACCTCTCGAATCTGCGCGATCAAGAGACGGGGATACTGGACACGGCTCACGCCGAGGGCGTGGATCTGACGACCAAGCTGCGGCTGGCGCAGGAGGAGATCGGGGTTGAGGTGGTGGCGTTTCTGCTGGAGCACGGACGGGACGTGTGCAGCGAGGAAACGCTCCGGCGACTGAGTAACGTGGTGATCACGCCCGCGCTCAAGCAATGGCACACCTTCCACACGCTGGAGCTGGCTTACCGCGACCTCTACTACAACCAATACAACGACCGCTACGCGGAGAAGTGGAAAGAGTACGGACGGCTGGCAAGGGCGGTGGCGGCGTTGCTGTTCGAGACGGGAGTGGGAATCGCCTCCGATCCGGTGGGGCGGGCGGCGGCGCCGGCGCTGAGCTGGACGCCAGGGACCATGGCCGCGGGGACATACTACGTCCGCGTGTCGTGGGTGAGGGCCACAGGGACGGAAGGCGGGGCGAGCGAAGCGGTCGCGCTGGTGACCGCGGAGGGCTCGCAACTTGTCGTGACGCCTCCGGCGGAGTCACAACCTGAAGGCTGTGCCACCTCACAGCCTGAAGGCTGTGTCACTGTGGGGTGGAACGTCTTTGTCGGTGGGGCGGCGGAGGAAACGGCGCTGCAGAATGACGCGCCGCTGGCCCCGGACAGCACCTGGACCATGCCGGTGATGGGCCTCCGCACAGGGCGAGGGCCCTCGGACGGACAGAGTCCGGACCTGTACGTCAAGGTCAGCCGGACATATCGGAGGGGCTAGGCGATGGCGCAAGTAGGGAGCGTAGGAACGCGGAAGCTGGTCCAGATGCTGGCGGGCGGCGACGGCCTGCCGGCAAGCGTGGCGGCGGTGGCGGAGGCGGCGAACGAGAGCCTGCAACCGATCGGCGCGGCGCAGATTGTGGCGCAGAACGTGGCGGCGGATTTGATCGAGCGCAGCAGCACGGTGCGGTATCCGGCGGTGCACGTTTACTGCGAGAAACTGTCGAACACGCTGCGGGAGAAGTTTCGCACGTTTTCCGGCAAGGCGCACCTGGCGATGGAGGTGCGGTCGTCGCAAGACCGGCTGGAAGGACTGGAGAGGCAGGTTCAGCTTTACGTGGACGCGGTGACCGCGGTCCTCGACCGGCGCCGGGGCGACTGGGGCGACGGGCTGTTCTACGGCGGGGGATACGAGGCGGCGTTCGGTCCGGTGAAGCGGGGCGGGAAGAACTACGTGCAGACAGCGAAGATCACGATCGAGGTAGACGTGAGCATTCAGTAAAGGAAGAAAGGGTTCGGCTCAGACGATGGCTTGCTACATATCATCCAATGACAATCGATTCTACGTAGCCGCGGAGTCGAGCTTCGGGGCGGTGGCGGCGGTAACGGCCGAGAACCGCATTCCGGCGATTCGGCTAGCGGCGCGGCAGCGCATAGAGCGCGCCGAGCGAAAGGACAAGTCGGGCGGCCGCACGTTCGTCGGGATTCCGAGCGGAGTGCGACGCGGCACGACATTCGAACTGGCGACCTACATGACCAGTTGGGCAAACCCCCCGGGCGAGCCTGCGTACGGTGCGCTGTTCGGCGCCGCACTGGGCGGCGCGGCGGCGGTTTTTGAGGGAGGGACGGTGGAGGGGGCCGAGGACAAGACGCTCCAATTCGCCGCGCCGCACGGCCTGGCGCCTGGCCAGGCGGTGACGAGCAACGGCGAACTCCGGTTCGTGGAGGCGATCGTGGACGAGCAGACAGTGCAGCTCAACGCTCCCTTCACGGAGACGCCAACGGCGAGCGCGACGGTTGGGGCGACGGTGACCTACGCGCCGGCGACGCGGCTGACGAGTGTGAGTCTCTACGACTGCTGGAGCCCGACGGAGGCGGTGCAGAGGATTGTGGCCGGAGCGGCGATCGACCGGATGCGAATCAAGGTGAACGGCGATTACCACGAATTCGAGTTCAGCGGCGGGGCCGCGGACCTCATCGACAACTCCAGCTTCGCGGACGGGCAGGGCGCGCTGACCGCATTTCCGGAGGAGCCGGAGGTGGAAGGACTGAACTACGCGATCGTGCCTGGCCATCTTGGGCAGGCGTGGATCGGACTCGATCCCAACCGGGTCCACACCCTGACGAGCGCGGAACTGACCCTGGACAACGACCTGGACCTGCGCAGCCGCGAGTTCGGCTCGGCCGTGCCCAGGTGCA
>Ga0315277_10011368_pt1 | contig 11223 bp, 10 predicted proteins | sample YL17G05_15_MG_FD_203695 | JGI IMG/M metagenome (GOLD analysis project Ga0315277, IMG submission 203695) | Sediment microbial communities from Yellowstone Lake, YNP, Wyoming, USA - YL17G05_15 | ecosystem: Environmental > Aquatic > Freshwater > Lake > Sediment | place: USA: Wyoming | collected...
TTTGTTGGAAGAGATTCCAAATATACCGGTATCTGACTCTGTTTTCATAGTTGCCATGGAGAACATGAAAAGAATGATGCAGTTCTTCAAGGAATGGCAGGACAAGGTCGAATTCGAGACATTCCCTGTTTTGTTAGACGAGAGAAAGAAGAAAGAGCTGGAAGAAAGAGAGGTTAAGGTAGAGTGATTGAATGGATAAGACGGTAAGAGTTGGCATTGGTGTAATTATGTTAAAGGACGACAAGGTTTTGCTAGGAAAAAGAAACGAAGGAAATTTCTTAGGTGGAGATTCTTGGACATGCCCTGGTGGAAAACTGGAATTCGGAGAAAATATTGTAAGTGCAATCAAAAGAGAAACAGAAGAAGAAGCAGGCATAAAAGTGAATGAAATAAAACTAACCAGCGTTTCGAATGATATTGCTTACGGCAACCATTTTGTTACTTTGGGATTTGTATGCAAAGATTTCGAGGGACAGCCAAAAGTTATGGAGTCTAATAAAATAACAGAATGGAAATGGTTCTCAATATCCGAACTACCAAAACCATTGTTCTTGCCAAGCGAAAAGCTGATAAACAATTATAAAGAGGGAAAAATCTATAAGGGTGATTAAATGGTTGAGAAAGAGATAAAACTTAAAGTAGGCGAGCTAACAGGAAGAGAGGACTTTGGAAGAGGCATAGCCAGATTAGATACTAAATTAATGAACAAGCTTGATGTAAAGGAAGGAGACATTTTAGAGATAGAAGGTAAGAACAAGACAGGAGCGGTTGCAATAAGGAGTTATCCTGCGGACATAGGTATGAACGTCTTAAGGATAGACGGTCTTGTAAGAAAGAATTGCGATGCTTCTATTGGCGAGTCTGTTAATGTTAGAAAGTCTGATGTTAAGGAAGCTAAGAAATTAGTTCTAGCTCCTGCCCAAAAGGGTTTCATGCTTCACATCTCTCCCAACTTGATAAGGCAGAATCTTTACATGAGGCCAATGACAAAAAGAGACATTATAATAACCAACCCTGTTTTTAAGACGAGCAGGAATCATGATGATATATTTTCTATTTTTGGAATCGACATAGAGGAAGTTTTTATGCCCATGGGGACTGAGATGAGACTGGTCGTGGTTGACACGAAGCCTGATGGCATAACAAAAGTAACTGACATGACAGAGGTTGAGATTCTGCCGGAGGCCGTGGAAGTTGCAGAGACGAAACTGCCGACTGTTACCTATGAAGATATCGGTGGTCTGAGCCAGATAGTTCCCAAGATAAGGGAGATGATCGAGATTCCGTTGAGGCATCCTGAGATATTTGAGAGACTTGGCGTAGAACCGCCAAAGGGAATTTTACTGTTCGGGCCGCCCGGCACAGGTAAAACACTGATAGCGAAGGCTGTCGCTAATGAATCAGGAGCCCATTTCATCTCTGTTGCTGGACCAGAATTTATGAGCAAATTTTATGGCGAATCCGAAGAGAATCTTAGAAAAATATTTGAGGAAGCGGACAAGAATGCACCAAGCATAATTTTTATTGATGAAATAGATGCCATCGCACCGAAGAGGGAACAGGTCGTAGGCGAGGTTGAAAGAAGAGTTGTCGCGACATTGTTATCCCAAATGGACGGTCTGAAATCCAGAGGTAAAGTCGTGGTTATTGCTGCTACGAATCTGCCAAACGTGATTGACCCTGCTTTGAGAAGAGTTGGAAGATTTGACAGGGAAATAGAGATTCCAGTTCCAGACAAGCAAGGAAGAAAAGAAATTCTACAGATTCACACAAGACAGATGCCATTGGAAAAAGATGTTGACTTGGACCATCTATCAGATATTACTTATGGTTACGTTGGGGCAGACATTTCAGGTCTGGCAAAGGAAGCAGCGATGCATGCCCTGAGAAGGGTTATACCAGAGATATCTTCATTAAAGGAAGGCGAGCCTATACCAAAGGAAATTCTAGAGAAACTAAAAGTTACAAGAGAGGATTTTGATTATGCGTTGAGGATGGTTCAACCATCAGGCATGAGGGAAGTTTTAATAGAAATTCCCAAAGTCAAGTGGGAAGACGTAGGCGGTTTAGAAGATGTCAAGGAAGCTTTGAAAGAGTCTGTTGAGTTGCCTTTGAAAAATCCGGAATGCTTCAAGAGAGTTGGAATAAAGCCTCCTCGCGGAATTCTTCTTTACGGACCGCCGGGCGTTGGAAAGACTTACATAGTAAAGGCTTTAGCAAACGAGACAGGAGTTAATTTAATTGCAATCAAAGGGCCGGAAGTTTTAAGCATGTATGTTGGTGAGAGCGAGAGGCATGTCAGAGAAGTTTTTAGAAGAGCAAAGCAAGTTTCACCTTCGATAATATTGTTTGATGAAATAGATTCGCTAGCGCCTAGGAGGGGCGTGGAGGTCGGAACAAGAGTTACCGAGCAAGTAGTGTCGCAATTATTGACAGAGATGTCCGGTATTTCCGAAATGGAGGGAGTAACAGTAATTGCTACAACCAATAGGCCTGATATTTTAGATCCGGCCCTGCTAAGACCAGGAAGGTTTGATAAGTTAATTTACGTACCTGCTCCTGACGAGAAGACAAGACTAGAGATTTTCAAGGTTCATACAAAGAGCATGCCTATAAAGGGTGTTGACCTTAAAAAATTGGCAAAAGAAACAGAAGGCTATTCAGGTGCTGATATCGAAGCGTTGTGCAGAGAGGCAGCCCTGTTCGCTTTGAGAGAAGATGTGAAAGCAAAGAGCGTAGAGGCAAAGCATTTTGAAAAGGCCTTGAGGAAAGTAAAGCCGTCTATAACAGAGGACGTGTTTAAGAGATATCAGAAGGCTGTTGAAGACTTGAGAAAGACCAAGGTGGAGGAAGAGGAGAAGGCTAATCGTTATATAGGGTGATTAAATGGAGAAAGAAAAAAGAATCAATGTGAATGTTGAGCACGGAGAGCCCGTGTTCTTCTCAGATAATGTCACGGTCTCGCACAATCAGAGCAAGTTCATAATAGACTTTTCGCAGACAGTGCCTAGCTTTGACAACGTTGCAGGCAACATGCAGCAGTCGATCATAATAAAGCACAAGTCGGTTTTGATAGATCCGCAGTTTGCAAAAATATTTTCAGATTTGCTAGAGAAGAACATCAAGAAGTTTGAGAAGAAATTCGGCAAGATAAAGATCCCGAAGAGCAATGAAGAGAAAAAACAGAACCTTATTGAGACCGAAAAGTCAACTGAGAAGGCAACAAGATACATTGGTTGATATGGATAAAACTTTTGTTAAAAAGCTGAAGGAATCTAATTCGATCCCAGACATATTCGAGATCGTAAAGGAAGTTGTCTGGAAAACGATTAGAAGAAGTAGGGCTGGTCTGGATCTCGGTTTAGTCGAGATGGGAAATGCTCCAGAAGGATTCTTAGGCGCATATTATATCTCAGGTTCGAATATAATCATGATGAACGAGACACCATTGAAGAGGATACAGGAAACTAATCCCAATATTCTGGTTCCTTACATGTTCTCTATTCTATTGCACGAATATCTACACAGTCTTGGCATGTTCGATGAGAGCAAAGTTAGGAAGCTAACCTACGTTATAAGCTCTGAGATATTCGGCGAGGACAGCGTTGTGACGCAGATAGCAAAGGACATGAAAAAGTTCTTCCCCAATTTCATTTATCCAGAAGGTGCTCCGCAGATTGACGGTCCTGTGAAACTTGTAAAAGATTTTGACAGGTCGAGCATAAGATACATAGGATAAACCTAACATTCTTTGTTAATTATATAGATTTATAAACTTTCAATGCATATGTTCTATTGTAAATTATCGCCAAAGGAGATAATTATGGACATTGATAGGTACATAGATGCCCTTAAACAAGGAAAGTTTCCTAATGGATCCTGTGGGAAGGTTAAGTTAAGGAAAAGCCTTGCATCTGAGCATAATATATCGCTTCTTTTTAAATTCTTTGCAGCAAAAAAAGTTTCTGGTAAATGGAAGTCAGAACAGACAGTCAGGAACTATATCTTCAATCTTCACGGACTTGCTGAATACCTTTGTGATAAGAACTTTGAGGACGCTGGAAAGGATGAAATCACAGGATACATAGACTTCCTAACTAGAAAGAACGGTCGCAGGACCAAAAGGAAGTTGGCAAACTTAACCATTGACATTGCCAAGTCGAGACTGATGTCATTCTACAGATGGTTAAACAACAACAAACTACCGGATTTCTTGGTTGAAATGGATTTGAAAGTTGACTTGAAACCCATAAGTGTCAAGGCCGAGCAGTTGCTTTCAGAGGAGGACATCAACAAGATGATAAAACTAGCAGCAAATACAAGAGACAAGGCAATCATTGCATTCCTATATGAGAGTGGCTGCAGAATAGGTGAGATGCTCTCATTAAGACTGAAGAATATCAGGTTTGATGATTATGGCGCACTCATAAGTGTCAGCGGTAAGACTGGTTCAAGGGACATTAGAATAGTAAACTGCGTACCTTATCTTAAGGAATGGATCAGATACCATCCTGCCAGCAATGAGGAAAACTGGCTGTGGGTCTCAAAATATGAAAAGGAAGTAGAGAAACTGAATTATATGAGCATTTCTCACATGCTGAAGGATTTAGGCAAAAAAGCCGAAATAAAAAAGTCCATAAGACCTCACCTGTTCAGGCACAGCATCATAACCAGAGATTCGGAATTCCTTTCCGAGTCAGCACTTCGACTTAGGCACGGATGGTCTAGCCGAAGCGATATGCCTGAGAGGTACATACACCTGTCCGGAAAGAAACTGGACGATATGACCCTGAAAAATCTTTATCGTATAAACACCGAAGGTAAGAAAGAGAAAAGAGAAATAGCAATGTCCCCAAAAATCTGTCCTAATTGCGGCGAGTCCAACCCGTCAGACTATGATTTTTGTTTAAAATGCAAGTGGGCTTTGGATAATAATTCAATAAGTCGACCAGAAAAGGAGTACTGGAAGACTGTTACGTTAGAAAAATTGGAAAAACTTGTGGATGAGAAGCTGGAAGAGATTGTAATAAGGAGGATGAGCAATTCATGACAAAATACTCGCAGTTTGAACAAAATAATGGAGTCTCTGACGTTCTATTTAATGTGATAGAAGGCAGAAACACAGTAAAAGGTATTATGAAGATTCTAGGGCAACCTCAATCAACGATTTCGTCCAAGTTGCAATTTTTACGTAAAAATAACATTGTAATTAAAGACAAGTGGAAATATGAACCAAACTGGAAAGAATTGAACAGAATATTCTTAGAAGAAGTCAGAAGACAGATGGGAGAGTGGATGAAGGACAGGAAACAGATAAGTAAGTTTATCAAGCTTTTCAATGAGAAAAGAATAAAAAGCATCATTAGGGCATACTCTATTCCCTTTGTCCTCAACAAAGACATGAGAAGCAAGGCCAGCATGCAGAACATAGTTTCGGACTATTTTTATGGCATGTCGGAAATGGAAGATAAGGATTTGAAGAAGATAGACAAGAGCTTTGTTGAATTGAAGTCGCTCTTCGTAGTGAATGGTTCTGAAAGGTTTTTGTTCATAAATAGCGAGTATAATTTGAATAAAAACATGAAAAATAAGAAGTGGTCTTAATACATTTTTAATTTCTTGATCTTTTCATCAACTTCTTTTAGTTTTACTGTAAGCTCCTCGACATGTAAACCATGTGAAATAAGATCTTCAATATTCTCTTTTTGGCTTTCTAACTCTTTTATTTGTTTTCTTGTAGAGCCTCTAATTTCTGAGTCATCTCTTATAGTTATACAAACCTTCCATATTTCTATTATTTCTTTTATCACATTTTTGAAGTCTTCCTCATCCATTGGTATTTCTATCCTTACCAAACCTATATGAGGTCCTTCAAATTGAACGAGACCTTTTTCTCTCTTTTCTTTACCCATTTTCCTTAATCTTTCAGACTCTGTAAATAATTTTTCTATAAACTTATCATCAATTTTGTTACTGTTTATAGTAAGAATTGGGTTGCTATATGTAGGAGACTCTGCATAGTTTTTCTTCTTTGTCTTAGTTTCAAGTGTGGTGTAATACCTATCATCCAATTGCTGTAATAAGTTAATTATCTTACCTCTTTGTTCTTTTGACTGGTCTAACAATATATTGTTTATTTTGTCTATACTTGATGCCGTATTAAATACCAATCCTATAATCAATTCTTTCCTTTCTATTTGAATATAGACATTAGGATTTTCACTATTTTTTGCATTTTCTTTATCAATTTCTGTAGAAACTAGACATAACCAATTTTCACCTGATACCAAATTGTTTAGAACTTTTTCATCATCTATATCAGGAATTAAGCCTTTATCATTAATTGTTTCTTGGGCTAAACGATACCATTTTAAATATTTTTTCTTTTCTTCAAAACTTAACATTTTTAGCCCTCATATTTCTTTCTCAATAAACTTATCTAACTTCCCTGCTGAAAAAGAGCTTAGATCTATAGGTTGTTTATTTTTTGATTTATAGTCATTTTTTATTCTATTTAGCAATACTATTCTTCGTTGCAATTTGGGGCTCTTCTCTATAAATTTCATTAATGGTGGTCTGCCCAAGTTAAAAAATTTGAATGTATTATGTATTGCACTCCATTTTTCCATTTTACGCTTATAATTACATTCATATCTAACTTCAATATTATGTTTTCTTACTTTACTCCTAAAATTTCTAATTTTTTTATCAGTCCACCCTGCTTCTTTTTGTATATAGAAGCTTCCTTCGGGTTGTCCATTTCTCATATGAGGGTCATAATTATCATAGTCTAAATCTAAAGGTCTATACCTACAATCAGTTATTTGCACGCCCATTTTTTTACAAAATTCTAATTTTTTTAACATATCTTCGTATGATGTATCAAAATTGTATATCATAAAAACAGAAATATCCTTAGCAGGATAACCTGCTTCAGTAAAAAGATTTATTTGTTTTTTAATAGACTTTCTATCATTTATGCTATTATCCCACGCCATTCTTACATTTTGAAATCTAGCCTTCCTAATCAAAATTGCTAATTCTGGGTCTTTTTCTAGTAATCTTCCATCAAAACCACTTTGAGATTCAAAGATTACAGGTTTACCTTTAATCCTCAAATCAACAAAAGAATTCAAAATATCTTTAATATTAGGATTAGCTAGCATGTTGTTGTCATAAAAAACTACTTTGTTTTTACCGATTTTTTTTAGTTCTTTAATTATGTCTTCTTTTGATTTAAAAGTCATTTTTGGCTCTATTTTCCACGTGCCACAAAATTTACAACGTCTTATACAACCTCTCATCATATGGGTAGCATGATATTCTATTTTACGTATTAAACTATAGTCTGGAAGATATTTTTCAGCTTCTTCGTCTATTCCCTTAGAAATAACTACTTTGTATTTTTTAGCCAGATCTTTAAACTTTTCTTTATCAGCATGTAAAGTGGCATAAATACCACCGAGCCTAATTACAGAATCTGGAAACAAATTTCTATAATGACTTATACAATCCCAAACATAATTAGACCAATAAGTGAAAATAGAGGTTACTAAAATTTCATTAGGAATAAAACCAATTTCGCTTTTACTTTTCTTTCCTCTAATCAATTTTACATTATTTCCTTTAGCCTTATGTAAGGCACCAAACTTTAACAAACCTAAAGGAACAAAGTTTTTATGAGTGCCATTGGCTTTATTTTTGCTTTTATTAGGGTAAGGGAAATCAGGTTCTATCAGTAATATTTTCATAAAAAGGAATTTATTTTAGTATAATTAAAAATATGGATCCTATAGAGTAAGTTATTTTATTTTTTTGAACATATTTAATAATTCCGCTTCAAATTTTTTAATAAAGCTTCCGTACTCACCACTAGTTACTTTGTCTTTTAAAATTTTTATTCCTCCTGCAGCATATTCTTCTACAATTGAATATACCTTTTTCTTATCCTTCAATATCAGTAAACTTTTTTGGTCAGCTATAGCTATTGCTTTAATTAAAGCTTTTTCTCTATCAGACAAATATTCTGTACGGAAAAAACCTTTTGAATCTCGGTCAGTTAATTTAATTTTTATACCATTTTTAAATCCAATTAACATAGCTAAAAGAAATACATGCTTATTTTCTTTTTCTTTAAAAATGCTATCTTTTAATAAAATATCAAAATCTGGTCTTTGTGATTTTTTGATATAAATTATAATAGGTTCTTTATTTTCCATAGTTCTCAACCCACGCTTCTGACCCTATATCAGTCTCTTTGAATTTTATTTTATATTCTTTGGTTAACCTGCTTGTTAGTTTTTTCCTTACTTCATCACTATATTCTTCGTCTGTCATCAATATTATAACTTGTTTATTCTCCAAGTAGTTTGGCAAATTTTCAGCTATATTTTTTTTAACTTCACTTGAAATTCTTCCTAATGGAGTATCTATAACTATTGGAAGGTCAAACCCTGAAACAGTGCTTAAAGCTCCTACGAAAGCTAAAGCTAAAGCTTGAGTTTCTCCTCTAGATAAGCTTCCTAAACCTTCTAATCCAGATTGATGGACGACAGAAACATCGTAGTTATCATTTATTTTCACGTCTTTCCAAGTCTTTTTCTTCCAAATTAAATTGAAAAATTCTTTTTTTGTTATTTCTTCAATTTGCCTTCTAGTATCTTGCATAATTTCATTTTTGATGTTATCTGTTATTTTTAAGACTTCATCACAAAAAGATAGAATATTTCTAAGTTCATCATATTTTTTAGATTTCTTTAGTTCATCTTCTAATCTGCTTTTTAAAAAATCAGCTTGTTTTTGTGCTTGTTCTATTCTAGCATTATGTTCTCCTATTTCTTCTCTAAGATCTCCAATTATTTTTTTAACCTGTTCTAATTGATTTTCCCATTCATTAATTTGTTTTTCATTACCAGATTTAATACTACTTTCAATAATCTTTAATCTTTTGCCCTTTATTTCATACTCCTTTTCACGATTTTTAACTAGTTTACCATAATTTATTCTTTTTTTATCAAAGTCTTTTAATATGTCCATAGTGCCTGTTAGATTTTCCTTTAGTTTGAGGAGTTCAGAACTTATTGAAGATATTTCATTTATGCTTTTAAGTAGATTTTCTACTTTTTTTCTATCATTAATATTATCTTTAGATATATCATTTCCACATATGCAAGTTCCCTTAGATAGTATTTTTTCTAGGAATTGACGATCAATATTTGGAGGTACATTACCAGCATCTTCCTCGCCACCAATTATTTTTATGGTTTCATTAATTGAAGAATTGGCAAAAATGGCTGGAGCACATTCAATTAGAAAATCAAATTTTTCACTTTCAAGGTCTTTAATTTCGCTCTCTATCTTTTTCATTTGATCTTCAATTTCTTCTCTTTCTTCCTGAAGTTCTTTAATATTTGGTGAGTTTCGTAATTTTTCAGATAGATCCTTTTCAATTTGTTCATTCTTAATTTTTTCTTCATTTAGTTTTTCCCTTTCATTTTCATATTTTTCTAATGAATCAGAATAAGCCTTATATCTTTCTTCAATTTCTTTGACGTCAGGAGCCAAATCTTTGGATGTTCTTAAAAACTCCTTTTCCATAGCTGTTAAATGTTCAATTACCTTTTCAAGTAATTCTAATTGAGAAATTTTAAAAACTTCTTCCTTTATTTTTTCTCCAGATTTTTCTTTAAAATATCTTTCTAAATGTTCTCCATCAAATAGGAAGTATTCTTCAAGACTTTTAGGTATTAATTGCTGAACAATATATCTGGCATCTTCACCTTCAATAACCTTCATATCATGACCAATTTGTCTTAAAATAGTAAAATTTGAACCATCAGGAGAATTTGAAATAATATCATGTACCTTTTCAGGTTTACCGTCTTTTGAATAAAAAGATAAAGTTCTTTTAAAGTTTATTTTCCTTTTTTCGTTGTCTAGCATCTGAATTTCTACGCAAACTTCACAATTTTTAGCACTCTCTTTAAGGCTAAGGGTATTAACTATTGGTAGCGAAACATTGTTTTTATCTAAATGCAGCTCTTCTCCATACAAGCACCAGTCAATTGCGTTAAGTATATTAGTTTTACCAGAACCATTAGCACCTTCTAATATAATAAAGTTCTTTTTAGCTTTCGGTATTGGAAATTTTATATTTTCATCTCTGTATTGCCTATAATTTTTAAATGTAATATAATCTATAAACAATTTTTCACCTTTTTTCTTTTAACAAATTTAATATGCACCATTCATATTTTTCTGAAAATCTCCAACGCCCTTCTTCAAAATGTTCTAATTCAAGAGAAAGAAGCTCCTTTAAGAACATTTTTACTTTTTCATCACATTTGCTTTTATCTATTTTTTCAATTATTTGCTCGTTTACTAAAGCCATTTACATCAACTATACACATTATAATATGATATTATATTTCTTTTCAATTTGTTCTATTTTTTTGATACATTCTAAAGTGTTTATAGCATCGTCAGCAAAGTCCTTATATCTTACTAGTTCTTTCATTAGTATTTTTCTTTCTAGATCATAAAAATCTTTACTAATAGAACCTGTAAGAGTTGGTACAACTATTATGTCATAAATAATCGCCTTTTTCTTGCCTGGAAAATGTCTTAAAACTCTTCCTCTTCTTTGGATATATTCTCTGGAGTTTCCAGAACTTGATAATAGTATGGCAATTCTTGCTGGTCGTATATCTATACCTTCATCTAGGCATTTCATAGCAACTAAAACATCATAAACTCCCTCACCAAATTTCTTAATTAGAAAACTTCTTTCTGAAGAACCTCCATATTTTTCTTCAGGTTTTACACTTTCTATGTTAGTGAATTTATGTTGAAGTATGTTTTTTTCAAGAAGTATTTCTTGTATTTTGTCTATTTGTTGTGGTGAACAGTAAACTAAACAGAATTTTACTTCACCAATTTCGTCCAAAATTTTATTAAATAAAATATATTTATTTGAACAGTTTTTAACAATTTCTTGACGTTTAATGCATAATAAGTTAAACCACATTTCTTTCTCTTCATTGTTTTTAGTTGAATAATATGCTCTCGCTATCTTTCTTGTTTCCTTTTCGTACTTAATAAATTCTTCATCTGTCATTTCTGTAAAATATGGTTTATATTCATATTGAGTAAGATAAGTTTCTCCAGTATCAGGATTTATAGTGTTAATAGCTTCTTTTAGTGTAAACTTAAAAACGGTATCAC
>Ga0315277_10011369_pt1 | contig 11223 bp, 3 predicted proteins | sample YL17G05_15_MG_FD_203695 | JGI IMG/M metagenome (GOLD analysis project Ga0315277, IMG submission 203695) | Sediment microbial communities from Yellowstone Lake, YNP, Wyoming, USA - YL17G05_15 | ecosystem: Environmental > Aquatic > Freshwater > Lake > Sediment | place: USA: Wyoming | collected...
GTTCGGGCGCTTCGCTGGCTGCGCGTGTTCCGGCTTCCATTCCCGGTTTGTCCGGCGATCTGGAGAATCGGTTGCGGCAGACCCATCTGGTCTTGTTGGATGAAGATTTGCTGAGCTCGCCCATTGTGGGCCGACAGGGCCAAAAGGCCGATTGGGGATACTTTGAAATCGAAAACTCGGGCGGGCGCAGTCAGACGGTCGCGGCGCAGGGCGCCTGCCGGTCTGCGCGCGTTCCCCTTCCTCTTGCGCTCGCCTGTCCCCTGGATATGATCGTGGACGCTCCGGCCGCGCGCTATCAGGCTTTGCTGGCGCGGGCGACTCGCTGGAACGAACAGGTGATCGGGGTCTCGGATCTCATGGCGACGGGGATCGCTGGCGCGGCGGGCGTGGTCTATGACTGGCTGGACGTGCGCACCGGCCCGCCGGACCCGATCGCGGTGCCGGCCGCTGCTATCGCCTTGCATGGAGCCGCCGAGTACTTTGGCCGGCCCCAAGTCGAACGCCTGACGGTTTCGCCCGAGATTCTGAACACCAGGCAGACGCCCGGCAACCCCCCGAAAACCCAACTCAACGTCAAGGCCACCGTCTCGCAGCACGTGGACCGGCTGAAGATTGCTTTCGCCAATGAGTTGGGAAACTACACGCCCGATCTGCCGACGACCGATACGGTTGAAACCCTGGACGGCCGCGACTACGACAAAATGGAGAGTTTCCAGAACCCCAACTCCACCGCGGACGGCCGCTACTATGTCAACGTCTGGGGAGAAATGGACAACGGCCTCGTTTCGGAGAAGGCTACCGACACGTTCGTCGTGGACAATACTCCCCCCGCCGTCGCTCTCAAGCCTACCACCACGACCGTCACCGGGGCATATACCCTCTACGGTCTGGCGCGTGACGAGAATTTCAGCCGCTACTGCCTGAAATGGAGTCCCAACGGCCTCAACGACTGGACCACGCTGACCGTCTCCAGCTCGCCCGCGCCGCTCCTGTCGCCCCTCCACACCCTCGACACGCACGCGTTGGCCTGGAACGGGAATATCCACTTCCAACTCGCGGCCTTCGATGCGGCGGGCAACTTCACGACCACCAACACCGCCGTCGCGACGTTCAACGATGTCTCGACTCCCACCATTTCGCTCACCGGCGTTTCTCCGGGCAGCGCCATGTCCAACACCAAACTGCTTGCGCTCGACGTTCGCGACGAGCCGCCTGCTCAGAACACGGGCATCGTGAGCGCCAAGCTCTGGATCGAGAGCCAGGACAATGCCGGCAAAGCGCCCTTGGTGCTGCTCGAGAAAACCTTCGCTCCGGGCACCACGTTCTCGCTGGTCCGCGCCAATATCCCGCTCGACACGTTCCGGCTCCTCCGCGACTCGGCCGGCGAAAAGTGGCGCATCGTCGCCCAGGCCGTTGACGGCTACGGCCACATCGGCAGACAGGTGATCGCCGACCTGACAATCGCCAACCTGCTCTGGCGGTTCCAGGCCACTCCCGCCGTTTTCGCAAAGGGCAAGCAGACCTGGATTCAAGGCGTCTTCACCCAAAACGTGAACTGGAATCTCTCTCTCAAGAAGAAGGATGGAACCCTGCTCCGGCAATTCGACTCCACCCAGGCGGGACAGACCGGCCAGTCCTTCATCATCACGTGGAAGGGCGACGATGCCAGCGGCAATCTTGCCGCACCCGGCATGTTTCGAGCGGAACTGCGCTACAACTCCGAAGTCACCAGCCTGCCGCTGGCGATCGTTCCCGCCCTGGCCGACTACCGGCCCCGCGTCACGCGGCTCGAAGCGCGCAGCGATCCGCAGTCCACCAACCCCGCCGACGTCGGCACTTCCTTTGACCTCAACGTCGCCAGCACCGGCTCGGTGGGACGCGCCTTCATCGTCACCGGCAGCCATCCCTATCTCAAGGTGTTCGGCCGCGTCAGCGATGGGCTCGCCCCATTCCTCGACGGCGAAGGGCCCGCGCCGGACTTCAGCGCCGCCAAGCCGCCTTACCCGGATGCCTTCTGGTCCTTGGACTTCAAATCGTCTCTGGCCTCGCCCACCTTCGACGACATGCAGGTCAGCTCGAAGACTTACGACAACCTGGCCAACCGCACCGACTGGCACCTGCTCGCCTGGGGCAACGGCTACGGCCTGGACAGCGCCGGCGCCGTCGCGGCGGTCCTCGACACCCGCTCGCTCGCCGAAGGCTACTATGACGTCCGCCTGTGGGAAACCGACGGCCTCGGCATGGCCCACCAGATCGTCTTCTATCTCAAGGTCTGCCGCGCCTCCACGTCGCCCGAAACCGGCGCGCCCAGCGAAGTCGGCGCCCTCACGCTCTCGGCCACCGATATGTCCGTTCCCCTGAGCGGAATGACCGTCGAGGTCTCGCGCAGCTATAACTCCAACGATACCTACGCCCCCGGCGCCCTCGGCTATGGCTGGCGCCTCAACGGCATCAAGCTCGACATCGAGACGCTTCGCGACCAGGGCGCCGGCGAAAATGACGAAGCCATGATCCGCCTCCCCGACGGCCGCCGCTTTTTCTTCGCCAACAATCCGCCCGAAGCCGTCAATCCCCAGGACTACATCTGGGCGAAATTCGGCGAATACACTCAACGGCCCCTCGGCATGCGTCTGCTCCGCCCCGGCGGCAGCCCGATGTACCACTGGCCCAACGCCGTCGAAACCATTCTGCCGAACAACTCCTCCGACTCCCACCTCGAACTCGTCCCCGGCGCCCCGGGCCGTTTTGCCAAAATCTGTTACTCAAGCCCCGCCGGCCGCACCTATCTCGCCGGCGAGGTCGCCTATCTCCAGACCGAGGACAAGACCTGGTTTATCTTCGAATGGGCGACCGGCGATCTGCTCGAAATCATCAAGCCCGACGGCCAGGTCACCAACTTCATCAAGCAGGCCGAATCCGACGTTCTCATCCGCGACTCCTCCAACCGCGAGATTCGCATTGTCCGCGACACCGACGGCGCGCGACGCATCCGCGAAATCCGCGATCCCGCCGGCTTCAGCGTCAAGTATGAGTACGACCGCCATGGCAATCTCACCTGCGTGACCGACCGCAGCGGCCGCCGGCGCTTCTATATCTATGACACGCCGGAAACGAAGAAGCTGTTTCCGGGCCGCGCCGACCTCTCCGGCTTCAATCTCCACTATCTCGTGGACGTGCGCGTGGACGACGACTCCAACGGCGTCTCGCGCTTCGACCAGTCCGTCTCGCTCGGCAGCCAGACCACGCGCTATCTCGACCTCATTGCCGACGACCGGGCCGCGCGCCTCGAAGGCAGCAGTCCGCAATATCAGAACTATCCCGGCGATGTTTCGATCATGAAGGTCCGCTATGAGGGCGGCCTGATGAAGGCCATCGAAACCGTCGCCGGCGGCGTGGCCCTCGACCACCAGCCCGACGCCGGCGGCCTCGGCGGCCAGGAGGTGGTCCGCAACAGCGTGACCGGCGCGCAAACGACCGTTGCCTATGACGACCAGCGCCGCGTGACCTCCCAGCGCGACCCGTATGGCGCGGTGACGAGCTTCTCGTATTTTGCCGCCGGCGACAATCCGACGATTCTCGGGGCGCTCAAGTCGGAAACCGACGCCCTCGGTCGCAAGACCGAATACACGTATCCCGATTTCTACCAGAACCTCCAGCGCTATTCCAGTTTCTCCGACATGTTCAAGGCCTACCTCGACTCGCGCCTGGGCAGCGACTCCGGCCAGCCCGGCTATATGACCAGCGGCCTGGCCGGGCCTGCCCGCATCACCCAGGACGCCGGCGGGGCCGCGCCCACCACGACCGACGTCGGCTACGTCGGCAACGTCAACGACCCCGCGTTCGGCAAGCCCAACTCGATCGCCGCGCCCGGCAACAACGTGACCGGCATCGCCTACGACGGCCAGGGCCGCATCCGTCAGGTCGGCTTTACCGGCAACGGCGCCAACGGCGCCTCGGTCGTCAACGGCTACTATCCTTCCGGTCCCCACGCGGGCCGCCTTCGCCAGACAATCGGCAAAGGTCCGGGCGGCGACGCGCTCACGACGACGACCTACAGCTACACCGACCTCGGCGGCGGCCTCGAACGCCACACGGTCGCCGACGCGGGGAGCGGCCTTGCGACCTCCTCGGTCTATGACGCCGCCGGGCGGCTGGTCTCGACGACCGACGCGCGCGGGCGGACGAGCGCGTTCGCTTACGACGGCGAGGGGCGGCAGATTTCCAGCCGCGATCCCGACGGCAATCAGTCGTGGGCCGCCTACGACGTGTTCGGCCGCAAGATGCGCGAGCGCACGTTCCAGGCGGGCCTCGCCGACGGCGGGCGGCCCGTCAACGTGCTGCTCTACTATACGTACGACGACGCGGGGCGGCTCATCGAAACCGTGCGGCGCAAGGCGCTCCCCGACGGCAGCGACGGCGCGATTCTGTCGGTGGCGCGCACGGCCTACGAGTCGAACTCCGGCGGGCGCACCGAGACCGTGACCGACGATCTCGGCCGCGCCGCGAAGTCCATCTATGACGGCCAGGGCGGGCGGCTCGTTCGCACCGAGTCCTGCGACGCCGCCGGCCGCCTGCTCGACTCGACCGCCTATCAGTACGACGCGCTGGGCCGCACGGTTCGCGCCTGCAACGCGCGCGGGGTCACGAACGAAACCACGTACAACAATCTGAACCAAGTGATTGCGACGCGCGTCACAGGCGGCGGATACAATCTTCTCACACAATACACTTATGACACATCTGGCCGCCAGAAACTTATCACCCATCCCGACAACACGCAGACGGAGTATGGGCACGATGATCTGGGCCGAATTCGCGAAATCAAACGATATACGGATGGCCACGCCTATTACGCTTCGCAGCTGATTGACTACGACGCGCAGGGGCGACGCTATCTGGAGACGGACGAGGAAGGCGATAAGGTTAAGTACGGTTTCGACAGTCAGGGTCGTGTGACCGAGTATTATTTTGGGTATGTTGATCAATCCAATGACGGCCTGAATTTCAGCTTCCTTCATGACAGCTACGGGAACGTCACCTCGTTCACCAACGGCAATCGCAAGACGCGAACGAAACTCTATGACGCGAAAGGCCAGCTGATCCGTGAATTCAGCCCACAATGCGATCGCGCGCCGTACGCGGGCAAATACATGGCCGTGCAGTATGTGTATGACGCCGGCGGCAGACTGGGCAAGAAGAGCGAAGGTCTGACGGATCAACCGACCGAAGCCGCCGCACTCACGAATCCACGCTCAGTCGAATACTCTTATGATCCATACACGGGCGCGACAGTTGAGGAGAAATACTCGGACGGACGGCGGAAGGTGTACACCTATCTATCCGACGGGCGGATTGAGCGCGCGGATGTCTATGAGGCTGCGGCGCAGGTTTACTCCAAACAGTACGCCTACGATCCGGACACCGGGCGGCTTGCGGGTGTCGCGACTCCGGAAGGGTGGATTCGCTATGAGCGGACGCCATACGGCGAGGTTGCACGCATCACAACGTCGCTCGGCCAGAAGATCGAGTATGTGTACGACGCGGTGGGGAACGTTTCGATCGTCCGCGCGACGGGGCTGCCGGGCGCGGCGGCGATGCAGGTGGTGCAGTACATGTACGATCCGGTCAAGGGGCGCCGGCAGCGGATCGTCTACCCGAACGGGGTTCAGGTGCGGTATGAGTATGACAACGTTGGACGGCTCGATCAGATCGTCCACGAGCGCGGGGCGAATCAGATTCTGTTCCTCGACTACGCGCGCGAAAGGCGGGGACTGATCACGGCCGTTTTGGAGCAACGTCAAGCTCAGAGCGACGTCAGTTGGGCCTATGTCTATGATGACGCCAAGCGTTTGACGAGCGCCACCCGAACGAAAGACGCCGTTCCGACGACGTATGCTTACACGTACGACGACGCTGGCAATCGGCTCTCCGAAACGGTCGGCGCGAATCCCCCGACAAACTTCACGTACAATGCGTGGGACCAGCTCGTTGAGGAGAACACGCACTCGTACGAGTATGACCCGTATGGAAATCTTTCTGCCCAGAAGACGCGCCCGGGCGGCGCGTTCGAATACGAATACTTCTGGAGCGCGGCGAACGAGCTCAAAGAGGCGCGCGTTTATTCGGGCGGGGCGCTGGCGCAGACCGTCCACTTCCGCTATGACGACCAGGGCACGCGCATCGGCCGCAAGTCGGCGGTTGGGGCCACCGAAACCGAGATGGCTTACCTGACCGACTACGACAATCCGACGGGACTGAGCCAGACGCTCGCCGAGTTCAATCCGGTTGACCCTGGGCTCGCGACGCGGGCTTACCTCTTCGGCGCCGGCCTTCTGGCGCAATCCGACACCGCCCAACAGCTGTCCTGTTTTCACAGCGACCATCTCGGCTCCACTCGGCTCTTGACAGACATCGCCGGCAATGCTGTCGTTGGCTCCGACTTCGATCACGCGCCGTATGGGAACCTCCTGAGCGGCACCAGCTCTTTGACATCCTACCACTTCACCGGCCAATACCTCGACGCCGCGCTTGATTTACAGTACCACCGCGCAAGGTGGTACTCGCCTGCTACTGCCAACTGGCTTTCCCGCGATCCCGTGTTCGACTTTCCGGCGAACTTCGGGAATCCGTACATGTACGCCGGTCTCAATCCGGCCGAGTTTGCCGACCTCGAAGGCACGTTCACCATGTGCGAGGTGGTCAGCGTTGCTCAGACCATCGGGCAGCTTGTGACTGCGGCGATGGTGACGTACGATTTGTCCGGGACATGGGGCCGATACGCGGGCGGCGAAGGAACGTTCCTTGGCGCATCGTTTCGGACGGTGCTGGCGCTGGCGGGAGGCGCGGTATTCGCAAAGGCGTTGGGGCTAGCGTATCGCGTTTTTGGCCGGACAGTGTACATTTTCGGGCGCCCGTTGCTGACACGGTTCGGGACTCTGGGGGCACGCTATCGCGCCTTTCAGAACAGCGGGAATTGGGAGGCGGCCGAACAACTCGTCGCAGAATACCTGGAGAAGATGCCGTTTTCGCGGGTGCCAAATGGGGCGTTCGATAGGGCGCTGGAGGCTTCGCTCCAACGTGCGCGAAGAACGCCAGATGTGATTGCGAAATGGGCGTGGTGGAGCCGGAACAAGATCATCGAAGTTAAGCATTGGAGCCAGGAGACTTGGCATCTGATGGATAGGCTGCGGCGTGCCCGCGCGGATAGATGGGATGACCTGGTTCGACAATTGGGAAAGGACGCACGTCTCCTGAAGCAAGAAGCCGTTTCTTCTGTCGAGTGGCACTTCACGAATGCAGGCCCGCCCGAGTGGTTCGTCGAGGAGGCGCGGAAGATCTTTGATGAGGAACAGGTGATTCTTCACATTATTGATTGGACGCGCTAGTCATGACAGCTAGGTGCAAATCTCACGCTTCAGATCTCACGATGGCGATCTTCTTCTGCAAGGACATTCTGTCCCCGCAAATGGGATTGGCGATTTTTCAGGCAATAGCGGAGTGCTTGCCGAAGGTTCAGTGGCGTTTCTATACGGACGATGGTTGGAGTGAGACGCACGATCTCGACGAGTACCTCGCCGAAAAACCCGAAGAGATCCCAGAAGAGAGGCAAGTGGAACTCGAGGAATTCATCCGCCTGCGATGGAGACACCGCGAGGATGACGTCCAAGTGGTGGGGGCCGTGGACAAGTCAGGGGCGTTTGAGTTAGAGGCTTGGTGTCCGCGGAAAGGCGGCTTCGCAATCCGAAAGGGGATGCCGATTGGGTGGGAGGGTCGCTTCGAGCTCATTGCTAGGGATCTGGAATGGACCGAAGATCTCGCCAACTCTTTTAAGCAGTGCCTGGAGCGCTTGTTCCCGGTCTTGGAGGCGTCGTATGGCTTCATAGCACCTCGCAGGTTCTTACCGCTAGGTTGGGGGAGGTTCCCGGAGCGTTTGGCGGGGATTTTCTGGGTGACCGCATTCGGCCCGGATATGGTCGAATACATCGGCAAGCACAAGTTCGAACGCGTTGTTCCCGCATTGCTTCGTGAGCTGTCCGACCAGAGTATCATGATCCAAACGACAGAGAAGTTCGGTGACTACCTAGCTGGTCGAGCGCGTTCGCGGGTGCGATCCATCAAGTGGAAATTGGGCTGGTGGCGTTTCTGGTCGCCGCTTTTTGGTCGCCGCAAGTATCCGCCTCTCAGGAACGCCATCATCGAGCCATAGCCCTTCAGTCACCGATTCGAGGCGTGGGCGAGGTTGTCGCGCGAGTTCGGGCCGGTGGGCGATGCCAACAGCGGCGCGTTGAACGGCAAGCGGTGGGTCAAGCAGTACAGCTACAACGACGCGGGACAGCTGGTGTCGCTGGGCGAGGGGACGGCCAACGCGGATTTGTCGGCGGTGACGATCACGCGATACTGCGCCCTTGCTTACGATCCATGGCGAGGCAGCGTCGTCGAAAAGCGGTTCAGCGACGGCCGTCGGATTCGCTATGCCTACCTCGACAACGGTTTGCTCCAGAGAGTGGAGATCACGTCGGGCCCTGCGGACACTCTCATCTATTCGCGCGACCTCAGGTACGATCCCAACACTTGGCGGCTGGCGGGGGTCACGTCGCCGGAGGGATGGATTGAATACGAGCACAACGACTATGGCCAGGTCGGCCGCATTCGGACTTCGACGGGGCAGGACACGGAATATGTATATGATCAAATGGGCAACTTGTCGCTGGCTCGGATCAGGGGGCTCACGGCGAGCAGCGGGCAGAGCGTGGTTCAATATCAGTACTATGGCGACACGGGGCGGCGAAAGAAGGTCATCTGCCCCAACGCGACAACGACGGAGTACCAGTACGATGCGCGCGGAGGGGTGTCGCAGATCAAGCACACAGGCGCGGCGGGGAATCTTGCGACGTTCGACTATACGCGCGACCGGCGGGGGGTGATCTCGCAACTGGTGGAGACGCGCGGGACGGGCGGCGGGCAGAACGTTGCGACGTGGACGTACGCGTATGACGCGCAAAAGCGGCTGCGCGTGGCTCAGCGCACCAAGGGTCAGGAAACCGTTTGTTACGGGTACGACTATGACGCCGCGGGGAATCGCACGCGCCAAACGATCACGGGCTCGGCGCCGTTCAACTACACTTACAACGAACGCGACCAGCTGACAGCCGACGGCGCCACGACGTTCGTCTATGACGACTACGGCAATCTCTGCGAAGAGCGCGAGGGCGCGACCACACGGCGGCGCTACAGCTGGGACGGCTCGAACGAGCTGGTGCGCGCGAGTCTCTACGGCGCGGGCGGCGCGCTCGAGCACACGGTCGCGTTTGCCTACGACGATCAGGGCACGCGCATCGGCCGCGCCTATGACAGCGACGTCACGCGCTACCTGACGGACTACGAAAACCTCACCGGCTACTCGCAGACCCTCGCCGAACTCGACGCCACCGCCACCAGCACCCGCCAGCAATACTCATACGGCGATTCTCTCCTCTCACAATCCGGGCCCAGCGCCTCACCGCAGTACTTTCATTCGGACCACCTGGGCTCCACTCGCCTCTTGACGACCTCGACGGGCGATGCTATTTCCGGTTCCGATTTCGAGTACTCCCCCTATGGCGAACTGATCGCCGGGACAGGTTCTTTGACATCCGCTCGTTTCACTGGGCAACACTTCGACAGCGATCTGTCGCTGCAATATCACCGCGCCAGGTGGTACTCGCCCGTCAGAGCGGGGTGGCTGTCAGTCGACCCAGTTACAGATTTTCCGGCAAACTTTGCCAGCGCCTACGGCTACGTCGGCGACGACCCGCTGAACCGCTGGGACCGTATGGGACTGTTCTCAGTCGGCGAACTGAACGTGAGTTCCGCGATTCAGGGAATTCTCACTCAAGTGGTTCTTCCGGACGTCGTGACGGCAATGGTGCGGACGGTGTTTGCCGCCGCCGGAGTCGATCTGTCGTTCATCATCAGCCCCATCATCAATATGATCGCGAACGCCATGCAGCTGGATACACTTATAGATCGCCTCGCGGGTTTCATGGAAAGCAACGCCGCACTTATTGACAAACTCGTCGAGATCGTCCGTATCGTGACCATTGTCGGATTCTGTATGCAGACGGCCCAGACCGTTTTCTCGATTGTGCGGTTCTTCCTGCAAAGGGGCCTGAGTGCCGCCATGAATGCGATCGAGGAGATCTGGGCATTTGTTGTCGCGCTCCAGGGCTTGAACGTCGAATTCGAAGTCTCATACAACCCAAGCCGCCGCGGTGGAATTGCTTTACCATTGCTTTCGGGGTTCCAGCAGCATCATATCTTGACGCGTTATGGGAACCAAGCAAACACAATTATGCTACTCTTGAGCCGCCACGGGTTAGGGGATTTCGACTTGAAGAACGATGTCCGTAATGTGATGTCCCTTCCGGGACATCGAGGACGGCATACGATCACGTATCATCGATGGGTGTATAATGCAGTTGCAGGATACCTCAAGAATGCAACACCGGGGCAGGAGCAGTCGGTCCTTACTTCCGCGTTGGAGTATCTGGCAAATGATCTTCGCAAGAATCCATGGAAGATTCGAATGAATAGGAGATGAAAGAAATGAACTACTTGTACTGGAAACCCTACAGCAGCGAAAACGAAAGGGTCAACACGATTTTTCCAGGTGCGTTCACGATTGACGGAGACTCATCCGCCAGGGGAAAGGAGAATCTTCTCGACTCGCCGGAGCCGTTTGATCACTGGGATCCTGACAACAAGGCGATTTACCTGCACCCGGGCAGTCCTGTCACGGATCACCTGGATTGTTATAAGACCCGAGTGGTCTCACGGCGACTCAAGGAATTCCTCGGAGAGTTTATCGGAACCGAGGCGCAGTTCTTGCCAATCCTCTTGGAGGCTGAGGACGCTTCGGAGACGATCCGCGACTACTTCATTATGCACGTAGTCGCGACCGCTGATTATCTTGACCTTGAAAGGACGGACCATCACCCAGTGGCAGGCAAAGGGCCGGAAGTGATTGTCACACCGCCGATTGTTTTGCGTCGCGACAAAATACCGCCCGAGCTGCACGTGATCCGCGACAAACGGTTGTATGGGAATGATCTCATCATTCGCGAGGACTTGGCGAAGGCGCTCAAGAAGGCCAAATTCACAGGCCTCCTTTTCGCAAAGTGCCAGTACTCGTAGTACTTCATCGGGCCTGCTGCAACTCGCTGGCTGAATTGCTCTTTGACATCA
>Ga0315277_10011370_pt1 | contig 11221 bp, 7 predicted proteins | sample YL17G05_15_MG_FD_203695 | JGI IMG/M metagenome (GOLD analysis project Ga0315277, IMG submission 203695) | Sediment microbial communities from Yellowstone Lake, YNP, Wyoming, USA - YL17G05_15 | ecosystem: Environmental > Aquatic > Freshwater > Lake > Sediment | place: USA: Wyoming | collected...
GAAAATGTACAAAAGGATGGTCCTCCATGAAAAGAAGCGATTTTTTCAAATTATCTTTAGGAGCCGGCATTTTCTGGCGTTCCGCTGCGGCCCGCAAGGCCCTGGCCAGTGTACAGTCATCCCCCGGCCCCTTGCCCCGCCGCCCCTTGGGAAAAACCGGAGAATATCTTTCCATAATCGGCCTGGGCGGCATAGTGGTGAGTCTCGAGGAGCAGGAGCATGCCAACCAGGTGGTGAGAGAAGCCTATGAGGCCGGGATCAACTATTTCGACGTAGCTCCGACTTATAATGATGCGGAATTGAAGCTCGGTCCGGCTCTCGAGCCTTACCGTAAAAATGTATTCCTCGCCTGCAAGACCGTGGAACGTGACAGGGCTGGATCGGAGAAAGAGCTTAATCAGTCCCTCGGGCGGCTGCGCACTGATTATCTTGACCTCTACCAGGTTCACGGCCTGGAGAGCAAGGAGGAGGTCGAGAAAGCGTTCGGGCCGGATGGAGCAATGGAGACATTTATCAGGGCTAAGAAAGAAGGCAAGACACGCTATCTCGGCTTCTCCGCCCATTCCGTGGAAGCCGCTCTGGCAGCCATGGACAATTATGATTTCGACACTGTACTTTTCCCGGTCAATTTCGGCTGCTGGTTCAAGGGCAATTTCGGCCCGCAGGTGATCGAGAAAGCCCGCGCCAAGGGCATGGGAATCCTGGCTCTCAAGGCCGGCGCCTATTCCCGCCCTCCGAAAGGGGAGAAATCAGGCTACAGAAAATGCTGGTACAAGCCGATCGAAAATGAGGAGGAAGCGGCCCTGAGTTATGGCTTTACTTTCAGCCTGCCGGTCACTGCCGCCCTGCCACCGGGAGAGGAAAAATTTTTCCGAATGGCCCTGAAAATAGCTCCATCTTTTATCCCCCTTGCTGATGCCGAACGCAAGAAGCTGGAAGAGGCGGCCGACTCTCTGGAGCCCCTTTTCAAATATCCGGCCTGGCCGGCCTGAAAATCGATTGGAAAATGCGAAAAATTACAAGCTGGTGCTATACATGTAGTAAGTAACCTATCAAAATTTTCAACCGGAGGCGGCAAATGCGTTTGAAAGCGAATTTGTTTTTTCTCCTTTTCTTGCTACCGGCGCTTGGGCTATTCGATACGGTTTATTCCCAGTCTTTGGAAGCTATCAAAGCCGCAGTGCAGGAATTTACCCTGGATAACGGCATGAAATTTATCGTGCTGGAACGGCACGAAGCTCCGGTCGCTTCGTTCCATGTCTATGCCAATGTCGGCAGCGTGAATGAGACTTATGGGATCACCGGCATCTCGCATCTTCTTGAACACATGGCCTTCAAAGGCTCGAAAGTGGTAGGAACCAGTAATTACGGGGCTGAAAAAGAGCTTTTTCCAAAAATAGACGATCTTTACGATAAATTGAACAAAGAAAAGGAGAAAGTCAGACCGGATACAGCTCTGATAGCCCGCTATACCAAGGAATTAGAGGATCTTTTCGCCCAGGCCAAAAAATATGTGGTCAACAACGAATATATCGACATGATGATGCGCGAGGGCGATACCGGGATTAACGCTTATACGAGCTGGGATGCCACCCAGTATATCAACAGTTTGCCCTCAAACCGCCTCGAGTTCTGGATGTCCATGACCTCGGACCGGTTTTTGAATCCCGTGTTCCGGGAGTTTTACAAGGAAAAGGATGTAGTCATGGAGGAGCGCCGCCTGGGTCTCGAGACCCAGCCGATTGGTAAACTGATCGAGGATTTCCTGGCCGTCACCTTCAAAGCCCATCCCTATCATCACCACGTAATCGGCCACATGTCTGACCTGGAAAAAATAACCCACCAGGATGTTATCGAATATTTCAGCAGGTATTACAGTCCTTCCAACCTCACGGCAGCCATAGTCGGGGATGTGAAAATTGACGAATTGCGTGACCTGGCCCGGCTCTATTTCGGAAGGATACCGAGTAATCCCAGGCCGGAACAGGTTCGTACCGTGGAGCCAGAGCAATGGGGCGAAAGGCAGGTTAAAGTCAAAGCCAAATCGCAGCCGATTTTAGTTGTCGGTTACCACCGTCCCGCGGCAGGTCATGAAGATAATTCAGCTCTTGAGGCTCTGGCCAATATTATCGGCCAGGGGCGGTCATCGAGACTCTACGAAAAGCTGGTCAAAGAAAAAAGGATAGCTATCCAGGTCGGTACATTCAACGGCTTTCCGGGAAACAAATTCCCCAATCTCATCGCCTTTCTCGCCGTCTCCTCAATGGGTCATACCTCTGCCGAATGCCTGGCGGCGATAGATGAGGAGATAGCGAAGATCAAGGAAGAATCTGTATCAGCAGAAGATTTGCAGAAATACAAACGCTCCACCATGAAAGGACTCCTTGACTCCATGAAGGCGAACGACAATATGGCCGCCCAGCTCACTTTCAACGATGTCGTTCTGGGCGACTGGCGGCTCTTATTCGATGATATTAAAAAGGTGGAAGCGATAACCGCTGAGGATGTCAAACGGGTGGCCGGGAAATACCTGGTAGCCGATTACCGCACTATCGGGGAAGTCGTTCCCGAGGAATCAACCAACTGACAGGCTAATAAGATAACTTAAAGAGGACTACCATAATGTTTAAATCACGACTTGCCCGAAAGTCAGCCCGCTTTATTCCAGTTTTCGTTTTTCTTTTTTATGCTTCTCTATTGGCCCAGAAAGGTCCTAAGGAAGAATTCCAGTTCCCGCCGCTCAACCCGATCCAGATGCCGAAAATCGAGCAAATTACCCTGAAAAACGGATTGAGGCTGTTCCTGGTCGAAGACCACAACTATCCGACAATCAATATCCGGGCCAGGGTCTATACCGGCTCGATTTACGAACCGGCGGGTAAAATCGGCCTGGCTTCGATTACCGGCTCTGTCCTGAGAACAGGTGGGACAAAAAATATTACCGGCGACCAGCTAGACAAGGAACTGGAAACCATGGCCGCCTCAATCGAGACCTATATCGGCACCAATTCAGGAGGGATCAGTGTCTCCCTGCTTAAAGATAATTTGGACCGCTGCCTTTCTCTCGCGGCTGACATACTCATGAACCCGGTTTTCAGCGAGGACAAGATCGAGCTGGCCAAGGTGGAAATGCGTTCTTCGATCTCCCGCCGCAACGATGAGGTGGGAGGAATAGCGGATAGGGAGTTTACCAAGGTTATTTACGGCGCAGCCCACCCTTATGCCCGTCAACAGGAATACGCCGATGTCGAGGCGATAACCAGGGCGGATATTATCGATTTTTACGACCGCTACTTCCATCCCAACAACATGATGCTGGCGGTGTGGGGGGATTTCAAAACCAAAGAAATGGCGGATAAGATCAAAAAAGTCTTTAAAGACTGGCAGTCAAGGCCGGTCGAGCTTCCGCCGAAACCGGAAGTTCGCTATGAGAACCGCTACAGCGTTTATTATATCGACAAGCCGGATGTGAACCAGTCCAATATCCTGCTCGGCCATCTCGGGGGGCTGATGAACAACCCCGATTATCCGGCTCTGACAGTCATGAACTTCATTTTATCCTGGGACCGGATGTTCAAAAAAATCCGCACTGATGAGGGCCTTGCTTACAGTGTTTGGGGCTATTACGGCTCAAATTACGATTATCCGGGGGTATTCTCAGTCGGTGCGCAGACAAAATCGCAGTCCACAGTCTATGCCATAGAGCTTATGGTCAAGGAAATGAAAAGAATAACCGGGGAAGAGGTCACCGATGAGGAACTGAAAAAAGCCAAGGATCAATATCTGAACTCATTTGTCTTCAAATTCGACAGTCAGGCGAAGATAATCAACGAGATGATGACTTACACATTTTTCGGCTACCCGGTAGATTTCGCCGACCGGCTCAAGGAAAAGATCGAGCAAGTGAGCAAAACTGATATCCTCCAGGCGGCTAAAAAATATCTTCATCCTGACCAGGTACGCATTCTGGTGGTAGGTAACCAGAAAGAGTTCGACAAGCCGCTGTCCTCATTAGGGGAGGCAGAGGTAATCGATATAACCATTCCTCCGCCGCCCGGAAAATGAGGGAGCGACGGGCCCTGAGAAAAAAAAGGCCTTTTCCCTTTCTTGGAACATCAACCCACCCGGAAGGTATTCTATGGATTACCATATCAGCAAAAAAGTTACTCTCGGTTTTGACCAGGCTGTGGCTAAAGTAACTGAGGAACTTAAAAAAGAAGGTTTCGGCGTGCTTACTGAGATCGATGTCCAAAGCACGATGAAAAAAAAGATGGGTATAGATTTCAGGCCTTACAGGATTCTCGGAGCCTGCAACCCGAAATTTGCCCACAATGCTCTCAGCATGGAGGATAAAGTCGGTGTGCTTCTGCCCTGCAACGTGGTAGTGCAGGAGCATGAAGATGGCTCCGTGGAGGTTTCGGCGATGGATCCTTTGAGCATGATGGAGGCCCTGGGCAACCCTGCTCTGAGCGGGCTGGCCCGCCAGGTCCAGGCAAGCATGAAAAGAGTAATCGGAAGTCTTTAGCGGCTTATCTGCGGTTATCTGATTATCTCAGAGGCTCCGGAAGAGATCAGGATTTTCTTCTATTCACAGTATATCATCGATTTAGAGAAATCTTGACGGGGAAAAAGGCGAATCGGCGGCAGTTTTCCCGCTGAGAAGTTCCCCTGCGGCAAGATTGCCCGCTGACGGGCTTGTGGTCACCCCATGCCCCCCGAGTCCGGCAACCCAATAGAAACCCTCTACGAACGGATCCCAGCCGATTACAAAAAGACGGTCCGGGGTGAAAGTCCGGAGCCCCGCCCAGGATTTGGCTATGGGTATGTCGAGAAGCCTGGGAAAAGAGCGGGAAAGCTTATCGGCAAGAAGGTCCTGCGCCTGGTGGTCTACCGGCGGTATCCCGGGCTCGGCTTTAGTCTCGTCACAGGGGCTTAAGAGAAGTCCTGCTGATTCGGGCCGGAAGTAAACATCTTCACCCACATCCCAGACAAACGGCCAGCGGGGGTCAATCCAGTGAAGAGCGCCGGTGTAAAAGAGATGCCTCCGCATGGGATCAAGAATGATAGGAACTGCGCCAGCCATCTTCCCCACAGCCGCAGCCCAGGGGCCAGCCGCATTGACCACAGTCTCTGCGCAAATTATCCCCTGGCTTGTTCTGATTCCCTGGATTTTATTCCTTTTTACCTCGATATGTTGAACCTCGCAACCGGTTAAAAGTTTCGCCCCGCGGGCTTTGGCCGCCTGGTAGAATCCATTGATCAGGCGGTCCGTATCTGTCACCCCATCCCCAGAACAGAACACTCCACTGTCGAAATTACCTCCTTCTGTGCAGGGAACAAGTGTATTCACTTTTTCGCGTTTCCAGATCTTAAGCTCAACTCCCAGTTCCCCCGCCTTTTCCGCTTCAGTGCAGAGTTTTAGCCATCTCTCCCCTCGTGCCACAAGGATAGACCCGGTTTTCGTAAAAGGAACGGGCTTTTCCCAGTCCTCAGCCTGGGAATTGAAAAAATTCGCCCCCTCCCGGGCAAGTTTGAGTATGTTCTTCTCGGAAACTACCTGACGGATCATCGCCGCATTGCGGCCTGATGAATGAAGTCCGGGAAGGTTTTCTTTCTCCAGGATCAGAACCTCAGGTTCCCCGCGCCGGGTCAGGGCATAGGCTGTGGCCATGCCGGCCAGTCCGGCTCCCACGATCACAAACCTGGCTGAATCCATACTATTTTGCCATCTCCGAGAAGATTATTTTTCGTAATGCTGCTATTCCATTGTATAAGAAAACCAGTCAGAAACAAGGATAGAAAAAAATGAAGTTTTAACCTAAGAAAAAGTGCCCGGTCAGTCAATATCAATAAAATTCGGATTCAAAGCAGGCACGGATGCGCCACATTTGAGGCTGAAAGCTTTCCCTCCAGCCCGAACTTGACATTTGCCACGGAGATTGATAGCTTTGGGCTGAAATTGCCGTTTTTTTACTGATTTTCAAAGCTTATTGAAAAAATGTAGGGGCGCAATTCATTGCGCCCCTATAGAAGATCATATTATCAATGGGACGAGGCATGTCTCATCCGCCAGGCTCCTGAGATGTCAATAATATAAGGTTTAACCGTTATGTTGGGGAACCCATGAACGAAGAATTTGTTTGCGATATTATGAAAAAATTCGGCGGGCTGAGGATCGGAGTTCTCGGGGACTTCGCTCTGGATGCCTACTGGATGCTCGTGGAAGGCGTAGGCGAGATTTCGGTCGAGACCGGCAAGCCGGCCTTTGTGGTACGCTCCCAGCGCTATACCCTGGGCGGTGCGGGAAATATCACTGCCAACCTGGCGGCTCTGAAACCGGCAGGTATAGAGGCTTTCGGAGTGGTGGGCGATGACCTGTTCGGCAGGCAGTTAGTGGAAAAGCTTGAAGCTCTGGGAGTTGACAGCTCGGGGATGATCAGGCAGGGGGAAAAATGGGATACTGCAGTCTGGGGCAAGCCTTACCTTGGCGATGAGGAACTGCGGAGGTTCGATTATGGTTTTTATAACGAACTGGAACGAGATACCTGTGAAAGTCTGTTTTCCAGGCTCAATGAACGCCTGCCGGCTCTCGATGCCCTGGTAGTGAATCAGCAGCTCCCCAGGCCCCTGGTCAACAGTTCCTTTATCGAGCGGTTGAACGAGCTTGTCGCCAGTTTTAAGGATAAGCTCATCCTGGTGGACTGCCGCCGGAACATAACCGAGTTCCGCAGCGCTGTTCTCAAGTTTAACGAGGTGAGCCTGATCGAGAAATACCGCGGAGTGGAAAGCCTGGGGCCGGGTGAGTTAGTCGACCGGAAGGAGATCGGCGAGGCCCTGGAGAATCTTTTTTCGGATTATGGTAACCCGATAATAATCACCCGCGGAAGAAGAGGGTGTCTCCTGTATGATAAAGGCAGGCTGGAAGAAATCCCGGGTGTTCTGGTCACCGGCCCGATTGACCCTGTCGGGGCAGGGGATACCATGACCGCTGCCCTGGTAGTTGCCCTGGCCGCAGGAGTAAATATTAAGGAAGCCGCACTGCTGGCTAATTTCGCCGCCTCGGTGACCGTAAAAAAGCTCAAGGAGACCGGGACTGCAAGCCAGGCAGAGATTATGGCCCGTGTGGCGGAGGGCAGCCTGATTCACCGGATCGACCTGGCCGAGGACCCCCGTCAGGCCCGCTTCCTCGACAGTACCCGGATCGAGATAGTCAACCCCGATTTTATCCGCGGCAGGATCAAACAGGTGCTTTTCGATCATGACGGCACGGTTTCCACACTGCGGCAGGGCTGGGAACCGATCATGGAGGAGGTGATGCTCGAGTCCATTTTGGGCACTGCTTACTCCGAAATACCTCTGGCCCAGTTCCAGAAAATACAGGGACGCGTGAAAGAATTCATTGACCAGACCACAGGAGTACAGACCCTTGTCCAGATGCAGGGTCTCGCGGATATGGTCAGGGAGTTCGGTTTTATACCGCAGAATGAGATCCTGGACGCAAAAGGCTATAAGGCAATATTCAATGTGAAGCTTCTCCGGATGGTCAATAAGCGCCTCGACCGCCTCGAGGACAAAGAGCTGGATGTCGAGGATTTCACGGTCAAGGGAGCGATTAAATTCCTTAAGGCTCTTCAGAAACTGGGCCTGCGCCTTTACCTGGCCAGCGGCACTGATGAGGAAGATGTAAAAAAAGAGGCCGGCCGGCTCGGATATGCTTCCTTTTTCGAGGGCGGCATATTCGGCAGCGTGGGGGATATCACTAAAGACTCGAAGAGGAAAATTATCGCCCAGATTATCACCGATTTTCACTTGGAAGGCCCGCAGCTCTGCACGTTCGGTGACGGGCCGGTGGAGATAAGGGAAACCAAGAAGCGGGGCGGCATAGCTGTGGGTGTATCCTCGGATGAGGTCCGGCGCTACGACATGAACCTTAAAAAGCGCGAGCGCCTGATCAAGGCCGGAGCGGATATAATTGTCGAGGATTTCACGCAAGGGGAGAAACTGCTGAAGTACCTGACAGGAAAAGATTGAATTTTTAAAAGAAATTGAAGCTTAAAGAATTGTAAACCAAAACAGAACAGCCCCGCAAGCTTCTATGCGGGGCTGTCGGTGTTAATATAAGCGTTTATCTGTTGCTCTGCTCTATTTGGCAGGGGAAGACATTGAGACCAACAATAAAGCAAAAGTTAGAATAAATACCGCTATGGTAAATAAAGTAACACCGGTAAAAGAGAAAAAAGGCTTTTCATCAAATCGCTCGTTGATCCCGGCAAGTTTTCGCAGGACACTGTAATACAGACCACGGATCAGGCAACCCAGAAAGAGCCCATAAAGTATTGAAATAAGGAATAATGACATTCGTGGCCCGATAGTGGAAGGATCGTCAATAGTTGCGAGCAAACAAATCAAAGCCGCTGCTGAGCTAAGAAGTATCATTGATACCACGACATCATTAAACTGAGCAAAAACTTTGATTGCTTTTTGAGCCTGTTCCGGAGAGACCTCTTTAGACATAAAAACGGCCTTGAGTGCATCACTGATAATCGCCCGCGGGGTAAAGTAAAGAACTCCGAAAATTGAGCCGCCTAGAACAATTAACAGAGAGGGAAAGTCTAAAACTATGAGGGCGCTTTGTTCAATCTGAAAAAGCATCATTAAATAAAGTAGAGGGAATAAAATTAATGCGAGAATAAACTTCCCAAGCGGCTTTGAAGGTTTGATTTCGTAACTTTCTTCCGTGATTTGACAAAAGTTAAGCTTCCGCGAAGCCAATACTGACAGCAATTTGCCAATCATTCCATAAAAAAGTGGTAATGCCGATACGGAGAAGTTTGGTCCCAAGGTACTTGGATCCTGCATAGTGGATAGGGCGAGGACCACCCCGACAATCGTCCCGAAGGCCCCACAAAAAAGTGAATATTCGCCAGTAGCGCGATAAAGGTGGGACAGCTTCAAATATTTTTTTCTGGAAATTTCTTTTGAACCTGAAAAAATAAAAGCGACTCCTTCCGCCATATCGTACAAGGGGAAAGCAATATAGAGCAGAATTACGACCCCGCCCAATACTAAAATTAAGCTTGGGAGATCAATAAGCTGGAAAGTAATTTCTCCTACCTGCAGACCCATAATGACAAAAAAGCACATGATTAAAAAGAAAAGGATTTCTCTAACCATAGTGTTCCTCCTCTTGAAGTGAACCCCATATAAATGAACAAGCCAAGCCCCTGGAGATATCCATTTCCCGAAGCTTGGCTTTATATTCTCTTTCCTTTTTCTTTTAAATTCAATCGCTTTATATCGCCACAGTTTTCCTTAAAAATCCAATTCAAAAGAACTGTGGTCTTATTCCAAAGGCAACTGATCCAGGGGGAAAATATTAAAATTTATTATAATTATCCTCCCATTGAATGTTTAATTTAAGCTATCTTTTTTATTATATTAAAAAATATGCTTGTCAAGAAAAAAATGGCATGTAAAGAATTTTGAAAATTTGATACTTTTTCTAAGTTCTTTACTGTGTAAGGGAATTAAGGCTTGGTTTTGGATGGGGCTCCAGCACTATCACCTGGGGAAGCTGCTGGGGGTGGAGAAGATGGTGCCTGTGGGGTCGAGGAAGGTGATACTGGTTTCGGCAAGGAACTATCCGGCTTTGCTCTGGTTGAATCAATGGGAGGAGTTATTCTGGCAGTATCGGCCTTTACTGGGGCAGGACTTTTTAATGCCCCGGCGGTAGAGTCTTTGATTGCCGCGGCTGTGCTGTCCTTTGTCGCATAAAGGCTGTCAGCCTTGACAGGAGCGGGAACCTGGGCCAGGCTGTCCTTTTTAGCAGCCGGAATGCTAATTTTTTCGGCAGTGGAATCCCTGGCGGAAGCAGCGCTGTCTATTTTCACAGCTTGCGCGCCTGCAACCGGTTTGGTAGAGTCAGCTTTTGCCGCTACTGCTGGCTGGGGAGCGGCTGGTTTCGGAGGCAGAGGAGCGGGTTTAGCCGGGGGATTGGTCAGGCGCTTGACCAGAGATTCCCCAAGATTTTCCGGCAGAAAGCCCGAAGGAGTCAGCTTGAATTTGTAATCGAGCCGCCGTTTTATGTCTCTGGGCTTATCAGCAGGAAAAAGAGTAAGACGGCAAAGGGCGCTGTCCTGAAACACGACTGCGCCTATGCCAGCTGAAAAGACCAGGTAATTCCTATGCAGTCCGGAAAAAGCTTCATTCAAATTCCCTTTCAGCAGCTCGCCAAGTTTATCTTTCGCTTTCCTCGTCGATGTACTGTCGCTGGAGACGCTGTCCGCACCGCTCGCCGCACCCTTTTCCGGCTCTTTTCCGCTCTTCTCGAATTTTTTTATGGAGGAACTGTCTATTGATCCCACTGTAGAGGGGACTTCCTTCTCTATCGCGGTTTTTATCTCCCCTTTTTGTCCCTCTGGTTCAGGTTTATTTCCCACAGACAAACTGTCTACTGCAGTTTTATCCGGCAGTTTGTTTATATCAGCGGAAGAATCAGCCATCGCTTTTTGATCCTGGGCCGGTTTTATGCTTTCCGGTTCGTATTTAGCAAAAACGATCTTCGCCCCCGCGGAGTCAAGGGCTTTTTCTATCTGCAATTTGAGCGCTTCCATGCCGGTCTTGCCGCTGCTCAGGCTGTCATAGGCAATATGCACAGTCACCTGACGGCCCTTGAAATCAAGAGGCGCATAACTCGTTGTGTCCTTGATCTCTTCCGCCAGTCCGATGCGCTTTTTGTAACTCTCGAACAATTCTTTTTTGTCCACTTTCTCCGATTCGTAAAGGAAAAGTGGGACTGAGGATTTATTTCTGAAAGATGGGATGAAGCTTATTTCTTGGAGTGAATCAAGCGGCTCCTCGAAGTATAACCGTTTGTAACGCCCGGTGGGTGCGAAGCGGCAGTGGAAGATCATATTCCCGTCAAAATAGAAACGGGGGAAATCCTGGGGTAAAGGTTTGAAAGGAATGATCTCTCTGGCCGTACGCTGAATGAGATAAGATATATAACGGTAGCTGGGGGTAAGCTGGGAAAACCGCTTCAGATTCCCCTCGTTATCGATCCGGAACCGGAATAAAAGGGTAGCGCTTGTGCTGTCGGTCCTGAACTCCCGGCGGGGTACTCCCTCCCGCACCCTGTTTTCGATAGCCCTGGCAAAGCGAAGAGACAAGGAATCCGCATAAGGTTGCCATTCCCACTGTTCGAAATCAGGCCGCACAATAA
>Ga0315277_10011371_pt1 | contig 11221 bp, 10 predicted proteins | sample YL17G05_15_MG_FD_203695 | JGI IMG/M metagenome (GOLD analysis project Ga0315277, IMG submission 203695) | Sediment microbial communities from Yellowstone Lake, YNP, Wyoming, USA - YL17G05_15 | ecosystem: Environmental > Aquatic > Freshwater > Lake > Sediment | place: USA: Wyoming | collected...
CCAGTTGATTCCATTCTTCGTAAGGGAAGGCAAGAAGGCAATGGTCAAAATTGGTGATGATTAATCGATCATCATACTTTTTACCAAGGATTTCCCTGAATTTTGAAGGAATGCTGATGCGGCCCTTAGAATCTAATGCATGCTCATATCTTCCACGAAACACCGTTCCACCCCCTTTTTTTTAGAAAACTATACCACCTTATCCCACTTTTTTCCACTTAGCGATTAGAGATACCCTCAAAATTCAAATTTGTCAAGTAAAATTTTATACTTAATTCAATTTTTTCTCGATTTTTCCGGATTTCACAATATATGCTTTTAGGTGGTCTTTCACCTCCCATATTTAGTAATAAACCTCCTGGGGAATCCCGATATGATGTGGAAAAACACTTTGTGCCCGTAATGCCTCACTCTTCTGTGGAAATTTACCGGCGATCGGATTTCATCCACGCTTCAGTGAGAAGGTGTGAAAAAATTACATTTTCAGAATCGACATTGTTCCCGGCCCACAGGGTTGTGGGGGATTGGAGAAGCTTTAGGGCGGAACCTCTGTTATTAAACTATGTTGCCTAAACCTGGCATATACCGCTATCTTACTGAAAACGAAGGTTACCCATAACATCTAATGCCCCGCCTTCTAAAGCTTGGACAAGAGCCCCAATCCTGTGCGCCGAGGCACAGTGCACCAATTTTTTCACACCTTCTTCTGAGGCATTACGAAAGCTCATCCATTCTATTTGACATAGCAATTCCTACTGTCTAAAATGGGGGACATGGTGACAGAAGCCATTAAGAAAAGAGTTGAAAAACTTAGGGAAGAGATCGAATACCATAACTATCGCTACTATATTCTCGATCAACCCGATATCTCCGATGCCCAGTATGACCGCCTGATGCGGGAGTTGGAAAAACTCGAAGGAGAATACCCCGAGCTCCGCTCCCCTAACTCGCCCACGCAGAGGGTTGGCGCTCCCCCCTTAGAAGCATTCGAGATCGTCCGTCACACCCTTCCCATGCTCAGCCTTGCCAATGCCTTCGATGAAAACGAGGCAAGGGATTTCGATAAGCGGGTCAAAAAATTTCTGGGCTCCTCTGAAGAGATCACCTATGTGGCTGAACCAAAACTTGACGGGTTGGCAGTGGAACTTGTCTATGAAGGGGGCCACTTAATGGTAGGCTCTACCCGTGGGGATGGCGTCAATGGCGAAAACATCACCCAGAATCTTCGCACGGTCAAGACCATTCCCCTTCAACTCCTTCGGAAAGAGATTCCTGTCCCAGAAAGGCTGGAGGTCCGTGGCGAAGTGATCATCCAGATCGAAAAATTTAAAGCATTGAATCGAAAGCGCGAGGAGATGGAAGAGCTCCCCTTTGCCAATCCGAGAAATGCGGCGGCTGGATCGGTTCGGCAGCTCGATCCAAAGGTCACCCGCGAGCGTCCCCTTGAGATCTACTGCTACGGCGTTGGCGAAGTGAGAGGCAGAACCTTCAAAACCCACTGTGAGATCCTCCAGACCTTGCCCAAATGGGGAATGAGGACGAATTCCCATTTTCGAAGGTGCCACAATATCGATGAGGTCCTCGAATATTATCACGAGATGAATGAGAAGCGGGAAAATCTCCCCTATGAGATTGACGGAATCGTGATCAAGGTTGATCGCATCGACCTTCAAACAAGGTTGGGCGAGATCTCGAGGAGCCCCCGATGGGCTCTGGCATTCAAATTTGCGCCCAAACAGGAGACGACAAAGATCCTGAATATCATTGTCCAGGTGGGGAGAACCGGAGCTCTCACGCCGGTGGCTGTGATGGAGCCCGTGAGAGTGGGAGGAGTAGAGGTCAGCCGGGCCACGCTCCACAACCAGGATGAGATCGACAGGCTCGATGTGAGAGTGGGCGATACGGTCACCATTCAGAGGGCAGGTGATGTCATTCCAGAAGTCGTCCAGGTGATAACCTCAAAACGGACGGGGAGAGAAAAGAAGTTCAGGATACCCTCAAAATGCCCGGTCTGTGGAGCCGAGGTGATTAAAGAGGAAGTAATCTGTCGCTGTATCGGTCTGGACTGCCCCGCCCAATTGAAAGGCCGGATCAAACACTTTGCCTCCAAAAGGGCAATGGATATTGATGGCCTGGGTATAAAATTGATTGATCAATTGGTGGACAAAGGGTTGATCAAGGATGTAGCCGATATTTACTATATCAAAAAAGAGGAATTGATCGAATTGGAGCGGATGGCAGACAAATCAGCGCAGAACATCATTGATGCCATTGAAAAGAGCAAGACGAAACCTCTGGGGAAATTTCTCTTCGCTCTTGGAATCCTTCATGTCGGCGAAACCACCGCAGAAGACCTGGCTCGCCATTTTCCACGGCTGGACGATTTCTTTCACCTTTCGGAAGAAGACCTGATGAAGGTTGAAGGGATAGGGCCAGAGGTAAGCGCCAGCGCGGTTCAATTCTTCAGGGATAAGAAAAATAGGGAATCGATTGAGCGATTGAAAAGGGCCGGTATAAAACTGATTGAACCGAAGGCAAAGGAGAAAGGAAAACTGGCGGGCAAAACTTTTGTTTTTACGGGAACTCTCAAGACTTATGGAAGGGATGAGGCTCAAAACTTAGTGGAATCTTTGGGCGGAGTGACCGCTTCCAGTGTCTCGAAGAAAATTGATTTTGTGGTGGCCGGAGAAGACCCCGGCTCCAAAGCCGACAAAGCCAAGAAATTAGGAATCAAGACCCTCACCGAAGAAGAATTTAAAAAGATGATCGGTTAAGGTTTATTAACCTGATTGTTATGAACCCCTTCTCCACTTTTCTGTTGAAATTTGCTCTTTCCAAAAATCCAATATTTGTGTATATTAAATCTATAAATCAATGATGATGATATCACCTTATAAATAGGGCGCGCGATTATGTTTAAAATAGAAGATCACAAACAGGTTATCGAGAAGATCTGTAAAGATCTGCGAGTCAAGCGCCTCGATCTCGTTGGTTCAGCATCAAGAGATGATTTCCAGCCCAAAAGAAGTGATATTGATATCCTTGTAGAATTTGATGGTCTTGACAAACTCTTTGACAGGTATTTCGAACTGAAAATAAGATTAGAGGAGCATTTGGGGAGACAGGTTGATGTCATCCAGGACAGTGCAGTGAAAAATCCTTATGTTAGAAGAAATTTGAATCGGAACAAGGTGCGAATATATGGAACATGACCCCAAAGCCTATCTCTCCGAACTTTATTGACAGTTTAACTACGAAGGTGGTGGACGCCATCCACCACATGATAGGTGAGGAGGGTCGTCAGTTCGATCAACTTCCGTTCCTCATCTTCAAGATGGTATCCCAGTGATTCATTTCTACAGATCGCTTCCCATCGGCGAAGGCTTTTTCGAACTGTGTTCTGATTCGACCCCAAAATCCACTGGCTAACCTGTTCCGTAAGAACCCTTGCGTATTTTCGTATCAACCTCCAGGCCGGAAGTAATCTTCTCCGGCCATTAGTCGGTTTGATGAAGAGTTCGTTCATATCGTTTAGATATTCCTGAAGTTCCTGATCCAGCATCTCTCCATCCAGCCCCCACCATTCTGAGACGGTATCTTCGATCTCCGCATATTCTCCTTCCCTCTTCTGCTTCAGATTGAGCGGCTCTTCTCCCGCTATCTCCTCCATTAAATGATCCACATAGGTCAATTTCTCCAGGGCATTGGGCCAGTTCCGATACTTCCTCTCCCAGTGGGACCTCGGGTCGAGCCAGATGGCAAAGGTCTCTGCCCAGTCCTCATCCGGATGCTTCTGTGCATAGTGGGGATCGCCCAGGTAATGAAGGTGACGGACATAACTCTTCGACCAAGGATTCACCTTGTAGAGGTATCCATCTCTGTACTTCTTGTTAAAATCTCCGAATATCTCTTTCCAATCCTTTCGTTGCCAGAGGCGATAGGCATAGTTGACCGCATGGCCGGTCTCATGGCGAAGGGTTTTGACGATCCCTTCGCTCGTCGGGACATCCCCTTCAAGCTCCTTCAATTCAGGATTGGCATAATAGAATGGAATGCTGATTGAAATCTTCTTATTCACACAGCCCCACTCATTTCCGAAATAGAAATCGGGCCAGACGAGGATCTGATGAACCTTGAGTTCCTTCTTCAGCCTCTTAAAACAATGGCCCAGACTTTCATCCGGATCGAGGTCCAGATCGCAGACTCTGGTGGTCAAAAATTTCTGGTAACTGATCTCGTCCATATCTTAAGGCCTCCGATAGGACCTATCCTATTGGGTAAAATTTTTTTCAATGTTGGGGAATGAAGGAGGGATCTATATTAAAGCAAAAACCGAATTTTTCTATCCTGCCCTTCCTAACCAGTTTAAATATAATATCTCCCGCCCAGAAGGTCAAAAAAATCTTTTCACAAACAAATCTCAAGTTTTTTCAATAAGTTATGAGAATGAAAATGGGGATGGCTTTTATTAATTGGTCTATTCCTGACTTTTTTGCAGACCTAGTAACCCATCATTTGAATCTTTCTTCAAATGGTTATGCTTGGAAGCATCTCCAACTCCGTGATGAGAGAATGGACTCCAGAGGGGCAGGCGGACCAGACTCCGAAATCTTTAGGTGCGGATCATTAGAAGTTTAAGGGAAACTTTCGTAGTCAATGAAAATGAGGTTTTTATTGGTCTTGGAGCGTCCGGAGCCAATCCTTAAGCGGTGCCGCCCTAAATCTTTCTCCGCTGGCCCGCCTGCCCCTCTGGATTTGGCATTCCCATGGATTTCTATCACGGGAAAAGAGATGCTTACGTTATGCTTTTCACTCCTTGACTTCTTGAAAATCTATTTGTACAATTTGAACAAATTGTATTAACTGGAGGAGTGAGTGATGAAAAATGTCGTCTCGATCAGCAATGCGAGGAAGGAACTTCCCAAAATGATGAAAGAGCTACAGAAAAATCCTGAGACTGTTTATGTGATTAAAGTGCGGGATGAGACAATTGCCGAAATCCGCTCAGCTAAAAAACAGGTTGAGCCAGGTGAGGCTGTCCGCAAACTGATTCATCTCAGGCACAAGGTGTCCCCACTCATAAAAGGGAAAACCGAAGAACCAATCTCCCGGAAGGTAAAATATTATCTCTATGGGAAGGAAAATGGATGATAGAATTCCCAGGCCATAAAGCCTTCTGTGACACCTCCTTTTTCTTTGCCTCCCTCTATCCAAAGGATGTCAATTATGAAAGGGCAGGGCAAATTTTAAATGAGGCATTAACTCAAGAAGTCTCTCTCTGGACGACATGGGATATCATTAGCGAAACGGCCACCCTTCTTCTCTATCGCTTTAATTATCGAGCAGCCATTAGGTTCCTGGATGAGATGAAGCCTGTTCTCAACATCGTCTATTACGATGATTCAGTTCGTGACGAAGCGGAGCGGATCTTCCGCCTTTTCAGTAAAGATAGGAAGCTTTCTTTCTGTGACGCAATCTCATATGTCGTTACGAAAATTCTCCCCAATGATATCGCTTGCCTCAGTTTCGACGAAGATTTTTCTAACCTCGGCCTCACTGTTATCAGATGATTTTTTATCTTTTAAAAAGCGCTAAATCAACTGGACGGGGAAGCTCTGGCCGCCGGTGAGGAGATTTTGTATATTTTGCTTGGGTTGACAATTTTTTAGCAATACTCTTAATATGATCTTATGGTGATATTCATCTTCTCCATCCTCCTTATTTTCACTACATCTTCTTTTGGAGAAACGGCGGAGGAATCTCCTTCTCAAGTTTGGAAGGTAGGTGATCGTCGCTGGACTGTGGAGGAAGAATCGAATTTCGCCAGATGGGTTGAAGCCAATCTGACCGAAGATTTCTTCATCCGCCATAAGATTCCGGTCGACTGTGCGGATGTCCCTTATGCTGTCCGATGGATCTATGCGCGGATCGCAGGGCTTCCTGCAGGAGCTACGACCAAAAACGACAAATTCATCGGCCATTGGTCCACGGATTGGGGACACCTCCCCACCCACGCGGAGTGGCATAAAGATCCCCGTTTCCGTAAAGCCCTTCTTCATATGCTCTCGGAGACAACGACCCGGACCCTTCCACTCGACACCTACCCCATTCGAATCGATCAGGAATCGGTCACCCCTGGAACAATGTTCTTTGTGACGGAGTCCCACTCCGGAGTAATAGGCCGTGTCATCATAGATGGTAGCAGTGGTCATCCCCTTCAGACATGGGAAGCAACATCCCCTGCAAAGGTTCAAAAATTGAGCGGAAGGGACTTTCTGACTCCGAGGCCGGAGTCCACGGTCTTTTCCGGTCTGGTGAAGTTTCGCTGGCCGATCTTCAAGAATGGAAGATGGGAATACCTCCCTGCGGTGGAACATCCCTTCTATTCGCTGGAGCAATACTCCCCGGATTTCTATGAAGGTTATGCCGACTTTGTTGAAGCAGTGGCAAAAAAAATGGACCCGACCGATTACAACCCCTATGAGAAGATGGAAAAGGTGCTCAATACCACAACCCGTTACCTTATGGATCGGGTCCCTGTTGTCATGACTGGATACCAGAGATGTCACAGGGGCGGTTGCAGGGAGGGATCCGCTTTATGGGAGGTCCACAGCACACCCGGTCGGGATGGCAGGATCGTCCTCCTGATGGATCATCTCCGCCAGATCATCGAATCGAATCATCTCGACAGGGAGGGGGTAACAGAGAGGATGGAGGCCATTGAAATTCCCATTCAGAAAAGACAATCCGTTACCTTCCTCCATGTTTTTCAGAACCACCTCTGGCTCTCCCCTCATCCGGGAGACTCCATCGAGGCCCGGTGGGGACTCAAGAAATGCGAGATGATCCGCTCTCAGGTTCGAACCACCCAGAATACCATCTTCTTTATTGAGAGGACTTACCGGAAGAGAGATCCGAAATATGCCGATTTCGCCATCCACCAGCAACAGGAGATCCTGAGAAGACTCAATGAGGAATGGATGAATTCCAATTGTAAGGAACCAACGCCTCCTACCCCGAAAAAGAAGATGGGAAAATAGGGAGATGGGGAATGCGGAAATGGAATTTTGGAATAATGGAATGATGGAATAATGAAGTAAATAGAAGACATGATTTGAATAGAAAAAATGCCAATCTTTTGGGTTTGAGGTAGTGGTAATCTTTACCCACTATTCCACTATTCCAATATTCCACCATTCCATATTTCTACAGAAAATACTTGGCGATGTCGATGTGATATTTGTTGGGGTCCAATGTTTTCACAATACTCCGCTTAAAATTGTTTCCTCCATTCCTTTCGGTGAGGTCGGCCAGTTCCTTCATTCCTTTCCCCCGCTTATTCCTCTCCACAAGGATCACCTGAGGACGATCCATCCATTGAGGATCTGGGTTGGGCCTGAATACAATTCCCATCTCATGGGTATCGAGGAGGACTAGAGAACCGATAGGATAAACGCCCACCAGGCCGATGAACATTTTGAGAAGGATCGAGTCAAAGCAAACATCCCGATCTTTTAGCATGACGGCCAGGGCCTGTTCCGGCGTGAAGGGGACTTTCTTATAGATTCTCGGAGTGGTCATCGCATCGTAGGCATCTGCAATCTGAATGACCCTGCCGAAGAGGCTCACCCTCTTTTTGCGAAAGAGCTTGGGATATCCTGAAAGGTCGTTCTTCAAATGGTGATCGAAAATGCCGACCACCATCTTCGCATTGACCTCGCCCAACTGCTTCAGGTTGAGGACGATCTCCACCCCTGTGAGGGGATGCTTCTTCATCTGACCCCACTCTTCATCGCTGAGGGCGCCGGGTTTATTCAGAACCTCAAGCGGGATTTTGGATTTTCCGATATCATGAAGCATGGCTGTAATGCCCAATTCACTCAGGACACCCCTGGAGAACCCCAATCGCCTCCCCATCGCCAGAGAATAGATCGACACATTGACAGAATGGTTAAATGTGTACTCATCATAATTCTTGATCGCCGTCATTCCTAACAGGATTGATTCATCTTCCATGACGAGGTGAACAGCCTTCCGGACAAGCCGCTTCAATTTTCTCACATCGGCATGCTGATTTCCTTTGATGTGGGTGACCACTTCCTTGAACGTCCCGATGGTTTCGAAAAATACCTTTTTGGCCTCCTCTCGAGAGTCCTCTTTTCGCAGAGTGTAAGCCCCTTCCTCCATTTCAGAGACTTCCAGAGGGCCCGCCTCGATCGAGGAGATATGCCGCTCTCTTAACTTTTCATTAAAGAGAGTGGCATTTTCTTCTCGCCCATCTTCCAGGCTCATCAAAATATAGATGAACTCCCTCAATGTTTCCTCATTCAGGACCTCTTTGTAGAGGACTTCTCCGATCAACCGTTTCTTCCACTGGGTCACGAGGTACTTAAAGCTGTTAAAACCCTCCACGGAGTAGCGAAGTCTTTGCTCATTGAGGAAGATGTCATCGGCTACGATTTTGAGGCAAAGGGTTCCCTCCCTCTGGATAAAGGTGTTGATCGCAAGAAGAGACTCCTGAATAAATTGATTCAGGGCCACATTCTTCGAATCGTATATCTGGGAAATCCTCATCAACACATGGAATTTGGTAATGAGGTTGCTCCCCAGCTTTGACATCTCGGAGTCCATCGCCTCTGACGATCTATGGGCTTCTTTCTGGGACTGAATTGCTGATTCCATTGTCTCCGCCTCTTCCTCTTTTGGAGCCCCACAGGTAAAGGCTCTGTGTTTTATCAACGTCCCGGTGGGGCGACATCCCGGCCAAAGGCTCAAGCCATCTGCCGCCGGGGTTAATGGATTGAGCGTGCGATATGTTTCTGTTTCCGCCTCGATCTATCGGAGTCCACCCCCTCAACCACTCCCATCATCTTCAGCGTATTGTGAGCGCAGAGCCGCATCTCATCCCACTTTCCCTTCTGGAACCACCTTTTCTTCTGTGCGATCTTCTTTAAAACCGGGATCGCCTCCTGTGATCCTGTCTCACCCAAGGCTTTAAAGAAAGAGGCCTTCTCCTCATAATCCCTTTTGAAAAAGTCTTTGGAGAGGATGATCCCGGTAAGCGGTTTGGCCGCCTCCCCCTTTGCAACCATCGCAAAAATGAGCGAGGCCTTCGCCCTCATCTCCGGCAGGGGATCTTTTAAAAATTTCTGAATGAGATCCTTTCCCTGTCCACCCAATTTCTTGAGAACCTGGAGGGTCTCCTCCCTAACCTTCGGATCCCCATGGACGACCAGGCTCCCCAAGTATTTCACGGTGGAAGGATGCCCGATCTTACCCAGGACATATAGGATGTGGCAGACCAAAAATGGGTTTGGGTCGGATAAAAATTTGACCAGAGGCCTGATTTCCTCTTGAGAGAGTTCAGCCAGAACATCACATACGGCTTTTCTCCACTTACCGGATTCCACCTTTCCCAATAAGAGGCAGAGGGGTTCGACCCCTTTTTTCGTCAGGAGCTGGAGATACTGGAGGATCGCTTCGGAATCCACCTCTCCGTTTCCCTTCATCGCCTCCCCTAAAAGCTCAATTGAATGGGGGCCAGAAAAAGTGTCCATGATGCGACGAATCGCAAATATCTGTTTGTCTTTCAGGACCATGGACTCCATGGTATCGTTCAGCCTCTTCAAAACGACCACGGCCTTTCTCACTTCTCTCTTCTCGAGAACCGATCCGGTCGTCCTTTCGAAGTAGGAGATCATATTCTCATAGGCATCCATATCGTCACCCAGATGGAGGAGGATTTCTACGAGATTGTCGACCAAAAGATAGATGTAATCCGGTTGATGCTCCTGCTCAATCTCCCGGCTGATCTCCTCGATCTCGTCCGGCGTGAGCTGACAGGCCTGGACCAAGGATTGGCCCGGCGATGGATTCAGCACCTGTTTTAAACCTTCAACTATTAAAGCACGGGGCTCTTCCTTTTCCCTCTCAGGAGCAATTTCGTCTGCCGCCTCCTTTCCATATCCTTTAAATTCCAATCGTTCAATAAAATCTTCCTCTGTGGCTGGAACGAAATGACTTCCACTTTCCAAAAATTCATCCACGGTCCCGAACGTGATGTGAGAAAAATCCTTCTCCCAGAGGAGGGTAACGAGGTCATCTTCCAGGCGGCTAACAGACTCGCTTTTCCTCACAATATGAAGAAAATCGACCATCTCTCTGAATTCCAGTCCTTTGAGGAACTTAATTTCGCGGATACCGTCCTTGAAAAAGAAGAAGGCCATGCTCTCCTTTACATCCTGGTTTTCATAAACGACCTTTCCCCGGTAGAAGAGCCGGTGTTCTCCCACTAATAGCGGAAAAGAATCGAACTCCTCGAAGTAGTTGTCAAAATCCTTCTTCAATCGTTCCATAAATTTCAGGAGGATCGGGTGATTGGCTTCATAGATCCGGAAGGCCTTCACGGTCTGAAGAAAGGTCTGGATCAGCGCCCGGGTGGCCTTAACGGACTTCTCCTCAAAAATCTCCTCTTGATCTTTTAATTTCTCTTTTAATTGGGATACTCTCTTCTCCATAAATCGCTCATCTCATCATGTTGCTTGAGATCTCTCCCTTCAGGAATCGATCCAGTTCCGACCTGAGGACCTTCCAGCCTTTTCCTGCCTTTGCTCCCTTAATCCGTCCGAGATAGAGATATTTCAGAAAGGTGGGCCTCGAAATTCGAAGGTACTGACAGGCTTCCTGGGTTGTCATGACATCATGTTCTCTTAACATCATTTTCCACCCTTTATACGCAATTTGACAACAGTTAACTGCATTTTCCATACCAATTTATTCCATATCATTTAACCTGTCGATATCTAAACTATTTTTAAACTGGTGCATCATGCCCAAAAAGGATGAAAGTACATTTCTTGCCTCCATCTGGTTCAATTTCTTCCATCCAAATTTTTTGTTGTCCCTTCAAATGGATACCGGTTAAAATCCATACATCCCTGAGATTAAGAGTTCATCGTTTATAGTTCATCGTTCATAGTTTAAAAGGAGATCGCCATGAAAAATCAATCCAACCGAAACAGAGTCACCAATATCATCAAGGTTCTTTCGAAAGATATCCCTGATTCAACCATCGCCCTGAAATTTTCAACTCCCTTTGAACTACTTATCGCCACGATCCTTTCCGCCCAGTGCACCGATGTCAGGGTGAATGAAGTGACAAAAGGCTTGTTCAAAAAATATCGCTCTCCGAAAGACTATGCGGAAGCGGAATCCAAAGAAC
>Ga0315277_10011372_pt1 | contig 11220 bp, 10 predicted proteins | sample YL17G05_15_MG_FD_203695 | JGI IMG/M metagenome (GOLD analysis project Ga0315277, IMG submission 203695) | Sediment microbial communities from Yellowstone Lake, YNP, Wyoming, USA - YL17G05_15 | ecosystem: Environmental > Aquatic > Freshwater > Lake > Sediment | place: USA: Wyoming | collected...
TGCGCTATCCTGTCCTTGAATCAGAAAAGGGGTACAAAGGAGAGCCAATATGGCAGCAAATCCCTGGTGGGCACCGTGGGCTCTTAACCGGATAATCGAACCCCTGATGCGAAACCTCAAGATAAAGACTCCCTTGCTGGCAGAGATGAAGGCCGGGGACAGAGCGCTGGATATCTGCTGCGGCACAGGAGCCCTGGTGCTCCATTTGGCAAAAATGAACCTGGTTGCCTGCGGAATTGACATGGACCCCCGCGTTATAGAAGTGGCTGAAAAGAAGAGAGTAAAACTAGGCCTGGGGAATGCCTCATTTCAGGTAGCGAATGCCCTGAAGTTGCCGTTCGAGGACAACTTCTTCGACTTTGCTTCCATATCAATGACCATTCACGAAAACCCGAGGACGGATAGAGATACCATCATCTCCGAAATGAAGAGGGTGGTAAAGAAAGAGGGCTCCCTTATATTTATCGATTACAAGGTTCCCCTGCCAAAAATCCCATCCTCCTACACATCCAAAATCGTAGAGCTCGTCGCAGGCAAAGAGCACAACAAATGTTTCAAGGACTATCTACAGCAGGGCGGACTGGATGAACTGTTGAAGAGGAACAACCTCTGTGCAGGGAAAAGGGGAGAGCTCGGGCCTCTGACAATCACAATCACACCAAATGACAGCTAGCCAATCGGCCATAACTCATTGACAATCATTATCTCCGATATTATATTTACCTCGCCTGAAGGTGAACTCGCATTCCGGCGAATCGTCCGATATGTAAAGACGAGGAGGAGCAATGAGCCCACTGAAGAAGCTGTTCAGCCCCATAAAGATCGGTAAGTTGGAGGTCAGGAACCGCATCGCTATGGCGCCCATAACCCCGAACTGGTCATCCGACGACGGCACCGTCTCGGATAAGCTAATCGATTATCTCGAGGCCCGCGCGGAAGGGGGCGTAGGGATGATCATAACGGAGTCCGTCGTCGTGGATAAAAACCAGCAGTACCTGCTAGCCAGCATGGGTTTCTGGGACGACAGCGTTGTACCCAACTTCAAGAAGCTCGTAGACCGTGTGCACGCCCACGGGGCAAAGCTGGTCCCACAGCTGAGCCACCCTGGCGCCGACACCTTCTGTTGGATGTTCGGCAATCAGCCCGTGGCTCCATCGGCGCACTATAGCAAGACCTGCAGCTATATGGCCCGCGAGCTCACCATCGACGAGATTAAGCAGATAATCCAGCAGTACGGCGACGCGGCGCGCCGTATTAGGGAGGCCGGCTTCGATGCCCTAGAGCTGCATGCAGCGCACGCCTACATGCTGGCCGGCTCATTCCTCTCGCCGCTGCGCAACAAGCGCACCGACGAGTACGGCGGATCGAACGAGGGACGGCTCAGGTTTGTGTTGGAGGTCATGGAGAACATCAAGAAAAAGGCAGGGAAGGACTTCCCCGTTATACTGAGGATCTCAGGCGACGAGCATACACCCGGCGGCAGGGATATACTCAACACGCAGTACATCGCGCCGCAGCTGGTCAAGGTTGGCGTGGACGCCTTCCACGTATCCGGCGGCATACAGCCGGAGCAGTTCTATCGCATCATACCGCCCACCGGCATGCCCTTCGGCCTTAACGTAGCCTCGGCTGCGGCGGTAAAACAGGTGGTGAACGTCCCAGTTATGACGGTGGCCCGCATCAACGATCCCAGGTTCGCTGATGACATCCTGACGAGAGGGCTCGCCGACATGGTGGTCATGGGCCGTGCGCTCCTCGCCGACCCCGAGCTGCCCAATAAGGCCAGGGAGGGACGTTTCGAGGATATCGCCCCGTGCACCAGCTGCTCCATCGGATGTGTGCAGCAGATCATGAAATTGCAGTCCATGACCTGCGTCATCAACCCCACCGTGGGCAGAGAGGTAGAGATGGCAATCGCCCCCGCAGCCAAGCCCAAGAAGGTGCTTGTGGCCGGCGGCGGACCGGGTGGTCTGGAGGCAGCGCGCGTCGCCGCCCTGCGCGGCCACAAAGTAACGCTATACGAGAAGCAGGCCAAGCTGGGCGGACAGCTGAACATTGCCTGTGTGGCCCCGATGCGGCAGGAGCTGGCCATGTGGATAACGTACCTTTCCACCCAGGTGAAGAAGCTAGGGGTGAAGGTCGAGCTGCAGAAAGAGGTGACGCCCGAGCTCATCGCCGCGGAGAAGCCTGACGCGGTAGTGGTGGCTACGGGCGCCGAATGCGCCACCCCTCCCATCCCGGGTATAGATAGCCCTAAGGTAATCTCCTCCCACGCCGTGCTGGCGGGCGCATCGCGACCTCGAGGCAAGGTGCTCATCATCGGCGGCGGCCTGGTGGGGTGCGAGGTAGCAGACCTGTTAGCTGACATGGGGGACGGGGATCCGGGGTCGGGGACGGCCGTAACCATTATCGAGATGCTGCCCGATATCGCTATGGATGAGGTGGAGATGAGCAGGATGCTGCTGATACCGCGCCTCAGGGAAAAGGGTGTAAAGTGGATCACCTCGGTGACGGTTAAACAAATTCTTGAGGACGGCGTTGTTATTATTCGTGATGGCAAAGAGGAGACGCTGAAAGGTATGGACCAGATAATCATCGCCTGCGGCAGCAAGTCCGTGGACACGCTGAGCAAGGCCATCGATGGCAAAGTGCCGGAGGTTTATGTTATCGGGGATGCCAAGCAGCCGCGCCTGGCGCTGGAGGCTATCGCAGAAGGAGCAGAGGTCGGACGAAAGATTTAAGAAATTCATCGAAGGAATAGGCAGATGGGCAATTTAATGAGCGGTCCCTGGCGGAGATGGGGGGCGACGGAAGCAGAGGCGACTCGCTCCATGCCCGGCGATGACGAGGTTAAACAGCCCATGCAAGTCACCACCCGCGCCGTCACGGTGAAAGCCAGAGCTGCCGACATCTGGCCCTGGCTTGTTCAGATGGGGTATCGGCGAGGTGGCATGTACAGCTATGACAGAATAGATCGCTTTCTTGGTATCCTGGACCGCCCAAGCGCCGATAGGATCATGCCCGAATTTCAGCACCTAGAGGTCGGCGATGTTATTCCCATGGGGAAACCCCCCAGCTGGCCGGTGAAAGCCATTGAGCAAAATCGATTATTGTTACTCGTCATTAAAGACAAGGGAGTCGATGTAACCTGGTGCTTCATGCTCGAAGAAATCGCCGATGGGCAGACGCGGCTGGTTTTGAGAGTTAGGAACCGTCTGGCTATGACACCATTGCTGTTTCTCTCTCTTCCCATTATGCTACCGGGCGAGTTCCTCATGGTACGGAAGATGCTGCTGGGCATCAAGAAACGGGCTGAGTCTATTGCAAAACAGTCGACCGTCGTATAATAAGGATTACCATATGGCTAAAAGGTACAATTTAAGTGGATATACTCGCGTCAGGATACAAACCACTATAGACGCCGAGATAGTGATATCGGACACATTCAACATCGATGTTGAAACAGGGCCGTTATCCCCTGTCAAAATCCGTCAAAAAGGGGATACACTTACCATCAGCCGACCATGGCGCTGGTTCGTTTTCGGTTTCTTTTTCAAGCTGAGCCGGGTTAATGTAAAAATCGGCATGCCGGAGCTTCTAGAACTAGAGGTTTCCGATAACAGCAGTGCCGGCGTTGCGGGCTTTAGCTCATCCAGTGAGTTCAAGCTCACGCTATCAGAAGCAAGCAGCTTCGCCTGTGACTTAACAACCGGCGATGCCCGGCTGGACATTGCCGGCAGCAGCCAAGCCGAATTTACCGGCTCGAGCAGCAACCTTTTTCTCAAAGTGAAAGACTCCAGCAGTTTTGCTGCCAATATTAATGTCGATGGCAACGCCGAGATAGAAGTATCCGCCAACAGCGCTATTGCACTCGCCGGTTCGGCCGGCAGCATCCTGGCAGACATCAGCAACGTCAGCAATGCCGACATGGGCGGCTTTTCGGCACACGATATCAACATTAAACTGAACAGATTAAGCAACGTCACGATTAAACTCAACGGCAAGCTGGATGCAGAAGTCGGCGGCGCCTCCGACCTGAGATGGTCCGGCAATCCTGTCATGGGAACCATAAATGTTACCAGCGGCTCAGTCTTCCAGCAGGAATAAACTCTTTCAACTCACACCCCGCAGATCTTATCTCGAATAAGCTATAATAGACTCCGAACGCGCCAAATAACCGTGCCGATCGTGCTATATGAGTTTTATCTCCATATTCCTGATAGCCCTGGCCCTCAGCATGGACGCCTTCTCGGTGGCCATGGCCCTCGGCGCTACTAGAAGCAAGCTCAACTCCTATGCGGTGCTGCGCCTCTCAGTATCCTTCGGCGTATTCCAGTTCGTCATGCCCATACTCGGCTGGCTGCTCGGGAAAACAGTAGTATCGTATATCTCAGACTACGACCACTGGATCGCCTTCGCCCTCCTTGTCATAGTAGGACTGCGCATGATCAAAGAATACTTCGACAAAGACAAGAAGGAGCGCACCAAGGACCCGACAAAGGGCTGGTCGCTTTTAATGCTGTCTATCGCCACCAGCATCGATGCGCTGGCCGTAGGCGTCAGCTTTGCATTCTTCGATGTCAATATTTACTACGCCAGCGCCATCATCGGTATCGTATGCTTTATCATAACAGCACTTGGTATGATCTTCGGCAAGAAGCTCAGCGTGCTGCTCGGCAAAAAAGCGGTGCTCCTAGGTGGCATCGTCCTCATCGCTATCGGCATCAAGATAGTGATCGAGCACATGATATAGAGATACACGATTCCTCTCGACGAGTGCCCTTCACTTCGATGAAAAAGAGGTGTCCTTCCGCGGAATCCTTCCCGTTCAGGGAAGGACCAAAGTATGGGGGACTTGCAGGGGGTTTGGAAATCGGCACCTATCCCATCCTCTTGCACCTCTGGCCTCATTCCGCTATCCTTTCCCTAGATTAGTAAAAGAGGCGATAATGATTATATCTTTCAGAGGTATTACACCCAAGATTCATCCCACTGCTTACATAAGCAAGACCGCGTATATCATCGGCGATGTGGAGATAGGCGAGGGTGCCGGCATATGGCCGGGGACGGTCGTAAGGGCCGACCATGCCAAGATCACGATAGGAAAGTTCACACAGATAGAGGACAATTCTACAGTGCACACCGATGTTCCCATGACAATCGGCGATAAAGTGCTCATCGGGCACAACGTTGTTGTTCACTGCGCTAAGATCGGTGACAACGTGCTCGTTGGCAATCACGCCACGCTGCTGGACTATTCCGAGATCGGTGAGGGCAGCGTAATCGGCGCCAACGCCATGGTGAATATGGGGATGAAGGTACCCAGCCATTCCTTCGCCTACGGCGTGCCGGTCAAGATAACCGGGAAAGTTCCCATAGAAAGAGACGAGATAATCCGCCTTGCGCTGCTGAAGAACATAATAATGGCCAAGGAGTTCAAAGAAGAAGGAATTTAAAAAAGAGGTGCAGGATTCATGCCTCTCGATTCCCCCACTTACACCATCTCCTAGCCTCTCCCCTCAAGGGAGAGGTATTTTAAAGAGGTATCCCCTATTCTTCAACAAATATCCACCATGATCGGGGGATTAAGGGGATTTGACCTTTCCCGACTATCACATCCCGACCAATTATGAAAGAGGTGCAGGAGAAATTCTCCTGCCGGGGGAACTGGGGGTGTCCCCTAATCTAACAAAAAGTCCCCCAAAGTATGGGGGACTGACAGGGGGTTTGGAATCCCCATCTACCTGCGCAACCCCAGAATATGTCTAGCCACCCGGGCGAAGCCCGCACCAAATTCGAGCCTGCTCACATATTCAGCAGCATCCTCCATCGCTGCCCTATCCGTAGCTGACAGGCGAGTATTGCGTATGAAGACACTGTGCGGAAAAGTGCGGAACAGGGATATATCGGTAAGGGAATCACCGAACACCATGACCTGCTCGGGCGACAGTTTACCATCACCAATTCGAGGCAAAATCCTCTTCAGCGTACCGCCCTTGCTGATGCCCTTCTGCAACAGGTGCAGCATATAGCCCGAATCGAGCAGTTCCGACTCCTTAAGATGTTTTTTTAACTCAGCCGCATCGACGCCCTGCACCTTGAAACCAACATCTACCTTGCGATCCGCATCGTCCTCAGTTTGTGCGATAGCGTTGGGAAACTGTTTCTTGAGCAGTTCCAGATCCTTCAGCGCAGGCTCACGGGAATATCCTAGATCGAGCAGTTTACTTGTAGGCTTTAACTTGACGATGCCGCCGTTCTCCCCGATTATCGGCCCGTTGATGCCTATATCTAGAGCGAGAGGCTCCAGCCTGGGCAGCGTGCGCCCCGAGACGAAACCGACCGTTATGCCATCATCGACGAGAGCACGCAAAGCCGACTGTGCTATCGCTTCCACATACCCCAGAATATCCGTAATCGTGCCGTCGACATCGGCCATTATCAAGCTAATATTGTTAGCCAGCTTGGAGTCTATTTGAAGATAGGAATGTGACATGGCATTACATAGATTAAACCACTGGGTATCAGTCGGTCAATTAATGCGCAGCCGTAAAAAGCGGGAAATAAAGAAAGAAGACGGATATCAATTCACTGATGTAAATAAATTGTTTGAATTGACAGGAGCGTGTTCGAGGCTCACGTGAATTTTATGGTTATTACTATAACCATCACCACTGCCCATGTTAAGGTCAGTATAAGTAGAATCTTAGACCAGTTGCTCATAAATCTGCCTCCCTTCAGAATAAATCCCGGAGTTAGGACAGCCTCAAGCGACAGGGGTTCAAAAATAACATAACACAATATTTCTGTCAAGTAATTTAGGGGCGGTTGGGAACCTGCCCTCTGGATTGCCCGATTAAGTCGAGTGATAACACTGAATCCTCACCCTAGCCCTCTCCCCTGCGGAGGGAGAGGGAAGCGGAAAGAGGTGCAGGAGATTTCTCTCCTGCTGGGGTTTTAGGGGTGTCCCCTAATCTAACAAAAAGTCCCCCAAAGTATGGGGGACTTACAGGGGGTTTGGATAACGACAGCCCGACTTGAATATATCTACTTATTACGATATTCTATAACTCGGTTAAGAGGATCGATGATAAGACCATTTAACGGAAAATCACCAAAGATCGCCAGCTCCGCCTTCATAAGCGAGAGGGCATATATCGTCGGGGACGTTGAGATCGGGGAGAACTCCAGCGTCTGGCCGGGTACCGTCATACGCGGCGACCACGCCAGGATAACCATCGGCGAGAACACCCAGATCGAGGACAACTGCACTGTGCATACCGGATTCCCCATGACAATAGGCGATAACGTACACATCGGGCACAACGTCGTCGTCCACTGCAGCCGCATCGGGAATACGACGCTCATAGGCAACCACGCTACTCTCTCGGAATACGCCGAGATCGGTGACTGCTGCGTCGTAGGAGCTGGCGCGCTGGTGCCCCCCAGCATGAAGATACCCAACCGCACCTTCGTCGTCGGCGTGCCGGCCAAGATCAAGGGTGAGGTATCGGACGAGCGCATAGCTATCACAAAGCAGAGCGTCGATATATACGTTAAAATGTCCAGGGAATATAAAGAACAGGGATTATAATCACGGGAGGCTCCTTCAATGTGCAAGGAAAGCAAGATACAAGAGATTTTTGACTTCACCGGCAAGGTGGCCATAGTCACGGGCGCAGGCAAGGGCGTGGGCCATGCCATAGCCGTATGGCTCGCGGACGCGGGGGCCGACGTGGTGGTCTCTAGCCGCACCCTCTCCGACCTGGAGAAGGTGGTCAAGGAAATAGAAACGACAGGACAAAAGGGGCTGGCCGTTCCCACCGATGTGAGCAAGGCCGGCGATGTCAAACGGCTCTTCGATGTCGCCGTTAACGGATTCGGCAAGATCGACATTCTGGTGAACAACGCCGCCATATTCCCCTACACTCCTTTCTTCGATATGACGGAGGCGGACTGGGACAGGGTGCAGAACACCAATGTCAAAGGAATGTTCATGTGCAGCCAGGCCGCAGCCAGACAGATGGTCAAGCAGGGCAGCGGCGGAAAGATCGTCAATATAGCCTCCATCGAGGGCGAGTTCCCCCTCACCGCGGGGCGCGTCCACTACCACGCCTCCAAGGGCGCGGTGATCAACTTCACCCGCGGGCTGGCTAAGGAGCTTGCCGAGTACAAGATCAACGTCAACGCCATCGCCCCGGGCATGACGGAGACGCCGGGCCTCGAGGCAGCTATGGGTGGGTGGAAGCCGGACGCAATCACGGGCAGGATACCGCTGGGGCGGCTGGCCCAACCCGACGACATCGCCAAGGCAGTGCTCTTCATGGCCTCGGACGCCGCCGAGTACGTCACGGGCGCCATCCTCTTTGTCGACGGCGGGCTGCTGCTGGGCCGGGGCTGGAAGAGGATAGGGTAAAGCTAACAGCAAGTAAGGAAAGGGGAGGCTTTTGCCTCCCCTTCTTAATTTTAGAATCCCGAATCTGCCTTCAATCCCCTGCTATCCCCCTTGAAAGGGGGAAACAACATCCAAACACCCTGTCAGTCCCCCATACTTTGGGGGACATAAATAGATTTAGGGGACACCCCTAAAACCCCGGCAGAAAGAATCCTGCACCTCTTATTTCTAATACCCTCTCTCTATACAGGGAGAGGGCTAGGGTGAGAGCAGTTACTTTTGTCATTGCCCGACTTGATCGGGCAATCCAGACACCTGGATCATCCGGTCAAGCCGTATGATGACATACGGGACACCACTGCGGGACTGTAAATGGCACACTGCGACTGCTACAATGATAAAGCGAGCCCCTGAAAAAGAGGTGCCCTTCCGCGGAATCCTTCCATAGAACTTTTCACATGGAAGGACCCAAGAATGGGGGATTTAGGAGGTTGATATCCCCTATCACAAATAGAAACCATATGACTATTATCGAACCGGGATACATTGCACTTTTCCGCTCGGGCGAGCTTGAGCGCCGCGCCCTGGCACTCGAAGCCCGCCTGGCGTCTTGCGATATTTGCCCGCGCCAGTGCAGGGTGAACCGCCTGCAGGGAGAGTTGGGCTTCTGCCACTCCGGCTATCTACCCATAGTCTCATCGGTCTGCGCGCACCGCGGTGAGGAGCCGGCTCTATCAGGCAGCAACGGCTCCGGCACGATATTCTTCGGCAACTGCAACATGCGCTGCGCCTACTGCCAGAACTACCAGATAAGCCAGAACTGGAGAAAGCAGAAATCGCACGAGACCGACTGCCGTTCCCTGGCCGCGAATATGATCCACCTCCAGAACGATCCCAAGTGCCACAATATCAACTTCGTATCGCCGTCGCACTTCGTCCCGCAGATGGTGCGCGCCATCGCCGAGGCGGTCCCGATGGGGCTGCGCATACCGATCGTTTACAACACCGGCGGCTACGATTCTATCGATACGCTCAAGGAGCTCGACGGCGTAGTCAGCATCTACCTGCCCGATATCAGATACGCCGACGACAAAACGGCGAAGAGATATTCGCAGGCCCCGGACTATGTGAAATATAATCGAGCCGCGATCAAGGAGATGTACCGCCAGGTCGGCGACCTGATTGTCGATAAAAGCGGGCTGGCGCAGCGCGGGCTCATCGTGCGCCACCTCATCCTGCCCAACAGGCTGGCCGGCAGCGAGGAATCGCTGGCATGGCTGGCGCAAGAAATCTCGCCATCGGTGACTGTGAGCATCATGTCGCAGTACTCCCCCCGGCACAAAGCTCCCCACATCCCCCTGCTGTCGCGGCGGATATCGCTGGCGGAATATGAAGCTGTCCTCCGGCTGCTGTCCAGGCTCGGGCTGGAGAACGGCTGGACGCAGGAGCTGGGTTCATCGGACAACTACCTGCCCGACTTCGAGCGGCAGGGCCACCCCTTCGACGTTATCCCTGTAGGGGCGATTCATAAATCGCCCTTAAATGATTCCCCCAAGAATGGGGGACCAAGGGGGTTGAAAGCAAGTACTGAGACATCCTCACCCCCCATCAAGAAGAGGTCGACATGACCGCCAAGCGAGTGGTCGTTATCGGGGCTGGCGCTGGCGGGATGATGGCCGCCGGCCGCGCCGCCGAGCTGGGAGCCCCCGTCCTCCTGCTGGAGAAGACCGACGGCCCCGCCAAAAAACTCCTCATCAGCGGCAAGACGCGCTGCAACGTGACCAACAGCAGAAGCCTCGACGAATTCATTGCGATGTACGGCACGAACGGGCGCTTCCTTTACAGGGCTTTCCATCGATTTTTTCGCGACGACCTGCTTCAATTTCTGAAGCGCTACGGCGTCGCGACCAAGACCGAGGACGACGGCCGCATCTTCCCGGCCTCCGACGACGCCCGCGACGTGGTGCGGGCCTTCAGAAGATATATGGATGAACACGGCGTCGATCTGCGCACCAATACCAAGGTGACCGCTATAAATGTCGACAGTGGAAGGATCGCAAGTGTTCAAACGGAGAAAGAGCCATTCCCAGCGTCGGCTGTTATCCTGGCCACGGGAGGCTCATCCTACCCCGGCACCGGCTCCTCCGGCGACGGCTACCGCATGGCCGCGGCACTCGGGCACACCATCACCAGGCTGCGCCCGGCCCTCGTGCCGCTTGTAGTGCGCGAAGCCGCCCTGGCCAAGAGCATGCAGGGCGTCAGCCTGAGCAACGTGCGACTGATAGCCTACCAGTGCACAGCCGACGAGATCGACATATCGAAGACGACGAAGCGCGATTGCGGCCGCGGCCTAGCCGGGAAAAAACCTGTCGCGCCCATCATAGAAAGCCGCACGGGTGAGGTGATGATGACGCACTCCGGCATCGGCGGGCCAACGACGCTGCTCATGAGCCTGGCCATCGTCGACGCGCTGGAGCGCGGCCCCGTGAGCGTATCCATCGACCTGCACCCATCGGTCGACGAAAATCAACTGCGAAAGCAGCTTCAGAATGAACTCGACTGCCACGGCAGGAAGAGCTACCGCAACATCCTGAAGGAGCTCCTGCCCGAGAAAATGGTTGAGCCTTTTACGGAGCTGACGGGCATAGCGCCAGAAAAGCGCAGCCACGAGATAACCGCGGAAGAGCGCGAGCGATTGCTGAAATCGTTGAAATCCCTGCGCTTCAATATCGAGGGGCCGCTGCCCATAAGCGCCGCCATCGTCACCGCGGGCGGCGTCTCGCTGGATGAGATCGACCCGTACACCATGGCCTCACGCTTGATCA
>Ga0315277_10011373_pt1 | contig 11220 bp, 7 predicted proteins | sample YL17G05_15_MG_FD_203695 | JGI IMG/M metagenome (GOLD analysis project Ga0315277, IMG submission 203695) | Sediment microbial communities from Yellowstone Lake, YNP, Wyoming, USA - YL17G05_15 | ecosystem: Environmental > Aquatic > Freshwater > Lake > Sediment | place: USA: Wyoming | collected...
GGATATTCGCCATGCCTGCAACACGCTGATTAACGAGTTCATTCAGAAGGCCGGGCTGACCGTCAAGGGACGCCATGAATACGGCTTGGCGGGCGGACGGGGCGATTCCAAATACGGCGGCGTGGTCATCGAATACAAAGCTCCCAAGGGCGCTGGACGCCTCACACAGGAGAAGACCGGGCCGGGCGTCAAGGCCGTTGTCGAGCAGATCGAGCAACGCTTCAAAGACCTGCAGGCCAAAGAGCACGTCGGCATGGAGCGCATTTTCGGCGTGGGTTGCGACGGCGGAACCTTCGTTTTTGTTCGCCAACGCGGCAAGCAGACCGAGGCCGAAGACCCGCAGCCGGTCACGCCCCACACCGTCGAGCGGTTGCTGCGCGCGGTCGTGTCGGTGGGCGCGCGCGGGTTGTCCTTTACGCCCGAAAACCTTGCCGCCCATTTCGGCTCCGAGAGCAAGACCGCCCGCGAAGGCGTCCGGCGGATTCATGAGGTGATTCACGAAACCGACAATCCCAAAGCACAAACGTTCTTCCGCCAATGGCAGATTCTCTTCGGCGAGGTTTGCGGATACGACATCCACGGCCAGAACGCCAAAGTCCGCAATTTGGCCGCGCACTACCGGGTCGCCGACCCCAATCCCGCCGAACTTCTCTTCGCCGTGCACACCTACTATGCCCTTTTCATCAAACTTCTGGCCGCTGAGATCGTCTTGTCCTTCGACCCGCTCATGCCTTCCTTCCTAAAGAAGTGCATTCATGCGCCCACGCCGGCGAAGATTCGCATTGTTCTGGAAGACCTCGAACGGGGCGGCATCTGGTCGCAACTGGGTATCCGCAACTTCCTCGAAGGCGACCTCTTCTCCTGGTATCTCGACGCCTGGGACGACCGCTGTGCCGAAGCCATCCGCGCCATGATCCGCTCCCTCGACCAGTTCGACCCGACGACGCTCAGCGTGGACCCCGCCGAATCGCGCGACTTGCTCAAACAACTCTACCAGCAACTGTTCCCCAAGTCCGTCCGCCACGACCTCGGCGAATACTACACGCCCGACTGGCTCGCCGAACTCGTCCTCAACGAACTCGGCTACGATGGCAACCCCGACAAGCGCCTGCTCGACCCCGCCTGCGGCTCCGGCACGTTCCTCGTCATGGCGCTCAATCGCGTCAAAACCTGGTTCGAGGAACACCGCCACCAGTGCGGCTTCGGCGAGGATGATCTCCTGCGCAAGATTCTGCGCAACATCATCGGCTTCGACCTCAACCCCCTCGCCGTCATGGCCGCGCGCACCAACTACCTGATGGCCATCCGCGATCTGCTGCGCCACGCCGACAATGTTGAACTGCCCGTCTATCTCTGCGACTCGATCATGACGCCGTCAGAATATGGCGACATTTTCACCGGCGGCCACGGCAAGGCGCACCGGATCAAGACCAGCGCCGGCGACTTCATCATCCCCAACGAGATCGCCGAGAACCGGGACCAGATTAGCCGCTACGCCGACAAGCTCGAATTTTGTGTCCGCAACCGCTATTCGCCCGAGGAATTCGTTGAACGCTGCAAAGCCGAAGGCATCCCTGCTACCGAGACCGAACTCCACAAGGGGCTATATCGCCAGCTTCAGCAACTCGACGCCGACAACAGGAACCGCGTCTGGCCCTGGATCATCAAGAACGCCTTCGCCCCGCTCTTTGTCGGCAAGGTGGACTACGTCGCCGGCAATCCGCCATGGGTGAATTGGGAAAGTCTGCCAGAAGAATACCGCGATGGCATGAAGCCCTTATGGCAGGAGTATGGCCTCTTCACGCTCTCCGGCTCCGCCGGACGCTTGGGCGGCGGCAAGAAAGACCTTTCCATGCTCTTCGTCTATTCCGCCGTGGACAACTATCTCGAAGAAGGCGCGCGGCTCGGGTTTGTCATCACCCAGAGCGTCTTCAAGACTCAAGGCGCGGGCGACGGGTTCCGGCAATTGTGGTATCGGAAGAAACGTCGCCGTTACTACCTGAAACCTGTCGCGGTCCTCGATCTTAGCGCCATGCAGGTGTTCGAAGGCGCGACCAACCGCACGGCGGTCTTCGTTTGCGAGAAACGCCCTCGTGCTTTCTCCTACCCCGTGAATTACACCATCTGGCGTGGTCCGTCGCACGTCTCTCAAGAGGTTTCGCTGAACGAAGCCCGCTCGCTGGTGAGCGAATCCATACTCGGCGCTGTGCCGGTGGACCCAGACAAGACCAGTTCGCCCTGGCTCACGGCGCCGAAACAAGCCCTCGCCGGCATTCAAAAGGCCATCGGCAAAAGCGATTATCAGGCGTACGCGGGCTGCTGCACATGGTTAAATGGTGTCTTCTGGATTCGAATCATTGAGAAACGCCCTACCGGTCAACTGGTGATCGAGAATCTGCATGACGTGGGAAAACTCAAACTAAAGCGCGTGCAGGCGGTCATCGAACCGGACCTTGTTTATCCACTGTTGCGCGGACGCGATGTGCGCCGCTGGCACGCGCAACCATCGGCTCATATCATCCTTGCGCAAGACCCGCAAACGCGGCGCGGCATTCCGGAATCCGAGATGAAGCGAAGCCATCCGAAGACTTACGCTTACCTGAGGCAGTTCGAAGGCGAACCCAGGCGGCCCGAACGCGGCACGCTCCGCGGCCGCTCCGGCTACCGCCAGTACTTCAAACCAACCAACCCCTTCTACTCCATGTACAACATCGGACCTTACACGATGGCGAAATGGAAGGTAGTCTGGCGAGAACAATCAGCGTTCTTCCAGGCTGCGGCTATTGACGGACTGGACAAACAACCCGTTGTGCCAGATCACAAACTCATGCTCGTTCCCGCCCGCGGAAGCCAGGAAGTCCATTACCTTTGTGCCGTGTTGAACTCCGCCCCCAGCCGGTTGGCGATTGTCTCCTACGTCGTTTCGATCTCAACATCCACGCACGTTCTTGACAACATCGCCGTGCCCGAATTCCAATCTAGCAACGAGATGAACCAACGGATTGCCACTCTGTCCCAACGTTGCCATAAGGCAGCGGCCAAGGGCGATGCGGACGCCGTGGCCGCTTTGGAGGCCGAGATTGACCGCGCGGCGGCGAAGATTTGGGGCATCACGACCGATGAACTCCGTGCCATTCAGGACGCCCTCGCCGAGATGTCGCCGCGCGGAACCGCATCGCAAACGCAGGACGAAAGCGAAGACGCGTAAATCGGACGCGGCGGGAGGCGGAGTCCGCCGAGCGCGTGGCGGCGCTGTATGGGCGGTGATGAAACACACGGAGGAAATGCGCGTTATGTTTCTGATGTATGTGGATGAAAGCGGGGACTGCGGATTGCAGAATACTCCGTCGCGACATTTTGTTCTGACGGGTCTGGTGGTTCACGAGTTGCGATGGCAAAGTTGCCTGGATCAGATGATCGCATTCCGCCAGCAAATTCGGAGCCAATTCCACCTGAAACTTCGCGAGGAAATTCATGCCGCACGGATGATCAGCCGGCCGGGCGACCTGGTTCGCATCGCGCGAAACGACCGCCTGACGATTCTTCGGCTGTTTACGAATCTGCTGGCATCGCTGAGCGACTTCAATGTCATCAATGTGGTGGTGGACAAGCAACGCAAGGGGCCGTCGTATGATGTGTTCGGAAATGCGTGGACGGCGCTCATCCAGCGCTTTGAGAACACGGTTAGCCGGCACAACTTTCGGGGGCCAGCCAATCCCGACGAACGAGGGATGCTCTTGCCGGACCACACGGACGACAAGAAGCTGACGCTGCTGTTGCGGCAAATGCGCCGGTACAACCCCGTTCCGCACAGGCTGGAACTCGGCGTGGGATATCGGAATCTGCCGCTGACACAGATCATCGAGGATCCAAGCTTTCGGAATTCGGACCATTCGTATTTCATTCAGGCGACGGACCTTTGCGCCTTTCTGATCTACCAGCATCTGACGCCGAGCCGGTACATGCACAAGACGGGCGCGCACAGATACTTCCTGCGACTTCAGCCCATTCTTTGCACGGCGGCATCGTCGAACGACCCGCTGGGGATCGTAAGGCTGTGAGGGAAAAGAAAAGGGGAGGCCATAGGCCCCCCGGAGGAATCCTACTAGCCAGACAGGCCGGCGTTCAGATTCCGTCTTGAGGTTCGGTCGCAAGGCACAGCCGTGTCAAGCCCAAAACGACAGAAAAATGATGCGTGCGGGAGGGGGGCTGCGGGGCGTGGGAGGCGGAGATCGCCGGGCGCGTGGCGGCGAGAATTTGGGGCATCACGGACGACGAACTCCGCGCCATTCAGGTCGCCATCGCCGACTCGCCGCGCTGGCGCGCTGGCGCAGCGGGAATGTCGCCGCGCGGGACCGCATCAGCGACGGACTTCGGTGAGATCAGGCGAACCGAAGGCGAAAGCGAAGACAAGTGATGCAAAACCTGCCTGAGAGAACAGGACCGGGGTCCGAGATCGTCCTGTATCAGACGGAAGACGGCCGAAGTACGTGAGTAACCGGCGTTTCCGAGGGCTCATCGAAAGGATCGTGCTATGAACAAACTACTGTCGCTCGGATTGGTTCTGACAATCGGCCTTACTCTTTGCCTCGCGGGGTCGGTTGGTGCTGCAGGGCAGATGAATGGGCCGTTGCGCGTATGTGAGAAGAATCCGCGCTATTTTGCGGATGGCAGCGGCAAGGCCATCTTGTTGGTCGGCTCCCACACGTGGGGCAATCTTCAGGACTATCGTTACGCCACGTTGCCGTCGCCGGCGCCGATGGACTTCGACGCCTATCTCGCCTTTCTCAAGCAGCACCATCACAATTTCTTCCGCCTGTGGGCCTGGGAGAGCGCCTGGAATCCCAACGCCAAACAAGGCACGATCACTTACGATCCGATGCCTTACGAGCGCCCGGGTCCCGGCGCGGCCCTCGACGGTAAGCTCACATTCGACCTCGCGCGTTTCAATCAAGCGTATTTCGACCGCATGCGAAGCCGCGTCGTCGCCGCGCGGGACAACGGGATTTACGCTTCCGTCATGCTCTTCAACGGTTTCAGCATCGAGGGCAAAGGAAACGTCGGCGGCGATCCCTGGCAGGGCCATCCTTTCAATCCCAGGAATAACATCAATGGGATAGATGGCGGCGGCAGCCGCGCCGTTCACACGCGCGCCAATCCGCCGGTCACGGCCCGGCAGGAAGCTTACGTGCGAAAAGTCATAGATACGGTCAACGACCTGGACAATGTGCTATATGAAATCACCAACGAGGACACGGGAACCTCGGGCGATATTGAGTGGCAGATTTATATTATCCAATTCATCAAGCGCTATGAGGCCACGAAACCCAAGCAGCATCCGGTGGGGTTCACCGTAGCCTATCCGAACGGAAACGACGCCGCGCTGCTGGAAAGTCCCGCCGACTGGATTTCGCCCGCCGCGAAGTTGCCCGCGGGCGACGGCCGCAAGGTCATCGTCAACGACACTGACCATTCTTATTTTTGGATCGGCCTGCGAAAGGATGGGGTGGCGGCCCAGCGCGCCTGGGCGTGGGAGAATTTGACGCGCGGGAATCAGTGTCTGTTTATGGACCCTTACCTCGATCCGAGCCACGATCCGGGCCGCAACGACCCCTTCGGCGGCAAGCCCGATCCCTACTGGGACACGCTTCGCGACGCGATGGGCCGCACGCGCGTTCTCGCCGAGCGGATGAACCTGGCCGCCACGGCGCCGCACGGCGAACTGGCCTCGACGGGGTTTTGCCTGGCCGCTCCGGGCCAGGACTATCTGGTCTATCTGCCGGCGAGCGGCGAGGTGACGGTGGACTTGTCCGCGGCGAGGGGCGAGCTCGCGGTCGAGTGGATGGACGCCGTCGCCGGAACCGTTACCCGCGCGGACGCGGTTGCCGGCGGCGGCCGGCGGACTCTGAAGTCTCCGTTTGCCGGCGACGCCGTCCTGTATCTCCGGCGGAAGTGATGAAGGCCGACGAAACACAGGAACGGCCACAAGGACCACCGGGCTACCCCAGGGCATAATCGCCTTTTGGCAAGGGTAGGTTGGCCCCTTGTGGCCATAGGCAATCATAGCGCCACGCCGCGGCGTGTACTCGTTGGAATCCCATCTGAAATGTGCTCCGTCCGCCAATTTGCGCCGGACGGGTTTTCTTTCTTGAAGACGGCCGCCTGCCGAGGTAATGGTGTCGGTTCTGCTTGTGACGTGGAAGACGAAAGGATAAATGATGGCCGCAGCGAAAGACTTCAGCATCGAACCCCGGAAGACGCGCGCGATCGAGACTCCCTATCGCCGAATCCGCACCGCCATCCCGCATCCCGACTCCCTCCCCGTCCTGAACGCACTCCGCGAGAACGAATCGCGCTCGATGCGCGGACAGCCGCCCGTGGTGTGGCATCGGACCTCCGGGTTCCAGATTGAAGATGCGTTCGGCAACAAATGGGTGGACTGGAGTTCGGGCGTCGTGGCGATCAACGCCGGCCACAATCACCCGCGGATCGTTCGCGCATTGCAGGACTACATCGCCTCGGGTGCGCCATTGATGACGTATTGTTTTCCCAGCGAGGTGCGCGCGAAACTGGCCGAGAAACTCGTCGCCATCGCGCCGAAGGAACTGGACCGCGTCTTTCTTCTCACGACCGGATCGGAAGCGGTCGAGGTGGCGATCAAGCTGGCGCGCACCCACGGCGTTCGCATGAATCCCAGGAAACGTTATGTGGTCAGCTATGAGGGCGGATTTCACGGGCGCACGTATGGCTCGCAATTGGCCGCAACGCCCATGGAGTGGCTGGACGCGAATCCATATTTCATCCGGATGCCTTTCCCCGGCAGCATAGACACCAAGGACAAACGGTTTGACGTCTTCATCGCCCGGCTGAAGGAGAGAAACATCGCCGGCGACGAGGTGGCCGGAGTCCTCGCCGAAACGTTTCAAGGGCGCGAGGCGAAATTGATGCCAATCGCCTATGCGCAGGCGCTGCGGACGTGGTGTACGGATCACCAGGCCGCGCTGATTTTCGACGAGGTGCAGGCCGCCTTCGGACGGACGGGGCGGCTCTTTGCGTTCGAGCACTACGGCGTGGTTCCCGACCTGGTGTGCTGCGGCAAAGGGATCACCAGTTCGTTGCCGCTGTCGGCCGTGCTCGGTCGCGCCGAATATATGGATCAGTATGGCGCGGGCGAGATGACGAGCACCCACACGGGGAGCCCTCTCCCGGCGGTCGCGGCGCTGGCCAGCATCGAAGCGATCTTTGAGGACAAGTTGGTCGAACGCGCGGCGGAGCTGGGACCGTATTTGTTGGCGGAATTGCAGCGGATCGCGGCGCCCTATCGAGACCGGATCGAAGTAGGCGGCGTGGGACTGGTGGCGGCGATGCTCTTTTTCAACAACCGCGAGGAGCTCGCGCCGGATGCCGACGCGGCGTTTCGTTTCTGCGAGGAATGTCTCCTGGGCGGCAACCTCTTTTTCGCGCCCGTGGGAAAAGGCTACGGCGCGATCAAGTTCTGCCCGCCGCTATGCATCACGAAAGGGGCAATTGACGACGCTCTGTATGGCCCGGCGGGAATCAAGGAGACGCTGGAGAAGGTGATGGCGTGAGGAGATAACAGTCCGAAGTCGGAAATGGCGCATTTTCGTTTCATCCTGCACTCGAGAGACGAATGTGTTCAGACACTGTTGTAGCATAGCCCATTCTGGGCGTTGGTCGGCTCATAACATAGCCACGCCATAAACGAACGAACGCCCACTACAACAGCGGGCTCGCCGAAACGAAAACGCGCCCGTCAGAGAGATGAACCGTGATTCACGTTGACAGATATGCGGCTTGCGGAGGAGGGTATTCGGTAAGTCTCGACAGGCGCTGTCGGACGGCGCGACTGTCTGGGGGACCAGTGAATATGGAGCGTTACGAAATCATCATCTTCTGGAGCGACGACGATCGGGCATTTGTCGCGGATGTCCCCGAACTTCCCGGCTGTAGGGCGCACGGAAGCACCCATGAAGCGGCTCTGCGGAACGCGCGCACGGCGATCAATCTGTGGATCAAAACAGCGAAGGAATTCGGCGACCCCGTCCCGGTTCCCAAAGGCCGAAGGCTTGTTTTTGCGTAAGGACTGACCCTTCTCGCAGTGAGGCGACTGCGCCCACAATTGCTCGTGAGAAAGAGGATCGCGTCACGGTGAAAAGCGTTTATATTGAAACAAGCATCCCCAGCTTCTATTACGACGTCAGGAGTGAGCCTGAGATGCTGGCGAGGCGCAATTGGACACGTCAGTGGTGGGCCCGGTGCCGCCACGCTTTCTCACTTTGCGTGAGCGATGCGGTGGATGATGAGCTGGCGTCGGGCGATTTTCCGAACAAGTCAAAGGCGCTGTCCTTGATAAGGAACCTTCCGCGCTTGCGCATCGTGCCAGCGATAGCGAACATCGTGGACGTGTATGTTCGAAACAAGGTGATGCCGCGCGATCCCGAGGGCGATGCGCTGCACCTTGCGCTCGCGTCCTATCACAAGTGCGACTTTCTTCTGACATGGAACTGCAAGCATCTGGCCAATGCGTCGCTTCGCCTCTTCGTTCCCACACTGGTGACCCCATTGGAGTTGATGACTCAGGAGGGACCGCAATGAAAGACGACCCCATAATCGCCGAAATCAGAAAAGTCCGCCACCGCATATCGAAGGAATGCGGACACGACCCTTACAAGATTGTGGAGCGCTACATGACGATCCAAGAGGCGCGTGAATCCCGTGCGCGACGGACAGGCCGGCAATCCCGGAGACGCCTGACGCCCAAACATGCGGCGAAGGCCCATGTCCTATGACGGACCACTGTCATTTCTGGACGCATCCGGTGCCTGTCCCCGAGTTGATCTTTCCTTCTGTTCCTCTATCGAAGCGAGGACGACGATGACAACAGACATTCCGGCGCTGCAAGTTACCGTCGTGGGCGGCGGCATGATCACCCACGATCAACTGCTGCCGTCGCTCTATCATCTTCAGAGAGTGGGGACGGTGGGGGCGATTACGATTTGCGCGTTGAACTCGGCGCCGCTGAGGGCGTTGGCCAAGTCGGAGAGTTTAAGGCGCGCGTTTCCGAAATCGGGGTTTGTGGCGAGGCCGGACCTCGTTGAAGGGACCAAAGGGACCAGCGGGACCGATAGGACCTATCCTGACTTATACAGAGAAGTGGTGCGTGCGATGCCGCCGGGCCAACTCGTTGTCGTGGCCGTGCCTGACCATCTTCACGACGAAGTCATCCGCGCGGCGCTTGAAGCCGATCAGAACATTCTGTGCGTGAAGCCGCTGGTGCAGCGCCACGCGCAAGCGGCGGAGATCGAAAAGATCGCGTTCGAGAAGGGCCTGTTTGTCGGCGTGGAATACCACAAGCGATTCGACCGGCGGGCGTTGGTGGCAAAACAGGACTACGCGGCGGGGCGGTTCGGCGAGTTCAAGATCGGCGAGGCGCGCCTGGTCGAGCCGTGGTATTATCGCCACTCCAATTTCCAGAATTGGTTCGTCAAAGAGCAGGCCGATCCGTTCACTTACGTGGGATGCCATTATGTGGATCAAGTGTATTTCATCACGGGACTTAGGCCCGTCAATGTGAGCGTCGTCGGGGTCGAGGGAACATTTCCAAACGGCAACCGCGCCTTTATGTGGTCGAGCGGCCGTGTTATTTTCGAGAACGGCGCGATCCTGAACGCGATCAACGGCCTGGGCTATCCCGACGACGCGGCGGGCAGCAACGATCAGGGCCTCACGATGTTTTGCGAGGACGGCAGCAAGGGCGCTCTCATCGCGCACAATGACAGTTGGCGCGGGGTGATGCACTCCTACGTCAAGGACGCGGGTCCGGGCGGCACGCTGTTCAACTCGGTCAGCCCCGATTACATGAAGTACGTGCCGTGGGAAGGCGAGGGCCTCAAGCCGGTCGGTTATGGCTATGACTCGGTCGAGGCCATCGTACACACTGCCTCCCGGATCGCAGCGGCTGGCGCAGGACTGCCCGAGCGCGAAGCCCTCGCGAGGCGACGCGATCTGATCCGTCAGGTGGATGAAAGAGGCATCATTGCGACACCAGCCAATAGTTATATCAACGAGCTGGTGACCGAAGCCGCGCGCCTGTCCATTCTCCACGCCGGCTTTCCCGTGGATATCGTTTATGGCGACACTCCGCGCGTGCAGCCCCAGCCGCGATAGACCGGGCAGCGCTGGTCCGCGTTGGAGCAGCTCATGATGCATCGCCTCACCGAGAGCGGCAGATTCTGCGGCGGCGCGCAATCGAGCCGCTGCACTCCAGGATAAGGCCTCATGCTGTCGCCCCGGGAACGAGTTCTGGCGGCGGTCGCCCACGAAGCGCCGGATCCGGTGCCGCGGGATTTCTGGGCCGAGGCGCCGGCGCTCACGCGGCTCTTTCAATACCTCGGCCACAGTGACGAAGAACGGCTTCTCCGCGATCTGCACATTAACGTTCGGCATCTCAACGCTGTCACGCCGCCGGACCGCGACGTTGGCGGCGGGGTCTTTCAGAACTTTTGGGGCGAGCGGTTCGTCTTTCGCCCGACGCCGTGGGGGCCGATGCGCGAAGACGTCAAGGGCGCGCTGGCCGGCGCGGTGAGCCTGGCGGATCTCGAGGCGTTCCCCTGGCCGACGCCCGATCGTTTCGATTACTCACATCTCAAAGGAGAATGTCGCCGGCACGATGACCATGCGCTGCTATACGGCTTCGCCGACGTGTGGCAGCGGCCGGCGCTCGTGCGCGGCTGGGAGGGAATGTTCCTCGACATGGCCGAGCGGCCGGAGTGGGTACACTTCCTCTGCCGCAAGTTCACGGACTTCTATCTCGAAGACTACACGCGAGCGGCGGAAACCAGCGGCGGGAGGATTGACCTTTTTCTGCTCATCAGCGACCTGGGGAGCCAGACCGGGCCGCTGATGTCATTGGCGATGTTTCGCGAATTCGTCGCGCCCTATCTTCGCGAAATGATCGAACGTATTCACCAACTTGGCGCGCGGGTGATGTATCACAGCTGCGGCGCCATTCATGCGTTTATTCCCGACTTGATCGAACTGGGGGTGGACGTGCTTGACCCGATCCAACCGGTAGGTCCCGAGATGTCGCCCGAACGCCTCGCGGCGGATTTCGGCGGCAGGCTCTGCTTTCATGGTGGAATTGACATGCAACGATTGCTGCCGAGCGGCACTCCGCAGCAAATCAAAGCAGAGGTAAGG
>Ga0315277_10011374_pt1 | contig 11219 bp, 6 predicted proteins | sample YL17G05_15_MG_FD_203695 | JGI IMG/M metagenome (GOLD analysis project Ga0315277, IMG submission 203695) | Sediment microbial communities from Yellowstone Lake, YNP, Wyoming, USA - YL17G05_15 | ecosystem: Environmental > Aquatic > Freshwater > Lake > Sediment | place: USA: Wyoming | collected...
TCCGGGGCGCGCTGAGCCGTATGCCGCGCGAGGTGGTCTGAATTTCACCTCCGGCTTCGCCTAACTTTTTTAACACGATTTCCAGATGAGAGGTTTCCGCCCCGGTAACCTCCATTTTGCCGCCGGCCGCCATCCCGGCCATGAGCAGCGTCCCGGCTTCAAGACGGTCGCCCATGACGGTGTACTCGACGGCCCGCAGTTTGGATACTCCCACAATGGTGATCATCGGCGTCCCGGCGCCGATGATTTTCGCCCCGGCCTGGTTGAGGAATTTCGCCAGGTCAACCACTTCCGGGTCGCAGGCGGCGTTTACGATCCGGGTTGTCCCCTTGGCCAGTACGGCGCCATAGATGAGATTCTCGGTGCCGGTGTGGGATGGGCGGTCGAAATAGATGGTCGCTCCCGACAATTTCTTGGCCTTGGCGACGATATTCCCTTTGCGCTCGGAGACTTCCGCGCCCATCGCCCGAAATCCCGAAATATGATAGTTGACCGGCCGCGGCCCCAGCGAACATCCCCCTGGGAGCGATATGACGGCTTCCCCCATCCGCTGAAGAACCGGCCCCAAAACCAGAAATGACGCCCGCATCTGGTTCATCAGTTCATACGGCGCGGTATTGTTGACCAGGTTTTCGGCGTTGACGGCCATCGTCCGCGCCTCCCGATCGAACGCCACCTTGGCGCCGATATGCTCCAGCACGGCCTTGATGGTCGAAATATCACGCAGGGGAGGAACATTGTGTATGATCGTCTCTCCCTTGGAAATCAGCAACGTGCCCGCGATAATCGGCAGGGCCGCGTTTTTGGCGCCTTCAACACATACCGTCCCGGAGAGCTTCTTCCCTCCCCGGATTACAAACTTATCCATAGCTCCTCGATTCCGTCGTCATTCCTGTTATACTGCCAAGGGTCGCAGACGACCCCCACTTTCAGCCGCTCTGCCGCAATGTGCCGATCTGCTCTTTCAGACGTTCCCGCACCTGAAGGAAAAACCTCGTGGCCTCCTCCTGCCGGTAATCGGGATACGTCCACCTCAGCGGAACGAATTCACGGTCCTCATATAGCATCGATACTTCGCCGTATATGCCCTTGCCGAGGTAAACCCGATGCGCAAACGCCTTGGTTGACGCCAGTACCAGATTAGACAGGCCGATCAGCCCGGGGTCGATATTGACCATCCTGCCCCCGTCGGCGTTGAGATATTTTTTTTCCAGACCGACCGCCGCCAGCTTGCATTCGCGCAGCATATCCGGCGCGATCGGCGGTTCAAATGAGATGAAACAACGCCTGAGCTCCGGACCCATTTCCCGGTCATAGTAATCGGTGTGGGTAAAAGGGAAATGCTCCGATTCGGACTCGACCGGCCCATGGGCGTTTTCCATCTTCTCCAACACGGACACAAGCGCTTCTTCGCTTGCGTAGATGAAACCTGCTATCAGCTTCACCGGTTCAACCACGGGTTCTTTATTCATCATCCGTTTCTCTTTGCCCGGACGGGGCAGTGGTTAAGACACAGGCCGCAAATCATGAGACCGAAATCATTCTCCTTGGAAAAATGCGCCACCTGATCGCGGCACTTTTCCAGCGAAAATTCCTCGGGTGTTTCCCCGATGGCTCCCGCCGGACACCTGCGGCGGCAGGCGCTGCATCGACCGCAGGTTTGGTCTGAGACCGGGTCGGCCTCAAGTCTTAGGTCGGTCAAAACCGTGGTCAGGCGCAGACGGCTGCCGAAGAACGGATTGACCAACAGGTTGTTCTTCCCCCGCCACCCTAACCCGGCCTTGAACGCAATCTCGCGATGATTCACGTGCCCGATCATGGGAAAACGACTGAGCACCTTCGACGCCGGTATCGGCAGGACGCTGTGCCCCATTTGCGAAATGGTCTGCGCCATCCTGAAGGAAATATCATCCAGCCGGGAATTTGTTATCCGGTAATGGCTCTTATAGAGTTCATTCGGCCGGCCGTCCAGCGTCTCCAATACCGCCGGCTGAATCGCGACCCCTATCGCGACCGCGTACGGCAATGTATTCGATCGGTCGCGTAACTCGGGATGGAATCCCTCCGCCAACTCCCCGACCTCGCAGACGCCGAAAACCGACGCTCCGAGTTCCTTTGCCATCGCCTCCAAGTCGCTTTTTTGCCGGCCGACGCTCATATATAATGAAGTGTAGCCCGAGACTGAGACGAAGTCAACTAAAAGGGCCAAAACCCAGGCCAATATCATAGCGGTCGACCCGCATAAGCAATCCGGAGCGCCATGCAATTGGCTGGAAGCTGGCGCATCTGGCCAAAGCCGGCTTCGACAAGGTCTTCGGGGCTTGGCCACTCCGTCACCTCATCCAGAACGAAATCCTGGACGAATTGTCCATGCAGATCATCGAGGGTAAGATCAAAGACGGCGAGTCCGTTCAGATCGACAACACCGGAGGTCGAATTTCGATCGGCAGATATAGTGGGTCGTCAAGAGCCTGATTTCTGACACCGTTTGCATCCCCTCTGATTAGACCATGGAAGGACGGCCAGACCGTCCTTCCATGCGCTGCTTTGTCTTGATCCGATGACAATTGCGGCAATTTTTACACAAACCGGGAAGAAAGTCGTCTTTATGGTGTAATCCCCTCAGAGCGCAAGAGTGAAACCATTAGCCTTAGGAGGTGGATTATGCATCCCCGATTCAAGATGAAAGCCATTATCCCCGCCGCTCTGATGGCCTTGATTCCTTTGTTGCTTGCCGCCGGCCCGGTCGGGCAAATCAAAGGCAAGGTCACCGACGCCAAAACCGGTAATCCGCTGTCCGGCGCCTCCGTCCAGGTCGAGGGGCTGACTTTGGGGGGTAAAACCGACCTCGGGGGTGAATTCCTCATAACCGGCATTCCCGAGGGAACCTACAATCTGATTCTTTCATTGATCGGCTATGAGAGGGTCACGGTTAGCGGCGTCAAGGTGAGCGCCACTGCGCCCGTCGAAGTGTCGGTCTGCATGAAACAGTCCGTCTTGGAAATTGGCAAGGCAACTTCCGTGATGGGAGCGAGAAAAGGGATTGATTTCAACCAAACCGGCACCGTGTCGATCGGAAAGCAGAAGCCAATTACCTTGGCGCCGGTGGCCACCGTCAGTGACCTACTGGTCAAGGAGTCCGGGGTTACCGTTGACGCCCAAGGTGATCTTCGCGTCCATAGGCCGGGCTGTCAATCCCCCCGCAAGCCCCAGGTTATCCCTTACTACTACGCCCCAGGCTTCCCTCCGGCCCACGGCGGCACGGCCATCGTCAACGGCCAGGCCTACGATGCCATGTTCTTCGAGAACTACGGCGTCAATCCATTCGTCGATACTGAGGACGATCATCTCTCGACTTTCGCCATCGACGTCGATGATGCCTCTTATGTCATGACCCGGTCCTACCTCGAACGCGGCACTCTGCCGCCCGACGACGCCGTCCGGGTGGAGGAGTTCGTCAACCACTTCGACTACGAATATGATCCGCCCTACGACCGGCCGTTTACGGTCTATATCGAAGGCTCGCCGTCCCCGTTCGGACAGAATTGTCATCTATTGAGAATCGGGATCAAGGGCATGGAGATTCCTCCGGATCGTCGCAAACCGGCCAACCTGGTGTTCGTCATTGACGTCTCCGGGTCGATGGGCCGCGAGGATCGTCTCGGTCTGGTCAAACAGGCTTTGCGGCTTTTGGTGGAAGAATTGAAAGAATCGGATCGGATCGGGATTGTTGCCTACAGCAATGACGCGTATGAAGTGCTCCCGCCGACCTCGATTGTCAACCGGCAAAGGATCCTTAACGCCATCGAATGGCTGCAGCCGACTGACGCTACTAATGCTGAAGCCGGCCTTGACCTCGGCTACGCCATGGCCGACCGTGCCTTCGAAAAATGGAAGATCAATCGCATCATCCTCTGTTCCGACGGCGTCGCCAACGTCGGCCAGACCGGCCCGGCTGCCATTCTCGAAAGGATCAAACGATTTGCCGAACGGGGCATCACCCTGTCAACCGTCGGATTCGGTATGGGCAACTACAACGACGTTTTGATGGAAAAGCTCGGCAATAAAGGTAACGGGCGTTATGCTTATGTCGATGACATCGACGAAGCCCGTCGGATTTTTGTCGATAACCTCACCGGCAACCTTCAGGTGATCGCCCGCGACGTCAAAATCCAGGTCGATTTTAATCCGGACGTCGTCCGCAGCTATCGACTCCTGGGGTACGAAAACCGCGACGTCGCCGACGACCAGTTCCGCGACGATCAGGAAGATGGCGGCGAGATCGGGGCCGGCCATTCCGTGACGGCCCTGTACGAGATCAAATTCAATAGAAACCGGGAATCCAATACCGTGGCAACGGTATTTATCCGTCACAAGCAGCCCGATACTTTCGAGGTGGCCGAAAACAGCTGCCGGATTACCGCTCTCGACTTTGTCAATCGTTTCGAAACCTGTAGTCCGCAGTTTCGTCTGGCGGCGGCCGCCGCCGAGTTTGCCGAAATCCTGCGCAAGTCCTACTGGGCCAAAGGGTCATCGCTGGCCGACGTCAGAGCGGTCGTCAAAGACGTGTATCGCGACTGGGATTCGGATGACATTCTGGATCTGATGCAACTTGTTTCCAAAGCGGAACGTATAGAAGAATCGGTGGCAGGGAAATAAGCCTTCTCACTAACTTCTCAGGCGCACGCTGGGGCGGCTTCGGCCGCCCCTCATTATTATTTCTCCAAATCGCCTTGCAAAATACGCCTTCCTCATTATATTATAGTTGTTTCTGAGGTTTGTATGGGAGGGTTCCGGAGTGCCTCCGACAGCAGGGGGTAACTCCGCCGGCGACACTACCTTGAGGATGCGTAACAGGGGCTTAGCAAGAGTAACGACTGCGGCCGACCCTGATGGGTCCCGCGAAGTCAGGGCCAAAGCGGTTTGCGCCGAATGGGACAATTCGGGCTGCCGCAAGTCGTCGACAAACCGTTTCACCCTATCCCCCTTCATTCTGACTATTTTTGTCCTGTTTTCCATTTTTCTCGAAAGCCATGCCCGTGGGAACTCCGCGACGTTACAATTATCCCGAATCGAATACTTGGGCAGCACGGACGAATTCCGTCTGGCCGACGTGGACGGGGATGGGCAGACCGAATTCATATCGCTTTCGTTGGGTCGCCGGATGTTCGTAACCCATAAACTGGCTCGAACGACCCTGTTTGGTCCGGCCCTGTATCAGGCGAACTACGATTGCCAAATCCAGTCGATCACACCGCTGGAGATCGACACTCTGCCAGGTTCTGAGCTGGCCGTCGTCCAACGGGATGTGAATGGGGACAGCCTCTGGGTCGAGATCATTTGTGGTTTTGACAAGTCTGTGGTCTTGTGCAAGACACAGGCGGTTATCGGCAAGGACATTTCCGATCGAGGCGCCGTCGAAGGCGGCGGCTGGGACGTCGGGGCTGCCTTTTGCTACGCCGCTGATCTTGACGGTGACGGCACCAAAGAAATCATCGCCCCCGTCCAGGTGGGCTTTGATCTCTATCCGCGCGGGGTTTATGTGTACTCGTACCCCTCGGGAAAACTCCGCTGGGCCTTGCTTTTGGCCAGCAATCCCGGCCCCGTGGCCTTTGCCGATGCCGATGGAAACGGTTCTCAGGAAATATATCTGAAGACGTGGCCCACCAGCAACGGCGCCGTGGTCGGAGACGAGGTCGACACCCTCGCTGAGGCGATGTGCGTTGATCATAACGGGAGCATTGTCTGGAGACGGCCCTTGGGTGACCGTTTCGGCGTCCAGACGAGTGACATTCATGTGGGCGATTGCGATGGCGACAGCACGGTCGAAATCTACTATACCGTTCTGGTGCGGCAGGAAGATTTTGACCAGCAGATTCACGTGCTTGAAAAGCACCGGGCTATCGATAATAAATTCCTAGGCCAGCGATCCTTCGATGGCGATCGCATCTTCAATCGGATTTTTTCATCCGATATCGACCAGGATAGTCATGATGAGCTTATCGTTGACGGCTTTATCGGAATCCTGAGGCCGACCGATCTTAAAACCGAGCGCGAAGGGGATTTTTCTGGAGCCTCGATCGCGATGATCGCCGATGTCGATGGCGATCCCGGTCACACTCCTGAAATCATCCTCACGCACCGGGATTCCTTGTACGTTGTCGATTCTTCGATGAATGTCCTGCTTGAGGCCCATGCCGAAACCGGCGATGAGTTTTATGCCGCCGCCCACTTTACCGGCCCTGCAGGCAACAATTACCTTGCGGTTGTTATGCAGACCGGCGCCCCCACCCGCCATAATGCCGTGACCATATACGAGATCAAGCCGGCCCTGCCGGGTGCGGCGCCCGAGGGGCCGACCGGCGGTCGGCCTTCGTGGTACTATATCGCCGTGGTTTCAATCGTCGGGCTGGTCGTGGGATTTGCGGCGGGGCTGGCGGCAACGAGAATAGCCCATCTCAAAAAATCGCCCCGGAACCCCAAAACGGTTCAGTACGAACACCTGCTAACCGCGCTGGCGAATTTTGACCATGGCCGTATGGGAGGCAAGAATCTCGACCGGCTGCAATTCTTGTTTGCGAATCTTCCGGGTTCGCAGGAAAAGCTGGATGAAATCAGACCCAATATCCAGGCGGCCGTGGACGCCTATCATGCCTTTACTTCGGATCAACTTGGCAGCATGGCCCTGTATGCCCGGCGAATCAAACCGATCCAGCCCTTGCTACAGCAGTTCAACCGATCCAGGGAAAAACTCGACGAAATGCTCGGTCGCCTTGAGGTCGGTAAGATCGGCGCCGCCGATCCCAATGGGCTCCGATCTTCATTGCCGGAAACAATCGGGAAAATCAAGGAAGCCGTCTCGCAAGCCAAAGGATTCGTCCAGGCGCAGTTCTCGGTCGATCTCCTGCGGGCCATCCCCGCCTTCCTTTTGGCCATGGTTACATCTCTGCGCGAACGGGGCGTCGGATTTAGAAGTATCACCACGCGCGGCGGAGTGATGCGGAGGGTCTTTGTCAGTGACACCTTGCTTATGGCCGTCCTTGAAGAGTTGCTGACGAACGCGTGCGACGCCATGGCTGATGCAAAAAGAAAGGAACTCTCTTTGAATATAGAATTCGGCGCCGACGAGGCCATTATTACCTTGTCCGACACCGGGCATGGCCTTCCGGATGCCGATCAAGAGACCCTCTTCCGCCGGGGGTTCAGTACCAAACCCCAGGGGGGTGGATATGGATTGTACCAGTTCCGCCAGGAGGTGGAGCGGTTCGGCGGCCGCCTCCGACTTTATAATAATTCGGACGGCCCGGGCGCTACCGCCGAACTTATTCTCAAGACGGTGAACCGTGAATAATATCGCGCTAAATGCCCTGCTGATCGACGATGACCCGGATTTCATCGCCGATTTCCGCATCCTCTTGCCGGAACACATTACCTGTTTGACGGCCCAGAGTGTTGCCGAGGCCGACCGGTGTCTACAGGACCATGACGTCGACGTTGTCTTCCTCGATATTGACCTTGGCGCCGGCGGCGACGGCTTGGCATACCTCACGCGACTCAAAACGGATAATCCCTATTTGCCGGTGATCATGATCACCGCCGACCAGAAGGTCGCCAGCGTCGTCAAGGCGATGCAGTCGGGGGCGTCGGACTATGTCAGCAAAAGTCCGGATCTGAACGTCCTCAAAATGGCCGTCAATCGTTCCATCGAAGCCGGTCACCTGCGGCGTCGATATGACCTCCTCGAATCGGAATTGAAGGGGCTGATTGGCAGGATGGTTGGTGAGAGCGACGTCATTCGTCAAATCAAGGCCGAAATGATGCGGCTGGCGTCGGTGACCTCCAACGTCCTGATTACCGGCCAAAGCGGCACCGGCAAGGAGCTGGTGGCTCGAGGCATTCACCGCCTTTCCCCGAACCGGGAGGAGCCGTTCATTGCCGTCAACTGCCCGGCCTTGTCACGGGAGTTGATCGAAAGCGAGCTCTTCGGGCATGAACGCGGAGCCTTCACCGGCGCCGCGGCGAGGCGGATCGGAAAATTCGAACAGGCCGGACAGGGCACGATTTTTCTTGACGAGATCACCGAAATTCCGCCTGAGGTCCAGGCGAAATTGCTGCGCGTGCTTCAAGAGCGCGAGTTTGAACGGGTCGGCGGCAACCGCCTCATCCCCCTTAAAGCGCGGGTGCTGGCCTCGACCAACCGCAATATAGATGAGGCTTTGGCCTCCGGCGAAATTCGCGAGGACCTTCTCTATCGTCTGGACGTCACCCGCATTCACTTGCCGCCACTTAGTGAGCGTTGCGACGACATTCCCCTACTGGTCGACTATTTCCTGGGCGTCAAGGCTGCCGACATGAAGAAGCCCGTGCCCCGCATCAGCCCCGAGGCCATGCGCCTCATGTGCGCCTATGACTGGCCGAGTAACGTCCGGGGATTGAGCAACTGCATTGAAAATGCCATCGTCCATAGCGACCGCGACATATTGGAGCCGGCCGATTTCGAACGCTGCGGCGTCATCGGCGATTTGTCGTTCGGCAGCTACGAAGATGCCAAAGCTCATTTCCTATCCAATTTCCAACGGACGTTTATCACAGGCATGCTCAGAAAGAACAAGGGTAACTTCACCAACACCGCCAGGGACATGGGCGTCACTCGTCAAGGATTGATGAAAATGATGAAGTCGTGCGGGTTGACGTCTGACAATACCCCTGGCGACGATCCTGATTCGGATGGTTAGCCTCGGGGGTTATCGCGCACCATCCCGCACCATCCCGCTTGGTCATTCATTTCCCCCTCCCGTTTTCTGTAGGGGCGAATGACAATTCGCCCGCAGAGGTTTCGGCACCTTGCCGCACACCGAATGATTCCGCCGGTTCCTTTCACCAACTCTTGTTTACGCCTCAATCACACTGCCGTCCAGTTGGTTATACGGCATGCGGCGCTTGCTGTAAACTCCCGTTGACGATCATCCCGAAAACAACCGCCTCGCTGCCTTAACCGCCGGCCGGAAGCAGTGTGTACTGTCTTGGTTGGCAATAGGATACAATGCGATGACAACTCAGTTCCAAATATGCCGATTCCGGCACTGATCTTGCTTTTCAACTGGTGACAGTGCGGCAATAAGCTGACAAACAAGCTATGACTGATCGAAATGAAAAACCCCGGGTGTTGATCGTCGATGACGATGATGAGTTTTCGGGCGACCTGAAAGTTCTGCTCTCATCCGAATTCGACGTCAGCACGGCGCCGGGGTCTCGTCAGGCTCATGAGATGCTCGTGGCGCGACCGTATGACTGTATGCTTCTGGATTTGCATATGCCGCAACATTTCGGTCATGATCCCGCACGCGAGGGGCTGTCATTTCTCAACCACCTGAAGTCGTGCGAGTGCGGCCGTCCGGCGGCGCCGGTCCCGGTCATAATTCTGACCGCATTTACGGACGTCTTTCCTGCCGACGTGGCGAAAAAATATCCCGTCGCCACCTTGTATCGCAAGCCTCCTGACATAAATAGACTATCGGCGGCCATTTGGCATCTGGTGCGCGAATCGAGGGCAAGTTGAGCCTTATTTGCGTGACGACATCGGCATCTGGGAACGGGGATGTGACAACAGGGCGAGGAGAAAAGCGAATGGTGTAACTTCCGGGCTCGCTGTTGCTCTGAAGCGCCCATGCCAATATGAGCCAGAGGGGGGAAAGGGCTAGGATTGGCGGGCTAAGTGGCCGGTGGAGTTCGTGCTCTCTCCACCGGCTCTATTTTTTTTGTGAGTCTGTGAATTACCCGACAAGATCGCCTCAATAACGCCCCCTTTCAATTACCATCCGGACCCATCCGACCCGCCGGGCGGTAAACGGTGCCAGAAGTTCCACAATCATCCTTTTTTCGCCTAATCCGGTTGCCAAATCGCAAGAGAAAGCGTAGATTCGCTTTTCCGCGTTGCGGCGGCAACCGAAGGCGGCGCCGTTTGTCTAATGGAATGTTATCGCGCCGCAGGACCTGAAGGCTTTGACAAATCGGAGGAGCTATGTACTGGCGGATTGTGATTTTCATCTTCGTTCTGACAACAATTGCATCCCTCACCGCAGCTGAGGAAGCCCGATTGCTTCGCTTCCCGGACGTATACGCCGACAAAATCGCCTTTGTTTACGCCGGCGATGTCTACACCGTTCCCCGAACCGGTGGGCAGGCCACGCGTCTGACCAGCCATGAGGGAATGGAGCTGTTCCCGAAGTTTTCGCCCGATGGGCAAAGGCTTGCCTTCATCGGCCAGTACGACGGTGACCTGTCGGTTTACGTCATGCCGGTGGGCGGCGGCAACCCAAAACGACTGACCTATCATCCCGGCATTCAGCCGGTGGCCGAACGAATGGGACCCGAAAATATCGTCATGGATTGGCACCCCGACGGCAAATCGGTTCTGTTTCGGTCACGTCAGGAGGCCGGGGACGTCTGGTTCGGCCGCGCTTATCTGGTCAACGTCGACGGCGGCCTGCCCGAGCCGCTGCCGATGCCTATGGCCGGATTTACCAGTTTCTCCCCCGACGCCAAGAAGGTCGCCTATTGCCCCATCTTCCGCGATTTCCGCACCTGGAAACGATATAAAGGCGGGATGGCCCAGGACGTCTGGATTTTCGATCTTCAAACATACGAGAACAAGAAGATCACTGACTGGATCGGCACCGACAACGTGCCGATGTGGTCCGGCGACAAAATCTACTTCAATTCCGACCGCACCGGGACGCTGAATCTCTACTGCTATGACGTCAACACCGGCCAGACCCGCCAGGTGACGACCTTCAGCGATTACGACGTTCGTTGGCCGAGTCTCGGCCCCGACGGCATCGTCTTCGAGAATGGCGGCTACCTTTACGTCATGGATCTGCCGTCCGAAACTTCACACAAGGTTTCGGTGGAGATGATTTCCGATCGGCATGCGATGCGTCCCGAATTCATCAACGTCTCCGATAACGTCTATGATTTCGACGTTTCTCCCGACGGCAAACGGGCCGTCTTTTCCGCCCGCGGTGAGGTTTTCACCGTTCCTGCCAAGGAGGGCAATACCCGCAATCTGACCAACTCCTCGGGCGCCCATGATAAGCTCCCGACCTGGTCGCCGGACGGCAAATGGGTCGCCTCTATCTCCGATGAAACCGGCGAGGATGAGCTGTATCTGACCTCCCCCGACGGGTCGGAAAAAGTCCGCCTGACCACCGACGGTCATT
>Ga0315277_10011375_pt1 | contig 11219 bp, 10 predicted proteins | sample YL17G05_15_MG_FD_203695 | JGI IMG/M metagenome (GOLD analysis project Ga0315277, IMG submission 203695) | Sediment microbial communities from Yellowstone Lake, YNP, Wyoming, USA - YL17G05_15 | ecosystem: Environmental > Aquatic > Freshwater > Lake > Sediment | place: USA: Wyoming | collected...
GACAAAATCCGGGATTCCTAACCGAACCGCCCAACGAATCCTTCAGAGATTGGAGCAGGAGGGAATTTTGCGTCTTCTCCGGGAAGGAAAAGGGAGCCGCTCGGCAGTATATCTGTTCCCTGAACTCCTGGACATAACTGAAAAATAGGATAGCTGATTTTTGTAGGTCCTATTTGACGGGCCAATTATTTTGTGAGACGTTTCTTGGAAGACATGTCGCACAAATTAGGTTGCCTGCCATCTATGACGCGAGATGAATCCAATGCAGAGGAATCAAGGGGAGAGTTCTGATGTCATCAGTCAACCGCATTCGACGCGCCTTCGCACGTAGTGTCCCCTGCGACCGCTGGAGGGTTGCCGCCTGCGCTTACCGCGGGAGATACAGGCATCGGGGCGACGTGGAGGAGATGATACTGGCCCGGCTGAAGACAACGTCTATTGCAGATGGAGACGAACGAACGCTCCCCACCTTAAAGAGTATGCTTTCAGGCTCAAGTCCTCTCAGCCCCTCCTCCCCTCTCCTGCAAGGTAAAACCATTGAATGTGGGCAGCAAAAGCGAAATGTCCAACGAGAGCCATTAGATGATGGCGGCCGAAGCTGCCCGGCGGAAGCCTAGGAGAATGAAGGAGGAAGCATTAAAACCAAAAGATCACAAGATATATCTAGTTACAGTCCTTACAACGTCGCCATGCGCAAAAACGTGGGAGAAGCTAAATCCAGGCGGTTTCTCACACCTGAAAGTAAGATTACAGCTGAAAATATAGAAGGGGTAAGGAGCATGAAGGCAGAAACACACATGCACGCTCCTGGAAGGAAGCCCGCTGCGGCGAGGATGCCTGCAACGAGTCGAATCCCTGTATCGAAAGCTGTTTGGGCAGAGCTAGCAGGCCTTAAGAGACCCGGAGAGACTTACGATCATCTCCTGGAGGAGATGATAGAAAGAGAAAAAAAGAATCGGTTATTTGAGGATATGGACCGCATCGAGAAAAGAGGCAAGTTCGTGGCGATGAAATGGTAAACTTCTATGTGCTAATAGACGAAGATGCAAAGGAGTTTCTTGATAATTTGCCAAAAAAGAGCCATGATATAGTAAAAAACAAACTCAGAATCCTGGAGACAGATCCTTTTCCAGGTAAAGGCGGCGACAAAGAGCTGCTAAGCTCTCCAAAACATAAAGAAGTTTATCGATTGCATATCTCCCGATCGTATACCGCGTTTTATCGCATCTCTTCTAAAGAAAAAACGGTGAAGATTCTATGGCTCGGGACCATCGGACAAGCGCATAATAAGTATGGCCGATTTGCGAAGAGGTGACTACTTCCGGTTTGCCAGGGCCAGAAAACCCCAGCTATCTATGAATAATGCCCTGTTAATACGCATAGCTGTCGAGCTCTTCAGCCAGGTCCGGAGGACCCTCGCAAAATGCCTATTCCTCGGGAAAGCGCATCCGGTTTGCGCTTCCTGACCGTTTTTCATCCCTTCCAGGAGATCAAGGAGTCGAGCGACCTCCTGTAGATCTGGCTGCCATCAGCGCTTTTCCCCCAAACTAGCTCCCACCTCTTCTTTTCTTAGACCGGATCCATTCAAGTATATCCTCTTTGAAGAATACTGCGATGAAAGCAATTAAACCAGAGAGGGCTCCAAGGACTTTTGCCCAGGGACCTTCCAGGAATGACGACATAATTTTGCTCGGCGTCTGTTTTTCTTGCAGATTTACTTGAACATAAATTGTCTTCGATTTTACAAGTGACCTCTTTTCTTCACGTCCGTCGGGCATTTCAATTATAACATAAGCTAATAGGTCCAGTGTTTGATTACCTATTTCTTGGGGGATTACATTCCATTTCCAGATAGTGGGACCGGTACTTGCGACAAATTGTCGGGCTTCAGTTATTGGATCTATATAAAAAGCCAATCCCTTCAAATAGACTTCCATAATAGGTGCGACCTTAATGCTTTCGCCGGTTAGATTGCTTTCTTTTGTGATGGTCGCATTGATTGATTCGGTTATGTTAAATGTCATTGTGATGGGTGGGTTATAAATTAATTTTCCACTATCTAAATTATTAATAAAATTGTCAATATAATGTTTAAAGGATGGAGGTGTGCCCTCAGATGGAGGTGGTGGTGTTACATTCGAAGGGGGAGGATGAATGAGAGGTTCTAATTCTGGCTGAGACACTTGGGCATAAGCTTGGATTGCAGCAAGGATAACTATAAATAATATATTATATACAGAACCTTTTCTCATCAATTTACTCATCCTCCTCTATTTCTTTTTAATGCAATTGCATATTATTAAATGTATCTCCAAAACCCGTCATATTTCATCTTCAAGAGTTTGGTATAGATTATATGAATCATTTGTTTATGAATTTCATAAAATATATTCTATCTATGTTGGTTTGCTAAGGGATAGAAGGCATGCAAAGGTTATAAGTGGCTTTGCAGGATAATGCTCAATCGAGCCGTCTAATCATCTATGAAAACTAGTTATCGCGAATTCCATGAAAACAATTTTATAAATATCAAAAACCTGTACATTCACTCTATAATAATATACAGAGCAAATGTGCGGGTAGTTGCGCTCGTGCAATCGAGAATAGATAGCCAACTTCCTTTAAATTTAAAGAGAACGCATATCTCCACGAAGCAAAGACTATGGTCCTGAACTACCATCAATTAGCACCTATCGCATATATTTCCTGGCAAAAGTCGTGATGAAAGCCGCCCACATAAAGGTCCCGAATATCGCTTCTAATCCAGCCAGCAATTGATACCATCCTGCGGCTGGTTTGTACCCTGCAAATCCTGGAGTAACAGCAACGGTGATGCTAAACCAGATATATGCCAACGGGTCAGTAATTGCTTGGGCAGTTGTTGCATCTCTTACGCCTTTCCCCACCCAATAAATGGCAGCGAATAAAAATACAAAGAAGAACCACCAACCCCAGAGCCGATGAGGATGAACACCATATCCGAATATTAGCTGAAATAAGAAATATTCTATTTTATTATACCAAACATATTTGCGCAGACTCGTCAATTTTCTTGATTGAATTGCTTGAAGCTCCTTTTCGTCCAGTTTGCATGAAAGAAGAATTTCATAATCAAAATATTCGTATTTGATTCCCTTGCTTTTTCGCTTTCCTTCCATCTCTCTGTAGAAATGATATCCAGCCTCTTCTCTATCTCCTGCTCTCTCAAGCACATTTTTTGCTCGTCTGCATGCATCTTCCTGGGATCTTGGATCAGCAAATATTGCATTTCGGAATGTCAAAACATCTCCCAGAAACTGGGCAACAGCGAAATCGGCCTTATCTCCAAACTTGGCACCGCAAAAGCGGGCAATACCTCCGGTGAACTTGGCACCAATGAAATTGGCTTTACCAGTAAACTCGGCGTCACTAAAATCAGCCCGACGACCAGTGAACTTGGTAACAATAAATTCGACATAACCTTTGAACTTGGCACGAACGAAGCCGGCATGACCCCCAAACTTAGCATCAGCGAAGTTGGTATAATGTCCGGTAAACCGTGCGTCGCTGAAGTTTGCGATACTATTGATGAAGAAGTGGACACCAATGAAGCTGGCATTACCTCGGAACTCAGCACATCTGAAGTCGGCATGACGTCCGGTGAACTTGGCATCAATGAAGTTTGCATCACCTCCAAACTTGGCACCAATGAAGATGGCATTACCTCTGGTAAACTTGGTACCTCTGAAGTTGACATCTTTCTGCAGGACGCAGTTGTTAAACCTTACGAATCCTCTAATCTCGGAGGTTGTTATTTTTATCGGAGAAACAGCAATTTTTGCGGTCTTTGATAAGTTTAAATCATCAACCTCAATTTGCGTCCGTTCGACCTGTTGCTCCGGCAGATCCAGTTTAGTTAGATCCAGATCTCCCTCAACAATTATATTGTCATACTCTACAGGATCCCCTCTATGGATCTTCTCTAGGATCTCGCTGGCAGGGACAACAGTCCTCGTTTCATCCGCCATGTATCTATCCACTCCTCCAGAACTGACACAAATGCCTCGCGTTAATCTCCTCCTCTAAGGTTGGCAGAGCAGGTGTAATCTTCTCTGTGATCGGGAAGATCGTAGCTTTCAGAAACGAGATCCTATCATCTCTCTCTCCACAGATCCTCAAGAAGATCTCCCTCCGATCTCAAGCCTATAACACTGATCGCATAAAGAGATATCTGGGTCTAGGCTAAGACAGTAGACCGGAGCAGCCTTGATCTTGAAGATCTTCTTCGGGGGTAGTAGTCAAAAAAGAGATCCAGCCCCAAAAGGGATTTTGCAATGGTGTCTTGAATCGTTCTTTTAAAGGGCTCGTGAATACAATAAAACACCCAGGAACGGGGGGCAGCCCAACCCAAGGTTCAAAGTTTTCATGGGCGAAATGGTCTAAAGATACTGGTTTGGGCTTATCATTCTCATGAAAGTCTCTGCCGATGCTGGTCGCGCTTCTCCCCCCAGATCCAATCCCAAGCGACGCGACCCCCCCCCCTTTGATGGCGGCGGACATAAGCTGACATCTGCTCCTGTGGCTGAAGGACCGCAGCGTGCAGGCCCGCCGCCTTCATTGCCCAATTACCCGTACAGCGGTGGCTTTTCGGAGAGTGCCCACTTGCTTTCCACAAAATTTTTGGACTCCGAAACCATTTCGTCTCATGCATCCATCCTAAATTAAAAAATCGAGAGTTTTAGTTTGCTAGTTGTACATACTTATTTATCAGATGCCTCTGCATTCTCATTGGCGGAATCGGAATTCTCTGGTTCGTAATCGCCCTCATCTAAATTCTTGAGCCTTTCTGCAAAGGTTGAATAGAATGCCTCAAGTTTCTCGTAAAGCCATTTATGCTGATTTGGCCAATTCTTACTATCTTTGATGTCTTCATCTTTCTTGACAAGCCTGATGTATCTAATTGTTTTTGCTGATGAATTGTCCCAGAACAATTCAGATCCGATCTCATTATTGATTGCTTCTTTTTCCTGTTGAAGTTGTTCAAATTTATTCTTGAAGTATGATCCAAATAAAATTAACTGCACGGCAATTTTCTTTTCTCTTGCGTATGCAAGAGCATCGAGGTGCGCATGGGAGTTGCCTATGGATACATTCATATAATGTGCAGGCTGTGGCGCACGAATCTTCAGCATGCTATCGCTTTCTCGCAAAAATTTTGCAAATTCGGTCCAGTAATTCAGTTGAAGACGCCGAGTTTCGGTTAGCTCTCTTTTAACTATTTTGGATTCATCCTCAGCCCAATCATTGGGCTTACAAACAACATTGAACTTTGGAGCTATTGGGGAGTTTCCTATACGCCATAATTCTATTTCTAATCCAAAAAAATTTATTTCGGCATTGGCAGACATTACATTAAGCCAGTCTAGAGCTGCTCGATGTTCTTCCGTGAACCTTTTTGCAATCCATACAATAGTGGTTGCTCCCAATCCCGCGCCATAAGTTAATATCTGACCTAAATGAGAATGATTTGTCTCTTCGAGCTGGTTTTCTATGAGAACCCGATGGCTCGTTAGAGCGTCCTTGCATAAGATATCCGCTTGAAATGGCCCAACATCTGTTTCTTTGGCTTCAAATTCAAGATCGATACCTATTGTATCTCCCAGAAGCTTCAAATTTTCTTCTTTTGCCAGCCATGGTGTAAAATCTTTTACTTCCCCCACCCATACCTTACGAAGATTTGGCTCCTTTTCTAGTCGCCCGAGTTCTAGCGTTAGGAATCCCTCCAGTCAAACGGCGGCGGCACACCCCGCTGCAAGCAGCGGGGCATGCAAGGTGCCGCCGCATAAAGATAGTACCAGGCTAACGCATTCAATCCTAAGTCGAATACGTATGCCCCTTATCCCAGCCGCAGCAAGCTGCGGGGTATTGCGTTTAAAATAACAAAATGATAGTTTTAGCTTAAAAGACCTTTGATATAGGATCACATTCCAGCCAATGCTTCACAGATATAAGCAGAAACGAAGGCGAACGTGCTAGAATCTCATTGCACATGGGAGATTGCAGATAATGGTAGAGATAAATTCTCATAGAAAGAAGTATAGTTAGAGATCATGTCGCCGCCTTCGCTTGACCAAATGACCAATGACCAACTTCTTGCAAGTGCGATTCGCTATCTTATTGATGGGGGAGATGAAGCAGAAGCCAACGTTTTACTTCCTTGCTCTTTGGATTATCATATTGAGAGTGAATACTTTGAAGGTGTAAATTTGCATATTGTGCTTTCTGGTCCTCGTGCTTCTTATGATATCTTGAAAAATGAGGGAAATCCAATCACAGGATCTATTTGGAATGCGATTTCAGCAATTCTTCCAGAAGATTGTGGTATTGGAATCTTAAGCGCGCGTGCAGAAATTGTCGATGTCGGTCCCAACTGGCGCTCTGAATTACTCAAAATTGTACGAGGTAGGGATATAGATAATGTAGCAGTGGGGGAGCATGCGCCAAGGATTTGGAATAATCTACGATTTCGTTCAGAATCGGAGGTAAAAATTGCTCAGGCACTAGATCAGGTAGGAGTTCTTTTCCTTCCCAATTGCAAAGCAAGGTTGGGTTCGGCGGAAAGACGAGAAAATAGGGAAGCGGATTTTCTAGTATGCTTCAAAGGCAGATGGGGTATTCTAGAGGTGGATGGTGAACCTTTTCATCCAGCGTCTCGTACCGTAGAGGATCATGAACGTGATCGTCTTTTCCGCTTGCAGGGAATATCTGTCGTCGAGCATTTTGATGCAAGTGATTGCTTCAATAATCCCAAGGCTGTGGTTCAAAAATTTTTAAAAATTCTAGGCAATATATAAATAATCGCTCTGGCCTAGCTTCTTAGAATAGACTCTTCTGTGTGTCTAGAGTCCGGCTAAATCATCGAAAGTCTTGAAAAGGATGGCTGCGAATATTGGCTGGGTGTCCTGATGAAGAGATCTTTTTGGCTGGGATTGGCGGTACTCCTTGTAATAGTGCCTGTGATCGCAAAACCCGAACATCTTGTGCTTGGGCCATATAGTGTTAGTTTCGATGCTGGAAAGGAGCGTCAGGATTGGAATATCACGAAAAAAGAATCAGAAACATATTTGGGATCACCAGAAATTTTTTATCGCACGAATAGCGCAAGCATTGCCATTTCTATCCAATGGTTATATTTAAAGGATCCTAAGAGAGCCTATGAGAGCATAGACGATTGGCGCAAGTACAATGAAGAAGAATGCAAAGATCGCGGAATGACCTGTAAAAGCTATCCAAGGGTTATTGACGGGCGTGACGGATCTGTTGCGCCGATGTATTACCAGAATGGAAGTTTTAAAGCGTTTGGAGCCAGTTGGTTCTTGAATAATATTACAAGCGTTATTGTGATCTCATATTATCCTTGGGATGAAGGCACCTTGCAGCTATTGAAGACCATCAATGTCACCACCACGGATGTGGCCCAGGTTCAAGGGTGAAATCAACCCAATGGTTCAAGAGGCGAACGATGCTAGTCGCACTCCTCACTGCGCCGCGATTAACAATTGTTAACTCGGGTTGGGGGGCGACATCATAAAGTAATTCAAATGTTCGCGCGGAATGATCCTATTTCTATCAGCAAATCAGATACATGACCAATCCAAGCCAATTTCAAAGTTTGATCTTGCGGCATGGCAAAGTTTCAAGCGGGAAGGGTAACAGGACAGGTGTCCGATACCCAAAAAAGCATATATCTTAGATGCCATACTCTGACCAAAAGATGATGAAAGCGATACATCCAAAACCAGCATCAAAAGATTGATTCCATGGGGCCACGGCGATTTGAACGCCGGTCACAGGACCCCCAGTCCTGTAGGATACCAGGCTACCCTATGGCCCCTCGCGCACCCTAGGATGCGGATAATGAATATAAGGATTTCCCACTCGAGAATTTCCCATTGCCCGAAATCTGGCCGCCTGCAAAGCAGCTACACTCGGCAACGCAATCCCTTCCCGCAATCAGAAGAAAAGGTATGTGTTTAGCTCCACAGCAAAACTCTCTCTATCGATGTTTCTGCTTCCCTTCGAACTCAGTCCTTTAGCAATGAGAGTGAAAGGCAAATCGATCCATCTAACCGTTTCGACACGCTCCCACCTATAGTGTCCCCCGCGGCCGCGGGGTTAGGGGGGCCGCTCGCGGCCTTGAGCGAGAGCTAAAGGCATCGGGGCGACACAAGAAGAGAATAGTAGTTTTGGGCAAGAAGCATGGAGGACAGCCAGCCCTGGTGGGAATTTCATCATAGAATTCAGGCAATTACAGGTTCACGACCGATGAGCCAAACGCATACATAATATCTATCCCTGCTTTATCCCCACCGCCACCATCCATGCCCCCACGATGACCGCCAGGCCGAAGGGTATGATGGCCTGATACCCCAGGCCGCGGGGCACCTCGGCCAGGATCACAGCCCCCATGATCACGCTGCCAAGCCCGATTCCGATTACCCCCAGCCTGTGAGACAGGGGAGTCACCAGCAGCCCCAGGGCTATCAGGCCCGCAGCTATCAGAAGAAGGGGCGAGAAGAGGGGGATGGAGATCATCATGCAGCCTAATTCTTAGCCGCCTGCTTAAAGACTCTTTCTTCTACGGCCGGCTCCGGTTTAACCTGGCCCGGATTGCAAGCCAACAATCGCTGAGGGGGAAGAGCAAATCGATCTGTATCCATCAAACCGTTTTCGACGCTCTCCGCCAATAGTGTTCCCCGCGGACGCCAGGGAGCGCGCCCGCGGCCTTGAGCGAGAGCTAAAGGCATCGGGGCGATACAGAAAAAAGCATAGTGGTAAGGAATTATGAGCTCTCATCCCCGAGGATAGCCAAACAGAGGAGAGGGTCAGAAACAAAACCAGCAAATACAGGGCAGCTTAGGCATTGGCCTCAACGGCAATTGTGTAGACTATCGGCTCTTCTTCTATCGGAATTTCTTCGCCACGTGCTGCAAGGCATTCTATGAAACCTTCAATTGCTTCTTTTGCCATCTCTATGGCCTCTTCCACAGTTCTGCCGTAGGTTAGACAGCCAGGGAGAGAAGGAACGATTACGGTATAGGTTCCATCAGCTTCTTTTCTGAGCAGGATCTTATAGCGCAGAGTCTTCATCGCAATCATTCTGGTCTCGTTTTAGTATTTGTGCATTCTGGTTTTGCTCTTAGTACCCAAAAGCAGAGTGAATCCCTTCGAGTAGACAATAAGTTAAGCAGCATCCTCCCTTGGAGAGGTGCGGTACCAGCAGTTTTGTGGGAAAGGCGCTGAGGACAGCCGGACTTGGAGAGATCAGGAAAATCCAGCATGTACGGACGGCTCCCTGATTATCCATGTTACCACGCTTAGCAAATCGATCCTTCAAACCGTTTTCGACGCTCTCCGCCAATAGTGTTCCCCGCGGACGCGGGGTTAGGGGGGCCGCTCGCGGCCTTGAGCGAGAGCTAAAGGGCACCGGGGCGACACAGGAAAAAGCGTAGTGGTAATAAGCAGTTCTATTCTTTTGATCATACATAGATGGGCCGAGCTGCCATGCAAATCGCTTCTGGTCCCTCAAAGGACTCTCGACAAAGATCTCTTGACTTTCCCGTCCTTAATAAAACTCAAACGCAACCCTCGGCAGCTATTTACCCCTTCAACCCCAACCCCACTAATCAATGAAGAGGATTTACATGGACCACTCCGCCACCACCCCGGTGGCCCCGGAGGTGCTGGAGGCCATGCTGCCTTACTTCTCTCTGAAGTTCGGCAACGCCTCCAGCCTGCACAGCTTCGGGCTGGAGGCGCGAACGGCCATAGAGGAGAGCAGAGAGAAGGTGGCCCGGCTCCTGGGAGCAGATCCAGAGGAGATCATCTTCACCTCAGGGGGAACGGAGTCCGACAACCTGGCCCTGAAGGGGATAGCCTACAAGAACAGATCCGAGGGCCGGCACATCGTCACAACCTCCATCGAGCACCCGGCAGTGCTGGAGGTCTCTAGAGAGCTGGAGAGGCAGGGCTTCCAGGTGACCTACGTTGCCGTAGATCACGACGGTCTGGTGGATCTCAGTGCTCTGGAAGGAGCCCTGCGCAAAGACACCATCCTCATCTCCGTCATGCACGCCAACAACGAGGTAGGCACCATCCAGCCCCTGGAGAAGATCGGCCAGATGGCCGAGGAGAGGGACATCTACTTCCACACCGATGCCGTGCAGACCGCCGGCAAGATCCCTGTCAAGGTCAAGGACCTGGGAGCAGACCTCCTCTCCCTGTCCGCCCACAAGCTCTACGGCCCCAAGGGCATCGGCGCCCTGTACGTGCGCAAAGGCTCGAGAATAGAGAGTATCACAGAAGGAGGCGGGCACGAGCGCGGCATGCGCTCGGGAACTGAGAACGTGGCCGGAATCGTGGGGCTGGGAAGGGCGGCCGACCTGGCCCGGGAGATCATGCATGAGGAGATGGATCGCCTTACCAGGCTGAGGGACAGTCTGGCGGAGCTGGTCCTGGGAAGGGTGGAGAAGGCTTGGATCAACGGGAGCATGACCAGAAGGCTGCCCTCCAACCTGAACTTCGGCTTTGAATACGTGGAGGGCGAGTCTCTGCTGCTCTACCTGGACAGCAAAGGCATTGCCGTATCCACAGGCTCCGCCTGCTCCTCCCACAAGCTGGAGCCAAGCCACGTCCTCCTGGCCCTGGGCCTGAAGCCCGAGCAGTGCCACGGCTCCCTGAGGATAACCATGGGCAGGTCAAACTCCGAGGAAGATGTGGATTACGTGGGAGATTGCATCGCAGAGGCGGTTGAAAGGTTCAGGGGCATCTCTGCGCTGGGCAGAGAGGCAGGGTAGTGCCCTTTCCAGTTGACTTTTCCCCTTTTTTTTCTCGGGTTGGCGGAGATCATGTCTTGCCGGAGATGAGCTGCTTTGGCGGTATGTGTCTAGCTCATTGGCCGTGAAACTCTAATGGACTTGGATTTTGTGATGCCATCCCCTTCAGGTCTGTCTATCCTTCCATGCTTCTCCCCGAGACAGAACAACTTACAATTGCTACAGCGCTTTTTCTTGTGTCGCTCCGATGCCTTTAGCTCTCGCTCAAGGCCGCGAGCGCACGCCCTACGCGTCCGCGGGGAACATTGCCCATGGAGGCGCGTCGAATACGGTTGATTGATCGACTTGCTTTTCACCTGCAGTTGCCAAAGGACTGGGTGCCAAGGAAGGCGGAATAATCGATAG
>Ga0315277_10011377_pt1 | contig 11218 bp, 6 predicted proteins | sample YL17G05_15_MG_FD_203695 | JGI IMG/M metagenome (GOLD analysis project Ga0315277, IMG submission 203695) | Sediment microbial communities from Yellowstone Lake, YNP, Wyoming, USA - YL17G05_15 | ecosystem: Environmental > Aquatic > Freshwater > Lake > Sediment | place: USA: Wyoming | collected...
GTTATTCGGTCCCCACGAACAGTCATCCTTCCCCTGCATGATATTATCAATTACCCTCTTCACATCAGGGACAGCTATTCTCTCCCCTGTCCACTGGACTGATAGTTCTTCCAGAGGATATGCCCATACTTTTTTGTTGTAAGGGATGAGAAAGTGCTTGGCAATTCCATCCCCAAAGGTGTGCAAAATCCACTTAAGAAAATTTGTATTTTGTGAACTCTCATTCCTGCAATTAATTAATCCAGCCAGGCACTCCACCATCTCTCTTTCAGGTAACCTGCCTATATTGTACTGAAGTGGGTAGGGGATAAACCGGTTCTTGATCCATATCCAGCTCTCCCGTTCATGGGGAACCCACCCTTCCCCGGGAATCGCTGTCTCCATCACCTGATCGAAGTAGTCGTAATGGGAGAACAGTACATGTCCACCAATATCCCAGGTAAACCCTTTTTCATCCACAAAGCTGGAAGAGAGACCACCTGCATAGGGATTTCTCTCAAAAACCTCATAGTTGGTCATGCCGAGCTCATGCAGCCGCCAGGCAGCCCCCACACCGCACGGTCCTGCACCTATAATCACAATCTTTTTATCATCCCGTATCATATTCTTTCCATGAATGTCAGAAGACTTAATCCCAAATCTATGATACCTTCTTGCACCAGATGTCTCCCTGAAAAAGAGAATTCTCCGTTCTCTTGAACTTACTATTCAGGTAATTCTGGATACCCCGGCTAAAATGACGTGATTCTAAATCACACAAAAAACCCCTTTCAATAAGCGGATAAGCTGCTGGTGACATCCTGGACATTAAGGTTTGACACCGATCCCATTCAATTTCCAGCATTTCTCTATAGAGAGGAGAAGTTACGTCCTTTGGCAATAAGAGCATCCTCCAGAAGCGGCACAGGGTTTCTGCAAAACCACTCCCCACCCCTTCATAGAATGCTTCTCTCAATGAACCACTCAATTTCTCACCAAACTGACTGTCCAAGGGGTAATCCGGCACATGGAGTGGATCAAAGAGCATGTCGGCCCCTACGAGCTTCCCGATCCCTTTGACTACTTCATGCTTATGCGGGGGTGGAATCATGTTGATCTCTCGGAGAAAATTTTTCTCTCCAATCCTGATGCCATCATCTTCAATTTCTTGCCTGAACCTCCTCAAAAATTTTCTAAAAAACCACTGCTCAACTGACGGAATATTTTTGAAGAGTATTTCCTCGTTGACTAAAACATCGTAGTATTTATAACCGAGATTACGAAAGCCCCAGTTTTCATAAAAAAGGTCAGGGTATTTTTTCGTCAGAATGTCAGCGAAGGGTTGAAACTCTTTTTCCGGGACATCCTGTGTCAGCCTGACAATCCCATAAATAAAATCTCTTAAATAATGGGGGTGCACTTTTTTCAAATAATCTTCTATCTTTTTGTTTTTATTGGAATTCTTGAGCACATTGTTCGCTATGAGTGTCCCTAAGCATCTATAAGCTTCTCCTTGATGTTCATCCGGGTAGTTCATTGTGATCAGTCTTGCTTTTTGCATATCAAGAGGAGCAAAATCCCCAAGGAGAAATCTTATTGAGAATGGTTCATAGTTGTATCCCTTATAATAAAATATCATTTTAAAGTCATTCTTTGAAAAAAGTTTTACGCTGCTCACCATGCCACATGCGAGAAGAAAGATGAAGGTAGATACAGAAAACAACTTGAATACTCTCTTTTGAACGCTTGCACTGAAAAGAGTTACCATCCCCACAGCAAGAATTGCGAGGTAAAAAGGGAAAAGGATATGGAACCAGCGATACCTATACAGATCACCAACTGAAAATGTTGCAAAGAGCCCGACTGTTGGCCAGTATTCAAAAGGATTGATACGCATGGGAGAAAGAGAAAAACAGAGGAGGAAAAAGAGAGGAAATGCTGCTAAAAAGAGGCCCTGCAGCAAGGGTGACTTACCCTTGAGCTTACCATTCTTATAAGAGAGGCCCCGCGATGATATTCCTACTAAGACTCCTGTAAAGATAAGAATGAAACAGTAATAGATAATAGAGAGAAATCCAATTTCACGGGATGGGTAGGCAAAACCGAGGGAGTGAGGAAAGTTGTAACCGAATAACTGAATGAGACCCGAGATGCTTAAATGAATATTGCTTATTACTGATGTTAAATAATGCCCACCAGTACTTGAATAGAGAAATCTTAGAAGCCAGGGGAAAAAGCCGACAAAAAACCCGATAGAGAATGTGAGGATACGGCTGAGCGTGATTTTCCTCAGACTGACGATGAGAAAAAACAGGGCGCAGAATCCATTAAAAATAATGTAGGTATAAAAAGCATACATTCCAAGTCCGGAGAAAAAACCCAAACCAAACCAAAACCAGGGCAAGATTTTCTCTTTATCGCCTTCGATAATACGGAAAAGGAATAGTAATTGGATGGGAATAAACATATTAATAATATGATGTGAATCGACTGTACCAGTCACGTTCAACCGGGTAAACATGGGGGGAGGGAAAGCAAAAAGGGCTGCAAAAACAAGGGCAGTCCAGATGCCTTGGTATCTTTTTATGAACACGATCCAGCCCAGAAGGCACATCAATGCTGAAAAAACTGAAAATGCTTTTATTGAGAAAATGGCTCGTCCGAATACTTTAAAAAATGGAACAAGCATAAACCCCTCTATGAGCGAGTCTCCTGACCTGTTTTCATACTGATAGGCAAAGAATGGTGCCCTAAGTTGTCCGTCAAGGAGATCAGATGGCAAAACACCGCTTACCGATTCATCAAAGGCTGGGTGAGAAATATGAGTGTATCCGAACAGGATTACTCCAAATCTCTGCAAGACGAATAACAATACGAGCACGGTAAGTATGAAAGGTGCATACCGTTTAATGTTTGGAAAGGTACCCTGCTTTTCCATTGAGATGGTTACCTCTGGTTATGATTCCTGAGATTCTTTAATCTGTGAGGTATCTCCTTTTTGAAGGCGACGAGAAAACTTATTGTTCAGGTAATTTTGAATGCCCCGGTTAAAATGACGCGACTCTAAATCGTTAAAAAAACCTTTTTCGATAAGGGGATAAACTGCTGGTGGCAACTTGGACATTAATGTTTGACATCGATCCCATTCAATTTCCAGCATTTCTTTATAGAGAGGAGAAGTTAGGTCTTTTGGTAATAAAAGCATCCTCCAGAAGCGGCACAGGGTTTCTGCAAAACCACTCCCCACCCCTTCATAAAATGCTTCTCTTAATGAACTATCAAATTTCTCTCCAATTCCGCTGTCCAGTGGATAATCAGGTGCATGGAGGGTATCAAAGAGCATCTCAGCCCCTACGAGCATTCCGATCCCTTTGACCACTTTTCGCTTATGCTGGGGTGGGATAAGACTTATCTCCTTGAGGAGATTCGCTTTCCCAATGTCTCCAGCATCACTTTCTCTTTCGCGCTTAAAATTATCCACGTAGTCCTTAAAGAACCTCTGTTCTGCTGGTGGCATATGTTGCAGTAATGCCTCCTGGTTGATTAAAGCACCGTAGTATTTATAACCGAGATTCACAAAGCCCCAGTTTTCATAAAAGAGGTCTGGATATTTTTTTGTCAGAATATCAGTAAAAGGTTGAAACTCTTTTTCTGTGATATTCGGCGCCACCCTGACAATCCCGTAAAAAAAATCTCTTAAATAACGATGAGGTAATTCTTTAAAATACTTCTCTAACTTCATTTCCCTATTTGAGTCCTTGAGGAGATTTTTTGCTACAAATGTTCCAAAGCATCGATAAGCCTCTCCTCTATGTTCCACGGGATAGTTTTCCGTTATGTTCCTTGCCGTTTCCTCATCGCGAGGAGGAAAGTCCCAAAGGATAAAACGGACTGAGAATTGGTCATAGTTATACCCCTTGTAATAGAATATCTTGCCAAAGTCATTTTTCGAGTACAGTTTAATATTACCTGCCACACCACAGAAGAGAAGAAAAATGAAGACAAGGAGAGAAAAGAACTTATATCTCCTCTTATCAGAGGTTGCGTTGAAGAGGTTTACAATCCCAAGAGCAACAATTGCAAGGTAAAAAGGGAAGAGGATATGAAACCAGCGATATTTGAGCGCATCAGCCGGCGGAAAAGCTGCAAAGAGACCGCACTTGGGCCAGTATTCAAAGGGATAGATATGCATCGGTGATAAGGCGAAGCAGGTGAGAAAAAAGGGAGGAAATATCGTTATAAAAAGATTCTGCAGCAGAGGTGTTTTTTCTCTTCCGATATTCTTGAGGGAAAGATTCTGCAACGAGGTTCTTGTCAATACTCCTATGGAAAAAAGAATCGCCAAAGAATAGAGAATACCAATAAATCCGATCTCACGAGATGGATAGCCAAACCCGAGTGAATGAGGAACATTAAAACCGAAGGCCTGTACAAAACTCCAAAGGCTGAAATTGATGTTTTTAACCATTAACGCCAGGTAATATCCTCCAGCTTTCGAGGAAAGGGATCTCATAATCCAGAGAGAGAAACCTATCAGTAATCCCCCTAAGAAGAAAAAGAGACGTCGAAAGGTGATGGATCTCCACTTAAAAACAAAAAGAAACAAGAGACACATCCCGTTAAAAATAATGTAGGTATAAAAGGCATACGTTCCAAGTCCGGAGAAAAATCCCAGACCGAGCCATAACCAGAGTGAGATTTTATCCTTATCACCTTCCATAATACGGAAAAGTAATATCAACTGGATTGGAATAAGGATGTTGATTATGTGGTGCGAACTGAGTGTACCAATAAGGTTTAAGCGGGCAAACATTGGGGGAGGAAGTGCATATAGTGCCGCAAAAATGATGGCAACCCAAAGCCCCTGGTATCTCTTTATGAAGGCGATCCAACAAAAAAGGCAAATAAGCGAAGAAACAAGGGGGAATGTCTTGAATGAGAAAATGGACCGTCCTAAAAGCTTAAAAAAGGGAACGAGTAACAATCCCTCCATCAGGGTATCCCCCGACCTGCTTTCGTACTGATAGGCGTACAAGGGTGCCCGTAAGTTCCTGTCGAGGAGATCACAGGGCAGCACGCCTGTTATCGGCTCATCAATGCCCGGATGGGAAATATGGGAGTACCCAAAGAGGAGAATACCAAATCTCTGGAAAACAAACAATAACAACAGAGCGGAGAACAATATAATAACCGTCCTTCGCCTCTGTTCTTTTAGCAACCCCATTGAATTTCTATCTTTTTTCTTGTCTACCGAATCTTTTCCTCTGCTCAACCTTAATCTTCGTCAGAAAAAAATATTTATTTAAAAACAAAAAATCTATATAATAATTATATGTAAAAAGAATAACAAGGAAACGGCAAGAAAACAACTCAAAATTAAAATATATCGAGATGTATTATAACCAGAGCAGAAGATATTCAGCCTTAAATTACAAATCCCCGGTGGATTTTGAAAGGCTGACTGGAGTTACTTAACTGTGTGTCCATTTTCCCGAGGGAACATCAAGCATTCTACTGGGAGATTTTAAGATGAAAATACTTAAGATTATAATTTCATTAATGGTTTTAGCCCTCGTTCTTATCAGTTTAGATTTTCTAACCATGACTGATAAATGGCTAAGTTATAAATATGGAAAAAATGTTAAGCCTAATAGTGATATGTTTTCGAAATCAATAAAAGGAAAACAGTCCGCACCATCAAAGAAGGGAATTTTTCCTGATTCCCCGTATGTGTTTCGATTGGATTGTTTTACGAGCAACAGTTCCAACTGGGAAAACCATTTGAAAGAATTTAAAGGGAAACCAAACATACATGCTTTGGAAATTGGCTCTTTTGAGGGGATGTCTGCGATATGGCAGCTTGAGAATATTCTCACAGATCCCACTTCTACAATTACCTGTATCGATATCTTTGTGGAAGAATCATACGAAGAACTGTTTGATAGCAATATTAAGGCAACAGGAGTTGCATATAAGGTAAACAAATTAAAGGGCAGCTCTGAGATAATATTAAGGAGTCTTAACTTTAATCAATTCGACTATGTCTATATTGATGGTTGTCATTTGCCTAAATGGGTTCTGAGCGATGCAGTCTTAAGTTGGGACTTGATAAAAAAGGGCGGATTACTAATTTTTGATGACTACCTTCTTTTAAGCCTTGAAACACCCTCAGAATTTCGGCCTACCAAAATAAATATTATAGACAGATATCTTTGGAGGAGGTCGATTGGATATACCCAAACCCCTAAGCCAGCTATTGATGCTTTTTTAAAAATCTATGGACCTGATCTTGATGTGGTTTATAAAAAATATCAGGTGGTTGTCAAAAAGAAGTAGTCATATACCGCTATTCATGGAATATATTAAGTTGTATGTAATTATCCCCTGCCTGACTGCATTGAAACAGCAAAAAGTGCAATGCTTAAAGCAAACATATCAGGGGAAATTATTGTATCAGACAACGGATCGACCGATCAGTCTGTCCAAGTTGCAATAGCACATGCCGCACGGGTTGTACACGCGACCAAAAAGGCTATGGCAATGCCATCATCCACGGCTTGCGTTCTGCACCATGCCGCTCTTGCTACCCCGGAAGATTACACGAACTGCTTCCGTTTTCCACGTCCGTGACTTCGGCCTTCCCCATGTGTCCACTGGGTCGGCATCCCCTTATAAGTTTAACGAGGCTACCTGCAGGTTCACTTGCGTTGCGGCCTGCTGCTTTGCCCATTGGAAACTTACGACCCCTGATTGCTCAGACGCCGTTCCCTTGCGCTACCGGGGTGTACGGACAATTCCCCGGACGGGACTTTAACCCGTTAGATTAAGCAGTTGTTACTGCGAACGGACACAGGTCCTTTTTCTGGGCATTACCGCGTGAGGATTTTCGCAGTTTAAATCGTTCCTTGTAAGGACTGATCCGGTTGATCGATTCTTGCGGAGCTTTACCATCGAAAAAGGTATAGCACTGGGGATTCTGTTCTGCATCACAGGGCTGGGTACGTGCAGCTGGGTCGGATATAAGATTATGGAATTCATGGCCAAAACTGAAAATGCAGGTATCTTCAACGCAAGTCTTACCAAAATCGGCATGGTAGGATCAACAATTGCTGTTTTAGGATTTCAAATGATTTTCTCCTCATTTTATTCTGGACTATTTAACGTTGAGGTTGCTGATGATGCTGCAGTAGGTGAAATACCTTTAAACCACCAACGAGAAACATCATGAAGTCTCAGGTGGGCTTCCTATCTCAATAAGAAAGAAATTTTCGTTATCTAAAACCACCTTACCAAATCTTGACAATTGACCCATCAATTGTTCATCAGGATAAGGGATAAAAGACCTGCTGTCTTCAGATCGCTTCCTTTTCACAGAACTCTTCTCTTTATCAATAAGGATGTGAGTAATTCTGTATTTCTTTAAAATGTTCTGATGTGAATAAGGCTCTGTAAAAAAACTCATGGTATCGGAAAGTCGTTCGGAATTATCAGAAACAAGGGGAGAGTTGTGGAATAGAGAAACAACTTTAACATCTGTAATACACGGAATAACCCATGAGGTAAATACATCAGTAAGAACAATATCACCTCTATGGAGGTGGTGTGCAAGTGTAAAATATTTTTTCAGTGGATGTTGGTATGTTTTTATACGAAATGCTGGTTTCCATTCAAGCCATTGCGGCAGATAGACACGAGAGACAAGAAAAAGCTGTGCTGCAGTTCCGATGAAAAGTCCTGCAATAAAACAAGCCTTTACAAACCGATGTCTTCGAATACTTTGCAAGCCGCCTTCTGCATGGATAAGATTTTTCAGGAATCGCGAAAATGCGAGTTGGCTGAAGAACATACAAAAAAAGATGCATCGCTCTGCCAGGCTTATATCAAAAAAATAACCAAGAGCATATAACACACTACATGAAAAAAAACCCGAGACGATAAAAAGATGCTTCCGCATCGCTCCAAAATAGAGTACCGGAATGATCCCCAAAAAGGCTGGCCCTATCCTGATGACGCTCTCAGAGTAAAGGGTTTGGTGGCTAAAATTATAATCCCAAAACTGCTTTGCTTTTCCGCTTGCAACAAAAAGAACGCATTTGAAGAACGAATAATAAGGCCAAAGTGCAGTTAATCCAACGGCTAATAGGGAAGAGATTGCAATAAGACCTAAGATTCTTTTCTGCGCACGCCCCTCTGCAACAAAAAGAACAAAAGCTATAATAGAAAAGAGGAAACCCGTGAGAGGATGATTTAAAAATATAAAGCTGGTTAAAGCAATATATGCAAGGGCGTAGCGATCTCTTTTTTGTCTTATATACCTAAGCATCACGGTTAGGGCAAAAAATATTGCAATAAAAGAAATAATTGATGGATAATATGCATTAAAAACAAGGGAGCTAAACATGAAACTATTAGCTCCATCCCACCCCTTACCCCAGAGAAAAAGAATACAGAGGAAGGTATAGATGGGCTGTTTTTCATCTTGAAAGTACTCTTTTGAAAATAGATAGATTCCCAGACCAAGCAATAAAAATGAGACTGCCGAAGAAAAGCCGAGAATGGTAAAAATCCCAGCATTGAAGATTTTTTGAAATATTGCCATGATGATAATGGACGGGACAAACCGAGCAGAGGTATCACCTGGCAAATCGAGTAAAGGATTTTTCGGATTAGAAAGAGAGTAGGTAAGCTCTCTCACTGCTGCAGCATGTTCGCATCCGTCACTCCATTCAAACCAGGGCAGAACAGAAAATGCAAATGGTATAAAGAGAATAAAAATTCCCAAAAAAGAAAGTACATATTTTTTCCCAGAGCTCTTTAACAGATCCATGGTAATTAACTGCCTGACAATTTGTTGCCAATGATTAGATTACAAATCACTGCTTATAAGTATCATCTACTCATCCTTATTGATCCGCAGGATTAAGATATCTCCTCCATATTAAAAACCAGAGAACCCAGAAACATATAAGTGGCAATACGCTCGCCAAACTATTGGGGAAAATAATCTCTCCGAGATTGAATGAGTTGAAATTGGGCTTCCACTTTTCTACCTTGGCAAAATCATAAACTGATGAATAAACCTTCGTATAATTTTCATAATTTGAAAGAGGACAAGGATTGATCGATACATTGCCTCTGATTAAGTTTATAAAAATAACATCACCCAAAGGGTTTTTGATCTCTCTTGGAATTTCATTACCAACAACTGTAATTGATAGATTTATAATTATTGAAATAACTCCAAGTATCTTAAAAATTTTTGGTAAATAATTGAATGAAAAGATAGCAACGAGAAACAGGAAGGGATATATGGGCAGAATATATCGCGGTCCTACCGTATATCCGCCATCCCAGCCGAAATAACTTGCAATGAGAAGGAAAAAGATAATAGATATAATCGTGCTGAAGAGAACTTCGACTCGAAACTCCTTTGACTTAAAACCAATAAAAAACCCCGGAAGGGACATGATAAGTATCGGGGAACTGAAAAATAGCCCCCTGAAAGGCAAAATGAGCAAGTTAAGTATTGTATTAAGTGACGGAAAGCCAAACAAGTTCCCATTTATTCTTACATTAATCATCTCGTTTTCAAACTGGAAGCAGCTGGAAAGAGGGCTTCCGAAGCATACAACATTGTAAAAAATCTGAACAACTCCAGCGGGGATGGCTCCCAAAATGAAATAGGGGATGTAGTGTCTTGTCCGGATAGAAGTCGTTAGATAGATCAAGAGAGCCCCAAGAATAAAAAAAACATAAGGTTCACCAAGCACACCAAAACTTATTGATGTTCCTGATAAAAAAATAGCGAGTTTTTCATTCCTTATGTTTTTTTCCCTCACATGTAGTATCAAAACAAAAGAAAGAAAAGAAAAGCATGCTCCCAGCTGATGAGTGTAAAAAGTAGTGCTATAAGAGAAGGCGAGCGTTCCAAAACCAAAAAACATAGCAATCAACAATGCATCAGATATAGACATATGAAAAAAACGCAGAGCAAAATGGAAAATAAGAAGGCTTAGAAGAGCAGAAAATAAACCGGTAGTGCAAACAGTGCTGCAATATGAACTAACACGTACTTGCAGTTCAGGATTAGCCGGAAACAAATGCTTTAAGATATACTCGGCCAGAGCAAAAGATGGTACTGCCAAAAAAGCGTGACCAGGAGATTTATTTGAGTAATAATGGCCATTATAAAAGGAATAATCTCCTGTGTTGGCAAAGATCATTTCAGGAGTATCTTCTCTGCAGGAATCTATGGTGAATGTGCCATGATGTATAATGGAACGGACAAGGCATATCTTTGAGTTCTGATTCCACCCCCCGCCCTGGAAAAAATAACCGTACGTTATAAAGAAAAGAATAAAAATTAAAAAATAACCCTGTTTTTTTTTGTCATCCATAGGGTAGTGTTTTCAATAAAGACATTACTTATGTTTTTATAATATTCTTTCTCCACCAATATGTCCAGATTACCCAGAAACATATAAGCGGCAATAAACTCGCGATACTATTCGGAAAAATGATCTCACCAACGTTGAAAGAGTTAAAGTTTGGTGTCCACTTCTCAACATTTGCAAGTTCATAAATGTCCGGATAGTTATTAAAATTTGATAGGGGGAAAGGGTTAATGGAAACTTTACCGGCAATGATATTTTTTACAATAACATCGCGGAGAGGATTTTGTATGTGCCGAGGTATCTCATTACCAATTATAGTAATAGAGAGATTGATGAGTATTGAAACAAAGCCAATCACTTTAAAAATCTTTGAAAACCTGTTCAAAGAAAATCCAGCAAGGAGAAAAAAGAAAGGGTACGCCGGTAGAAGGTAACGAGGACCAACTGCCGAACCACCGTACCACGCATAAAAACTTGCAATATATACAATGAAAAAAATTGATATGGCAGTACAGAGAATCGCCTCTGCCCTCCATTTCTTCTCTTTAAAAAAGAAGAATGTCCCAGGTATTGCCATGAGAAGAATCGGTGACGAAAAAAACAATCCTCTATAGGGAGAAAACAGGAGATAATAAAATCTCACAGGATCCGGAATGCCAAAAAGTCTCTCCTGCACCTTCCACATTACCACATCGTTTGAATAATTGTAGCTTGAAGCCAGAGGGCTACCGAAACACATAAAACTATAAAACCCCTGAACAATTCCGGGTGGAATGCATCCCAGAAAAAATAAAGGAATGTACTTTCTGCCTTCTTGAAAACTCATGAGATAGATTGAAACTGCT
>Ga0315277_10011378_pt1 | contig 11218 bp, 9 predicted proteins | sample YL17G05_15_MG_FD_203695 | JGI IMG/M metagenome (GOLD analysis project Ga0315277, IMG submission 203695) | Sediment microbial communities from Yellowstone Lake, YNP, Wyoming, USA - YL17G05_15 | ecosystem: Environmental > Aquatic > Freshwater > Lake > Sediment | place: USA: Wyoming | collected...
CGCTTGTTTCCGTTGGGATCCTTGATGCAAGCCTCATTCATCCACGGGAGGTGTTCAACCCTGCGGTGAAGGCGAGTTGTCATGCGGTTATTTTAGTTCATAACCATCCGAGCGGGGAGGCGGAACCTAGTATCAGTGATAAGGAAGTCACGAAGTTATTGATGGATGCAGGTAGCTTGCTTGGGATTGAGGTGCTGGATCATATCATTATTGGGAAGGATGGATACGTGAGTTTGAAGGAGAAGGGAGGATTAACTTAGGGTATGAGATGGTTAAGGAATGAAAGTTCGGGAGAATCTAAATGAAAATTAAAGAGATGCCGTGGTACAGCAACCATGGATGCAGGTACAGAATGATGGTGTTTCTGCGATGAATGATGCGGAACTACTCGCCGCTGTGTTAGGAAAGGGTGTTGGGACGGACAATGCTGTTGATCTTTCCTGTCGGGTGCTTGCATCGTATAATTTTACTTGCCTTACGACTCTTTCGTTGCAAGAGCTGAAGAAAGCTTTTCGGAACGATATCCATGCGATACGGGTTGCTGCGATGGTTGAGAATGTTCGAGTTGGGATTGTAATCCGAATGAAAACGATAAAGAAGAAACTAAGGAAATAATAGATGCAGGGAAAGTCCTTAGGATTGAGGTGTTAGATCACATAGTCATTGGGAAGAATTCTTTTGTGAATATGAATGATAAAGAAGGATTTACTTAGGGTGGGAGATGTTGGAGAAAGCAATTACTAAAGATGGAAAAGTCGGCGGATTAATGAAGCATGCGGGTAAGAATGTGTTGATTGTCGTTACTAGTAAAGAAAAATAGGAAATAATTGATGATATCTATTGTGATTCTACCCAACTTAATGTTTTGTGATCCGTTTTTCTTTTCCAAGCCGTTCTACCATTAGTTGATCTTCCTTTTACCACTGCTCCAGCAGCGGATGGAGATTTGAACTCGATATCTTTCGTTAAAATTAAAACTCCAGGGGGTATTGCTTTTCTTTACATTTTTAGATTTTATAACTTGACTGAATAAGGTATAGTATGGATGGTTCCGAAAACTTGGTTGTATTCCGTTTCTTAAAAATGATCCTGCTTTTAGAATATACCGATCTCCAATGCTTTGAAGTGTAGCCTTTAACAGCTCACCTTTTTTTCCTTTAAATTCCGGTTGAAGATTACATTCATATTCTTCAATTTTTTCATCAGTCTTATATTTTGGTATAATTGAAGCAATATCTGACTGAATAGAAAAGTAACCAAGACCTAATGCACCTAATGTAAATATCATATTTTCTAAAAAGATTTCCATATCTGCTATATCTGATTCAGGGAGTTTTGCTCCTGATGGTTCTGTTTCGTTTCTCAATCTAAGAGTTCCAATAGAATCTTTTGCTAGAAAATACAATTTTTTTTCTAGATATTTAACATGTGCTTTTGTTAAATTTTGGGAAATGAAAACAACAAATTTAGACCACCAATCTTTCGAATTTTCATGCTGTAATATACGAGTAATAAAATCATCACTTTCACCAATATAAATATCAGTGAAACCACTTTCCAAATTTTCTGTAAAAAGAAAATATATACTAGAGTTTTTTAATTCGGGGCGTTTTTTTACCTCACCGATGTGGCGTCTTTCTCCAATAAAAGCTTGTCCGGTCCAATTAGAAAGTTCTACTTTTTTAAATGAACTCGGATCTTCGCCCATAACAAAGATTTTTAATGTTTTTCCTGGCATCATTTTGCTCCCCGTTATATATATTGAGATTAGTAGTTAAGATAAATAATTTTGCTAGTAAATCACTATTGATTTAAAATGAAAAAACCTCCGATGAAAAATAATTGGAAAAATCTAGATTTATAAAATTTTAAAAGACAACAATAATAAATAAGTTAAATGTTTCCTTTTTTGGTAGTGATTTGGAGGTTTTGTAATATGCCCTCGGTAACAAACGAATATTTTGATCATATTTCCGCAATTGAATTTAAACAGGGAAAATATAAATTTTATGTTTTTAAGATGAAAGCTAGAGATTTATTAAAAATAGCATATACGAGTCCGAGGACAAAAAATAACCGAAAAGGAATACAAAGAGGTCTTGATGTAAGTAGACTAAAAGATATAGGTGAATATGTTCAGAACGAAGAAAAACCAAATCTGTTGCCAAATGCAATTATTGTAAATTTCAGTAAAAACACCAAATATGAAAATGGAAAAATATTAATTTTTAAACCTAAAGATAAAGCCAGCGAAGCTTTTATTCTAGATGGCCAACATAGATTATTTGCTTTTGATCCAGCATTTAGTAATAATGTAAATTTTGATTTAATAGTGGCTGGATTTATTGACTTAAAAGATGATGAATGTGCATATCTTTTCAGAACCATTAATGAAAAACAGAAGAAAATCAATCCTTCCTTAGTTTTTGATCTAATACCAATGCTTAGAAAAGACTGGGTAGAATTTGAAGATCAAAGAGCCCAATATTTGGTCGAACAATTAAATTTGAAAGAGGACTCTCCTTGGTATGACGGTATAAGTATGCTTGGTGGAAGAGAAAAAACAATAACTTTATCATCATTTATGACAAGATTAAAATCTTTATTTAAAAAAGATAAAATTTTCTTTGATCAAAACGAAGAAGATGATTTTTATTTCTCAACAGTACAATATACTCTGCTTTTTGTATTTTTTAATGCTGTTAAGAAGATATATCCTGAATCTTGGCTAAATAAAAATTTTATTTTATGTAAAAATACAGGTGTTGCAGTTTTATTAAATTTGTTAGATGAGATAATTAAAGATATGAGCGTGAAAAAAATTACAATTGTAAATAACAAAGGACTTGTAATTACAGAAAGCGATTTTTTTAAATATATTAAAAAAATTGAAAAAATATCATTTGGCGACGAATATGGCACAAGATATCTTGGAGAAGCAGGGATACGAGAGTTGACAAAAGAACTACATAAAATGATGTTCTAACAACAAGAGGAAAAAATGAAAATACTAAGACTTACCGTAGATCAGTGTGATTATATTGCTGAAAAAGGATTCACATATCAACAAAATAGACAAATCGAAAATTTTAAACACGTCGAGATAGAAAAAAATGATTCTCTTGATAATCTTGACCCAATTAGAATGACCGTAAGAAAATGTTTTGATCATCGAAGAGCAAAACCCACAGTAGATGATAAATATATAGCAGGGGGAGGGGATAAAAAAGGAAATGCGATTTTAATCAATAGTAATGAAGTAACTAAAGCATTGTTTGTTGAAACAATTGATTTTTTTAACAAAGCAATATATAATTTTTCTGCTCAATATGACTTATCAAAAAAAGGTTATTTGGCTTGGGCAAAAGTTACAAATTATTATTCAAGTTTTTTTTCTATAAATGCACTTCTTAGATTGCAGGGCAGATCAATATCTAGAATATGGAAACCGCCCATGGGAACAAGATTTCAAATATTTCCCTTCGATTTTCAAAGGGAAAAATACATTATTTGTTGTGATGACGTTAGATCTGGAGGAGAACATAAAATAATTTGGAAATTATTTTATATTATATATAATAGTTACAATTTCAGTAATAAAGACTTTGAAATCATTTATAAAACAGCCTATAATTTTAATAACGATCCTTATATGGAAGTTGATTATCGAAATGATATCAACTATCGAGTTTGTTATTCATTTGAAGAAATATGGGATCCAACTTTGATAGAAACTCTTGTAAAAGAATATATACAAAATAGTAGCGATCATGTTCCTACTACAGGAATAATAAAAAAACTCAAAGTATTGTCTACAGATCCTAAATATATGTATTTCGCTCGCTCTGCTTTGAGGTTATTGCTTACATATAGTATTATTGATTCGATCGTGGATGCAAACAATAATATTCAGGATTTTTGGGAAACAAGAAAAGAAAATATAATTGACTTTTTAGATCAAACATTAATAAAACATTATGAAAGCGATAATACTACATTAGGTAGTAATCTTGATTATCCACTAATCCATAGTTTTTCTTAAAAAATGCTTTGTAGAAAGATCTTTATTACACTATGATATTTGGATATTGATTTCTAGATGAAGAATTCAAATATAAAACAAATGATTGTGTCAGGATCAGGAAAAAACAGAAAAATAAATTGCTGCTTCTGCAATGAGAAACTAAATAGATCAATATTACCTCATATTAAAAAAGAACACGCTCTTATTTGGGAAGATTGGAAAAAAATAATGTTAGAACAATATAATGAAGGTTACAATCCAAAACAAATAATGAAGCGAGAATTTAATACTTTATTTACATGGTCTGTTATTGAAAAAGAAATACAGAAAATGATTGAAAACAATATTATGAAAGGTAAAAAAATAAAACTACATGTAAAAAATAAAATTACTCACTGGGAACCTAAAACTGATGAATTAACAGAAGAACTAGATAAAACCACAACTTGGAAATTTAAAAAAAGAGGAGACTGGGCAACCCATACTGGAAATTATAGAGGAAATTGGCCTCCACAAATCCCACGATACTTTATAAAAAAATATACAAAAAAAGGTGATTGGGTTTTTGATGGTTTCCTAGGCGGTGGTACAACCGTTATTGAAGCTAGATTATTAGGTAGAAATGCGATAGGTTACGATATTAATCCTTACGCTATAAAGTTGACAAAAAAACAGCTAGAAATAATTGAAAAAGAAAGCAAAAAACAAAATCATATATTACCCTCTTGTGAAATAAAAGTTAAAGTTCATGATGTTAAAGATCTTGAAAAAAATTTAGATGAATCTATCGACTTGATTTGTACGCATCCTCCTTATTTTAATTCATTGAAATATACACAAAGCATAGAAAAAGATCTTTCTCGAATTCCGGATGTTAATATCTTTTTAGATGAAATGACGATTGTTGCAAAAGGTTTTTATAAGATTTTAAGAACAAACAAAATTTGTGCTATTTTAATCGGGGATATACGAATTAAGAAGAATATGTATCCTCTTGCATTCAATGTTATGAACAGATTTTTAGATGAGGGATTTGTATTAAAAGATACGATTATTAAAGAGCAATATAATGATCGTTCCACTGCATTCTATGTTAATAGCGATATAAGACGAATTAATCATGAATATTTATTTATTTTTGAAAAATTACTTAGATAGGCTTTTTCTTTTTAATAATTTTGACTACTTGTTCCAATTCATCAATCTCAATATTTTGTTTAAATTTTAATTTATTTCTAATATTTAATATTACCATTTGTTCTGTCTCTAAATATTTTTCACTATATTCTTCTCTCTGTAGATTCTCTTGTAGTAAAAGAGCCACTTCAGGTGAAGTGAGAAGATTTAATGGAAAACTTGTAATTAAACTTATAACATACTCCTTGATAGAATCATCAGATTTTCCAAACATTACGATATGTGCTATTTTTTTCCAAGTAAGAGATAAAACAGGATCGCTTTCTTTAAGGTCTTTTTTCCATTGGTATAGTAGTACGCAGTATTCGTGTTTCATTACTGTGTAGGTATTATTTGTACCTCTTTGTTCGAGTTTTTGGTAAATTTTTTGAATTGGAATTTTCATTTTATCGGAGAATTCAATGATTCGTTTACCGTGCTCCCATAGATCACGTATTTTATTTTTTGATTGTTTCGTGAATATTTTATTTTCTTCATCAGCCCACGTATCCAATTCCTCTTCTTTCTCCCATACCTGATCTGCTTTTTCAAAATCTTCTCCTATTGTTGGCCTATAATCATATGCTTTTATAAAAGTTCCATTGAGGAGATAAGTACCAGGTATTTTAGGTTCTAAAAATATTTTTGATAATTTTCCTTCTCGTATTGCAGTAATGTCAGATTTTTTCAGGTTGGGTTCTTGAGCTAGTAAAATTTTTCTCGCCCAATTTAAAATAGTTTCATTACTACTTCCTATCAACTGTTTAGGTATTGGATGATAGCCGATTATTTGTGTCATTCGATTAAACCCATAAACGTCCTTACAAATTTAATCTTTAGGTTATTAACTTCTTTCAATTTATCTTTTACTTCCTCAGCGGACCAGTGCTCTTCCCCTTCTTCAATATCTTTTTCAATTTTTTTATTTATCAATTCTTCAGCAAGCGCTTCACCTACGGCGAGCCATGGTGTTGTTCTTTTTTGTGATCTTTCATTTAAATATTTAAAACGTCTACCATATCTATTGTAAAAAGCATAGGCTCGAGGCATTTCAATTATTATTTCAATATCAGGTAAATCACTCCGTTTGATAGCATACAAGTTTGATAAACCGCCTTCACCCTCACCTCCTCTTCTCTCTCCAGTGTGAGTACCGGTTCCTGTACCTGTTCTTGGTCCTCTAATTATTGTCGGAGGATCTTGATCAATATGGATCGAGGCTCTCATTTTGATAGGTTTCTTTTTTTCATCCTCCAAAGTTGTTCCGGTTCTATCTTTCAATTTCACTTGAATCCAGTAAATACCAGGAACCATTGAATCATCAACAGGTATTGACCAATTTTCTTCCAATGTAGATGGTTCGTCAGGGTTACCCTTATGTAGAAGTAATGTAGAACTTCTATCCTTTATCACAACAGGAGTTGGGTCATAAAAATTAAATTCAATGTCAATCATCATTTCTTTTTCAACGGGATTTTTTATTATTGTTTTTACATTGATTGTTTGTCCTTTATTAAATCGTTGATTATTTGGTTCAAGTCGACTAATATACGGAAGAGTTTTTGGTTTTGTTTCTATTTTACCACTTGGTCCTTCCCCGTATAAACCAAAAATTTGTAGTTCAGGTACTGCCAGTAATGTTTTATTAATTAAACTTAAAATTTCTTTTGCTTCTTTCTGTTCTTTTTCTGTGATTCGTTCTCCACCTATTTTCATAAATGGTTGTGAAAACTCTCTTACAATTTTATTTAATTCATATCGAACTGCTTTGTAAGTTGGGTCGGTCCACTGATAACCGGTATGGGTTGAATTTTCTGCATCATTTAGAAAAGGTTCTGTTTCACAATTTGCGTCAACATAACCAAAAATTCTTCTTCTTATATTTTCGGGGATGTCTGTTGGGAACTGATTATACCTTGTTATTGTCTGTTTTCCATTTTTAACTAATGCAATTCCTTGCCGTGGATCCTCATCATCAAAAGGGTCTTTTGCGAGTTGTATCTCGAGGTTTCTAAGTTCACCCACCCGTTTGCCTAGATATTTTACTATGATACTATTTTTTTTCAAAACAGTTGGTTTATCTTTATCTGGGGTTTCAATAACCGGATATTTTATTTTTTGGATGAATCTTTTATGTTGAGCGCCATCTTGAATTAATTTATATTCGATTTCCGCTCCTTGTTCGATTAATCTAAACCATTTCTCTTGTAAAAATTGGATGACATCATCAAATTTAATTAACTTATTGTGCACTTTTTCAATAACACCATAAGTAACCATTTCTGTTCCAGGATATGTTAATTCACGCGCTTCCTCAGGGGATTTTTTCCATTTCCAATCTCCATCGACCATTTGCCATGTTGACGCCATGAATCTTTTGTCTGGTAATGTTGTTTTTATTACTGTTTTTTCTCCACTTTCGATTCTGAGAGATTTTCCCATCCCCCTTGAACCTAGGGAGTGACCGGATTTTCCACTATATGCTAAATTATGATAACATCCCCAACTACATTCTTCATTTGTGCAAGGGGTACCATCTTTTTTAATACCCCATTCGCACTCTGAACAATGAGGCATTCCTATAGTATTATAATCATGGTAAAAGAATCGCCTTTCATCCGCATTATATAAAAATAATATTTTCATATCCGATGGTCGTGTTCCTTTTACATAGGCATCAAAACCATTTTGGCTATCCTCCTGTAAAATTCCGAAAGCATGATTGTCATATTCATCAACATATGCTTTCATTACACCCTTTTTATTGACCTGTGGGCTATTCCAAGTATCAGTCATTTTTATATCCTCCAATATAGTGATGTAATATTTTTTTAGTCATAATAACTTCCATCCCGTATATAAACTTTAAAAAAAATAAAAAAAGGAGAAAATTGAATGAATTAATCATTTTTTTACTGAGATTGTTTTAATTCGTGATCAAACAATAAAATATACAAGAAAACTCATAACAATAAAATAATCATTGAAAATATTAGAAAACAAAATATCTCTCAGCTGGAATAATAAAATTCCTCTTCATTAAAGTTTTTAGGGTATAGAGGTTCAATATAGAATTTTTGATAAAGAAAAGAAATATTTTTAGATAAAAAAGAAAGATAATTAAGATAATATTTTTTTATAGAATCGCAATATATTCTTCCCTCGGGAGTAATCTCGAATTGATAATAAGTGTGATTTCTTTGATTGAAATAATCTAAAAGATTATGTCCCCCTTTAACACCATAATCACGAATTGATCTTGGTTTTTCTTCAATTAAAATTTTTAACAATCCAATAGAACCAAGTCGCATTATATCTTCGAATAAATCAGGAGAATATAGAAAGTTAAAATCCATATTATATTTATACGTAAAGGAGTTATGATAATTTTTCTGGACCCACTTTATCATTTCATAAATCTTTGTAATATATATCATTGGCACCTGGAAGTCACCATTTATCTTCAAATATTCATAAAAAAACAACAACAACGATTCTAGTGAATATGGTTTTTTAATTCTTTCTTCATCTAATTTTTTTCTTATGCTATTTGTTATTTCAACCCAATTTTTCTTAATAAGCTCATTGAATGATTTTATATTTTCATCTTTTTTGCAGAAAAAATATAGAGAATCGCTACCTAATATTTCCATAGTGAGACTAGCTGCTAGTTTAGATTCATCATATAGAAAACGATGTGTATTACATATCTTAACTCGCAGCGATTTTGGTACTCCTTTTAGTGTCGTACTTGCTATGTATATTCCTTGTTTTTGAATTATTTTATTTATTTCTCTCTCAATATTGTTAATTATTGAAGGATTTTTGTTTAACAATTCTATGGATAATTTAACGTTTGGGGTTATAGAATGGGCTTTCAAATCACATACACAGTAAAAAATCCTACCTTCCAGTAATGCATCTATTAGTTTTTTAGCTTCGTTAGTACCTTTATTTTTAATAAAATTTAATAAATCATTATCATCATATTTCCAAAAGAATTTATCCAGTTCTTGTTCTACTTTATTTTTACTATTTGTATTTAAAAGTTTTTTCAGGGTGTCCTCTAGAGCATTTATTAACATTAGACTAGCAGCTACGTTTTTTGGATGATTTATTATATTCGAATAATAATGATATCTGGAGATTAAAAAAGCCTCTCCAAGATTTATAGAAACTATCTCATCAAAAGATCTGTTCTCACACTTTTTACCAATTACTAATTTATCCTTATCCCTTGCTACATTTTCCAATATATGTTCTAAATTAAAACCAATAAAATTTATTCCAGTATGCAATCCATCACGAATAAGATAATCTATTCTATCTGCATCAATTTCTCCAGAGATTATACTGGACAAAAATCTATCTTTTTCACTTAATTTCTCTTTTTTACCTGTAGCTATATAACCAATATTCGTAAAGAAAGAATTTGATTTTTCATTTATCCCAGCACTTTTCAAAGCTTCTTTTACAATTGATTCATTACCCAAATTTGCAATTATATTTCTCGTATATGCTTCATGATTCTTATATCGAGATTGCACTATTTTCTCCATTCTTAGAAGGCCCAACTCGATTGTATGAGAAAAGGCAGAATGCCCTATGTCATGCAATAGACCAGCCAGGCGAACTTTTTGTCGAGAAGTTTCATTAAATTCATTTTTAAACCTTTCAAAAATCAAATCAGCAACGTGCATTGTGCCTAATGAATGTTCAAATCTTGTATGCAATGCTCCTGGAAAAACAACGCTGGCAACACCCAACTGTTTTATTCTTTTTAATCTTTGAAACTGCGATAAATCTATCAATGTTTTTTCTAACTTGGTTAATCCGATATACTTGTGTACTGGATCAGGTATCGATGATTCCATTTCCATAAATAAACAAATCTAATAAACTGATATAATTATATCGATAGCTATAACTTTTTATACCAGTCATATCGGGGTTGATTTTTTAAAGAAAGAAGTATTACAAGTAAGTAATCAGTGAAATACATATGATTAAGAAAATATTTTGGTTCGATGTTGAAACAACAGGTAAAAAACCTGAATTACAAGATATCGTTCAACTGGCATTTTTAATAGAGATAGATGGCAAAATCGTTGAAAGTCAAAATATGTTAATGCAACCCTTTCGTTATGACACGATAGAGCAAGAAGCCCTTGATATTCATAAAAGAACTGTTGAAGAAATTAAGACATATCCTGACCCTCGTACAGTTTTTCCAAAATTAATTTCATTTCTTGAAAAATATGTGGATCGTTATGATAGAACAGATAAGTTTCATAATGGTGGCTATAATACAAAATTTGATATGGATTTCTTAAAACAATATTTCATAAAAAATGGTGATATCTATTTTGGTTCCTGGTTCAATTACAAATCTATTGACCCTCTGCCTTTATTACATATTCTTGATGGAATGGGTAACGTTTCGCTTGAGAACTACCAGCTAGGAACCGTTTGTAAACATTTCAAAATACCTCTTAAAGCTCATGATGCACAAAGCGATATAACTGCGACAAGAGAACTTACAAAATTGATTTGTTCAAAATATATTCGAAAGTAAAATGTTGTATTCGATAATTTAAGAAAATATGGAAATGGGAAAAAAATGGAAAAGCTATAAAATTTACGATTAAATAAAAATTTATCACGTTTAAGATCTAGCATTAGATGATATTCTGTTCGCATATAACCTAAAAAACCAATTCCAAAACAAGATTATGACATTATTTTTCTTCATATGAACCTTTACAAGTCTCAAATCATGATTACCTGATTAGAAACTAGGTAGAATCTTTTTCTATTTAATGAGCAACTTAAACTACCAATTCCTCTTTTATGTGTAGATATAAGTTTAAATGCGTATGTTTTTAAAGAACTAATAGATTGTTTTTACTGGAGATTGAGGATGGGAATCATATTACGATGCGCTCGTTGTAACGGGATAATATTGCTAAATTATTACATATTATCTGACAAGACAAAGATTTGTTGGATTGTGGTTGA
>Ga0315277_10011379_pt1 | contig 11217 bp, 8 predicted proteins | sample YL17G05_15_MG_FD_203695 | JGI IMG/M metagenome (GOLD analysis project Ga0315277, IMG submission 203695) | Sediment microbial communities from Yellowstone Lake, YNP, Wyoming, USA - YL17G05_15 | ecosystem: Environmental > Aquatic > Freshwater > Lake > Sediment | place: USA: Wyoming | collected...
GCGGTGTACAGATCTTGACCCTGGTGGACACGGACAAGATTGCTGCCAAGGTGCTAGTCTCGTTTCCCTATCAGACCGAGCCTGAACACAGGCACCCACGCCTGGGCGATTACGAGGGCAAGGAAGAAACCATTCGTTGCCAGTGGGGCGAGCTTTACCTCTACGGTCCCGGAGAATCGACCCCGAACCCGAAGGGGCGCCCACCTGAGCACCGGAGACATACCTACACAGTGTGGCACGAGTACAACCTGTGCCCTGGCGACCAGGTCACGTTCGCCCCAAACACTCTCCATTGGTTCCAGGGCGGGCCGGAAGGAGCCGTTTTCTGGAGTTTCTCGACGAAGGTCGTTGACGTCGAGGATGAGTTCACCGACCCCGATGTGCGGCGGGTGACAGTGGTTGCCGATGAGTACATCGGTGAGGTGGGGTCGTAGGCTATATGCTATTCGAGGACGCGGATCACGTGGTACGTGGTGACGTCGTGAGGCACACCCTTGAACTGCAGGCCGGTGATCGGGACGGCCTCTACCTGATCCTGGATCAGTTCGTACGTCGCCTGGCTGATGAGCACCTGCCCGGCCCTGGCCGCACCGCAGATGCGCGACCCCAGATTGGCGGGCCGTCCAATCACGGTATAGTTGGTGCGCTGCGGGCATCCCATCTCGCCGACGGTCATCTCCCCGCTGGCGATGCCCACGCCGATGGGCGCCGGCTCGATCCCGCGCGCTCGCCAGGTGTCCATCACCCCTTGATGGGCCGCCTGCATCTCCAGCCCCACGCGCACCGCGTGCAGGGCGTGTTCCGGCTGGGGAAAGGGGGCGCCGAACAGGGCGATCACTCCATCGCCGACAAACTTGTCAATCGTGCCCTCGTGCGATAGGATGATCTCCGTCATACGGCCCAGGTAGTCGTTGATGAATCCGACCAGCGACTCAGGGGGAATGCGCTCGGCCAGGCTGGTGGAATCCCGCATGTCCACGTAGAGCACGCTGAGTACTGCTCGTTCTCCTTTGAGAAAGTCCACGTCGGGGTTGGCCAGCAGCCGCTCCATCACGCGCGGGTCCACCGACCGTCCCAGCACCTGGCGCAGCCGGCGGCGCTCCAGGCTCTCGAAGATGGCAGTGTCCATCTGGCTGCCGATGGCTTTCAGCAAGCGCCGGTCCTCGGCCCTGAACCCCTGCGGCCCGTAGCGGTTGGCCACTCCCAGGACGCCGATGATCTCGTCGCGCAGGATCAGCGGCATGCACAGCATTGAGCGCAATGCGTCTCCCAGGTCGTTGTGGCAGGCCATGTCCTCCTGTTCCAACGCCTCGTTCGCCACCCGGTATACCGTCTCGTGGTAGGGCGACACCCAGAAAATGTCGTCGTGGGTGGAAGCCCTGAGTTCGAGCCGGCGCTTGCCCTGGTTGTAGAGCATGATGAAGCCCATCTCGGCCTGGATGGCGCCGCGCAGTTCCTGCAGCGCGGCATTGAGCATCTCGTCGAAGGGCAGTTGCAGGTCGCGGATGCGGTCTACCCGGTAGATCGTCTCCAATTCCTTGTTGCGCTGCTGAAGGTCGAAATAGGCGTACCCCTGGATCACGGCCGAGTCAATCTGGCTCTCGGCGGTTTTGAGCAACTCGACGTCGTCCCGGCTAAAGGGGGCCTGATAGCGGCCTAGTAGCAGTGCCCCCAGCCGTTGGTCGGTTCCCATCACGATCGGAATGGCCACCATGTGCAGGGCCCTCGCCGGCTGAGCCTGCCCTGGCTCCGGCCCCGCTTCGCGTTCCTCCCACACGACCGTCGTCTCTGCCCTGGCGATCCGTTCCATCAGTGTGCGGTCCAGGTGGCCGAATTGCCCACTGCGGTCGGTGACCGCTTTCAGTTCCAGTTCTCCTGTCTCGCGGTCCAGCAGGCATAGCAGGCACAGGTCGGCCTGAAAATGGTCGGTGAGGACGTTGGCGATGGCGGCCAGCATCGCCGAAGGTTCGGGCACCGTGTCACGGACCTGGTCAATGGCCAGGATCAAGTCCAGTTCTTCCTGCTTCAGTGCAAGCCGCTGAGGCAGGGCGCGTGAGGTTTCCTCGCTCGTTGTGTCGCTCATGGGTTCCTCCTCGGCCCGCCCATCATCAAATACCTGAGAGATTCTTCGCTGTGCTCAGAATGACACATTAATCCTATCTTATCACGCTCAGATCAGGTTGTCAACAAAGAACGGCGGGGAATGTTTGCCTTTGCTTTTCCCTCACTGTATAATCGAAGCGCGGCAGGTGTGGGGCAGGCTTCCCAGCCTGCCATGCAGGGGATCCTCACACAAGGGCAAGGCAATGACCCGAGAGTAGCACGCCCAGGCGCTTAACGAGCACGTTGTGCTGGACAGGCTACAGCAGACACTGGCTGCTCACCTTTATCGGCAGGCCAGGCGGCTTGGGCTGTCTTTCGAGGCTTTTCAGGTGGCCTCTCTGTGCGATGCCCTGCTCAGCGAGCCTGCCAAGACCCCCGCGGCAGGTCAACGTTGCGCAACGCACGTTCTGCACGAGAGCACCCTGTTCAACACGTACTATACGGAGAACCTGGAGATACACGATTACCTGCACCTGGTCTCTCAGGACATGCGCAAACGGTTGGGGCAGTTTGTCACGCCGAGTGTGATTGTCAAGTACATCCTGGATGCGATAGGATACCGGGACGAGGCCGATATTCTGGACAGGCGGCTGGGTGACCCAGCCTGCGGGTCAGGCATCTTCCTGGTAGAAGCGATCAGGGTCTACCTGGCAACGCTGCGCCGGGCTGATGTGCCCTTAGAAACGTGGTACCCGCGGGTACTCTCTGCTTTTGCAGGGATGGACATTGACCCCATCGCCTGCCTGTATGCGCGTTTCAACCTGAGCCTGTTGTTGGCACCTGCGATCCTGTTTTGGGCCGATTCGCATCCTGCTGCTGTTCTACCTGACTTGCCCGTATATTGCCTGGACACCTTGAGAGCAGTTGCGGCAGAGCTGGGGGCTCCTCGGCTCTTTTCCTACGAACCGTCGCTGCTTCGCCTGGCAGGTTCCTTCGATTTTGTGGCAGGCAATCCTCCCTATGGCAAGACTGGCCGGTTGGACAAAGCACTGCAAGATGTCTTTCGCGACTCTCTGTACGGCCACCCCAATGCCTATGGCCTTTTCCTGCACGCTGGATTGGAGATGCTTCGCCCAGGTGGCATGCTGGGCTACATCATTCCGCGCTCTATGCTGTCCGGTCTATACTTCAAGAACCTGCGCCATTTCATCGAACAGCGGGCTGCCTTGCGAGAAATCACTCTGATCGCTGAGCGCAAGAAAGTCTTTGAAAGCGTGTTGCAAGGCACGATGATACTGGTCGTCCAACGCCAGCCTGCGCTTCACCCGCTCAGGACGGCTGTAGCCCGTTCGGTCGCAGACCTGGAAACCCGACGGATGCCGGCTGCTCAGGTTGACCAGGGACGGGTCGTCCGCCATCTGAATGGCACGAGCGTGTGGTTCGTGACCGACACCGGGAGCGCTTACGATATTCTGGACAAAATCCTGGGCCGTCATCCCATCCTGTCCAGTCCTGCCGTCGGCTGTCCGGCCAGGACTGGTCCCATTGTGTGGAATCGAGTCAGGCCACTCCTCCGTCCTGGCCCGGAAGCCGCCACGCTGCCGCTGGTGTGGGCGACTGACGTGGGACGGTTCGCTTTCGTCTTCGGCAGTGCTGGCGATGGTCGCCCTTCGTATCTCAAAGTGACTCCCCGTACTGGTCTTGTAGTGAATCGAGGGGCGAGCCTGCTGGTGCAACGGGTGACGGCGGACGAGCAACCCCACCGGTTGGTTGCCTGCGTGCCGGAGCGTTTCTGCGCGGAACACGCGGCCGGATACTTTGTCGAGAACCACCTCAACGTGATCCAGCCTCTTCCCGATGCCTCCCCCATTGACCTTTACTACCTGCTGGGCATCCTCTGCTCGGACGTGATGGAATTCTTTTTTCGTGCCATGAACGGCAATACCCAGGTCTCGGCTACCGAACTAAACCTCATGCCGATACCCCGCTGTGACAAAGAACGGCAGATTGCCACCCTGGCCCGGCAATTGCAGGATACCTCGGCCTCTGCTACGAGAGTGCTTCTGGAGCAAGAGATGAACGAACGGGTAGCAGAAGCCTATGGGCTGACTCCTGGCGAACTGCACTATACCCAAGAGGTCTTGTCCGATGCGGTGTTCCTGCCTCATCCCCGCATCGTGACCAGGTTGCCGGACTCATACCGTCGCATCCCCCAGTAGAAGACCCCGCGCGCCGCCAGCGCAAGCCCGCCGGTGAAGGCAACCAGCATCCCCATCTGCTCCCAGTGAAAGTCGCTCAGGAGTCTGGCCGGCACGGAGCCGACGAAGGCGGCTGGAATCAGCGTGTAGAGCAGTACCCGCACCACGCCGGGAAAGATCTCTACCGGGTACATGCCGAAGGTGATCAGCGCGTTGATCGCCTGGGTCGCCAGGTTGTCGGCGTTGCCCACCCAGAAGGCCAGCGATCCCACCAGCACACTGAAGGCGATCAGGATCAGGCCGGCGAACCCTCCCAGTAGCAGAAACAGCGGCAGGCCCACCCAGCGGCCTGGCGCGGCGGCCAGGAAGACCAGCAGGCCAAACAGCACGTCGCCCCACGAGGAGAGCGACATGCGCGAGACCAACAGGTGCACCAGCGGGTCGGCCGGAAGGGCCAGGTAATAGTCCAGGTCGCCGCTGACGATGACGCGCGCCACCAGGAAGGCGTTGCCACAGAATGCCGTGGCCGCGCCAAAGCCGAAGGCGACGACCCCGTACAGCGTCATCACCCCGGCCAGGTCCCACCCGCGCAGCGTCGGCAGCCGGTTAAAGAGCACCCACCAGAAAAACAGCAGCATGACGTCGTTGAGTACCATGCCGGCCACCTGGAGCACGAACGCTCCCCGGTATGCCATCGCCGACATCAGATTGTGCCGCAAGTACCCCCACACTAACCGTATGGTCTTCATATGTCAATCGTCAAACGTGAAGCGTGAAGCGTGTTTCGTGTTTCGTGTTGCGTGTTCCGCAATCCGCCATTCGCGATCTGCGGTCTGCGATCCCCGATTTGCGATTTGCGATTTGCCATTTGTTCATTTGCTCATTGTTCATTGTTCATTGCCCTCACCCGCCATGCACCACCAGCCGCCGCTGCGCCCGCTGCCATACGACCGTGATCAGTACCACCAGCACAACGGCATACATGACCTGGCCGGCCACGGAGCGCAATACGAACCCGGGCTCGAAGGCGACGAAGGCGCGCGCCGGGACGTAGGTGATGAACTGGAACGGCAGCCAGCCGGCCACCCGGCGCAGCCACTGTGGGAACATCTCCAGCGGCAGGAACATCCCACCCACGGTGAACAGCAGCTTCTGATAGATCCAGAACGCCGGGCTCACTTCCTCGATCCAGAAGGCCGACAGGCCGATCAGGACGGCGATCAGGCTATCCAACAGCAGGGCCAGTGTGGCCATCCCAAGGAAGGCGACCAGCCCAGCCGGGCTTCCTGCTACCTGTCGTATCCCCAGCGTCACCACGACCGCCGCCGTCAGCAGGTTGAGCAGGAAGCGCGGGGCGGAATTGCCCAGCGAGTTGGCCAGTTGGTAGAAGGGATAACTCAGCGGGCGCGCCAGCGTGTAGGCCAGGTCGCCCGCCTTGACCGCCTCGCTGATCTCGACGAAGACGCGCGAGGTAGAAAGGACGATCGTCTCGGTCATCGCCAGGTACCAGACCATCTCCGCCAGCCGGTAACCCGCCAGTTCTTGCTGCCCGCTGACGCCGAAGGCGGTGGACCACAGGGCCATAAAGACACCCATGAAGAGAACCATCGAGATGCATCGCAGCCCCAGTTCGGCCCGGTACACCCACTGTTGCCGGGCAGAAGTCCACAGAACGAAGCCGTAGCGTATCATGAATCTTGCTCACTCGCAGTGAAACGTGGTGCGTGTTGCGTGGTGCGTGCACGGAACACGGACCACGAAACACGGATTACGAATTACGGATTACGGATTACGCATTTCGCCTGGTGTAAATGCGGGCGATGATCTCCTCCATCGGTGGGTTGTCTACCGTGATGTCCGCGATTGAGTATTGCGCCAGGAGCCGGCCTACCACCTCCTCGATCGGCGCGACGGTGGTGTCAACCTTCAGTTTGACTCCGTACCCCGTGTGCTTCAACACCTCCACGCCGGGGCCGTCGAATCCCTGCCAGGGCTCGCCCAATTTCAGCGAGACGGTCTTGGCGTGGATATAGTCCCGCCTCAAGGTGGAGACCCGCCCGTCATAGATCACCTCTCCGTGGTTGATCACCATGGCCCGCTTACAGAGCACCTCGACGTCCCCCGCGTCGTGGGAGGTGAGGAAGATGGTGACTCCCTCCTGCTGGTTGAGTTCCAGGATCAGGTCGCGGATGCGTTGTTTGACGACCACGTCCAGGCCGATGGTGGGCTCGTCGAGGAAGAGGATACGCGGGTGGTGCAGCAGCGAGGCGGCGATCTCGCAGCGCATGCGCTCCCCCAGCGAGAGTTTTCGCACCGGCACCTGTAGATGATCTCCGATCTCGAACAACTCGACCAGGTAGTCCAAGCGCTGCCGGTAAGTGGCCCGCTCCACTTCGTAGATGCGGGCCAGCAGGTCGAAAGAGTCCGCCGGAGGCAAGTGGTACCAGAGTTGCGACTTTTGGCCAAAGACGGCGCCGATGTCGTAGGCCAGGCGGGCGCGCTCCCGCCAGGGGACTTTGCCCAGCACCAGGGCCTGGCCGGAGGTGGGGTGGAGGATGCCGACCAGCATCTTGATGGTGGTAGACTTGCCGGCGCCGTTGGGGCCGATGAAGGCGACGCGTTCCCCTTCTTCCACGGTGAAGGTGATGTCTTTTACGGCCGGGGTCTCGCGGCGGAGTGGGCGGAAGAGGGCGCGCATGCTCCCCCGCAGGCCCGGCTGCTTCTCGCGGGTGATGAAGGTTTTGGTCAGTCCTTCCACCTGGATGGTGGTCACGGGTGTCTCCTGGATGGTGTATTTCGCTTTAGGGTTCGTGTTTCCCTGTTGGGAGGATTTGGAGGAGATTATAGCCGGTTCGCTTTCGTACACAAATGACGAAATGAGCGAGTGCCCTGTCCTTTGTGTGCTGTGAGGCGCGGATTGTGCTATAATCCTGGGTGTGCCGATCAAGTGCACGTGCATTCACGTGGAGGTGACCGCATGTACTCACCCGCCTCATCCGCGATGACCGTTGTGCTCAAGCGTAACCACGCCAGGCCCGTGTTGCAGCGCCACCCGTGGGTCTTTTCCGGGGCGATCGAACGGATCGAGGGGCAAGTGGCGGATGGCGACCTGGTCGAGGTGCGCGACGCCGGCCATAACTGGCTGGCGCGCGGCTTCCTCAACCGCCAGTCCCAGATCGCGGTACGGCTGTTGACCTGGCGGCAGGATGAAGCGGTGGACCACGCCTTCTGGCGCGAGCGATTGGAGCGGGCAGCCGCCGCCCGTGGCCTGCTGGCCGGCAGCCGGGCTACGACGGCCTACCGGCTGGTCCACGCCGAATCGGACTTTCTGCCTGGCCTGATCGTGGATCGCTACGGAGAATGGCTGGTGGTCCAGTTCCTGACGTTGGGAATCGAACGGCGCAAGGAAGAAATCGTGGACCTGCTGGCCGGCACGGTGGATGGCGTGCGCGGCATCTACGAGCGTTCTGACGTGGAGGTGCGCTCGAAGGAGGGACTGGGGCAATACACAGGCCGGGTGTGGGGGGAGGAGCCGCCGGAACTGGTGGAGGTGCTGGAGAATGGCCTGCGGTTCCTGGTGGACGTCCGGCAGGGCCACAAGACCGGCTTCTACCTGGACCAGCGGGAGAATCGGGCACGCCTGCCGGCTTTCTGCGACGGCGCCGAGGTGTTGGACGTTTTTGCCTATACCGGTGGATTTGGCGTCTACGCAGCGGGGGGTAAGGCCGCCCAGGTCACACTGGTCGAGAGTTCGGCTCCCGCGCTGGAACTGGCGCGGCGCAACCTGGTGGTGAATGGCTTCGAACGGTGCGGCGCCGAGTACGAGGAAGGGGATGCTTTCAGCGTCCTGCGCGGCTACCGTGCCCAGGGCCGCCGCTTCGACGCGGCCGTGCTAGACCCACCCAAGTTCGCCCATAGCCAGCGTGAGGTGGAGCGGGCGGCGCGGGCCTACAAGGACGTCAACCTGTTGGCGCTCCAGTTGCTGCGCCCGGGCGGGGTGCTGTTCACCTCTTCCTGTTCCGAGGCCGTCTCGGCCGACCTGTTCCAAAAGATCGTCTTTGGCGCAGCCGTGGATGCCGGGCGTGAGGCGCAGATCGTCGGCTACCTGGCGCAGGGAGCCGACCATCCGGTGGCGTTGACTTTCCCGGAAGGGGCGTACCTCAAGGGGCTGCTCTGCCGGGTGGTGTAGGATAGGGGGGCGGCAAGGCCGCCCTCGCTCATTTTACAGGGTCAGTTCCATCCCGTCGTAGGCTGCGAGCACGCCGTGGGGGGCGAATGTGCGCACCAACTCGTCGTGGGATGGATTGCTGTGGTGGGAGAAGTGAAACGCCACGAAGCGGGCCGGCCCGGTCAACCAGCCCTCGCGGACAAAGCGCTCGTGAGCGTTCAGGAAACTCTCCAGGTTGTGGTGGCCCGACCAGAAGGGGCCATGGCCCATCGTTTCCTCCATCAGCACGGCGTCGAATGGGGCCTCGCGGGCCACGATGCGCCAGGCTCTTTCCGAAAGTGGGCCGGAGTCGGTGGCGTAGAACAACCTGCGCGTGCCATCGCTGATGATGTAGAGGAGGGGCGTCTCGCCCTGGCTGTGGGTGGCGGGCAAGGCGGTGATTGCGTATTGCCCGCTCTGCCAGCGCTGCCCGGCCCGCACCGCCGTCAGCGATACGGCACCCCGTTCCGCCAGCATGGGCCAGTGGGGCTCACGCCGGATGGCGCGGGTTACCGGCCCCGGCCCGAAAATCGCCAGATGTTCCAGGGGAGTGGGACAGAAGTCAGGCCCGCGCCAGGTCAGGTTGCCGGGCAGCAGGTGGTCCTGGTGGGCGTGAGTCACCAGCATGGTTTTCACGCGACTCAACCGGACGCCGAACCGCTGTGACGCCGCGACCAGGTCCGGGCCACAATCGAACAACAGGTCATCGTTGATCAGCGTGGCCGTCCGCATGCGCACGTTGCGCCCTCCGGTCTCGCGCGCGTGGGTGCAGGTGGGACAGTCGCAGAAGGGGCAGGGGATGCCCTCTGCCGCGGACGTTCCCAGGAATAGGATTTTCAATGGTTGCCTCCATGAGTGTTTGCGGGATCATTGGAGACCCTAAAGGTCTGGGAGACCTTTAGGGTCTGGACTGTTGCTGGAGAATCTGGGCGGCGGCCTGAGCGATTCGGCCAATGCTCACCGGCCGGACCAGGTAGGCCGCGCAGCGGCTCCGCAACGGGTCAAATTCGGTCCGGCGCAGCGCGCTGACGCTCAACACGAGCGGCATGTCCGGCAGTGCATCCATCAGCCGCTCGACCTCCTCACGGGTCACCTGCTGGCCGGCGTCCACGATCACCAACGCCGGCTCAAGCCCCGCCATGCGGATCAGAGCCAGCGCCTCGTTCACTGCCGGGGCTGGCACGACCTCGCGGCCGGTCGTTTCACCGATCTGCGCGGCCAGTAGTGCGCGGGTCTGCCAGTCTGCGGAGAGCGCCAGGATGGGACGCCACCGCACGTTGTCCATGCCCACCAGTCTCCTCGCCTCGTAAACACAGCCTTACACGACCCGTGGCACGCGGGCCAGGATCTCGGAGACCACCTCGTAGGTGATGGTCCCCAGCCACTCCGCTACCTCCTCGGCAGCGATTGCGTCGCCACCCTGGCGGCCGATGAGCACTACCTCGTCCCCCACCCGTACGTTGGGGATGTGGCTGACGTGGATCATGGTCTGGTCCATGCAGACCCGGCCCACGATGGGCGCACGCTGGCCACGGACGAGCACCGCCTGCCAGCGCGTGGGTGCGCGGCGAAAGCCGTCCGCGTAGCCCACGGGGATGACGGCGATCGTCTCCTCCTGCTCCGTGCGGTAAGTGTTGCCGTAACTGACGCAACTCCCGGGTGGCAGTTGCTTGACCTGGGCGATGGTGGTCTTCCAGGCCAGCGCGGGGCGGAAGCCAGGCGGGAGTGGGACGTGAGGGGAGGGTTGCAGGCCATACATGGCCAGGCCCAGCCTCACCATGTTGAAACGAGCCTCCGGGAGGCGTAAGGTGGCAGCGGAATTGGCACAATGGACCAGGCGAAAGGTGACGCCGATCTCCGCCAGTTGGTCCAGTACCTCCTGGAAGCGGGCCAGTTGCCAGCGCGTGTATGCCAGGTCCGCATCGTCGGCCACGGAAAAGTGGGTAAAGATTCCTTCCAGGTCCAGCCCGGGCAAGCCGCGGATCTCTTCCACGAAAGGAACGACCTGCTCGGGAAGCAACCCCAGCCGGCCCATGCCGGTGTCCACTTTGATGTGAACGCGGGCGGTGCGGCGCAGGTCGGTGGCGGTGCGGCTAAAGGCCCGTGCCAGGTCGGCGTCGTACAGCGTCAGCGTGGCGTCGTGCAGCAGTGCATCGCGGGCCAGCCAGGCGGGGGTGTAGCCCAGCGCCAGAATTGGAGCGTTCACCCCGCCATCGCGCAGCCTGATGGCCTCGTTGACTGAGGCGACCCCACAGAAGGATGCCCCGTTGTTGAGGGCTGTGCGCGCGACGGTCAGTGCGCCGTGGCCGTAGGCGTCGGCCTTGAGCACGGCCAGGACCTCTACTTCCGGACCGACGGTCTCCTTGACTTGCCGGACGTTGTAGGCCACGGCCTCCAGGTCCACCTCCACCCATGTGGGCCGGGATGGACGGGTGGTCCGCACTGAGTGCCGGCCATCTGTCCGGCGTACCAGCCGGGCAGCGTCGGCCGGGTCGGCCAGCAGGCCGGCGACGATCTGCTCCAGGCGAGTCTCCGCGTCCCCCTGGACCAGCACCGTGTCGCCCGGTCCTAATTGTGGCCTGAGATGGCGTACGGCGTCTTCGGCGGTATAGGTGACGAAGATGCGCTCGCACCCGAGGCCAGCCTCCTGCGCTGCTTCGGCGATCCAGGTGGCTCGTTGCCCTTTGGCCACCAGCAGGTCCACGCAGGCGGCGGCGGCTCGCCCTACCTGCCGGTGGCCTTCCACGGCGTAGCCTCCCAGTTGGGTCA
>Ga0315277_10011380_pt1 | contig 11217 bp, 10 predicted proteins | sample YL17G05_15_MG_FD_203695 | JGI IMG/M metagenome (GOLD analysis project Ga0315277, IMG submission 203695) | Sediment microbial communities from Yellowstone Lake, YNP, Wyoming, USA - YL17G05_15 | ecosystem: Environmental > Aquatic > Freshwater > Lake > Sediment | place: USA: Wyoming | collected...
AGGTTGTGCTCGAACTCGGCCGGGGGCAGGTAGCCCAGGGCCGAGTGCAGCCGTTCTCGGTTGTAGATCTGCTCGATGAAGGCGCCGATGGAGCCGGCCGCCTCCTCGAGATTCCGGTACTCGGTCAGGTTCACCTCCTCGTGTTTTAGGGTCTTGAAGAAGCTCTCCGCCTGGGCGTTGTCATAGGGGTTGCCCCGCCGCGACATGCTGATGCGCAGGCCCGCGTCGGTGAGCAGTTTGACGTACTCATCGCACGCGTACTGCATTCCCCGGTCGGAGTGGTGGATGCACCCAGGCGGCGGACGGCGATCCGCCAGCGCCGCCTGCAGCGCGGCCACGGTGAGAGTGGCCTCCAGGCTGCGGGACAGGGCATAGCCCACCACCCGCCGCGAGAACGCATCCAGGATCACCGCCAGGTAGACGAACTCCCACCGCAGCCGCACATAGGTCAGGTCCGCTACCCACAGCTGGTTGAGGCCCGTCGGAGTCACTTCCTGACAGAGGTTGGGATAGACCCGGAAGCCGTGTCGGGAGTCGGTGGTCGAGAGCCATTTTCGCCTGCATTTCACTAGCAAATCTGACGCTCGCATCAGCCGTCCGCCTGAGGCGGACTTGTGATTCACCGCGAAGCCCTCTCGCTGGAGCTGCCGGGTCATGCGCCGATAGCCGTAGCGGGGGAAGCGCAGAGCGATCTCTTCGAGGCGATCCCGCGGATCGGCGTCCGCCTGGCGCTTCTCTGGAGACGCGCCCCCGGGCTGGCAGTAGTAGCTGCTGCGCGCCAGTCCCATCAGCTCACACCCCCGCGCGACCGAGCCGCACGCGGCCCGCTCAGCGGCGATGAAGCCTCGCTTCTCCGCTGGAGCGTGTAGGCCACGGCCCTTTTTAGCAGGGCGTTCTCCATGGTGAGCTGGCCCACCATTCGCTCCAGTTCCAGGATGCGCTGCTCTTGGTTCTGGCCTACCTGCTCGGGGTCAGCCAGCCGGCCCTGCGCGTACTGCTCTCGCCAGTTGCGCACCACCGTCTGGCACAGCTCATAGCGCCGGCACATCTGCGCCATGCTGGCCGCGCCGGCCAGCACCTCCTCCACCACCTGCCGCTTGAAGGCCGCACTGAATCTTCGTCTCACTGCCATGATGAGGCTCTCTCTTTCCCGCCTCATCAGAGAGTGCTACATCCCGCCCCATTCTGTCCAGGCCCAGGGGTGCAGTCCATCTTTGCACTGACGTGCAAGAAATATGTGTGGAGATGCAATGACAGAGGTTCAGTCTGTAGGTACCATATGAGGCAGAGCTTTTTCGGACCGTTCTCGACTGCTGCCAGCGCTGCGAGAGTGGCTGAAAGGAGGAAGAGTCAGGGGCAGCAGCGGTGTTCGGAGAGCTCTGTGGGACAGCGGTTCGCTGTTCACGACAGCAGTAGAACTTTGGGAGGCTGAAAATCCAATGATGAACCGACGTCGTGGCTTTACGTTGATTGAGCTGCTAGTGGTGATCGCGATTATCGGCATCCTGGCAGCAATGGTGTTCCCTGTTTTCGCCCGGGCGCGCGAATCGGCCCGCAAGGCGGTCTGTCTGTCCAATGTGAAGAACATCGCCCTGGCATTTCAGATGTACCTGGGAGACAATAACGACACCTTTCCACCAGGGGAACACGACCCCGAGGCGCTTGCGTTCTTTGGGGCTCTGGGTTGCTATCCTGAGTACTCCCAGGTGGTCTTTGTCAACCCATACCGGCGGTTCCAGGTCGTGCTCGATGAGTACGTCAAGAACCGAGACGTCTGGCGATGCCCTAGCTCGACAATGATCTGCTACCCGAACGCCGTCCTCGGGACCAACTGGCTCGATGAACTGATGACCACGGACATTAGCGTCTGGGGCGACGGCGGTCTCGCTATCCCGTGTTCGATGGATGTCTGGCCGCCGGGCTGGGGCGGAGATCTGACCGATTCGCTCGTGCAGGGCACGGTGATAGATCCAAGTAATGGTGACGTTCCGTTCGGAAAGATGTTCGAGTCCAGCATAGGGGTTAACCAGTATTACCTCTACGACAAGAAGCTCTCTGCCCTTGACCCCGTGAAGCAGGTCGTAGCTGGTGACAGCGTGATGTCCTCTATGATAGTCCCCAGTATGGTCATCTTCCCGAACGCTTGCATGGCCTTTAATGGTTCCGAGGCTGACGAAGACTGCAATCTCAGCATTGCGGGATTTGTACATGCCGACGAGAAGCACGCCATTTACGATGGTGGTGGGTCCATCACGACCAAGTACACCCGGCATCTGGGTGGCAGCAATCTGGCCTTTGCCGACGGACACGCAGCCTGGTGGCCTGCAAGGCGGATCATAGAAGCCTTACCTAGCGGCCATTTGAAGACGAAGATCAGCGATGGGGACGGCAGTGTCTTTATCGCCCCAGTGCCGTCAGGCAAGTGGGATGGCTGTCTGTGTGAGTACAGGGGCTGATTGCAGTATAGGGCTCTGCTACTAGAGCACCCGATAGTCGTATCAGAGCCAGAGGGGGAACGAGGAACACGGAGCGCCCCGGCGGATGCGTGCCGGGGCGCTCCACTTGGCTGGGCGCCGTGATTGACAGGCAAGATAGGGGCATGGTTGTGGAGGGAAAGCAGATGGTGGCAGTCGGTGAGCAGAACACGGAGCCGTTGTGGAACCCAGCGGACCGCAAGGAGGTCTTCAAACGGGGGTTGTCCGTGACCTGGGGAGGAGAGCCCCGGCTCGGTTCGATCATCGGGGAAGAAGAGATCGCGGCAACAGTGCAGGCGATCCGCGATTCTATGGACCCAAATGTCGGCTTCGGCATGAGCGACGGCGAGGTGGAGGAGTTCGAGGCCGCCTTCGCCGCTTATGTCGGTACGAAGTATGCCATCTCCTGCAATGGCGCCGGCACCGGCATTGACATGACGCTGATGTGCCTGGATCTTGAACCGGGTGACGAGGTCATCACTCAGTGCGTCAACTTCCGCGCAGTGCCGATGGCGATCGCGGGACAACGCGGCAAGATCGTGTTCGCCGAGGTTGATGAGACGCTTCAGCTTGATCCGAATGATGTCGAGAAGAAGATTACGCCGCGCACCCGCGCCATCTATCCGACCCATATGAATGGCATGTCGGCCCCGATGGATGATCTCCTTGAGCTGGCCCAGCGCTATCCCCATCCGGAGCATGGCCCCTTGAAGGTCATCGGTGATGCCGCCCGCGCCAACGGAGGCAGTTACAGGGGCACCAAGATCGGCAAGCTGGGGTGGATGAATGTCTTCAGCTTCCACACCATGAAGAACATGACCACGCTGGGAGAGGGTGGGGCCATTACCACCGACGACGACACCCTGATCCCCATCCTCAAGGAACTGCGGCAGTTTGGCGGCGTGGGCTGGGGTTCGAACTACAAGATGAGCAAGTGCCAGGCGGCGGTGGGGCTGGTGCAACTAGCGAAGCTGGACGCCATGATCGCCGCGCGGCGGCGGCTGGCGTTGGCCCGCCATGCGATGCTGGAGGGGTGTCCTGAACTCACCTTGCCCATCGAACCGGAGGGGCACGAGCACTCCTACTACCTCTACTCGATCCTGGTGTCGAAGGCCTGGCAGGGGGAGAAGCGCGACCGGCTGACGGTACTGCTGCGAGATGAGTATGGGGTGATTACTGTGGTCGCTAATCCCCCGGTGCAAAATGACTTTGCGTATCTTCGCAAGCTGACAGCGGATCAGGAACTGCCGGTCTCACAAGAGATTGGGCGACGTCTTTTCTGCCCACCTATCCATCCCGCGATGTCCGATGAGGATAACCAGTATATCGCGGCCGCCATCTGGGAAGCGGTGGAGCGGGTGCGGGCTGAGGCCTAACGCAGGCCAGCCTGGAAGATCAACTCCATCATGTCCGAGAAGCGACTAGCTATCCCTAGAAGAGCAGGTGGCGTCACCTGGCGCGCGATAGTCGTCTCGCTGGTATTACTACCAGTGCTGATTGTGGTCGGCTTCTACGCCACCATCGTCTACAAACCTGACGACTATCTGTCGTGTATTCCACCAGCAGCCCAGTTCCACGTCCTGATGCTGCTGGCCGCAGTTGGGGCGCTTCCCCTCTTCCGGCGATGGGGTCTGACGCGGCGCGAACTCCTAGCAGTCTACTCCATCCTGCTGGTGGCGGCGCCAGTGATGGGGCGGGGCATGCTCTATTGGATGATCCCCAAGAGTATCGTCTACTACTACCTAGCGCGGGCGAATCCGGCCTGGGAGGCAGGCCTGCTGCCTCTGGTTCCTTCATGGTTTGCGCCCAGTGACACGGCTGCGGTGGAGGGATTTTTTCTCGGCAAGGCAAGTGTACCCTGGTCGCTCTGGCTTGTACCGATGGCCGCCTGGCTCTCGTTCGCGGTCGCGCTCTACATCGCCGTTGCCAGCCTGCTCAGTATTTTGCAGCAGCAGTGGATCCGCAACGAACGGCTCTCCTATCCGCTTGTGCATATTCCGCTGGACGTGATCTCTGACAGGACACTGGAGGGTGAGCCCGCAAGGCTTACGGCGGATCGGTTGCTCTGGATCGGCGTCATCATATCCTTCGCGTTGAACTTCCTCAGCCAGCTCAGCCTCAAGATTCCATCGCTGCCGCAGATCCCGCTCGGGCCCGTGCGAATTATCCCGCCGGCGAATGTCGGGCCGCTTGCGGGGCTGGGGGGATATGACCTGGTGCTATGGCCGTGGCTGATCGCGCTTGCCTACCTGATCCCAAAAGAGTTGTCCTTCTCCTGCTGGTTCTTCTGGCTGGTCCGAGTGGCAGTAACGGTGGCTGCCATCGCGGCGGGAGCACCGCCGCAGAGCTCGCAGGGCTGGTGGGACCCTTCGTTCCCTGCTCCGTATTACCAAGGTACCGGCGCGGTGTTCGCATTGGGGCTATGGATGCTCTGGACGGCCCGCAAGCACCTGGCGCGAGCGACGCGTATCGCGTTCGGTTGGGGTGCGCCAGGATCGGATACCGAGGAACCTGTGCCATACCGAATGGCCTTCGTCGGCATCGCCACCTCCGTCGCCTGGATGGTCTGGTTTCTCCATCTAGCTGGGTGCCGCTGGGGTTTCGGCATGCTGTTCGTATTTTTCCTCCTCGGTTACTACCTGATGTGGGCACGCCTGCGGGCGGAGACGGGATTGGGATTTCTTGCATTTCCGCTGGACATCCAGGACCTGATGACGGGCCCGCTCGGGACTACGGCGCTGCAACCGCGAGAGCTCATCGCGGCATCCTCGGCACGGTGGGCCGGATCGTACGGGGAAGGGATGTCCTTTGACACATCCACCGCCAACCTCTCGGATTCGTTTAAGATCGCTGACGCCGCTGGGATAAACAAGCGCTACCTCATGTGGGTGTCGTTCGCGGCGCTCAGTGTCGCGCTGCTCTTCGGGACGTACGTGACACTCGCAGGCACCTATCACTTCGGGTACTTCGGCACCGCCGTGGGAGCCGCGCCCTTCTACCCTTCGCTCCAGACCCGGACCGATGCGGCCGCCGTCTTTGCCAACCTGCAGACCCCGACGCCGATGGAACCGAATGGACTCATCATGATGGCCGCTGGCGCCGTGGTGGCAGTGGTGCTGGGGGCGATGCGGCTGCGCTTCTACTGGTGGCCATTCCACCCGATCGGCTACCTTGCGGCGAACTGCTGGGGATGGAGCTGGTACTTCACGCCCTTCGTGCTAGGATGGCTGGGCAAAGTGCTGGTGGTACGCTACGGCGGACTGCGCCTTTACCGTCAAACCGTCCCCCTCGCCGCCGGCCTTATCGTTGGCGACATCATGAACCGACTGGTGTGGATTGTCGTCACAATGGTGACACAGGGGCGAGTGTGAGTCTCAGGTGTCAGCTTACCGAAGTTGATCCCGCTGCTAGCGATTCGGAGAAAACGAGATGGAGAGCCTCTTGTTCCTGATATGTATGGCATTGGCAGTAGGGCTATGCGCGTCGACTGCGATGGCGGCGATACCGGCCTTCCCGGGAGCGGAAGGCTACGGGAAATGGGCGCAGGGCGGTCGCGGCGGGCGGGCGCTATTCGTCACGAATCTCAACGATGCCGGGCCGGGCAGCTTTCGCGCGGCCTGCGAAGCGGAGGGGCCTCGTATGGTGATCTTCCGCACCGGCGGGACGATCACGCTGAAGACACCACTCACCATCGCCAATCCCTATCTTACCATCGCCGGCCAGACGGCCCCTGGAGGAGGCATCTGCATCACGACCGAGCACTGGCGGGGCGATAAGAGTGCACTTTCCATTCGGACGGATGATGCGGTATTGCGGTACCTCAGAATCCGCACCGCGCCCCCACCCCCGCCTGGCCCCGGCGATGATCGTTATAGCTACGCATGGATCGATCCGATCTCTCTCTGGGGCAAGGAAACCTGTAACATCATGCTGGACCACATCTCGGCGAGCTGGGGGTCGAAGGACGCCATCCGATCTTGGGCCGGTCCGCGCGACGTCACCATTCAGCACTGCATTATGTCCGAAGGCATCACGCCGTCGTTGCACTCGAAGGGCGCGCTCGCGGCCGGTGGCAGCGATCGGTTCACCTTCTATCGGAACCTGTTCGCGCATAACCAGGGACGGAATCCGTACATCAAGGGAAAGGACGAGAACGGGACCGGCACAGTTGCCACCTTTCAGGTCACGAACAACGTCATCTATGACTGGGAGTACTATGCGATGGAGGTGGGTGTAGATGACTCGCTCTTCTGGTCCCCGACCCCCGGGGACACGCGCGCGAATCTGGTTGGGAACTACTTCAAGGGTGGGCCGAGCACTGATCCTCGCCGGCATGAGGTCGTCGTGGGCAAGCAGGGAACGGTGAGACTCTACCTGGCCGACAACATCGGCCCGCACCGCCCAGGTGGCTCTGGAGACGAGTGGGAGATCGTCGGCCTCCGCTGGCTCAGCCTGGACAAGGAGGCGCCAGCAGGTATTCCTGCCCCGAAGATGCCGTATCAGGCGAACGAGCCGTTTGACCTGGAGACACTCCCGCGCGCAGTATCGGCGCAGACGGCCTACGAGGAAGTGCTGCGAGACGTTGGCGCGACCAAGCCGATGCGCGATGCAGTAGACAAACGCGTCATCACCCAGGTAAGGAACGGCACCGGCCGGATCATTGCCGATCCGTCAGAGGTGGGAGGCTGGCCTGCCTTAGAGGCAGGCCAGCCTTACCCGGATGAGGATGGAGACGGGATGGATGATCGCTGGGAATTGGCCCAGTTCGGTTCGCTGGACAACGACGGGCGTGCGGACTCGGTAGGGGATGGCTATACGGACTTGGAACGGTTCCTCGAGACGCTGGTGTAGTTGGGCCGTTGGCCGTAAAACTATCTGAGGGTGGAGTAAGCTGCTGTGTTTGTCTTATTAATAACAATCATCGGGTTGCTCTACGTGGGGTCTTCGATCCTGTTGCGAAGCTGGGTTGCCAACAGCAAGCCAGCACTGCTCGCCGCAGGCATCGTTGGCTTCGCTCTGACTGGTCTCACGTTCGCCTACTCCATGAGATACCAGGGGCTGGCCATTGCCAATATCTTATGGATTGGCCTTGTTGCCGTGCTGTTGACTGTCGTCGCGCGCTGGATTTTCCAGGAAGGGCTCACTTCCCGACAGCTCGCTGGCATTGCTGTGATTATCTGTGGCGTAATCTTGCTCAACAAGTAGCGCGTAAAGGGAGGTTCCTTCCGCCCTGCGCGTTAGCTGCGACAGACGGTGACGTCTGCCGTCTCTAAATGACTATGATAGTTGGAGGCCGAACAATGTTGGAGATGAACTTTGCAGGTGATGCTGATGTCGAAGCTATCGGCGAGGGCTGCCTTGAGGTGCTGGAACGCGTTGGGATGGTGTTCCAGAACAAGGAGATCCTTGATGCGATAGAGGCTTGGGGAGCACGGGCAGACCGCGCTACCAATGTGGTGACCTTTCCGCGGAAGCAATTGCGCGCATTTGTCGAAGGTATTCGCGCTGAGGCGCCAGCACCAGCCACGTCGGTGTCTTTCCGTGCGGCCGGGCTGCCAGGCGTCGGAGGATCTGTGGCCCAGTTCCTCTATGACGATGCCAAGGGAGAAGCGCGGCCGGGCCGGCGGGAGGATCTAGTGGCGGCGGTGAAGCTCGGGAGCGCCTTGCATCCAGAAGCGCCGGTCGGGCATGCACTGCTGCTGAGCGACGTGCCGCCGTTGATGGAGCCGCTAGAGGCCGCGCTGATCATGGCCGAGCATGCGCCTTCCCCGGCGGCCCCGTTCGCCTGGGACGTGCGGCAGATTCCCTATCTGGAAGAGATGGGCCATCTCCTCGGCCTTGAGCGCTGGTATTCGCTGGGTGCGGTATGCATGGCTCATCCCCTCCGCTTCGATAAGAATGTAGCAGACCGCTATGTCCACATGATAAGGCAACAGGAACAACCGGCCGGATTGACCTCAATGCCGGTGCCTGGGGTAAGCGCGCCCATTACCCTTGAGGGCTTTCTGGTAGTCACCGGTGCGGAATACCTGGCGTCGTGGGTCGTGGGGCGCGCGCTGAATCCTAAAGTGGCACTCGGTGGCAGCATGTGGACCGGCACTTCAGACATGAAGATCGGGCACGTGAGCTATAGCGCCTTCGATGCGATGCGCTACTCGCTTGCAACCTATAGCTTTCTCCACCGGTGGTGTGGAGTGACCGTCAGCGTAGGGGGTGGAGAGTATTGCGCCTCTCGGGTTCCCGGTTACTACGCTGCGCTGGAAAAAGTCCATAAGGCGCTTCTTATCGCGGCGTTCACAGGCTCACACCCCTGTATCGGTCAGGGGATGTTGGACAACGGGAAGGTGCTGTCGTTTGCGCAGTTACTGCTGGAGCGTGATTACCAGGTTGGCGCGAACCAGCCGGCGCGTGCGGTTCAAGCTACCCCCGAAAACATGGCGCTGGAAGAGATTGTTCAAGTCGGTCCTGGGCTGGCTGGTGGTCATCTTGGGACTGAACATACCGCACACCATCTCCGGGAATCCCTCTGGCTGCCGGCGTTCGCCCCCCGCGATGGGTGGACGGGAGGCGACGATGAGGCGCGGACACTGGCGCGATGCCGGGAGAAGGCTGGCCGACTGATTTTGCAGGCGGCTATTCCAGAGGGACGGGAGGACGCGCTCGCAGGTATGCGGACTATTGCTGCTCGCGCACGCGAAGAACTGCTTGATTCGGCGTGAGTAAGAGGAGTTGACATGAGAGTAACAATCTCATTGGATGGTGATTGGCGGTTCCATCGAGGAGACTGGCCTCGCACTGAATTCCCCAGTGTGCCAACCTAGTTCGCGCTCCGGGGCGGAGAACTTATTACTCCTGAATTCGATGATAGCGCCTGGCAACACGTTGACGTACCGCACGACTGGGTGATTGAGACCTTCGCACCAAGCGCAACCGTCCGAACAAGCGGCTTCGTAGCAGGTGGCATCGGTTGGTACCGCAAGCGATTCAAGTTGCCGGAGATCCGGGACGAGCGCGTCGCCTGGATCGAGTTCGACGGCGTCTACCGAAACTGTGACATCTGGCTGAATGGGCAGTACCTGGTGAACCATCGCAGCGGATATACGAGTTTCCAAGTCAACGTCACTGATGCTGCCCTCTGGGGCGAAGAGAACATCTTAATTGTCCGCGTGGACGCCTCCGAACTCGAGAGGATGTGTGGTTCAGCACGTCAAGGAGGAAGCATGAAGAAAATTCGCTGGGGCGTAATTGGGGCCGGAGGGATCGCGCATCGCCGGACTTTGCCGGTGTTCTCACAAGTGACGAACTCAGAACTCGTCATCATCATGGATGTCGTCGGCGCCGACGAACTCGGTCAGTTGTATAATGTCGAGGCAACCGACTCCGCGGAGGCGATCCTCAGCCGAGACGATGTGGACGCAGTCTACATCGCCACACCTGTGCAATTCCACACCGAGCAGGTGATCAAAGCGGCGCGGGCGGGGAAGCATGTCCTTTGTGAGAAACCGCTCGCGCGGACTCTCGCGGAAGCGCGAGCGGCCGCACAGGCATGCCTGGAGGCGGGAGTGTTGCTGCAACCCGCTTATATGCTCCGTCACCACGGCGCGCACAAGGAGATGCTACGCGTAATCAAGGCCGGCGAGATCGGTCGCCCGGCCTATGCGAACATGCAATGGTCCTTCAATTATCGCCCCATAGCAGGCGCATGGCGCCAGATCCCAGAGCTTGGCGGAGGGGGATCGTTGGCCGATGTCGGCTGCCACATGTTCGACTTGCTGGAGATGATGCTTGGGCCGATTGCACGGGTCGCATGCCGCACTAACACTCTGATCCAAGACTATCCAGTCGAGGATGTCGCAAGTGTCCTGATCGAATTCGCAAGCGGGGTGCAGGCAACTATGGTAGCCTCCTTCGCCTTCCCGACTCCCATCATGCCGACGCAACTCCACATATATGGCTCAGCTGGGGCTGTTCATGCCCGACGCACGCTAACCCAAGGATCGGATGGCGATGTGTCCATCGCGCTCGCTTGTGACGAAACAGGCGCAGAACGCCCACTCCCTTACGTTGAAGTCAATCCTTACGCCGGACAGATCGAGAACCTGGCCGAGCGGGTCCTACAGGGGGAGAAGCCAACCCTCGCCTCAATGACAGAAGCACTGCGGTCCAGCGCGATTCTCGATGCCTGTTATGAGTCCGCACATACCGGCGAATTTGTGGAGGTTGCACTTTGATACGGAAGAAACCAGAAATCTTCATTCAGGCGGTTGGGTTTGAAGCGCCGGTGGGCTACGCCGCAACCGAACTCGCGCGCTACCTGCCGCAGCTAGCGGAGGTATCCACTCGCGTGCTCCCGGCGCTGGCCGGTCTGCCGGCCGGATCCGACTCCCATATCGTACTCGGTACGAGCTCCCACTTGCGTGGATTGGGATTGGGACATCTGCCTCGGGAGAGCGAAGTCGACGACGCGCTAGCCGTGCTCCCGAAGGGGAGCCGGCTTTACCTTGTTGGAGCAAATCCGCGCAGCGTTCTGTTTGCTGTCTATCGGTTGCTTGAAGAGTTGGGCGCGGTCTTCTTGCGACCAGGACCCGACGGCGAGGTGCTCCCGAAGAGGAGACATCTAGCCCAAGTTCCGCAGTTATGGGTCCGGACTTTTTTTCGTATGCCGTCCACCAGGCGTAGCTGCCCTCGCGCGTCTCTCGTCCCTCGAAACTCCATGTAGTGGAAACGCCTCCTGCCCAGACGA
>Ga0315277_10011382_pt1 | contig 11216 bp, 12 predicted proteins | sample YL17G05_15_MG_FD_203695 | JGI IMG/M metagenome (GOLD analysis project Ga0315277, IMG submission 203695) | Sediment microbial communities from Yellowstone Lake, YNP, Wyoming, USA - YL17G05_15 | ecosystem: Environmental > Aquatic > Freshwater > Lake > Sediment | place: USA: Wyoming | collected...
GCCGGCGGAATCGCCAATCTAAGCCGCTGCGGGCACGCGAACAGGCAACGGACGCCCTGGCATCTTTGTTGCTTGCAACCCACAGCGGCAAGAAAACCGCCGCAACGCGAATAACTCTGCCCGGCTTGCCCTTGACTTGCAGGTGCGCCCGAATACTGAGGTGATTGCCGGCGGTGCTTTCGTTCGCCCCGCCCTCCGGCTCCCATTTGTCATATTCCGGCCCGGTCTCGATGATGCACTCCACCGGCGGCGGTGTAAGATTATAAGAAATTGAGTAGAAGACATCGGCTTTCCACGTCGAGCTTTCGGTGCTGAAGGAGTAGAACTCGTCGTTCCCTGTGGGCGGTGCGCCCAGCGTGACGTTGGGCTCGCCGCCTTCTTTCGTGAAATGCCCTGATGTGAAGAAGCCTTTCTTGCTGACATCCCACTGCCCCTGCCACATCTTCTGCTCGGCATCTGACCCGAGGGTCGCCTGATAGGCGTCGCCGATCAAGTACATCGCGCGGATATCGCTGGGGCATTTGTCGCGGTTGATGGGGTCCTGATCGGGCTCGGACGGGCAGCACCACTTGCGCGAGTGCTGCCCTTGTCCCTTGGGCCAAAGTTCGCCGAGGTTGGGGTATGCCGACAGGGTCATCATCCAAGTGCCGACCGGGGTGATAGCCACACTGCCCGCCGGACTCAGGATCGGCGAGAGGGTTTTGGTCTGGGCGGGGACCTCAAACGTCCACGAACTGGTCTCGGTGTCGGTGTAGGGCGGGGAGCCACCGTGCTTGCTACAGGGATTCGTGCCCTTCTTAATTTGCACACGGGTGCCGTGACCGTCGGCATTCACCGTGCAATTGTGGGTGAGATTCGCTGGCACCCAGTTCTTCACGCGCCAGGACGTGGTCCCCGCGAAAGTCATGGTCAGGTGCTCATCGAGGTCTTCTTTGGTGGTCTCGGCCTCCGGCCCGCAGCAGTGCGACTTGTGCCGCGAGGTGTGCGTGGCCGTGAACACGGCGCGGACGTAGAACCTGACTTCCCCATTGTCGTCATCCGCAGGCCCCAGGCACAGGCTCGCAGCCGAAAGCAGTGCAACCAGCATCAAGCAGGTTAGGCGCATGGCACACTCCTTACAAAAGCACCCACGCGGGCCGTCGCCACTCCGTGGGTGTTGGATGATCACTTGAAGCTGCCCGCCTTCGGAAGGGAGGTGGCATCGGGTCGATTTTGCAGCTTATTTCACCTATCCGTCGTCCTGCAAACCAAGGACAATCACGGAGGCATCAGAAATCGTCAGTGCTTTCATACTCCACATAAAAGCACATTTCTCAAACATTCGCAATTACTCATGACCGCACGTACACACAGCCGGACAAAGATCAGCTCCTGCTGCTTTCCAGATTGGACATGACTTTGCCGCCTCAACCAAAGCCACAATTGCTGGAAAAAAAGCCGGAAATGGGCAAGCTCCAGATGCATTTGTAGTGAAGACTTTTGGGGGTGCCTTCCAATGGATTCAATGACTTACCGGTGGTTTACCCCCCTGTTCTCAAAGTCGGGTTAAATGCCTGAGAACGCGAAAGGATTCAAGGTTTCATTGCATTCAGGGTCGGGCCGGTTAGCGGAATAGCAATCCCAGATGCTGCAAAAACGCTCAAGGGCTTGTTCACGGCACTGCAGATCTCCGGATTCACCACAGTTTCCCTGCCGTGCGGCTGTAATTGAATCCATGCGACCACATGTACGTATTAAACGTCTGCCTTTGGATGTCCATCATGACATTGTGCTTGATCATGTTCGATGCGAGTTTGCGCGTAATATCCGTTGAGCCCCGCTCGTGGGCAGCTTGCGAGTTGACCGTCATCTGAAGAATGCGATCGCGTGCCCTCTGCTGGTCCTCCGGGGTTCCGTAGTGTAACAGGGCGCGCATCGTCACCCAGAGACCCGGAGAGCCTGTGACGGCGTCGCGGGCTTCAGTCGGCAGCGCTTTCCACGCGGCAATGATTCGTTGCTTCTGTTCCGCAACGGATTCAGCAGCAACATCTGAGGGCATCGCGTTGGGTTGCTCCTGCAACAGGTGGGAATAGGCGAGCATTTCGGATATGGACTGCGCTGCCATCGCGGTCAGCGGTTGCGTCACTTCCACAATCGGCCCGTTCGGCTTTGCCGTCCAGCCCTTCGGGTCATGGAACGACCAGGATCGGTCCCGCGCGACATATTTCTCCCAGGATCGAACGGCCGACGAGTCCTGCCCGTGTGCTCCCGCCGCCGTCACAACAACTCCGAGAACCAGGCATGCAGCCAACGTGTACAAGCGTCTCATGACAAACCTCCGGGCCATGGGGGACTAGAATACACCAACTGCCGGGCGCATAGCGGCGCATAACATCCCTGACGGGATTCTATGTTTCGCAACAATGTACCCGCGAGATCCGATCTACATGCGGCTCTGCATAGTTCAACTGATCCGGTTCGGCCACTGTTGCCGTCATCCCGGCCTTGAGCGCGGCCGAGGGGTTCAAGTTTTTCTCGACATCATCCGCAATGCGCCGAAGCGTATCCCGGCCTTCCTTTGGCGTCTGGGCACGCGGTGGTGGAGGGGGGCAGGCTGGATCCGATGTCATCCAGCTTTGTGGAGGAACAGAGATTCGGCTGTCGCTATCTGGATCGCCGCGGCCCAGCACTGCTGCCCTCACACCCGCTGCGGGCTCTTTGCCCGAAGCCGAGCAGGACGACTTCCGCCGCCACTGCAGACGAGCCTGGGCACCCTTGATCCGCAAAGTCTGGTCAGCAGATCCGCTCGTGCGCCCGAGATGTGCCGGCCCATTACGCATCAACAGTTTCATTGAGGATACCTCGGTCATCGAAAAAATCCTGCGGCATCTCAGACTCTGGGATCTGCCTGAGCGTCCCCCTCCGCCCCGCCCTCCAACGACACCGCGAATCAGCAACTCTCCAGCCAACTCGAGAGCATCTGTTGAATGCTTTTCCCAGAGAACGGCGCAGAGAATTCTGGCACTGACCTCCGACAACGGTTCACTCTTGTCCTTCGGTAGGAACGCTTCTCGAATGACGGCGACGTTGAGCCCCGAGAGGAACTGGGCAGCACCGGATCTGAAACCGTCGGCCACGTCATCATCGGCGCCTGGCGGGATCTCGTCTTTAATGGAATCTGCTAGAGCGACTATCTTCCCGACATCATCGAGAGTAGCGAGAGGGCGAAGCGCTCGTGGAAGGAACTTGTTAATCCCCTGAAAAACGTCTGGTAGAAGTCCTTCGGGTGAGCCTCTTTGGGTAGGCTAACGGTTCGGCTAGCCACCAGTTGAAAGTAGAATGGTTTTTGCAGCAGCCATCGAACTCCACGCTGGAATCGGCCGCCCACTTCGATTCTCAAGCGTTCGAGTTCTACCGTGACAAATCCCTCGGCGGTCTCGTAGATCGATGACATCAGAGGACTACGGCATCGGTTGCACATCGGACCACCACTCTCAAGCGGGAACACGCTCGGGGTGCTTCAACCTCGGAAGCGCTTTTATCGATTTCCCCACTTTCTTCTGTGCAACGCGCAGTTCGTAAAGGCTTTGCAGGTTAAGCCAGAACTCCGCACTCGTGCCGAAAAAATGGGCCAGACGCAAAGCCGTGTCTCCGGTGATGGCGCGCTGCCCGTTCAAAATGCCGGTGATGCGGTTGGTCGGCACAACCAGCTTGCGCGCCAGCTCGGCGGCGCTCATGCCGAGTTCTTTGAGTTCTTCGGCCAGGTGTTCCCCCGGATGTATCGCGGGCACTGCCATTGCGTCCTCTTAGTGATAGTCAACAATCTCTACGTTCGACGGTCCCGGCGCTCCGTGTGGCCACTCAAAACAGATTCTCCACTGGTCGTTGATACGGATGCTGTACTGTCCCTTACGATCCCCGGCCAGCGCTTCTAAACGATTTCCGGGCAAGGCTGCGAGGTCCTTGACCGCCGTAGCCGCTTCCAGGCGGTCGAGCTTCAAGCGCGCCGGGCGTTCGATCCCAGAGAATGCTTTCACGCGTGTTCCAGCGGCGAAATCTCTCGTGCGCTTGTCTCGATAGCTGACGATCATTCACAAGGATACTTTTAATTATGCATTACGTCAAGCGTAACGAAGTCAGGAAGCCGGCCCCGCCTTTTCCTCCAGTGCGGCAACGGAAAAAGGCGCTGAGGCAGGTGAGGAAGCCGCCAAAAAATGGAATCATGGGCCCGGATTTATAGCATAGGGATCCATCCTGGCGCTCGCCGTAACTGCATGATTCTATTTCCTGACGGAGTTTTGGCGACACACACCGTGCGGTTACCGCCGCGCTCTCCGAATTTGAATCCGAATCTCGAACGTTTCATGCGATCAGTCAAGGAGGAGTGCCTGGAACGCATGGTCTTCTTCGGGGAGAGATCTCTGTAGACCGCTGAGGCCGATTTCCTGGTTCATTATCACCAAGAGAGAAACCATCAGGGACTCGACAACCGGCTGATAGAGCCGGGGGAAGAAGTGGGCCGTGCGGCGGGCGAAATCGCGTGCCGGGAGCGACTGGGCGGGATGCTGCGGTAGTACTACCGCAAAGCGGCCTGACCTTGGCCGGCACCTCACGCTGGCCGCTCTGCCGCGCCTCCTCATGAGGTGTGTGCAGGTGACCACTCGCGTTCCTGCCACCAAGCGGAGAAGGGGACCTTGTGCCCGGCCGCCGCTGGAAACCGGGGTTCCGCTCCATCGCTGTTGAGCGAAATAGCCGCTCTTTCCCAACTCCAAGCGTCGAAGAGAGGCGCAGTTGCCGGACGTCAGAGTTTCTTGACCTTACGGGCTCCGCAACACATCTAACTGCCAATCCGGAACCTGAGCCAAAAAAAGAATGGGCCACTTGGCGGCCACCAACTCCTCTATCATCCGAGAGAATATCGCTTCCGCCACTCCATGCCCCATCGCCCCACTGAATCATCCCCGCTCCTTCATCGGCGGCAAGGAGCACTTTTCTTTTGCGACCTCGTGACAAAATGGACTAAGAATAGAAATGTTTGAAATAAAACCCGCCCTGACGAAACATTATAGGTGTCGCCCCTCTTCTCAAGGCTTCGCTCTTCCCGGCGGCAGACGGGGCGGGGATTCCGATGGGTATACCTGCCCTCCGGAAGTTATTTGAATAGAATCCTATGAGAATTTGGAGGCGACTTGCATGATTTTGCGTTCTTGTATATAGGCGCCTAGTTGAGGTCTGGCCGGAAGCTTGTCTCAGGAATCTTGAGCACCGGAGATTGATTCCGTAGGAGGCATGAATGGGCAATGAGAGACCATCGGTCAAGAACGCTAATTGCTTACAAGGATTCGGGATCACTGACGAAGACCTTCTGAATCTCTGGATCCAATCGACCGAAAAGAATAGACAAGAACTGTTCACCGATACTGCAGGAGCAGCGGCGATGATTGGCATATCGCAGAGGGCTGTTCGTTTGTGGATTGACTCAGGACGAATTCGTGCTGTTCCAGTAGGGAAGAAACACCGAATCTGGCTAAGGTCACTGGAGGAGTATCTCGCAAAGCGCATCAAGACTTGGCAAGGTATTGCTGATGAGGAGATGAATTAGCGTCCTCTCTTCTCTCCTTGAATCATGCAACTATGCACAGACGCTTAGATAATGGCGGAGGAAGATAGCCTGGATCCCAGCACTTGGTTTCCATTGACAATATCCCGTCCGGTCAGACTGTAGCGGCACTCTGCAGCACGCATCCTTCTCTGCCAGGACTTTTCCAGACAGAATTTGAGGTATTTCGGGAATATCGGGAAGGACAGCAGTTTCCTTTTCTGCTATCAATAGCGTCGAAGACTATCATTGGATTTAGCCGCTTCTCCGGCTCGCGCAAGACACAAGCATTTGACCAGTGGAGACATTATGCGCGTCTCCAGGGTTGGATCTTGACTGGAAAATGCAATACAGCCCAGAGAGCCGGAGCACATATTTCAGGCGCCTTAGAGCATTGCCGAAGTGGAATGATTATGAAACCATGGAACTGCGCTTCATTAATGTCCTTGCTTTTGTCTGGATATGTCCTCAGCTCCTCTCCTGCTTGGATTGTGACTGGCAAAGCGCAGGGTGAAGTGGCAGCTCGCCAGTTACCTGATGGAACCGTGAGGGTCTTGGGCCATGAAACAGATTCTGTCAGGCTTCGGGAACTGCTTGCCAAGCGCTGGAGCGTTGTAGTGTTGCTCTCGGAGGCTCCGAAGGACGACCAGATTGTATTTCCCTCGGCTCTTGTGAATCACTTCGGAGGGGAGCGTTTCCAGTATGTTTATATTCTTCCTAGAGCTGCTTTACGGGCACTAGAATTCGACCAACTGGCCAGGAATATTCTGTTCACTGAAGCCTTGGAGCCTAACCTCTTTGAACGTCTAGGACTTCGACATCGCAGCGATAGCCATACATTCTTGATTTCTCCGGATGGGACCATTCGATTATCTGTTGATGGGGTTCCCCGCAACGACTTGCTCCGCCAAGTCTGCGAGCGAACTATTCTGGGCGCTGCAGATTACGAGATTCCACCCTCGTCGCCTGGATTGTCAGTGGGTCGGGAGATACCTTCTGTCCCGGTGCGCTCAATTAATGGCGCCGGAGCGCTCCTGCACGAAATTATTCACCCCGGAGACATAGTGGTGTTTCTCACATCAGGCTGTGCCACCTGCGGTGCTTCAAACTCTCTCGGCTATTTGCGCAAGATTAGCGGACTAAAAAAGCAGGGTGCTTTTGAAGGCAAACGATTGGTAGTCCTTTTCAGCCGGGTCACGCCCCTCGGTTTGCTCTCCGACGATGCCGGTGAATTGGATCTCGCAGCCGAGTCATGGCGAGCAGATCGGCCGATTCCCGGCTGGGAAGACATCTATCATAGCATGCCTATGCAACCGGACATCGTACCAATTGTGCTCATGACGCGCTCCGGCGGCACGATTGTATCAATACAAAGGATTGATGCCTGGCTGCAGTCGGTATTTGGCGCCAGCAGTGAGAGAAAGGAAAAATAAGCGTCATGCTCGTTTTGAGAGAGGCAGGCATCATTCTTCTGGGGTCAGCTCTGCTGTTTTCAACAGAGTTGCCACAAATAGTGGGCAAGCGATTCTCTTCCGAGATGCGCTTCAACTTTGTCAGTTCTATTGCCACCGATTCGAGCGGCGTACTCTACGTGGTCGACAGGGGGAACAGCAGAATTGTTGTCCTGTCCCCGGAGGGAAAGTTCCTGCGACAGATTGGTGGGGCAGGTCAGGGACAGGAAGATCTTATGTATCCCCTGGGCGTTGCCCTTGATGAGAATAAGACTGTAGCCATCCTCGACTCCGGCAACCAAAGGGTTCAATTCTTCTCATCCGAGGGAAGATGGATTGGCCAATTTCGCTGTGTTCCGCCGGAGGCTCGTGCATATAGTCTCGCGATTGGCGGCCGTGATGCGATCCTATTGAACCAGCCCACGAGCGGCAAGCTGGTCTCCGTGTATTCCCGAAAGGGTGGGATACTCAAAGCGTTCGGATCCCTCCTTCATTCATCGGAAGGATATCCGGGAAAACCGTCAGACCGGTTTCCTGAGCATCTTCTCAACATTGCGGATTTGTTCCCTGATCGCGATGGCGCTGTGTGGGTCGTCTTCCAGTTCATGCCCATTGTGCAGCATTTCTCATCCAAAGGACACTTAGATTGGCGGGTTCGGTTATCGGGTTCGGGTGCGTCAGCCATGGAAAAATCGTTCTGGAACGAGCCCGGTGCATCCAAGGCCAGGAGCGGACTCGGTGTTGACGGATTCAGTCTACCGTACTTCGTCAGTGCAGCGACCGTTACAAGCCATGGCAACCTGGCATTGCTTCTTGGTAATAACACTCTTATCGCGCTGGATCGTGCCGGCCATCAAATCGAGGAGGCGAGATATCGACCGGCCGAGAACTCCGCTTCCGTGGCTGCTTTGGGTGAGCATGACGGGATTTTGTTTTTCGGACAATTCCAGTCTCTGTTTCGGAGCGAGACCAACGTCAGCTTTTAAGTAACAGTTTCCACGAGCGAAACCCAGCCCCGTATGTGGGTCGTTTCCCGTGGGCAAGGCAATCCAGCAGGGCCATCATTCCGGCCTGTATTGGATCATGTTCAACAATACTTGACAATACTCAAGGGGGGATATATGAAGAAAATGGTGGGATTGTTTACTATTCTGGTGATGGCAGCCGGACTTTTGACGACTGGCATGGTGCAGCCTCTATATGCAAACCGGCCGCACACTTGCTGCGTCTATAATTGCGGGCCGTTTCAATCCTTTTGTGTGGAATGTGATCCCGATTGTAGTGGATGTGGCGTGTTGTGCTGGGGTGGCACTGTATCCTGGTTCTGCTCTGGCTGTTAGTAGCACGGTGTTCCTCGGCAGAACCCAAACTGCTTTCGGATCAGCAGGACCCGGCAAGAAGTGTGTTCTGGGTCCTGCCCCGTGTTATTTCGCCAAGCATGTTGCACTCGCTGCCTGGGATAACACCACCAGCCTGTATAGATGGATTTGATGACAAACGAAGTCAGATTGGCTTGGCGGTATCTCTTACATCACAAGTGGACATCCGCAGCTGCAATGGTTCCTCTAGCGCTTAGCATCGGTCTCTCAACGGGGGTCTTTAACATCGCAAATAGTACGGTCCTGCGCCAACTGGCCGTTCCTGCCTCAGATCAACTTGTTATCGCGGCGCAGGTGCAATCGGCTGGAAGTGGATCTGCGCGCTTCAGCCTTTCTGCTCTCAAGAGCATGCGCCGCGCTTCGCAAGGCATGGCAGAAGTCACCGGATATTCAACATCCGAGACGCTTCTGGGAGACCGGTTTACTGATCGGCGCGTGAACGTCGCACTAGTGGCAAGAGATTACTTCAGCGTCCTACGAGCTTCCCCGGCATTGGGGACGCTGTTCAACGAAGCCGAAGAAACCTGGGGCGCCTCCCCTTTAGCTGTACTTTCCTATACGTTTTGGCAACGTGAGTTCGCTGGTCGGCCCGAGGCAATCGGGAGCGACATCGTGCTCAATGGGCGCAAATTCATAGTCGTCGGCATCGCGAGCTCAACATTCTCAGGATTGCAGCCAACTCTCCACCATGACCTCTATGTTCCGCTGAACATGAAGCCCGCAACCAGCCCAGGCTTTCAGATTCCGCAAGAAAATATGGCGTGGTTGTACGTTTTTGCACGAGTCCCTGATACGCAGAACCGGCAAGCGTTAGCTGGAAGCTGGACAGCCGCCTTCAACGAGTTAAACGCCACCATGAACCTGTCACGAGGATCGCGAATAGTGCTGCGTGGAGCAGGGTCGGGAAATCCTTTTGAAGAGCGGGACATTCGAGACTTGGTGGCGGCACTCTCCTGCGGAGGGGGCCTAATACTTCTCGTGGCGCTCTTCTCTGCCGCCGGAGTTGTATTGGCTATGGAGGTAGAGGAGCGCAGAGGTATGGGAACCATGCTGGTCCTCGGTGCCACGTTTAAACACGTCGTACGCATTTGGGTGATCAGGATGTTAGTTCTGGCCCTGCCGATCGGACTGGCCGCACATACAATCTCGGTCCTAGCAGCAAATCTGATAATAGCCCAATACTCCGTGGCTCACCCGGAGCTCGTCAAAGCGGATATGGCTGTTGGCCCAGACGCGCTAGCTCTCAGTCTGGGCATGGCAACGTTAGTCTCCGTCCTGCTGAGTTCATTACTCTGGTTTGAATCACGTCGACTTGATCCCATCGCCCTCGTGCATGATTCTTCACAAGGCACTGGCAGTAGATGCTCGAAGCTGCAATCAATGCAAACGGTGGGTCAGATAGCACTCGCGGTTGCGCTCTTTGTTGCCGGTGGTATCGCAATGCGGTACTGGTCCGCCATCGAAAACAGGGATCTGGGTTATCGGCCTGCCGGCCTTGCGTCTGTCCACATTCTAATGGATTTTCGATCGGTGGGAGGTGGGCCGGGAAGCAGCGATTTAATCCTGCAGCGGGCATTTGATAGTCTCTCCGCGCTTCCAATCATTCGAGGCGTCAGCGCCTCTAAGTTCCCCCTGCTTGTGCCTGCAGGAGCGATGTTCACCATATACCCTGAGCAATCCACCCTATTGGATACGGACATGCGAGATTTAGCATGCCATTGGGTGGGTCCGTCGTGGTTTAAAACGATCGGAGCCCAGATGGTTGCGGGCAGGGAGTTCGGTAAGAAGGATGGGTATGCCGCTCCTGGTGTAGCGGTTGTGAGTGAGTCGTTTGCTCGAAGGGTGTGGCCTGGTGTCTCCGCGCTGGGGAGGCGCATAAAGTGCGAGCCCTTCCATAGAGATGTGGAAGTGATCGGTGTGGCGCGAGATTTTCAGGGACTGCCATCCCTTGAATTCCGCGCTCAGCCCGGTCTCTATTTATGTCTCTTGCAGATGGAGGAGCCGTCGCCGACCCTGGTTCTGCGCGTCGAAGGGAACGCAGGCGCTGCACTTGCTGAAGTGAAAACCACGCTACGGGGAGAGGTGAGCGACGTCAAAGTGCTCGAAGTCAACCTGCTTGAACAGCAGCTCGATCGTCTCCTGTGGAAACAGCGTTTTTACGGGTTTCTCGTGAGAGTGCTTGTGGCGCTTGCATTGGCTCTCGCTGTTTTTGGAGTGTATGCGAACGTGCGGCGATTTTTTGTGCTCCGGAAACGGGAACTTGCCATTCGCATGGCAATAGGGGCGAGCCAGGCCGAAATGACCAAGATCGTGCTGCGCACGAGCTTCGGCCTCGTTGGAACAGGTACGTTAGTTGGAGCGTTGCTCGCGACCGTTGGGGCTAAAATCGTCCAGGGAACTATGCCCTCGCCATTTCCGGGCGCGCGGCTAATCGTGCTGCAACCTCTTGATCCAGTCGTGCATCTCGGTGCTGCAGCGGTCTTCCTGGCCCTGGGCTGTTTGGCGGCCGCCGCAGCGGTTCGCGAAAACCGCACAATTGATTTGGCGGCCGTCATGAAATCTGAATAGTGCTGGTGATGTCGAGGGAGAGCGCCACACACACATGCGATCAACGGTTGGTGTGGAGCTTTTGACGTGCAACCGGAAGTGACAGCGGCAATGCCATCCCAGGTTGATGGCTAAGGGCTCGCGCAAGAATAAATTGGCATTTTGGCGCGAGCGCCGGGCGGGCAGATGCAAGGCGACGCGACGCAGGCGATGTCGGTGTACATCGTCGAGGAGCGGCAACGAAGCAGATGCCCGCCCGCC
>Ga0315277_10011384_pt1 | contig 11214 bp, 9 predicted proteins | sample YL17G05_15_MG_FD_203695 | JGI IMG/M metagenome (GOLD analysis project Ga0315277, IMG submission 203695) | Sediment microbial communities from Yellowstone Lake, YNP, Wyoming, USA - YL17G05_15 | ecosystem: Environmental > Aquatic > Freshwater > Lake > Sediment | place: USA: Wyoming | collected...
CGGTCTGGTTTGACTTAAGAAATAACAAAATATTGACAACTTACTCCGCTCATGCTGAGCCTGTCGAAGCATGAGCCTGTCGAAGGACGATTGTCCTCCAATTCCTGCTCTTTGCCCGTTCATGGTTCGATAAACTCACCATGAACAGGACAGAAAAGTCTAAATATAAGTCCGTTCGCCCTGAGCTTGTCGAAGGGCGCTCATGTTGATTTCTGAGTCCGGGACCTTCGGCTTTGTCGAAGCACGAACGACTTTACAAAAATATTAAATTTGAAGAAATCCACAAATTCTATTTAACATAATCGTCTTGATTAAATCGCCCGCTTGCTTGCAGCTTCTTCCGATTGGACAGTCTCGAAATTTCTTCCCAGTCTCCTCGAATTAAAGCTTCCTTCTTTTTCCTCGACCAGCCTTTGATTTGCCTTTCGCTGATCAATGCTTCCAATCTTGTAGGAAAATTCTGGCTGTAAACCAACGAAACCGGCAATCGGCTAGAAGTATATGAGCAGGCGCATCCCTCATGATGTTCGTTCATCCGCTTTTCAAGATCATCCGTATGCCCGGTATAAAATGAGCCGTCTTTGCATTTCAATATATAAACATAAAATGGCATTTGGAGTTTTCCCCCGTTCGCCCTGAGTCATTATTCCATAAAACGGAATAATGACAGGCTCCATCGAAGGCTGAACATCGTCGTTCACGCTGATCGTGCTGCGCACAACCATGTCGCGCAATCCACGACTATGTCACGCTTCGCACGACAATGGCCCGTCGAAGGGTGATTGTCTTCCAACCCCTGTTCTTTGCCCGTTCATGGTTCGATAAACTCACCATGAACGGGAAAGAAAAAGTCTAAATAAATATATAAGTCCGTTCGCCCTGAGCCTGTCGAAGGGCGTTCAGCCTGAGTCATTATTCCATAAAACGGAATAATGACAGGCTCCATCGAAGGGCAATTGTCTTCCAATTCCTGCTCTTCGACCGTTCATGGTTCGATAAACTCACCACGAAAGGTCTCTTTTAACCTTGAAAATAAACTCGATGAAAATGTTTTCTTTATCTCCGGTCGACAATTTATTACAAAACAACCACGCTGCGTTTTTCGCTCGATCGGTACAACGCCTCCACCACCTCGTTGGCCCTCAAGCCGTCCAGACCGCTTCCAACCGGCTCCCGGTTTTCGCGGACGGCGGCCTTGAACTCCTGCCATTCCTCCTTCCAGCTGACGTCTTCCGGAGGGAATGCAAACGTTTCAACATCCGGTCTGCCCCCCTCCTTTTTCCTGATGCCGTGTTCCAGCGTCTCGGGTCCGTAACTTCCGCCCAGACCCTCGATTTTGACGTATCCGTCGGTGCCGAACACCTCGAAGGAAAAAATATTCCGCCAGTTGGTCCAGCTCACGTGGAACGAGGCGGTGACGTTCCGGTCCGTCTTCAGGACGGCGAACGCGTTGTCTTCGACCTCGATGTTCCAAAACCGGGTTTCCACTTTTCCGAATGCCTCCACAATGTCGCCTCCGAACCAGCGGACCAGGTCGATCACGTGAACGCCCTGGTCCAGCAGTTCGCCCCCCCCGCACAAATCCTTCGACGACCGCCACTCCTTTTCCATGCCCGGGCGGCCGCCGTGTCCGTACCGCGCACGGATGGTCAGGACCTCGCCGATCTTCCCCGTGTTGCAGATCCTTTTCGCCTTCCAGACGGCGGGATGAAACCGGTGGTTGAACCCCGTCTTCAGAACCTGAAAATCCTGGCTTGCCGCCTGCACCCGGCGGAGCATCTGTTCCGCCTCGACCGCATTCCGCCCAAGCGGTTTCTCGGCCAGCACGTGCCTTCCCGAATCCAGCGCGTCGACGACAATGTCCTTCATGAATTTGTTCACCACGGCCACGATCACCGCCTCGCATTCGGTCTCGGACAGAAGGTCACGGTAATCCGTGTACGAAGGACAATTCCGCTCCCGGCCGAGTGCAGCGGCGATTCGGCCGTCGGTGTCGCAGCAGGCCGCCAGCCTGTCATCCGGATCCAGGGCCGAAGCCCTTTTCCTGCCGATCAGCCCGCACCCGATGATCGCGACGTTCATGAACCGTCCTTTCCCGGAGATCCGTTCATCTTGCGGAAAGCATCGAATAGCGGGGATTCATTTGGTTTTATGAGAACTTTCGCGGACATCCAAGAGCATCAGTTTTCCATACGCCATTCTTTTTAGTGCAATGGCTGTATTTTAAATTATTCATGGGCTTTGGCAAATTTTATAAAAACCGAGAAAAGCCGCTCAGCCTTCGACAGAGCCTGTCATTATTCCGTTTTATGGAATAATGACTCAGGGCGAACTGACTTATATATTTAGACTTTTTCTTGACCGTTCATGGTGAGTTCATCGAACCATGAACGGTCAAAGAGCAGGAGTTGGAAGACAATCGCCCTTAGAAGGGACATGGTCGTGTGTAGCACGACGTGGTCGTGTGAAGCACAATCAGCGTGAACGCCCTTCGACGGGCTCAGGGCGAACGGAAAATATTGCCAAAATCCCCTCGTCTCAAAGTCTTTTTATCATCCTTCACACTTCACTATTTTTTTCACGCTTCACTCTTCACAAATGTTCTGCCGTCAATCCTCCTCAACGTCGCCAGGTCCTTGTCCGTACGAAGACGCTCCTGAAACCCGGCATCCTGCCACGGATCCCACGGGGCCGAGATAAACTTGCCCGTGATCCCGTCGGATTGATCGGACAGCAGAAAAGACACCAAATTTGCGGCAAGTTCCGGAGAAACCCCGCCGTTTTGAATCTGTTTTTTGGTGTTCTCAAAAAAGGATTCCCCGGCCAATGCGGCGCCTTTTTCCATGGTCTGCTCATGCAGCCGGGTCACCACAAAACCGGGAGCAACGCAGTTTATGTCAAATTGGTCGCCCGCCCATTCGACGGCCAGGTTTTCGGTAAACCGGACGACGGCCGCTTTGCCGGCTGCGTAGGCGGAATAATTCGGAAACGGTGCGGCGGCGCCGCCGCCGGAAAAATTCACGATTTTTTTCCTGGCATCCGGATCGAACAGCGGATAAAAGGCGTGGCACATGCGGACGGTTCCAAGAAAATTGATTTGGACGGTGTCCTCGAACAATTTCAAATCCACCACATTCAATCTGCCGATCGGCCCGTAAATGCCCGCGCAATTGACGAGACCGTGGATTGTCCGGAACTTGTTTTTGCACCACGATGCAAAATCAACGACCCGGTTCAATGCCCCCACATCGAGTACAAAAGCGGCGCACCGACCCATGGATTGTTTTTTTAGTTCCGCCAAAGCACGGTCCAGGTCTTTTTTGTTCCTCGCGGCAATGACGACGTTCGCCCCTTCCCGTGCGCACTTTCGCGCGACGGCAAAACCGAGTCCCATGCTGCCGCCCGTGACCACAACCGTTTTGGATTTCAGGAGCATCAGCCGGATTCTCCGATGGAAAAGTATTGAAAACCGCAGGCGGACAAGGTTTTTTTGTCGAGAAAATTCCTGGTGTCGAAGAACACGGGCCTTCGCATCGTTTTGGCGACGGGCGCCCAATCGAAGCGTTTGAATTCGCTCCATTCCGTCGCCAACACGAGCATGTCCGCCGCATCGGCCGCTTCCGGAATGTTCCCGGCAATCAAAAATGGATCCCTTGCCGTCAGTTCGGAATAGTCCGCTTTCGGATCAAACACCGACACAACCGCCCCGTCCTTCAACAGCAGGCGCACAATTTCCAGGGGGAGGCTTCGCCGCAGCGTGCTCGTGCCGGGTTTGTACGTAATTCCCAAAAAGCAGATTTTTTTGGCCTTCACTCCGCCGAGGATGTTCCGGATCCGCCGGACGATGGAATGTTTCCGTTCGCCGTTCATCCGGTGGACCATTCCGAACAGCTTCGCATCGCCGCAGTTTTCTTCGTTGATCCGGTCCAGAACCTTCAAATCCCTCCCGAGCGTGCCGCCGGAAAATCCGATGCCCGGCGACAAATAGGCCTTTGAACCGATTCGGGGATCGGTTTTCATCCCACGGATGACGTCTGCAATGCGCGCTCCGGTCATTTCGCACAAGTCCGCCAGTTGATTGGCGAATACAATGCTGGACGACAGGAAGGAATTGATGCCGTGCTTCACCATTTCGGCGCTTTCCAGGTTCATGGAGACGATTTCAGCCTGAATGCACGAAAACAGCGCTCTGCATTTTTTTTCGGCCTCCGGAGCGGCCGTGCCCAGGATGATCCGTCCGGGATTCAAATAACAGTCGATGGCTTCGCCGAGCCTCAGGTTCTCCGGTGAACAGGCCAATTCAAGACTGGTATTCGCATTTTTCAGATGATCGCGAAGTTGCCTGCAAAATCCCGCCGGGGATTGCGAACTGACGATCAGCACGGAATCGTTTTTCATGACGGAAGAAACGTCGGAAACCGATTTTGTAAGAATCGAGGTATCGCTCGAATCGTCCTCCGACACCGGGGTGTCGTAGGAAAGAAAAATACAGTCGCATTCCGCGAGCTGCCGAAGATCGGTTGAAAAACGGACCGATTTCTCCAGAAGCCCCCGGCTCAACGTTTCAGACAGGTTCGGTTCAAAAAGGGGCGGTTCCCCGTTGTTGAGGCGATCCACCCGCTCCTTGTCGTAATCAAATCCGATGACCTTGTTTCCAAGCCTGTACCAGGCGGCGCACAGAACACACCCCAAATGCCACAGCCCGATGACCCCGATCGTTTTTTTCATGGCAGCCCGCCTTTTTTCTCAAACGCCAAGTTCCATTAAACCGTAAAGTGTGAAACGTAAAAAGAGTGGTTACGTATGTTCTTTTGTTTTATTCTTTACGATTAACGCTTCACGCTTCACGTTCTACCCTTGCTCATTTCTTCTTTAATAAACCCGATCGATGCCTTCAGCCCGGTCTCAAGCCCGGTTTTGGGAATCCATCCCAGTTTCCGCGCCCGGGTGATGTCGGCCAGATTGGCGAAGGCCTCCCCCGGCAGATCGGGTTTGTATACTGGTTTGATTTTCGAACCGAGCAGATCAGAAATGATTTTCAGGATTTCGTTGACCGAATAATTCTGCCCGCTTCCCAGATTGAACACTTTTCCGTCGGTGCGGGGATCGGAAAGGCACTGCAGGTGAAAATCGTTGACGTCGTCGACGTAGACGAAATCCCTTCGTTTTTCCCCGGTTCCGTATACGACCGGCTGTTCCCCCTTCAGCAGCTTGATGATGAACGCGCTGAACAGCGGGGGGACGGTCCGGCGGTAGTCCTGGCGCGGGCCGTAGACGCAGAAGTACCTGAGAGCCGTGAAGCGTAAAGCGTGAAACCGTGAATAACCCTCGGCAAAATACATGGATGCCAGCTTGCTCAATGCGTAAAAGCTTTGAGGATGAACGTCGCTTTCGGGGGTGGGCAGGATGGCGCTTCCCTCGTACAATGCGGAGGATTCGGCGTAGATCACCTTCCTCACGTTTGCCCGCCTCGCGGCTTCGAACACGCTCACCGTGCCCGTTACGTTGATGTCGGCCGTCTCGACCGGGTCGGTCTGGCAGTCGCTGATGCAGTTCTTGGCGGCAAAATGGAAGACGCAATCCGCGCCTTCAAACAGGGGATACATGTCCTTGGACCGGATATCGAGCTGATGGAATTCGACCCCCTCCGGAACCTGCCCCCGGACGCCGCAGGACAGATTGTCGATGCCGACGACCCGGTACCTGCCTTCCCGCACCAGCCGGTCGGCAAGGTTGGAACCGATGAAGCCGGCGACGCCGGTTATTAAAATAGTGCTCATGTTTTTATTCTAAAATATGTGATTTTGTAAAGCGTAAAGTGTAAAGCGTGAAGCGAAAAAATATAATCAGGGATTTTCTTACAATTAACACTTAACACTTTACACTTCACTTTTTTCCCACATCTTTTCAAGACGCCGCAGGATTTCCGGGTTCTCTTTCACTTCGCACAACGGTTCCAGGTTGCGCTTGATGTACGCCCAATCCAGTCGTCCTTTCTGCCGTAGGAGCATACCCGCAACATCCCCCCAATCCTTATCGCGGTCGGCGAAGGATTTCATGACGATCAGATCCTCCGCGCTGCACGTGACAAGCGAAACATCCTTCATAAACCTGAACGGGGTGGCACGGTCGATGATTTGCATCTCCAAGGGAATCCCCGCAAAAACAATGTCCACCTGAATTCCGATTTCCGTCTTGGCAAGCAAAACGCGATGGGACAACGCGAATGCCTTGGCGTCCGGAATTCTCGGTTCAAGGATCCGTAAAATTTGGTCGACATAACTTTCTTCATTTTCAAAACGGGTGAGCAGAGAGACATCGATGTCAACGGTCAACCGGGGCTCTCCCCAGCGCTGCAAGGCGATCCCGCCGATAAAGCAAAAGGACCAATGCAGGGAATCGAAAAATGCCTGGATGCGGGAAGCGGATTCGAAAAGACTTTTCATGGTTTTATTTTACTCAATCGACTATGCGCCTGCTCCAAGGCGGTTAAGCCAGTGCTTCATTTCCACGAGGCCGGAATCACGCTGAACCGTGTTCTGCCGGATGGCTTGCTGAAAAGCGTCCTCCAGGATCAGGATAGACTGTTCCGTATTCACCTGCTTGATTTCATCCCGGCGAACAGGCTCAAGTGCCTCCTCCCTCCGCCGCCATTGCTCCACCCATTCTCTCAGCACATTTTTCTCGTCATCAGTCATTGAGTGATGGTAATATACACTCTTTTCGGTTTGTCCACAATAGCGGGGTCAGTTCAACGCTTGACTTCTCTCTTATAGATTCTTTTCACTTTATTCAGTCCATTCAAAACATCCCATTCCGCTATCTGTCTGTTTGCGGAATCCAAATCTTTATGTTTGAATATTCCACTCGGGTACCCGGGCGGATTTATTCTTCCAAAAAATTCGAAAAGCCTTCGCAATTCCTTGAAATAGGAGTCGTTCGTCTCAAACCGCCAAATGGCTTTATGCGCTTCTTCAAAAGTACGATATTTATTAACCGTCATAGAAAATATCTTTCATACATAAAAAGGATTCTTTGCATACGCTTCACGTTCTTCATCACACATTCGCAATCACCTTCGATCCCTCAAAATCAAACCGGAAATCCATGTACCGGAGCCCGGCGCGCTCGAGCGTGCTGCGAAGGTGCTTGCGCTTCCCGTTTTCCACGCAGAACAGGAAAAACCCGCCTCCCCCGGCACCCATGATCTTGCCGCCGATCGCCCCCGAATTCATGGCGATTTCGTACCATTTATCGATTTGAAGATTGCTCATCTTGATGGAGATCTTCTTTTTTATCTCCCAGTGCCTGTGCATCAATTTACCGAACGTCTCGTGGTCCCCGTTCTCCAGCGCGTTCTTCGAACGGTATCCGATTTCCTTTATGTCGTGCATCGCCTGCACCGCGGGGTTTTCCCTTTTGGGTTTGCTCCATCCACTCTCTTCGCGATTCATGCCAAGGCCCTCGCCCTCTTTTCCCCAGGACCCCTTGTCTCCCGCTTTCCCCGTCCCAAAATCTCCTTGTCTCCCGATCTGTTCTTCACCAAGTCTCTTTGTCTCTTCACTTTTTTCCGCTTCACCCCTCACGCTTGACGCTTCACTTTCTCTTCCCGCTTCACGCTTCACGCTTAACGCTTCACTCTCTTTTCCCCCAATTCCCAGCTTCCTGCTCTGTTCCGCCAAAATCTCATTCGCGTCCCGCTCGATTTCGGTGTAAAACATCATCAAATGGTTCTCAAAATCCCGTATGACTTCGGTGTGCAAATGAAGGGGAATGACGTCCACTTTCCCGTCCGTACCGATCTTTAAAACGATGATCCCGCCGAACGCGGCGGCGTACTGGTCCTGCTTGCCGATCGGCTTGCCGATCAAATCGATCTCGACCTTGCAGGCCAGTTCAGCCAGCTCCTGGACGGAAATGTATTTTCGAACGATTCTGGACAGGCCGTTCAACAGGCCGACCGTGTACGTGCTCGAGGAACCGAGCCCGGTCCCCCCCGAAAGATCGGCCATGGAGTGGATCTCGATCGGCGCCCCGATATTCATCAATTTCAGACTTTCCCGGACCACGTCGTGCTTCAATTCGGATGCCGTGTTGACGATCTCGGTCCTGGTATAATTTAATTTGATTTTATTGACCAGGGCGGGCCGGTTGATGTTGATGTACATGTGCTTGTCGATCGAGGCAGTAACTAAAAACCCGCCGTATCTTGTGTAATAGGCGGGCAAGTCGGTTCCGCCTCCCCCCAGCGGCAGGCGAAACGGAGTTCGTGTCAAAATCATAGGATTTCCTTAAACGATTTGCCTTTCATTTCATAACAGTTTCCGCAAACACAAGACGCACGGTTTTTCGCGAATTGCAGCTTTCTTCCGCAGCGGCAAACCCAGCCATGAAACTTAGCAGGATTGCCATACACCAGATGATGCGGCTCCACGTCGCGCGTGACAACGGAACCCGCCCCTACCAATGCATACTCGCCTATGGTTCGATTGGCCACGATTGTGGCATTGGCACCGATAGAAGCTCCTTTTCGGATCCGGATCGTGGCCAGGTCTTTTGGATATCCCGAGCGGGGAGCCAGATCATTGGTCAACACGACACCGGGACCCAAAAAGGCCTCGTCTTCAATCACCACACCATCCCAAAGAGCCACATTGTTTTTAATTACAACATTGTTCCCGACACGTACACCCGATTCAAGGAAACAGTTCTCACCGATGTTGCATCCCGCACCGATGACGACGTCTTTCATTACATGGGCATTGGCCCATATACGGGTACCGGTTCCGATTTGATCCGTTTCAACCATGGCTTTCCGGTGCTTAAAGTACTTTCTTTTACCGAATTGCATGAATTTCACTCCACAATTTCATGATCCGCATCATAAATTCCGGTCCAAAATTATTGGATTGATTCTGAACAATGGCATCTATAAAATACTGCAAAAGCGGCTTCAGAGGTTGTACCGAGGCAAAAGAAAAGTTTTCCGCACGAATGTCTTTTAAATGGCATTGCGAAATCTGATTCTCACTGGCCAACCCGTCGTATTCAACAATCCAATCAAGATCGTAAATCGATAGTCCTCTTCGCCGGCCGGTATAAGACCAGCTCAAATAAAGCTGAATTGGAATTCCATTTGCTAGGAGTTGAATTTCGACAGAGTCGCAAAGTGTCGAATGATACAGTTGTTGTTTTTGAACGGTTTTAAGAGTCATATCACCGAACAAATGAAGAAGTATTCCAGCATCATGAAAAAACAAATCATCCACCACATCGGTTGCGTTATTGAACATGGTTTGTTGTATGCGCTGTATTCCGGATCCAGCCCTGCGAAATTCATCACCCAATCGGTACATTTGAACCAATCGAATTTCTTTTAACTTGCCGGATAACAGAATTTCCTTCAATTTTATTATGGGTTCTAAAAACAGATATAACGCATTTAACATATAAATGAGATGATTCTTTTCAGCCAGTGCAATTAGTTCTTCGACCTCCCCCAAGGTTTGTGCCGGAGGCTTTTCAACAAGCACGTGTTTCTTTGAAAGAAAAGCTCTTTTGGTTATATCGTAATGATGTTGGGGCGGAGTCGACACACAGATGCCATCAATGGAATCATTTTGAAGGATGGCATCCATCGATTTGGAAGGTACGGTCTTGCGGTTCTTAGCAAATTTGGCGTAAACATCCGGGTTTTGATCAAACACATGCACTTGATCTATTGCATCCAATTCCTCAAAGGTGTTCACGATATTTTTCCCCCACCAACCCGCACCGATCACCGCCACCTGCATAAGATTAATGCCCTCCTCTTCCGTTCAGAACCACAGTTATGGTTTTCAGCAAGATAGATATATCAAACAAGAATGAACAGTTTTCGATATAGTACAAATCCATCATGATCATGTCGTCGTAACTTACCTCGGCTCGCCCGCTGACCTGCCATAGACCTGTCATTCCCGGCAGCATGTTGAATCTTCTCTTATGCCATTCTTCCATCATGTCGTATTCGTACTGTGTTGAAGGCCGCGGTCCCACCAGACTCATTTCTCCTTTAATCACATTGATCAGCTGTGCAAATTCATCTAGACTGTACTTGCGAATGAATCTGCCAATCGGCAACACCCTTGGATCGTTCCGGAGTTTGGCACCAACAATTTTACCGTTAACAAAGTCTTTAACCAATTTCTTGTGACTTTCATGGGATATATTATGGTACATGGATCGGAATTTATAAAATTTAAAAAGCTTCCCGTTTTTTCCGATTACATAAGGTGCATACAATATAGGCCCTTTGGATGAAAATACAATGACAATTCCCAAAATAAAAAAAAGAGGTGATAAACAAAACAACAGAAAACCGGCAAGGAGCAAATCAAAAATTCGTTTGATACGTAAAGTGTAAAGGCTCGAACGATTGCTGTTGATCGGAGAATACCGCAAATCTTTAAATTCAGCATTTCCCAATTTATTCTGAATAATTCCGAAATGATCCGACACGATATTGGTGGTGCAACCCGTATCCCTGCATTGTTGTATCAGCTTAAGCAATTGTTCTTGATTGATCGCATTTATCGTGATAAATATTTCATCGATATCGTGTTGCCTCACAATTTTATTTAAATGTTTGGTATCACCAAGAACCGGAATACCGTTAATTTGTTTAAAAATAAGATCCCGATCGTCATCAACGAATCCAAAAATTTCAAACCCGAATTCAGGACTCGATTGAATCGTTTGCGCAAAACGCTGTCCTACTTCTCCAGCCCCGATGGCAAGTACATTTCGGGAAATAATACCGGTCTTTCGCAATGAACGGTGCAATAGGCGGGTGGCTACAAACCTGTGAAAAAATACAAACAAATAGGATACCATAACATACAATATAACTTGTGTGCGGTTGTACATTAAAATATTTGAAGGTTTTACAAAAAATTGTAACACAAGTATCCCAATAAAAGTATAGGCCATGTTTTTTAAAAGCAACTGTATTTGCAGGGAATTGGAGAGAAATACCTTCTTTTTATACAAATCATGTAAACTGAAAGAGACCAAAGACAAAATGCAAGTAAATGCATAGACACATATTTTCAACAAACCGAAATTTCGGTGAAACGGAATAAAATGGAATGTACTGGTCAAACTGAGAGCAATGATGACTGCCATACCGAATGAAACAGCATCAAAAAAGAAATAGGAAATTTTCTGCAATCC
>Ga0315277_10011385_pt1 | contig 11213 bp, 14 predicted proteins | sample YL17G05_15_MG_FD_203695 | JGI IMG/M metagenome (GOLD analysis project Ga0315277, IMG submission 203695) | Sediment microbial communities from Yellowstone Lake, YNP, Wyoming, USA - YL17G05_15 | ecosystem: Environmental > Aquatic > Freshwater > Lake > Sediment | place: USA: Wyoming | collected...
CCTTTACCCGGAAACAGTGCTTTCGGCGCTGCTCCTACGGGTTTCTCTAACCGCTCCAGAACCTCTTCATCCCTTTTTGAGGTCCGTAAACCCGTTAGCTACTTTCTGGAGCCCGTCGTCATACCTGACTTAGTGGTTAGTATTGTTTTGTTTTCTGTGTTGTTAGGTGTGTTGTTTGATGTTGGGTTTGTGGTTTTCCCTTGGGTTTTTGTTTCTTCTGTTGTCATTTTTTCACCTCTCCATTTTGGTTTTTGTCATCTGTTGGATGACTTTGATTTGTGAATGAGGGAATGTTGAAGGGGAGAAAGTTCTCGTTCTCCTCTTGGTTTGTGTGATTGAGACGGTGCGTTTCTGCCGTGAAGGTCTCGGTTAGCATAGGGTTTTTGCGCGTTCTGTTTCTGTTGTTGTTGTTCTGTTTTTTGCACGTCTCCCGTTGTTTGCGGCGTGCCTGTTTGCGGCTGTTCATTGTGGCTCTGTCTCCGTCGTTGTGTTCAAGTCTATGATTTTGATGCTTGTTAGGTGCTTGCATTTCTCACATACTCCGTTGCATTCTGGGAGTGGTGAGTAGTTGCAGGCTATTACTAATTTCAGTTCTTGTTCCATTTTGCATCACACATGGCTTCTTTCTCGTTGTGACGCGACGAGGAGACAATAAATCTTTCATCGTGCCGAGCATCAGCGAGGCGAAAGATTTATGTCTCCGAGGAGATGATTTGCGCGTTTTAGTCTATCTCGGATGCGAGCCTCTCTCGCGTACATTGAGGCGAGCATCCCTAGTGCGCGGTCTTCCCCGTGATTTCCGATTTGCGTATGAATTGCGAGGTTATGTCCTCTGAGCAATTCATTGGTGTTTGTCTGTGTTTTATCGCTCTTGCGATTTGCGTTGTGGTCGGCGTATGTTTTGCGTTGTTTTGGTTGTGTTCGGCTTTGCGTAACGATTTTTCTGAGCTTCGGCGGAGCGGAACGTCTGTGATTTGTGTCCTTATTTGGGGTTTTCCCTTGTGTATTTTTGCGGTAAGTTTATATGTGGGTTTGTGTCTTGTCTGTTTCGACCATCTCTAATAGTTATATTGATATGTTGATGGTTGGTTCAGGTTTCCATCGGACGCGGTGGTGACATGGTTTGCTTGGCATACGGGCATAACCGAGGTCGTATGTTGGGTAGGCTGTGAAGAGCATTTTTGATACTCGGTTTGGAGAGGTCAGGATCGTAATGGCATTTGAAAGGTCTGAACCTCTCTGTATTGAAACATTGTTTGTTTGATAGTTCGAAACGTTGTTATAAGAGTAATTGTGATGTAATTTCTGCTTCTGGGTCTGTGTCTGTCTGTCGTTTCTATCGAGGTGGTGATAAGTTTACTCCTCGTAAGTCTGGTGGTTGTCCTATTAGCATTTTTTCTTTGCTTAAGGGTCGTGGTAGGCGTGTGGAGCGTGGTTCTTAGATGCCTTATGGTGTTATGCGTAAGCGTTGTGCGGTTTGTGGTTGCAAGCTTACTGTTGATAATTGTTCTAATTTCGTGAATTTGTGTGCAGTCTGTCTGCACGCGCTCGAATTCTAGGTGGTGTCGGGTTTGGTTGATGTGATTGATGGTTCTGAGCAGTTGCTTGATGATGGTGAGAGTGTTTTGGATGATGAGGTTTTTGTTCAGGATGCTCGTTTTCGGTGGGGTATTCATGAGTTGGTTGGTCATGATAAGGTTGGTAGTGATACTTGCGGTCATTTTAAGCGTTTGAATGGTTGTTTAGGGCATAATGGTTCGCATAATGTAGTTGATATTCATGGTCATGATTTTCGTGGTATGGTGGCTTTGCAGAGTGTTTTTATGAGTTGTTATTCACCTAGATGTCCCACTTGTAGTAGGGTTTGGGCTAGGCGTGAGGCTGAGTTGTGTGAGGGTCGTTTGCTTGAGGCTTCTAAGCGTTTTGGTTTGGTTGAGCATGGTACTGCGAGTGTTCCGTTGCGTGATTATGATAGGTTGTTGAGGATGGATGTGAAAGAGTTTAAGGTTTATTGGCGGTATGTTGAGGGTCTTTTGTTTGCGCGTGGTATTGTTGGTGGTGTTTCAATGTTTCATCCTGCTCGTTATAATCCTGTGGATGGTTGGCATTGGTCGCCGCATTTCCATTTTCTAGCCGTTTTGATGCCTAGTTATGGTCAGTGTAGGCGTTGTGTGGATAAGGTTTGTTTGGGTCGGAATAGAGAATTTGAGCGGTGTAAGGTGAATGGTTTTGAGGCTGTTACTCGTCGGTTGGGTGAGAAGGATGGTTTTATTGTTAAGATTTTTGGTAGGCGTGGTAAGGCGTGGAAGACTTATTTTATGGGTGGTGAGAAGGTTGTTGTTCCTTTGGATAAGGATAATATTTTTGGTACTTTGAGTTATCAGTTGAGTCACGCTGGTTTGGTTGTTGGTTCTAAGCGTGCTTGTGTTGTTCATTGGTTTGGTGTGTGTTCGTATCGGCGGTTGAAGATTAGTGTTGTTAGGCATAAGCAGTTGTGTCCGATTTGTGATGCTGAGTTTGTTCAGATTCGTCGTTTGAGTTTTGATGTTGATTTGCCTGGTGGTTGTGGTGTTCATATTGTTGGTGCTTGTGGGGGTGATGGTGAGCCTTTGTATGTTGAGGCGTTTGCTGGTTCGTATCGGTAGCGGTAGCTCTGGAGGTTTTTTTGTTGGAGCATTGTGTGACTTGTGTTTTGGAGGGTTCTATTTGTTGTGTGGGTGATGTTTGTCGGTTTGGTTGGTGTCGTTGTTGTGGTGGTCGCTTAGATTTTGTTAATGTGTTTTGTGGGTGGGTTGCTTGTCGTATGTGTGGTTTTACGAATAGACGTAAGAAGGTTAGGAGATTGAGTTCTTTTGGGTAAGGTTCGTTTGTTTGTTTGTGTGCGTGGGCATGGTTCTCGTATTGAGTCTGTGCCTTTGAAGTGTTTGGTTGAGTTGTCTGGTTTTCGTAAGAGACATTGGTCTTTTGTTCGTGTGGGTGATAAAGGCGGTTGGTTGATTTTGGAGGCTTTTTAGTTGCCTCTTATTTTCCTTTTTTTCTTTCAAATAGCGCGCGTGGGCTAACGTTTCTCTTCTTTATCTAGTTGAAGTTTTCGCCGTGCTATTGCTTTTTCCAAGATTTCTAGACTCTCCTTTGCTGTTTTCTCTTCCTTCTCTTCTTTTTTGAGACGTTTGAGGAAATCCCAAGTGGCGACCATTACGACAATGAAGGAAGAAATGAGCACGCCCACATTGAAATAAAACCTCTGTTCTTGTTTTACCCATTCATTGAATACCGCAAAGAAATATTGCACGAAAAGGTTGCCCATTATTCCCAGTGTTAAACCCAATCCTGCTCCTCTTATGAGGTCAATGCGTCTCTGATGTTGTAGAAAATGTTGCTCCAAATCCTTCTTTATGTTTTCATAGGCTTTTACTTCGTATTCCAGTAAATCCCGCACTTTTTTTGAGACTTCATTCAAGTGAGTCTAGCCCAATTAATCGTATAAGACAGATTTCTTATCTAGTTTTCTATGATAGCGCGCGCTAGGGGCGCGTGTGTCTCCTCCAATTCCCCTTTTTTTCTTTCAAATAGCGCGCGCCAAGTGTTTGTTGTAACTTGTATTCATGTTGGAGGAGGTATTTGGGGGCGTCGTTCTGGTACTGTAATAATCAGAAAGTCATCGGGTTTCAGGTCGGTTTTTCCTTTGATTGCCTTTCTCATTTCAAATATCATTTTTCGTGATGCCTTATCAGCGTCGGTTGGTGATACTTGAGAACCACCGATAGAATTAAGGAAATTGTTGATTGACTTTATTACTTCATCTGAAGCGTAGAGCCAAGCCAATCTGTAATGTTCATAAAAAGTGTCTATTTGGTTCTTATTAGTAGGGGAGATGAACCCAGTAAGATTTTTCAACATTTGGCTATAGCGTTCTTCACTCTCTTGGCGTTCTTTTCTCTTCGGTTCAGTTCTTAGCTTGAGATATTCAATAATTGCTGGACCTAAGATGCTTCCGACTAAAGCCGCAACAAGAACGCCTACTAATGTTAATTCTTCCGCCATTTTGTTTCATCTATTCGTGCGCCAATTTCTTCCGCAAAATTCTACTGTTCTTTCTCTTCCTTTTCAATGTTGATGATTAGTTGTTCAATCTTTTCGGCATTTATCTCAATTGACTTGTTGTTAATCGTGAGTTTGTTGTCTTTTTCGCCTTTGAGTACGTCGTAGAGGAATCTTGCAATGAGATTGACTGCAATGGGTACTGCAATATTTACTCCGATGAACACAAGGTAGTCAATTGGCGGATTTACCATTTCTCGCAATGTCTTCTTTTGTTGTATCGTGATTCCATCAGCAATCTTTGCTTCTGCGATTTTACTGTGAATGCTTGGGTCAGATGACCGAACGCTGATGTCTAGTTTCATAGTCTTTTCTTTGGTGTCCCTTTGGATTAAAGTCTTTCTTCTCTTCGGTGTCAAGATAAGAAATTTCAGGTTTGGGTTTTTTCAAATTTTTGTTGGATTCATCATTTGTTGTTATTGCGCCATTTCTTCATTTTTTCTATTGACGCTCTTATCGCATCGTAGTATGGTCTCATACTATCGCTTTCTTGTTGCAACTGTGTGAGTTTTGTTTCGACATGTCTGATTTTTTCATCGTAATCATTTCTGCTCGTTGAAGTGGCAGTATTCTTAAGTTCTGACAATTCTTTTTCAATCGTTGTAATGGCAATCTCAAAGGTTAGGGAAAATCTTGCCATATAATCAAGCAGAAGGTTTTGTTCGGCTAACATTAGCATTTTTTGGGATTCAGTAGCGATTATATGTGAAGCTAGAGCTCTTGCGATATTAGGTTGCTTTTCGTTATGTGCGATTTTTTGGTTATATGCGATATCTTCGTTGGCTATTTTCTCGCAGTATAGATACCATTCGCGTTCTTCAAGCGTCCTTTTTTGCAATTCGTCTGAAATTTTTTTGGTAATTTTTAACAATTCTTCAAGCATTGTTATTTTCCTTTCCTCTCTCCTTGTTTCTCGCGTGTGTTGAACATAGATAGTTTGTTATATAGCACATGAATTTGACTGTTCTGGTCAACTTCTCGCGCATTGGTGATTATTATTTTATCGATGTTGTTTTGGTTGTTGAATGTTGTTAGGCTTAGTTTGTTTTGTATGGTGATGTGTTATTGTTGGTTGGAGCGCGAGGCGTAGCCGAGTGCGACATTGGTTATTGATGATATTGAATAGAAAAAAGGGGTTAGAATTTGCGTTTTCTCCACATTTTGAAGGTGTTGCGTTCTGTGATGTATTCGTATCCGTCTGCTATGGCTTGGTTGTCCTCTTCTGTTGTTTGTGTGGTTTTGGTTGTGTACTTTGGGTCTGTTTCCATTAGTACTAGGTGTTCATATATTTCTGTTGTTGTGATGTGTTTGTGTCCCATTAGTTTTTGGACTATTCTGAGGTTTCCTAGTTCTGCGAACATTGTTGTTCCGAAGTAGTGTCTTAGGTCGTATAGTTTGATGTTTTTGTATGATGGGTCGTTTAGGTTTTTGGCTAGTCTGTTTCTTAGTTCTCTGAAGGATTGGCTGTATTGTTGTTGGTTGCCTTTGAATAGGTATTCGTCTGATTGGGTGTGGTGGTTTGTTATGTAGTTTTGTAGCATTCCTTTTAGTTGGTCTGAGATTGGTAGGAATCGTGCTCTTCCGTTTTTGGCTGTTTCTGGGTAGAGTTTTTTCTGTTCGAAGTCTATGTCTTTTGGTCTGAGGGTGTAGAGTTCTATGGGTCTTAGTCCGTCTTCGTAGCTGATTTGTAGTTTGAGGTTTAGTGGTGCATGTGCAGAGGCAATTAGTTTTTCGATTTTCTGTTTGGTTGGGATTTTGATTTCTCTGCTTTTTGCTATGTATTTTGGTTTTTTCCATTGGATTTTGTAGTAGTCTGCGTATCGTTGGTATGCGTAGCATAGTATTCGTTTCATTCCGTCTGATACTGTTCGGTTTGCGATTTCTTGTTTCACTTCTTCGGGGTTGTCTAGGTTTGCTTCTCTGCTGAGTGATGTTAAGTATTTTCGGGTGTTTCGTATGACGCTTTTGCTTTTGTTGTCTTGTTCGAGGTTGATTAAGACGTTTAGAATTTTTGGTGGGGTCGCCCTGATTTGAACAGGGGACCTACGGGTTTCTTCGGTTGACCGCTCCAGAATCCGTTCATCAGTAAAACCGTTGGGCTTTACTTCAATTTCCGTCTGGTTCTTTCTGGAGCCCGTCGTCATACCTGCCTAGACTACGACCCCACGGCTTATTGACAATGACATCCCAGACTTTAAATATATGCGTTTTTGCGTCATCGAAAGTAACTTTCTTCATCGAGAGAAAATTCGAGGAGATGCATGGTGTTGGAGCGATAAGCTTATGAGGAGAGAGTTGCCGTGTAGTCTGGGGTTCGCCGGCCATAGGGCGCGGGTCCCACCTGATCCCATACCGAACTCAGAAGTTAAACCGCGCTCCGTTTCCGGCTGTAGTGTGGTCTTCGGCCATGTCAACCCGGGAAAGCTGGTAACCCCACTTCAATTGATCTTTCAGTTGAGAGGAAATTCACCCAAACCTTATAACTGACCGATAATAGTGTGTTGCGAAGGTGAGTTTGTGAGCATAATTGCGGCAATGTTGGGGATTCAGAACCAAATCGGCCAAGGACTCCTTGGCGACAGTAGCTTAGGCTGGATTATGAACGTCCTCTTCTACGTCATATTTGTCGTCTTCATCTTCTATGGAAACAGAATCCAAACCTACGTTATGATCAGAGAGGTTGAAGGTTCACTTTACAAGCTCAAGTACATCAAAGAAGAAGGCCGTAAAATGGCGGTGGAGACAATAAAAGAGGTCGGGAAACCTCAAACCGATCCCACTGCGAAAGTGGATAGGTTCCTGGAGTACTTTACAATAGCTCCACAAACACTAGATCCTGCGGGAGTAGTATGGAAGCTTGAACACATCTTAGATGTCAGGGACGAACGCCTCAAGGATGAAGTCAAACTGATGGCTCCGGCCGCAGATGAGACTCAGGCAAACAACTTGGAGAACACTCTTGAAGCCGCAATGGCTCTGAACTTCATCTACAAAGTGATAAGACACTTTTACCTGCTAGGTAAGAAAACCCTTAGCCTATACATCATCATGCAGATACAGATGATTCTACCTATGATCATGCGAGAAGCAGAAGCCTACGCCAGCGCATTGAAAGCCTTTGCGTTCGGTCAGCCTATAGGCGACGGCGCGGGCGCGCTCGTGGCGGCCAAGCTCATGCACGGTTACGAGACAAAGAAGATCGAGAAGGACTGCGTGGTTTCAACCGTTCCGTTTGAGGGACGTACAGCCTTCGTAATAAAAGCCGAAGGACCTGGAGGAAACGTGGGTAAACCAGGCGACGCAATAGAACACGTGATCGAAGAAAACAGTGGACAAATCGCCATGGTCGTAATGATAGACGCCGCCCTAAAGCTGGAAGGTGAAGGACTGGGAGAAGTAGCTGAAGGTGTAGGAGCAGCCATTGGGGGCCCAGGCGTTGACCAGTACAAAATCGAAGAGAAAATCCTCAAGTATCACATCCCAATAAACGCCGTGATCGTGAAAGAAGACACGGGAGATGCGGTTTCGCCCATGCGCAAGGAAATCTTCGACTCAATCAGCACGGTGGTCGATAGGATCAAAGAAGTTGTCCTGGAAAGAACCAAAGAGGGCGATAAGATAATAATAGCAGGCATAGGCAACACCATCGGAATTGGACAGTAGGAGATGAATGAAATGAGCGGAACTCAAGCAACAGCCCCAACAGCCAGAATCTCCACATTTCTGCTTCTAGTGGTTTTCTTAACACTCGCATTATCGTTCGTAGCTCTAATATTCGGAGCGACCGTAGTCGAACAGAACACAGAAGCCTCATGGGTTCTCCTACTCCTTGGATTCCTCGGAGTCTCATTATCCACGTACGTGCTTTTCCAGACACGAAGAAGACTGTCGAAACTGAAGATTGTGCTTCCTCCAGTAGTAACAACCATCGAATGCAAAAAATGCGGCTTCAAGAACGTCAGAGAGTTCCAACGAGGAGACTACATATTCAAAGAAGGCGAACCCTGCCAGAAATGCAGCGACAAAATGTTAATAACCGCGATCTACAGGGAAGTCAAAGACAAAGAAAAAAACCGCATGCCTTTCTAGGTCAAAACGGTGCATCCATCCTCAACGAGCAACACAGTGTGCTCAGCCTGAGCAACAGTTTTTCCACTAGCCTCAACGAAAACAGGATACTGCATCAGACACTTTGAAGACAAAAGCTCGCGAAAAGCTTCGCCGTAATTCTCTCTAGGAACAACATTCTGCAACCAACGCTCTGCAAAAGGAAGCGTTCTGAAGTTGTCCTCGATGTACTTTAGAAGCTGCTTTGAATAGCTGCTTTTCAATGATCGAGATTTAATGAAACGGAAAATCGCGGCTTCTTCACCGTCTTCCACCCTTCCAACCGCGTTTGGAAGCGTCACGAAAGGCTCAATTGCATAGGTTCCTCCTAGTTTGAGCTTTGAAGAGAACAGCTGCGTCACGTTGGGCAGAGAAGTGCCGGTGTGCACCATATAGCGGCCCACTTGATGCCCCGTTAGGTTGGAAACAGGTTTGAAACCTCTGGATTTGATTGTAGTCTCAATGAGTGATCCAAGCTTTGAGGTAGATATTCCTGGATGAATGTTTTCCACAGCTACTTTTAGTGCCCGTTCTGCTGTTTCCACAAGGCCCATATACTCAGGGTTGAAACACACCGTGACTGCCGTGTCCGTCAAGTAGCCGTCAACGTGTGCTCCGATATCAACTTTCACAACGGATTTCTCAGGAATTCTACTTGTATCATTTGGTGGCGAAGTGTAGTGTGCGGCAATCTCGTTCACGGAGACGTTGCATGGAAACGCGGGTTTTGCGCCTTTCTTCTTGATTAGACCCTCTGCTTTTTCACAAATATCGATTATCGGCATTCCTTCCTGCACGAAACTCTTCATTTCTTCGCGCGTCTCGCGCAAGATTTTGCCTGAAAGCCGAAGTTTGTCGAGAGCTTCCTTATCCAGCTCACTCATAATAGCCACGCCTCACACTCGCCGCAAGATTGAGATTTACATTTGTCAGCGCTTATAATGTTATAGTTAAGAACGACAAGCTAGTCTTGCGAAGAACTTGATCCTCTCTCGCATAACCGAACACAGAATGGAAAATCTCTGGAAAGAGATCTGCGAACAGAAATAGGACAGACATACGTGGCTCATTCCTCGACCATTGCGTATCCTGCGTCTTTCCAAGGTTCACACCCACGGACCATATTGCATAACCTAGTAACGCGTGCCAAGTAGAGAAGAGGGAACTTATTGAATTAGACTGGATAACAGTCACTTCAAAAGCTGTCTACCTTTTGATGTGAAACTCATCTATCCTATCCTTTGCTTTCAACCGTTTCTTCTGATGTTCACCGAGAAACTTGTTCACCTTTTCGGCCAGTTCCTTCTTGCAGTCACCGCACATGACCTCACCAGCCTTGCAGCGTCTGTTTCTTTCCTCAAGTTTCTTGTCATCCTCCTCAAATAGATAGAGGAAGTATTGGAAAACCGTGCACACGTCTGGGTCGGCTCCGAGCTTTTTCTGTTCGGCTATGGTTCCTTTTCCTCCTGTGAATGCTTTCCAAATCTTCTTTTTCACCAGTTCAGAAGAGTCGGTCGTGAAAATCGCGGTTTCAGGTTCTGAAGCGCTCATTTTCCCTCCTACGCCCAGCCCTGGCACGAATCGGTTGTGAATCTGTGCGGGTTTGTAGTATCCCATTTTTGCAGCAATGTCTCGAGTGATCCTCCAGTAGGGGTCTTGGTCGATAGCCGCAGGTATGAGGGCGGGAACGTTCTCGCCAGTTAGTTTCTTGTGGATGAAGCATGGAACGGCTTGCACAGCAGGATAAAATATCCAACCGAGGTTGGTGCTGTCTTGGAAGCCGAACGTTGATCTCGCGGTGGAGTAGGTTATGCGCTTAGCCACTTCCAACGCAATGTCGTACAGCAGGTCGATATCTTCAACGTCGTAGATTATGAAAGTGTTTTTGGGTTCGAAGCCTAGAGCGATCAAGTCTAACGCGTTTTCATAGGCTAAACCTGTCGTTTCAGAAAGGACTGCTTCATCGTCGACTACGAATTTCTCATCGTCTGTCATCTGAAAATAGAGCCTAGTGTCAAACGCCTCTTGCAGATGTTTGGTGAATATCCATGGAACAAGGTGTCCTATGTGGACAGGGCCCGAGGGGCCGCGACCAGTGTATAGCACGAATTTGATGCCTTTCTCGTAGAGGTCAAGCACCGTGTCCAAGTCTCGATGAGAGAAAAAGAGTTCCCTGCGAAGCTGAATGTGAACGCCGCCCATGTACTTGGCTAGCCTCTGTCGTAGCTCCTGCGTCAAGGGTTGGGTGCCGAACTCGCGAATCAGGCGTGCATAATCGACTTTTCCCTTGACTTCCCAAGGTGTCACTATCATTTCATTCTTGTCTTCATCAGTCAAGCCATAAACCGCCTGCGCAGTTTAGCTCTATACAGTATACTTGAAACATATTAAATTCTACGTTTTCACTCTTCGTGCATATTCATCAATTTGAAGCTAGTTCAGGAATTGGACAACTTCTGATCCTGAGATGTTGCGGTAAGACAGGAACAGCAGATGTTTAAATGCCTTCAGTTCAAAAGTACTATTTGAGTCCAGAAAGGTATGACGGAGCCAAATCCCCGATCTCGAAAAGATAGACTGAACGTGCTTCTCTCTTTCCATTTGCCAAGAATGTATCTAGAAAAAATCCGCGAGGTGTCTGCCGGAATAGAAGTCACTCAAAGCAACGATGCAAAGGAACTTCTAGGACTCGCTGAAGATGCCGAAGTGTTGCTGGCGGGAAGATTTTCTCTTGAGATGTTCTTGGCAGCAAAGAAACTCAAATGGATTCAGGTCAACTATGCTGGAGTCGAATCATTTCTGTATCCTGAAGTCGTTAAGAGCGACGTCATAATAACCAATGCAAAAGGAGTAAATGCGATTCCGGTTGCAGAACATGCCATCGGTTTGATGTTTTGCTTGAACAGGAAACTGCATCTTTTCATCAGAAACCAAGTTGAGAGAAAATGGAAAACAAGCGACCTTGAACTGCTGCCTCAAATGAATGAGCTGTCTGGAAAAACCTT